>Ga0315336_1001212_pt1 | contig 53752 bp, 44 predicted proteins | sample ASW5metaG_FD_204512 | JGI IMG/M metagenome (GOLD analysis project Ga0315336, IMG submission 204512) | Ammonia-oxidizing marine archaeal communities from Monterey Bay, California, United States - ASW #5 | ecosystem: Environmental > Aquatic > Marine > Intertidal zone | place: USA: California...
GATCGTCAAACAGGTTGCGCAAGTCATTCCGGGCGATCATCTGGGCATTCACACCCACAACGACACCGAGAACGCGGTGGCAAATGCCTTGGCGGCGGTTCGCGCCGGGGCCAGACAGATTCAAGGCACCCTGAACGGGCTCGGCGAGCGCTGCGGCAACGCCAATCTGACTTCGATAATCCCGACGCTGATGCTGAAGTCGGAATTCGCCGACCGGTTCGAGACCGGCATCACACCCGAGCGTCTGCGCGATCTGACCCACGCCTCAAGGGTGCTGGATGAAGTCTTGAACCGCGCGCCGAACTGGCAGGCGCCCTATGTGGGCGCCTCTGCCTTCGCCACCAAGGCCGGCATCCACGCCTCGGCTATCCTGAAGGATCCCCGCACCTACGAACACGTGCCGCCCGAATCTGTTGGCAATGAGCGTAAGCTCTATGTCTCGGACCAGGCCGGCAAATCCAACGTGCTCTCAGAACTCGCGCGCCTTGGCATCAAGGTCGCCAAGGACGATCCACGAGTGGAGAGCTTGCTGGACGAAGTGAAGCAGCGCGAGGCTACGGGCTACGCTTACGAGGCGGCGGACGCTTCATTCGAGCTATTGGCGCGGCGGACGCTGGGCAACGTGCCGCGATTCTTCGAGGTCGACAGCTTTCGGGTGCTTGTGGAGCGCCGGCACAATGCGGTCGGAGAGCTGGTGACCGTGTCGGAAGCCACCGTGAAGGTCCATGTCGATGGCGAAACCATGATGAGTGTGGGCGAGGGCGTTGGCCCAGTGAACGCGCTGGACACCGCGCTTCGCAAGGATCTCGGCAAGTATCAAAACTTTATCCAGGACCTGAAGCTGGTGGACTACAAGGTCCGGATTCTGACCGGCGGCACCGACGCCACCACGCGGGTGCTGGTGGAAAGCCGCGATGGCGAAGGTGAGCGCTGGTTCACCGTGGGCGTCTCGCCCAACATTGTTGATGCGTCCTTCGAGGCGCTGATCGACTCGATCAACTACAAGCTTTTGCGGGACGGCGCGCCGGCGCCATAGGCGCAGAATAGTCTGCCAATTTCCTAGTTTTCTGGGCGTCGTTAGCTTCGACGGCCGTCAGTACCAAATGCCCGGCCCGTAGCAGCGGGGTTCTGAGCGCGGCGTGCCATCGGGAATGCGCTTCAGCGCCGCCTGGGGCGGAATCCATGAACCGCATTCCTCGGGCTGGTGCAATTCAAGCAACCGGCGCACGCGCTCTTCCGTGGGCGGGTGAGAGCACAAGAACATGGCTCGTGGGACTGTACGTCTGGGGAAATGCGGCTCTTGACGGAAACGGCCCCGAAGACGTTCTGATTTCTGCAGTGCGGAGGCGAGCGCCGCTGGATCGCCTGTCAATGTAACGGCCTCCAGGTCGGCGTCATATTCCCGGGCGCGTGCCAGGGCCAGCTGCAGCAAGCTTCCTATCATTGGTGCCGAATAGAACAGCAGGGCCAGCGCCCAAGGAGCCACAGCCGTCCCAGCCATCGTCTCCGGCACATTCAGGAAGATCAGGAGCAAGCCGACGAGAGCTAGCGCCCGGATCAATCGGCTCATAGTGCCGGCGAAGCCCATGATCCAGAGATCGTTGTTGCGGATATGGCTCATTTCATGGGCCAGAACGCCCGCCAGCTCCCGTATTGTGAGCTTCTCGAGCATGCCCCTTGTGATGGCGATAGAGGCGTTATCGGGTTTGCCGACGGCGAGCGCATTCAGAGCCGGACTTTGGATGAAATGGAGTTGCGGCGCCGCAGGCAGTCTCGCGCGCTCGGTCAGCGCTTCGACGAGCGCATAAATCCCTTCCCCCTCCGATCTATTGAGCGGCTCCGCCCGATGCATCCGCATGACCCGCTTTGGCGAGGTGGTGGGTCCGAATAGAAGGAAGAGGGGCGCGCACATCAGCGCCCAGAAAATCCCTGCCGGCCCCCAGATCAAGTAGGCGCAAACGCTCATCAAGAGCCCAATGCTGACAATCAGAATCGCCGAGTGAGTCAGATTGCGGATCTTGTGCATCCGCCGCCGATCCTGAGCGAAATTGAGCAGCATCAGAGAACCTCAGGGCAGATCCGCCCAGCCAATGGCGGATGTTTTCGATACTGTAATACGGAGTTTGTGCGCATCACAAAGTAACTTGAGAGCCACAATCAGAACTTGCCGGGGATCGACCGCTCGGCTTCCGGCGCCGCGCGGTCCGCGACCAGAGAACGCAGCGTAGGGACCACATCGGGCGCTTCGCGCACCACTTCCAGCCCCATCACTTCCCATTCCTTGCGAATGAAGGCGTGATCGCGCATGTGATCCAACAGCTCCAGGAATGGCTGCCAAAACCCATCGACATCGACCAGAACGATTGGCTTGGAGTGCTGACGCAGCTGGGCCCAGGTCAGTTGCTCCACCAATTCCTCCAGGGTCCCCAGTCCCCCTGGTAGCGCCACAAAGGCGTCCGAATGCTCGAACATCAGCTGTTTGCGCTCGTGCATGGTCTGCGTCACGAGCAGGTTTTGCACCCGATGCAGCGTGACCTCCCACTCCGACATGAATTCGGGGATGATGCCGGTGACGTGGCCGCCATTTCGCAGCATGGACTCCGCTATCACCCCCATCAGCCCGACATTGCCGCCGCCGTAGACCAAGCCGATTTCCTCGGCCGCAAATGCCGAGCCCAACTCGTCTGCAGCCCTGGCATAGCGTGGGTTCACCCCCTCGCCCGAACCGCAGTAAACGCATATGCGCTTGATGTGATCTTTCATGGGTTGGATGTGGCAAAGGGATGGGGTTCGGTCAACCGTGCGACTCTCTTGAACAGCGCGCGCGCCAAAGAATCCGGCACCATCACGTTGCGCTTGCGCCGGGTTCCGCTATCTTCGCGTCTAATGGTTACACAGAAAAGGCTCGCGGCGTTATGCATTTGGGCCGATTGAGCGTCGCCCTCCTGCTGTTGCTGGCTGCAATCGACATCGCCCTGCTCATTAGGTCGTTGAATGTCGCGCCGGAACGCCGGGCTCCAGCAATTGGCGAGGCTTCGATACAGCGCGTCGACGAATCCGCGACCGGGTCACTGCCACGCGATCCGGTCACTGAAGGAATGCCCGGGGCCAATGGCAATCCCGATAGCGGACCCATGACGGATTCGCAGCGCGGATCGCGCAAGCCATCCTCTGAAGACTAACCGGTTTGCGTGGACAGGCGAGCGGTTGAGAGGACTGCCTCGCTTCGATTACAGCAGGTACTAGGACACCATGGCGCAGTTGGACGAAGTTGAAAGGCTCGACGATGACATCCTGCGCGCCCGGGCTGGTCACTTCGACGTGCTGCTTGATCTGCTGCCCTATGTCTGGCCCGAGGGCCGCCGCGACCTTCAGATACGCGTTGTCCTGGCATTCATCGCCTTGGTGGCGGCCAAGGCAGTCACCGTATCGATCCCGATTGCCTATAAGGCGGCGGTCGATTGGCTGACCGACAGCGCCAGTGGCGAAGCCGTCCGCGAAATTCCCCTGCTATCGCTTGCCGCAATTCCGGCGGCATTGATTGGCGCCTATGGGTTGGGTCGGATCTTGATGGTCGTGCTGACGCAAATCCGCGACGTGCTGTTCACAAATGTCGGCTCCTACGCGGTGCGCTCGATTGCCAACCGCACTTTCGAGCACCTGCACAGACTGTCGCTGCGGTTCCATCTCGAGCGGCGCACGGGCGGGTTGAGTCGGGTCATCGAGCGGGGAACAAAGGCCGTGGAACTGATCCTTCGGCTTGCGGTGCTGACCACCATTCCGACGATGATCGAACTGGTCTTCATGTCGGGTGTGCTGGCCTATTACTTCGGCCTCAATTTCGTGCTGATCGTGCTGGGCACCATCGCGATCTATCTCTGGTTCACGATCAAAGCGAGCGAATGGCGCGTCGCGATCAGGCGCGATCTGAATGACTCCGACACCGAAGCCAACACACGAGCGGTGGACAGCCTGCTCAATTACGAGACGGTAAAGTATTTCGGCAATGAAGTGCTGGAGGCGCGGCGCTTCGACAGCTCAATGGCCCGCTATGAGGATGCCTTGATCCGCACATTCTCCTCGCTCGGCGTGCTCAATGCGGGTCAAGCCGTGATCTACACATCGGGACTGACCATCTGCATGCTGCTTACGGCGCGCGGGGTCGTGCAGGGCACGTTGACCATTGGCGACTTCGTCATGATCAACGCATTACTGATTCAGCTTTATATGCCGCTCAATTTCATCGGCATGGTCTATCGGGAAATCCGGCAGGGACTGGTCGATCTCGAAACCATGTTCGCCTTGCTGAACGAGCCACCCGAAATCGTCGACCGCCCGGGCGCCAAGGACTTGGTAGTAACAAACGGCGTGGTGCGGTTCGAGGACGTCTCGTTTTCCTACGAAGCGGAGCGGGAGATATTGAGAAATGTCAGTTTCGAAGTGCCTGGCGGCAAAATGGTCGCCATCGTTGGGCCCTCGGGCGCCGGCAAGTCCACAATCTCGCGGCTGCTATTCAGGTTCTACCAACCGAATTCCGGAAAGATCACCATCGACGGGCAAGATATCTTGGATGTCACCCAAAGCTCGCTGCGGCGCGAGGTGGGCATGGTTCCGCAGGACACCGTGCTCTTCAACGATACGATCGCTTACAATATTCGTTACGGACGGGCCGAGGCCAGCGAAGATGAGCTTCGCGAGGCCGCCCGGATGGCCCAAATCGACGCCTTCATCATGGACCTGCCGGCGGGCTACAACACCATGGTGGGTGAGCGCGGATTGAAATTGTCAGGTGGCGAAAAACAGAGGGTGGCCATTGCCAGGACCATCCTGAAAGGTCCACCTATCCTGATGTTGGACGAAGCCACGTCGGCCCTCGACAGCTACACGGAAAACGAGATACAGGGCGCATTGGAAAAGGTGGCTGAAGATCGATCTACTCTGGTCATCGCCCATCGTCTCTCTACCGTCGTTCATGCCGACGAAATCATCGTCATGGACGAAGGGCGCGTGGTCGAGCGCGGCACCCATGCGCAGTTGCTGAAGGAGAAGGGACTTTATGCGGGTCTATGGGCGCGCCAGCGCGAGGCAGATGAAGCGCGTGAGCGGCTGGCCCATGTGCTCGAAGAGGAAGTAGAATTCGAGGAACGGCCGCATGTGGAAGAGCCTGCGGAGTAGGCGCAGGTCTCATTGCACGATTGGGCGTGAAGCTTAGCTGGAAACCCGCTGGCCAGTTTCGAGGGAGTTACGAGTGAAAGACGAAAAAAGCCTGCTCGACACCATCACGTCGGCGTTCGCGCCGGTTCATCCCGATGGTCACAAATTTATCGCGGCCTTCGCGATCATATCGCTGATCCTGTACTGGTTCTGGACCCCGTTAGGGTTGCTGGGCTTTGTGCTAACCGGCTGGTGCATCTATTTCTTTCGCGATCCGGCCAGGGTCACGCCATTGCGGGAGGGATTGGTGGTCGCGCCCGCGGACGGCAAGGTGTCTGCAATCGAGAAGATCGTGCCCCCGCAAGAACTAGATCTGGGATCGGAGCCGCGCACCCGGATCTCGATATTCCTCTCGGTTTTCGATGTCCACATCGCCCGCTCGCCGGTGGCAGGCAAAATAATCCGCAGCCTATACGTGCCGGGGCTCTTCCTGAACGCCGAGCTAGACAAGGCGAGCGAGGAGAATGAGCGTCAATGTCTGGTATTGGAGACGCCGGAGGGCGTGCGCTTCGGCGTGGTCCTAATTGCCGGATTGGTGGCGCGGCGCATCGTGACATTCGTCAGCGAGGGGCATAGCCTTGGAATTGGGGAACGCCTCGGGCTGATCCGCTTCGGCAGCCGGGTCGATCTCTATCTGCCGCCGGGCCGCGAGGCCTTGGTTGCGGTGGGTCAGCGCGCGGTCGGAGGCGAGACCGTGCTGGCGGATCTGCAATCGCATGAGGCCGCCCGCCAGGCTCGTCCTGACTGAGTGCTCAAGGAGCTGAGTCCGATACGATGACGCACGTTTTTCCGCCATTTGAGCCGGAAAAGTCCGACAAACGCCGGCGCAAGCTCGTCTTCGCGCGCGGCCAGGTGCCGGTGCGCATACTGATCCCGACAATATTCACGCTGCTTGCGCTTTGCGCCGGTCTGACCGCGATCCGAATGGCGATCGAGGCCCGCTACGACGTAGCCATCGCCGCCCTGGTTCTGGCGGCCGTACTCGATGCCGTGGATGGCCGCGTTGCCCGCCTGCTCAAGGCCACCTCGAGATTTGGCGCTGAACTCGACTCCCTCGCCGATTTCGTGAATTTCGGGGTGGCGCCGGCGATTATCATTTTCACCTGGGCGCTGGGCGACCTGAAAAGCCTTGGTTGGATTGTGGTGATGATTTTTGCGCTCTGCATGGCATTGCGGCTGGCGCGCTTCAACGTATCCCTCGACAGTACGGATCAGCCGGTCTGGAAGAGCGCCTACTTCATGGGCGTGCCAGCGCCCGCCGGCGCGATCGTAGCTCTGTTACCGCTCTATGCGGAAGGAATGGGCGTGCCCTCCGCAGTCATGTTGCCGACCGTTGTTCTGGTTTACACGCTGGCGGTTTCATTCCTGGTTGTGAGCAAATTTCCGACCTACTCGGGGAAACTGTTCGGTCAGCGGATTTCCAGGGAGTTTGTTCTGCCGGTCTTTGTGCTGGCCGCGCTGTTTGTCGCGGTCCTGCTGACCTATCCCTACTTAACCTTGACCATCGGCAGCCTAGTCTATCTGGCGATGATCCCCGTTAGCGCCTACACCTATCGCGAGGATGAGGCGAAGGCCGCCCAAACTGCCAAAGCGCAGAACGGCTCATCGAAAAAGACGCAGGAAGAAGTGAGAATCGCGCCCGGCCAGTGAGGGTTAGGCCTGGTAGTGCTCGCGGTACCAGTCGACGAAGCGCTGAATTCCATCCTCCAATCGCGTATCGGGGCGAAATCCGACTGCTTCATTGAGATCATCAATATCGGCAAAAGTTTCGCGTACATCGCCGGGCTGCATGGGCAGAAAGTTTTTCTCTGCCTTTTTTCCGAGCGCCTTTTCCAGGCACTCGATGAACTGCATCAGTTCAACGGGCGAGTTGTTGCCAATATTGTAGAGGCGATAGGGCGCCGATGAGGTGCCGGGATCGGGGGAATCGCTGTTCCAGTCGGGATCTGACTTTGGAACCTGGTCCAGCGTGCGCACCACGCCCTCGACGATGTCGTCGATATAGGTGAAGTCCCGTGCATGGTCGCCGTGATTAAAAACGTCGATGGGCTCGTCGGCCAGGATCTTCTTAGTGAACAGAAATAGCGACATGTCCGGGCGCCCCCACGGACCGTAGACGGTGAAAAACCGCAATCCCGTGACCGGCAGCTCGTAGAGATGCGCATAAGTGTGGGCCATCAGCTCATTGGATTTTTTGGTGGCGGCGTAAAGGCTCACCGGGTGATCTACATTGTGGTGGACGCTGAATGGCTTTTGGGTGTTGGAGCCGTACACCGAGCTTGAGGATGCGAACACGAGATGCTCAACCCCGTTGTGCCGGCATCCTTCCAGCACATTCAGAAACCCGACCAGATTGGAATCCACGTAAGCGTGGGGATTTTCCAGTGAGTAGCGAACGCCCGCCTGTGCCGCCAGGTGAATCACGCGGTCGAACTTCTCGATTTTGAAGAGCTCCTCCATCGCCGCTCTATCGGCCAAATCGGCCTCGACGAAGGAGAATCCATTCCGCTTTCGGAGCAGATCGAGCCGGGCTTTCTTCAGGTTCACGTCGTAATAGGGTGACATGTTATCGAGCCCCACGACTTGATCGCCCCGGTCCAAAAGGACCTTGGCGGTGTGGAATCCAATAAATCCGGCGGCGCCCGTCACTAGAACTTTCATGTTGTTGTTGCTCCTAGATCCGGGCGTGGTTTGCGTCCGGCGGCAGAACCGCCTTGATGTCGTATATCAGGCCGCCCTCGCGGAGCAGGGCCTTGATCCGCTCAGGTCCCATCTGGGCGATGGCATCGTGTTTGACGGCCAGAATAATGGCGTCGAAGGGCCCCTCAGGGGGCTCATTTTGCAATGCGATCCCATATTCGGCTTTGGCCAAGACGGCGTCAGCCAACGGGTCGTAGATCTCGACCTCAGCGAAGAAGTCGCCCAGTTCGTGGACTAGATCGGCAACCTTGGTATTGCGCGTATCGGGGCAGTTTTCCTTGAAGGTAAACCCCATCACCAGCGCTCGGGCGCCTTCCACGCGCTGCTTTCGCTTCAGCATGGTCTTGAAGATGTCCTGGGCCACAAAGGCGGCCATGCCGTCATTTATGCGCCGCCCGGCGAGAATCATCTCCGGGTGGAAGCCCGCCGCTTCGGCCTTATGGGTCAGGTAGTAAGGGTCGACGCCGATACAGTGCCCGCCAACCAGCCCGGGCCGGTAGGGATGGAAATTCCATTTGGTGCCGGCTGCGCCGAGAATCTCCGTCGTGTCGAGATCAAGTTCCTTGAACAGCATCGAAAGCTCGTTGATGAGCGCGATATTGACGTCGCGCTGAATGTTCTCGATCACCTTGGCAGCCTCGGCGACGCGGATCGATCCGACCCTGTGGGTTCCGGCCTCCACCACCTTTGCGTAGACCGCATCCACGAGATCGGCTGCCTCGGGCGTTGATCCGGACGTGACTTTGACGATGTCCGGCAGCCGGTGGGCATGGTCGCCCGGATTGATGCGCTCCGGGGAATATCCGGCGAAGAAGTCGCGATTGAATGTGAGGCCGGAGATCTTCTCGAGGATCGGCACGCAGACCTCTTCGGTGGCCCCTGGATAGAGGGTCGACTCGTAGACCACCAAGTCGCCCTTCGAGAGCGCGCTGCCCACGATTTCGCTAGCGCCTTTGATGGCGCTCAGATCGGGCTGTTTGCTCTCGTCGATCGGCGTTGGAACCGTGACGATATAGAAATTGCATTGAGTGAGATCGTCGGAGCCATCGCTGTAGTTGAGCCTCTTGGCGGAGGCGAATTCTTCTTCCGTCACTTCCAGAGTGCGGTCATGGCCCGATTTCAGCTCTGCGATCCGGCTCTGGTCGATATCGAAGCCGGTCACGGGAAAGTGCCGGGCCATGTAAACCGCGAGCGGCAGCCCGACATAGCCGAGGCCGACGACCCCGATCCGAATGTCTTCCAGCGAAGGCAGGTTCATTGGTTTGATTGTGACTATGTCTTGGCCGAAGCGCCCGGCTCTTAACACGTCTCCAGGCGGCAAGCTAGCGTTGCCTGGCTCGCTTTTGGGACGCGGCCGGGAATGAATTTTCGTGGCTGATCAAAGAGATATGCCAAATCACAATGCTTGCAACGAGGCAGTTTGTGCTGCAAAGCCGATTCTGCTAAGCCAGCGGCGCTAAGCGATTGCCAATAAGAGCCGGCAGGGCCCATCGTGTTGAGTTTGAGGGCGCCGGTCGCGACACCTTCATGGAAAACAAAACGCCGAATGATCTTGAACGGCTGAAGGCCGGTATCGCCCCCCTGCGCGTGCTTGTCTGCGGCCCGCCGGGGGTCGGCAAGACCACGCTTTCCAAGAAACTTGTTGAATCTGGACAGCCGATCGAACGAGACACAAGGGCAGCGGGCCACGTGCTGCGTTTTGCTGGTTTGATGGGAAGCGGCGCCCTGGGCGCCCTGGATCAGGCCTGTGCAACGGTCACCACGCCCAATGGCGCCCTCACGATCTGTGATGCGCCGGCCAAGGCGTCGGACACGGCAATGTTGGCCGCTGCTGCCTCGATGTCCGATGTCGCCTTGATTGTGATCGATGCGGGCGACGGCCTGGATCATCGTGCGCATTATCAGGCGCTGATTTCGTCCATGCTTGGAGCGCACCAGATTGTTCTTGCTGTCAATAAACTCGACGCCGTCGGTCACGCTGAGGCGCATTTCGATCAGCTGCGCGGCCAATTCGAGGAGATGGCAAGACTTCTGGAGCTCGAGATTGGGGCGGCGATTCCTGTCGTCGCCGAGACGGGCGAGAACGTGGTCCGCCCAGGCGACAAACTGAGCTGGTACCGCGGGCCGGCGCTCCTGGAGCAGCTTGCAACATTCGATAAGCCGGTCGAGGCGGCGAGCCGGCCTTTCCGCATGATCATCCAAGAGATGGAAGGCGAGGGGGGCGGAACCACTGAGCTGGCAGGAATCGTCATTAGCGGCAAGGTTCGGCGTGGCGACGAAATTATCGCATTGCCTGAGGTCACGACCACACGGCTTCTGCGGCTCTCGACGTCTGATGGCGAGGCCGAAGAGGCGGTCGCTGGAGACGCCGTTGCGGTGGGGCTTTCGAACCCGATTGGGGCGGCGGTCGGCGACGTCTTGGCGGCAGTGGATGCCGAACCCAGCGTATCCGATCAAGTCGCTGCCCATCTGATTTGGCTGGATCGGGAACCGTTGCTGCCGGGCCGGGGCTACGCGATTGCGGTTGGAGGTCAAAAGACCACCGCCACCGTGAGCACCCTCAAGCATAAAGTCGATGCGGACACGCTGGAACATCAGGCGGCGACGACCCTCGAGATGGGCGATATCGGTTACGGAAATTTGAGCATCAGCCGCCCGGTGGTATTCGATGCATATGCCCAGAATCCCGACTTGGGCGCCTTCGTACTATTCGATCAAATTACGGAAGCGGCCGTCGCAGTCGGTATCTTCGAATTCGGCCTATGGCGCGCAACCAATCTGCAATGGCAGGCCCTCGAAGTAGAGAAGGGCGCCCGCGCTGGCCTCAAAGGCCAACGTCCCTGCGTGCTGTGGTTCACCGGTCTCTCGGGTGCCGGAAAATCTACTATTGCCAGCTTGCTGGAAAAGCGCCTGCACGCCTTGGGAAGGCATACCTATGTGCTCGACGGCGATAATGTCCGTCACGGCCTCAACAAGGATTTGGGCTTTACCGACGCCGACCGGGTCGAGAATATCCGGCGCGTGGCGGAGACTGCCAAGCTATTCGTCGATGCGGGCCTGATCGTGATGGTTTCGTTCATCTCGCCATTCCGGATGGAGCGCCGGATGGCCCGCGATCTTCTGAGCCGAGACGAATTCATCGAGGTTTTTGTCGAAGCATCTCTCGAGGTCTGCGAGCAGCGGGACCCCAAGGGGCTCTACAAGAAGGCCCGGGCCGGCGAGATCAGGAATTTCACCGGAATCGACTCGGCCTATGAAGAGCCGGAAAACGCGGACATCACCTTGGCGGCGGGCGATTTGTCGCCCGATGATCTGGTGGAGCAAATGATGCGTGAGCTCAAACAGCGCAAGCTGATTTGAGCTGATTGCGCGCAGTAGCGTCCGATCTATGGGGCGGCGCGGGGCGCGGGCTCGATGGGCGCGTGGCCCATCATCCGGTCCGCTTCGTTTGTCATTTCGGTCAAGGCGTCTTCGACCTTTTGATTCATCGCAGCCAATTCGGCGCCCCGAAGCTTATCGGGGACTGCGAAACCTTCGCGCCAGATTATGACGCCCTTGTTGAAGGGAAGCGGCAGGATGAAGCGGTCCCAGCTGTCCAAGACGATGCGGCGCTTCACCGAATAGGTGATGAAGGAAATCCTGGCCTTGCAGATCCGCGCGAGACCGATCGGCGATTCCTTCATACGCATGCGGGGTCCCCGCGGTCCATCGGGCGTCATGCCAATGGTCTTGCCCTGCCTTATGGCGCGCGTTGCCGTCTTGGCCGCCGCCAACTGGTTCTTGTCCGATTCAACGGAAATATTCTCAATTCCGAAGTGCTGCATGCCGCGGCGGACGATCTGTCCGTCGCGGTGGCTGGAGACAATGATCGTCAGGATATAGGGGTTGGCGGGGTTCCAACTGTAGGGCTTGGTCCGCCAAATCATCGGCATCATGGCGATGCGATTGTGCCAGAGCAGGGCGAAAAAAGGCTTGCCGGCATCCAGATAGGAGCGGGTGCCGTCATCGACGCCGATATAGGTCCAGCGGGTGGTCTTGTAGGTGAACCAGATATATTGAGCGACCAGCCAGCTCAGCACCTTGTGGGTGATGTCGTGCCGGAATATCGGCCGAGTGATGCGGGAGAACTTCATGGAAGAAAAGCCGGATCGGGGGCCGGGTCTACGGCTTCGGGCCTGATTTGGCCTGCACCTTCGCCCAGCTGTCCCGTAGGGCGACGGTTCGGTTGAAGACCAAGCCGCCGGCGCCCGAGTCCGGGTCGAGCACAAAGTAGCCCTGGCGCTCGAACTGGACGGGTATTCCGAGCGATGCATCGGCCAGGCTGGGTTCCAGCCGGCAATCCTGCAGGACCTCTAGTGAGTCTTCATTAAGGGCCGCCGCCAAGCCTGCTCCCACGTCAGGTTCGACGTCGCGGAACAGGTGATTGTAGAGTCTGACCTCGGCCTTTTGGGCGTGCTCGGCCGAGACCCAATGGATTGTGGCCTTCACCTTGCGACCGTCCGGGGCATTGCCGCCCTTGGTCTCGGGATCGTAGGTGCAGCGCAGCTCAACCACGTCACCGGCATCATTCTTGATGGCCTCCCGGCAGGTCAGGAAATAGGCGTAGCGCAGGCGGACCTCGCGGCCCGGGGCCAAGCGGAAAAACTTCTTTGGCGGGTCTTCCATGAAATCGTCGCGCTCGATGAAAAGCTCCCGCGAAAACGGCAGGGACCTGGACCCGGCGCTCGGATCTTCGGGATTGTTGACGGCCTGCAATTCTTCGCTTTCGCCCTCGGGGTAATTCTCGATCACCACTTTAAGGGGCCGTAGCACGGCCATGCGGCGCTCGGCGGATTTGTTCAGCAGCTCACGCGCGCAATGCTCTAAGAGCGCCATTTCCACAACATTGTCGCTCTTGGTGATGCCGACGCGGTCGACGAAGTCACGGATTGCAGCCGGCGGAAACCCGCGCCGCCGTAAACCCGATACGGTCGGCATCCGGGGATCGTCCCAGCCCGCCACATGGCCCTCTTGGACGAGCTGAATCAGCAGCCGCTTGGAGAGGACGGCGTGGGATAGATTCAGGCGGGAGAACTCATACTGATGCGGCCGCGAGGGGACAGGAAGGTTCTCGATGAACCAATCATAGAGCGGCCGGTGGTCGGCAAATTCCAGCGTGCAAAGCGAATGCGTAACGCCTTCGACGGCATCGGACTGGCCGTGGGCGAAATCGTAGGTCGGGTAGATGCACCATTTGTCGCCGGTGCGGGGGTGGGAGGCGTGCAGAATCCGGTAGAGCACGGGATCGCGCAAATTGATGTTGCCCGAGGCCATGTCGATCTTGGCCCGCAGCACCCGTTCGCCCTCCTTGAACTCGCCGGCACGCATCCGCTGGAACAGATCGAGATTCTCGTCTACCGAGCGGTCGCGATAGGGGCTGTTGCGGCCAGGTTCGGTCAAGGTGCCGCGATGAGCGCGGATCTCTTCGGCCGAGAGATCGTCCACATAGGCCTTGCCTTCGCGGATCAGATGCTCGGCCCATTCATAGAGCTGCTCGAAATAGTCCGAAGCGTAGAAAAGGTGCTCACCCCAATCGAAGCCCAGCCAACGCACGTCCCGCTGGATGCTTTCGATATATTCCTGTTCTTCCCGTGTCGGATTGGTGTCGTCAAAGCGCAGATTGCAGCGGCCCCCAAATTCCTGAGCGATTGAGAAATTCAGGAAAATGGACTTGGCGTGACCGATATGCAGGTAGCCATTGGGCTCTGGCGGGAAGCGCGTGACGATGCTCTTCACACGGCCCTCGGCGAGGTCGGACCGCACGATGTTGCGTATGAAGTCGCTGCGCTCTTCTTCGAGCACGTCTTGGGTTTCGCTCATGCGGCTCACTTAAGAATTCGCCGGTCTAATTTCGACCGGCTCGTCGATGCGTTCGATTGAAGGCATTGAGTGCGATTTGGCGCCCAATTCACGGCGCTGCGGATGGCTGGGGCGCAGGGATTCGAACCCCGATATCTCGGACCAGAACCGAGCGTAATGCCATTATACGACGCCCCACGACGCTGGATCGTCACATCTAGCAGCCGCCTTAGGATGCGGCAAGCGGACCGGGCCTAAGCGTCGTTATGGGCATTTGCAACGGTGCTGACGGTCAAAATCCGTTTGCTCTCCGCCACGCCTGGAGCTGCAGCACGTTCCAAAGTTGGCCGTGCCAATCGGCTTCGGCTGTCTGATGTGCGTTCCACATCTCTCGGATTGGGACGGTATTCAATAGCCCACCCTGAGCTAGGGATTTCTCGCTCAAGAGATCCTCCGCCCATTCGCGCAGTGGCCCCCGGAGCCAGCTTCCGATCGGTACGCCAAAGCCCATTTTCGGGCGGTCGAGAAGGTCCGCTGGAACGTGCCTGTAAGCCAATTGTCGCAGCAGCCACTTGCCGGCTCCGTTTCTGAGTCTGAGCTTCAGCGGCAGGCGCATGGCCCATTCGACGACGCGATGATCCAGAATGGGTACGCGCACTTCCAGCGAGGCCGCCATGCTCGCCCGGTCGACCTTTGTGAGGATATCGTCGGGTAGGTAGGTAAGAAGGTCGATGGTTTGCGTGAACTGAACGTCGTCCGTGCATCGACCTGATAATCCAGCCGTCCAGGCCGCGCCCACGGCTTCCTGGGCACAGGGGACCAGTGTCTTCGGCTCGTCCCAATGGCTGACCAACAGACGATAGGCTTGTGCCTGGTCGGCGGTCAGTACTTGCGCGAGTTTGTGGAGCCGTGCACCGGCTTTGCGGGGCCTTGCGCCCTGGGGCAGAGCGGAAAACATTCGATCCCATTGGGACGGGCTGGCCGCTGTCAGGCCCGCCGAGAAGGTTCGCCTGATGGCCGAGGGCACCAGCCGATTGAGCTTGGCGAATGGGCGGGCGAGCAAATAACGCGGATAGCCGGCGAAGACTTCATCGCCACCATCGCCCGAAAGCGCGACGGTCACGTGTTTGCGCGTCAGCTCGGAGAGCAAAGTGGTTGGAATCTGGGAAGAATCCGCGAACGGCTCGTCATAGATTTCCGGCAGCCGGGGAATTACATCGCGCGCTTGGGAAGGCGACACAAGGAGCTCGGTATGCTCGGTGCCCAAATGCTTGGCGACTGCGGCGGCGTGGCCGGACTCATCGTAGTCTTTCTCTTCGAAGCCTATCGAGAATGTCCGTATCGGCGATCCCGAATTCGCCTGCATCAGTGCGGTAACGGTGGTCGAGTCGATGCCGCCCGACAAAAAGCTGCCGAGCGGAACATCCGCCACCATGCGCCGGCCGACGGCGTCCGCCAGCAGGCGCTCGAGTTCATCGAGAGCTTCTTCCGGCTCTAGTTCAAGGGGCGCTTCGCCCGCCTCGCCGATCAGCAATGGCAGTGACCAGAAGGGCGCGCTCTCGACCTGTCCATGGTCGAAGCAAAGGCAGCTCCCAGGTTCTAGCTTGTGGACGCCCTCATAAATCGTATGAGGTGCGGGGATATAGCCGTGCCGCATGAGTGCGGCCACCGCGCCCTTGTTGAGGTTGGGTGTCCAGCCCGGATGGGCCCGCAGTGCTTTCAGTTCGGAGGCGAACAGGAAGAGGCCGCCGATATTCGCCCAATAGAGCGGCTTTATCCCGAGACGGTCACGGACCAGCCAGAGCTTGCGCGCTTCGCGATCCCAAATCGCGAACGCAAACATGCCGATGAAACGCTTGGTTGCGGCCTCGACGCCCCATTGGGCGCAAGCCTCCAGCAATACTTCGGTGTCGGAATGTCCCCGGAAGCGGCTGCCCTGGCTCTCCAGCTCAATTCGCAACTCGGGCGCGTTGTATATTTCGCCGTTATAGGTGAGCCGATAGCGCCCGCAGCTCGAAGCCATAGGTTGGCTGCCTGCTTCACTGAGATCAATGATGGAAAGACGGCGATGCCCCAGGGCGACGCCGGCCCCGGCGTCGACCCAGGCGCCATGGCCGTCGGGTCCGCGGTGCGCCAGCGTCTCGGCCATCGATGCGACGAGGCCTTCGAGCTCTTGGCCGCCAGCCCCGGCTACTGGGTCGATGAAGCCGCAGATTCCGCACATGCCGGGGACCGAAAACCGTAATCCGCAGCGCGGATACCGTCCAAATCGCTCACTGCCTCGCCGGTAAGAAGCGCCGAATAGAGGCGGTCATATCTGCTCACACAGGTCTCGATGGAAAACTGAGCCTCGACCCGCGCACGCGCCTTCTTGCCTTGTTTGGCCCGAAGCGCCGGATCAGACGCAAGTTTCAGGATGGCATGGCCCAGCGCCTCGGGATCGCGCGGCGGAACGACGAAGCCGGTCTCGCCATCCAAAACCGCCTCGCCATTGCCGCCAACATCAGTCACAACCATGGGCAGAGCGGCGGCCATGCATTCGAGGATAGCGTTGGAAAATCCCTCCTGGTGCGAGCACAGCACGCCCATATCCGCCGCCGCGAGCAGGCGTGGGACATCTCTTCGTTCTCCCAGGAACTGAACCTGATCCGATATGCCCGTGGCGTGCGCAATGTCTTGAAGGTCTGCTCGAATTCCGTCATCGCGGCCCACGCATAGAAGCGTCCAATGTTGCGGCAGCCGGTCACGGATCCTCGACAAGGCGTCGAATAGATCGGCGTGTCCCTTATAGGGAATCAGATTGGCGACGATGACCGCCACGAAGCTCTCAGGGTCGATGCCCAATTGATCACGGAGGTCGGCCTTGTCGGGCAGGCCGGCGAATGCGGTCGTATCGATCCCGTTATAGATCAGTCCGACACGGTCGGGCGAACATCCCTCGACCTCGATCAATTCGCGTACGACCCGCTCCGAATTACCGAGGATGGCGCTCATGCGTTGGTGCAGCCAGCGTTCCATTCGGGCGACCAGCGGCCACTTCTGTTGATAGAGGTTGAGGCTGCGGCGGCTCATGACGCGCTTGGGCGCGCGCGCCAGCAGCGCCAGCGGCGCTCCCACCACATAGGAGGCGGGTAGGAAGAAATGCACGATTTGGGGACGGCGGCCGATCAGTTGGGAAAGCAGGCCCAAGGCGCTCGCGGCCAAACGGATCGGGCGGAATAGGATGAAGCGCCAAATCGGTGCCATCGGCAGCGGTGGACCGATCACGTCGACGCCCGCGGCCTGGACCTCATCAGCCTGTGCGCCACGCCGTCCCAGGCAATAAATGGCAGGCTCCCAACCCAGCCGCTTCAGCCGAGGCGCGATCAGCTTGAGGTGCAGTTCGGCGCCGCCGAGATCGAGCGTTCCGATCACGAAAAGGATTCGTGCGCCCGCCGGGTGCCCATCCTCTGGCCGCTTCATTTGCTGCGATGATTTCTGGGATTGGCGGCTGGCAATTTGTTACTAGAGCCGCCCGCCAGCCGGGATCGCAATCGGCGCGCCGCGGGCAACAGGCGGCCGCCGGTAAACATGTCGGGAATCGCCAAATAGTTGCCGACCGGAACCCATGGCCACAGCGCCAGTGCCTTAGAGGCTTGGCGCAGATAGTTCCATTTGTCCCCGTCGCTGCGATAACAGATGGCGGAATTCCACGCGAGTGTGGCCGCCGCCCGCCGGCGATCCGATCGGGAGAGGGCATCGAACGCAGTCGCGTTTTTTCGCCTGAAGGCAATGGCGGCGTCTTCGACGAGACGTCCCTGCCTCCAGGGCGCCTTGTAGTAGACCGCATAGGGTTCCGGGATCACGTCGACGCGGCCCTTGGAGAGGAACCGCATCAACCAATCCACATCCACATAGAGGCGCAGCGATTCATCGTAATCACCCGCCGCTAAGGCGGTTTCGCGTTTCATCAGGATCGTGTTGTTGAGATTGAGGCCGCATCCCTGCACCAGCAGATTGCGCACCGTCACGGGCTCGCGCAGGTGCCAATCGTCGGCAAGCGTCTTGGTCTCGCCATCGACCAGATAAGCGGCCGTGATGACGGCTGCCACGTCCGGCGGCGCGGACACCATGTGCCGGTGTTGGGCGGCGAGCTTGCCAGGCAGCCATTCGTCGTCAGAGTCGAGAAACGCCAAATAGGTGCCGCGCGCCTCCCGCAATGCGGTGTTTCGGGCCGCGGCTTCGCCCTTGTTGTGGTCATGGACCACAAAGCGGAGTTGAGGATGGGTTTTCTGCTGTTGATCGAGCCACTTAATCGTGCCGTCGGACGAACCGTCATCGACAACCAAAACCTCCATATCGTCGAAATCCTGTTGCCAGACGCTCAGCAGTGCGCGGGGCAATAGATCGGCGCGGTTATAGCTCGGAATCAGAACGCTGATTTCAGGCATGGGGCGTCAGAGTTTTCAGGATTTGGTTGAACGCCTTACTCGTCGGGGCCCGAAATGCACCCTCGACGAAGGCACGGGCGGCGCGATGCTGCTCACCAAATTCGCGGGCCGGAAGCGCGGCCAGCTTCTCGCATGCAGCCCGCAGCTCAACCGCATCACGCGCGACCGCATTCAGCGCCGGCTCCGCGAAAAGCGGGTTCGATGACACGGTCTCCCCGGTATCGACAAATACGCAGGGCACGCCGAAGGCCACTGCTTCCAATTCCGCGGTGGTCCCGCCGCAGATCGCGATGTCGTGGAAATCCAAATCATCGTATAGCGATTCCGACCTGCTCTTGCGGAAGGGCGGCCGCAGCCGGAGCCGGCTGCTTTCCAAAATATCGGCAATTGGTACCGCCGGGTGTGACCGCAACGTCACCGTCAACCCCTTGGCGCCCTTGAATGCCTTACGGACGAGTTCCAAAAAGATTGGCGAGGTCAGGGCCTCCTGCAGCATCACCAGAACCTGCTGGGGCTCGCCAGTTGGCGACGATTTTGCGCGCTTCGAGTGGATATCGAATTGGCGGACGGCAAACCCGCAAACCAGGCGTGTCGCGTCGTAGCCGAACTCGTCTTGCAAGAGCCGTTGATAGATCGGCCCCGAAACGATGATAGCGTCGGGCGCCGGCCGCTTGGCGTTCCGGTAGAGCTTCAGATGGGAGCGGATAAGGGCGTTGTGCTGGAGTCCGACCGATCTTAGCCGGAAGCTTCGCGCCAAGTCCTGGCAGACGCTCTCCCAGGCATTGTTCTCGAAGGAATGCAGCAGGACCGCGTTTGGCGAGCGCTTCGTCAGCTTACCCAAGGCCCGCTCAAGCAACATGTTGGCGGGAAGATCTTGCCACCTGGCGCGTTCCACGTCGGCACCGATCAGGCGTTTCACGTCGATCCCCAGGGCCGATGCGATTGCTGGAGCGCGGATCGGCGAGATTAATGCCCGGGCGAAACTCCAGATCGCATCCAAGGGGCCAGTCAGGTCGCCAAAGGTTCGAATCGGAAAGGGTGAATCGGCGCCGGAACCTCCATCGGCCAGCCGCGTCTCGCCCACGAGCTGGGCAAACATGGCGACGTTTTTACCCTTGGCGGCCAGCTGATCGGGCAATTGCCCAAAAATGAAATCCCTTGGAGCCTCGCTGCTTTGGACCCGATCGAGCGTTGACACCGTCGCGATAATGAGATCGGCCGACGCCGGAACAGGCGGGCGGCGAGCCCCCATGGGCGCCGCCAAGGAGAGGACGTAGCGGAGGCCCTGCCATCGGGCGCGCAATCGGGAGAACCATCTTTGCCACAGAGGCTTCAGTTGGATCGAGACGCGCCAGCCGCTTCTCAAGGCAAGTTCGCCGGCCAGTGTCGCGAATTCCGGATCGGATACCAGGAGTGCGATGTCGCCGTCGCCCGCGCGTCTCTTGTCGAGCAGCGCTCGAAGACGCCATAGCTGATCTAGTCCATTGAAAAGTATAGATTTCTCGACGTCTCTGATGCCGAGCGCGGTGCGCCAATAGGCGGGCTTTGCGTAATTGTGACCGTCCAGTTGGCTCATGCAACTCAGATAGTCGTCGAGGGTGGCGTCCCGATCTTCCGGCGGCAGCGCAGGCAGCCAGCGATGAGTCTTGCCCCAACGGCGGACGTCATCGGGACCAAGCAGAGCGAAGTATGCGCCTTCAGCGTCGCCGAGCCTGGCGTCGTCGTCGGCGATGATGAGACCGGGAGCGGGGTTGTCTTGCGGAGGGCTGATCACTTGAACCAGGCGGCGCCGCCCAATGGAAACTGCAGGAACATCCGCGGCTTGAACTTGGCCTCCAGCTCCTCGACCGCGCGTCGCGCTCCGGGGAAGCCCGCCGATCCGCAATCGTCGAAGGCTAGGATTCCGCCCTCCAGAAGCCGGGGGTAGAAAAACTCGATGCTGTCGACATAGGGCTGATAGAGATCGACGTCGATATGGACGAACTTGAACTGGCGATCTTCGATCTCGCCGAAACGCTCTGGTATCCAGCCCTTGTAGAATGCGACGAACGGAAAGCGCGAAAGATTGGACCGCACGATATCTTCGTCCGCCGCGAATAGTTTCTGACGGGCTCTGGCATCGGATTGGGATTTGGGCGCCAATCCGCCCGCATCCTTGTCGCCATAGTCCGAGAGACCCTCGAACGAGTCGAAGACGTGAAAATCGGACGCCCCGGCGCGCTCCGCGATCAGGGCGAGCATGTAGGTGGAATGACCACGCCAGCAGCCGCATTCGGCGATGTCGCCTGTTTTGCCTAGGCGGTCATAGGCGGTCTGCAGCAATTGGTGCAGCATGAAGAAACGGCCGCGCTTGGCAAGGTTGTCTAGGGGCTCGCATCCGGTCGCGGACATCGCTTCATCGTAGTCGCGGACCGCCGCCATGTGCTTGCTTGCGTCGGCCGCAAATATCTCGACTTCTTCGGGGCGAAAGCCGATCGGATAGCGGCCCAGTCCAAGGCGGCTCGATTTGATCAATTCCTCCCCGGCAAACTGGAGGCCGTCACTCCCCGCGAGCGAAAGCGTGCTGCGCGAGAGATTGAGTACGAGGCGGAAGAGCCCTTGCTTTGCGGCGGAGATCATCGATTGCGGGCTATATCGCGTTCTCGCGCAGCGCCCGGTTCCAGGCGAGAAACATCAACACGATCCAAACCGGATTGATCAGCTCCTTGGCGCCCGCCAGATAGCGCGCCCAGAGCTTGCGGATCGCTTCCGCGTCCAAGAATTCGCGCGCGTGGACTAGCTCGTCATTGATCAGGCTATCGGCCCAGGCCCGCAGATTTTCGGCCAGCCAGTCGCGCATGGGGATGTGGAAGCCTTTCTTTGGCGTATCGAACAGCTGGCGCGGGACATGACGGGCAAGCACATTTCGAAGCACGGCCTTGCGTTCGCCGTTCCGGATCAGCTGATCGTCGGGCAGCGACCACGAGCAGTCGAGAATGCGATTGTCGAGGATCGGAACACGCACCTCCAGGCTGACCGCCATGCTGGCACGATCCACCTTGGTCAGCATGTTGTCGGGCAGGCGGCGGATTTGATCGAGATAGAGCAGCTCATCGAGGGCTGACTGGAACCGGGGTAGGCGCTCAGCGGAGTCGCATTCCGGCGCGGCTTCCGCGAGACGGCACGCGGCGCCGATCCCCAAATAATTGGCATCCCGGTGATAGGCGCTTATCCGCGGGTAATTCAGCAGCCGTGAATAATGGGGAATGCTCTGGGATGCATCGGCCAGCAGCGGTTTCAACAAGACTCGCCACAAGTCCGGGGGAATGGCATCGAGAAACGCGGCGAGCGGTTTTCGCATCGCTTGGGGCACGCGTTCGACGTTACGCCAAGTCTGCGTGTTGAGCTGGTAACGTTCGTAACCGGCAAACAGTTCGTCGCCGCCGTCGCCGGACAGGGCCACCGTGACATTCGACGCCGCCAGCCGCGAGACCATGTGGGTCGGGATTTGGGAGGGATCCGCATAGGGCTCGTCATACATCTGCGGCAGTTTGGGGATGATGTCGGTGATGTCATCCGGGGTCAGAATGAATTCGGTATGGTCGGTTTCCAGGTGTTCCGCGATGGCCCGTGCGTTGGCGCTCTCATCGAAGCTGGCGTCGGTGTATCCGATCGAGAAGGTTTGAACGGGCCTGGATTTTCTCAAGATGGCCACGACAGTTGAGGAATCCACGCCGCCCGATAGAAAGGCGCCAAGCGGCACGTCAGCACGGACCTGGTCGCTCATGGTCTCATCCAACAACGCTTCAAGCCGGTCGGTTGCGGCTTCGAAGGACGCGCCCGCCTCCGAGTCCGGGCGGCTGAGCGCGATATCGTCGAGCGACCAGTAGCGGCGCTTGGTCAGACCGGTCTCCGCGCTCCATGACACATGCTCTCCGGCTCGAACCTTGTGGTAGCCTTCGAAGATGGACTTCTCGCCGCTGACAAAGGTTCTGTGGAAGTAGTCCAGCAGGCCTTCAGCCGAGAGCGACCGGGAGAATTCGGGGTGCCGAAGCATGCTCTTTAACTCGGAGCCGAACATCAGATACGGCCCGCCGATCGCCCAGTAGAGCGGCTTGATGCCGATCCGGTCCCGGACCAGATTGAGGATGCCGCCCTCCCGGTCCCAGACCGCGAAGGCGAACATGCCGTTGAGCTTAGGGAGCGTGAATTCGATGCCGCGCCTGGCGATTAACTCGAGCAGCACTTCGGTATCGCATTGGGACCGCAGCCGGACGCCGTCTGGATCTAGGTAGCTCTGGCGAAGCTGCTCGAAATTATAGATCTCGCCGTTATAGGCAATCACATATCGGCCATCCGCGCTGACCATCGGCTGAGAACCGGCCTCCGAAACGTCGATCACCGAAAGCCTGCGGTGGCCGAGAGCGACCGGACCTTCGAACCACAATCCGTCCTGGTCGGGACCGCGATGGGCGAGCGCTTGCGTCATGGCCGAGAGGGTGCCGCGAAGCGGCTCCACCGGCTCGCCGCCGGTGTGCACGAATCCGGTCAGGCCACACATGATCTAGGAAGCGGTCAGCCTGCGCTTCACGCGCCGCGCCAGATCGAGGCTGGTGGATACGGCATCTCTGGCAAGGAACGTGGCAAAGGGCGCCAGGCCTTGCTCGCGGGCGGCGTGCCGTTCATAGGCATGGATTGCGTCCCTGCGCTTGCGGTCGAACTCCTGCACGCTGCGATGGGGAACGTAACCGGCCGACCTGTCGAGCGCCTCGAGCGCCTCGATGCGTTCTTTGTCCTGACCTTCGTTCGGCCCCTCATCGATCTCCACCATCAGGGAGGGGCGGAAATAGCCCAGATCGACCTCCTGCTGAACGGCGTCCCGCGTGAGCGATCCGTCCTCGATCATCCGCCGCACTTCGTTGATCCAGATGTGGCCTAGCGGATTTCGGGCCGAGACCCATGGCTGGATCGGCATCATGGTGTAGTGCAGCAATCCGGTGGCCGGCGTGAAGTGCTGCAGGCGGTTCCAGTCGGCGGGGATCGTGCGCGCGATCTCGGCCTCGTCGAGAAAGTGGAGATCCATCATCAGGCCCCTATAGTCGTAGGCGCCAGCGTCCAGACCCCGAACCAGATCCTTGAGCTTCCAGTCGCAGCGCGCGCAGTCCAGCACCATGACGGAAGTCTCGTTCTTGTTGTAATGCACATTGTCGCCAGCCTGGCGGTCGGCTTCGAGCACCGCAATCTTGGCGCCGTTCATCGGCACATCCCAAAGCTCGGAAATGTCCCGGAACACCTGCATGTCGGCATCGAGATAGATGGCTCTGCCGGAATATCCGGTGAGCTCGGGGATAGCCCATCTGGCGAATGAGAAACCGGTTCGCTGGCCTTGGCGAATGTCTTGCGGCTCGGGCAGATCGATGCCTTCCAGGGAGCGCAGTTCGATCGCGCGATTGGTGTGCCGGCGAATCGAATATTCGAGCACGTTCAGGGCGAGCGATTGCGACCTGTCGGTGCCGACATAGATTTTGATGGGATCAGATATGGCTGCGCGGCTCCTGTTGACTTCGCCAAAATACTTAGGCTGCGAATTGTGGAGAAGCGATCGTTCTACGGCGCAGAAACGTCAGGATATGCGCCGTTGTAGGATTTGCGCCGCCTCTTCAGTTTCAGTTTCCAATGCCCGATCGAGCCATGAGAGCAGATGGTCCCGAGACCTCAAAAGGGGTAATCCATTTACCTCGGCCCCGCATCCAGGAATTCGAGCCAACGCGTCGTAATAGGCTGCGGGCGCGCCGCCGGCCTTGAACAAAGGGCCGGCCGCGGTGAATGGAACCGCAATGCAGGCCTTTGCATGGCGCGCTAAGCGCCGCGGAGACAGGGCGGGATCCAGAGTTATCAGCGGCGCCTTGTCCCCCAGTGCTTGAATCGCTCTTTCATACGCGTACGCCCGGGGTCCGTTTCCGACCCGCTTTCCCTTCCAGGCGACGTTCGCATCGAGCTGGCTAGCCACTTCGGCCAGGTCATCAAAAAAGGCTTCCGCGAATTCGCTGACATAGTAGTGGTCGATGAACCCATTTGCCGGCCACCAGAGAAGCTTCCTGACATTGACATCCAGAGCGAGGATCGTGCGGGGTGGGAGTTTGACGTCGATTGTCGGGTCGTCGGCGAAATCGACGGCTTCCTTCACAATGACATGCGGCGCACCGCGCACCAACGCGCGAAGCCATGCCTCCTGAGTGTCATTGAACGCTACATACGTCTTCCAATTCTGCAGCTGGACGCCTGGAAACTGTGTGTGAGGGAAATCTCCTGCCAGGGGTTCAGTATTGGTCCCGTAGTAGAGGAGCAAGCAATGGACTCCCTGTCGCTCGGCTTGATAGGTCCAGAGCGGCTTTAGAAACATGCCGACGGCAATTGTAAAAATATACCTATGCGCCGGCCACTTGAGGCGCTCGAAATAGGCGGTCTCCATGGCGCCCTGAACCAGAAACGGAGCCCACCAACATCCGAATATATTCAGAACCGCAGCCTTAACTAACAGGGCGACCGTCTGCCTTCGAAAACCGGGGCGTTCAATTTCATGCAGGCGGGGGAAGGGATGTGTGACGGGCCTAATGCGATCACCATTTCCCGTTGCCTCTGTGGCCGACGGATCCACCGTCACCATGAGTTCATTGGCTGGCATGATATCGGGATGACGGGCCAACCAATCGAACAGGGAGAAGCCGTCCGGGACAACCGGCTGCCGGCCGCGGGCAGGGGGCGCTCCCAACAATACAGCGTACGAGGAACCGGGTGCGGACCAGCCCCCATTGGCCTGCTTGAGCAGCGATCGCCAATTCGCCAGAACTGTCCGCCAAACGGATAATTGGAGTTTCAGCCACGCCAACTTGCTGAAGGATTTTTGAACCTTTACGCCATGGCTTTCCAGGACACGCAGCCACGCATAAGGCAAGGCATAAGTCCTAGCCATATCAGGTTGGCGGGTGGCCAGGATTAGCGTTTGTACGGTCGGAATTCTAATTGTGCTGAGAAGTTGCTGAGCGACATATGTCTGAGCATGTTCTGCGATGTCGGATGAAACCAGCCATTGGACCCGGGAGTCCGGCAACGCAAGAGGGGCATCGAGCATTGCGTTGATAAGAGCGTTGGGCAGATAGGGATCCTTTGAACGGCGAATTAACCAGTCATACGCCCGTGCCAATTGGAATGCGCGGCGACGCCAGTGTCGGCCCGGAACTTTCAGAAGGCTAAGCACGGTTGTCGTGATTTCTCGAGCCGCCAGAGACTAGCGTCCTGCCTTTTTCATTAGATATTCAGCCAATTCCAAATCGAATTCGTCATCGATATTGACCAGCGGCCGATCGATGATGACGGCGGCGCAGTTAGCTCCAATGATGGTGCCTCCCTGCAGAAGCTCCGATCGCGTGACCGCGTAGCAGACGCCATTGACGTGATAGTATGGTGGTATTTCCTGACGTCTGGATGTGCGTCGATTGAGATAAGGGCGGACCAGATCACGCTCGTCCAAACAGAGCATTTTTTCCGGCGTGAAATGTGCGGGTGTAGGCGAAACTGTGGCGGCTGATCGCGTTCGCGTTTCAGACAGGGTTTCCATTATCTTCGCAATATCGTCAGGACGTCGCATCGGACTTGTTGGCTCGAGCAGGATTGACACATCGAAATGAAGTCCTGACCAGCTTTCCGCTTTGCGCCACGCGTGCTGCCACATGGCGACGCTGGTGGCGCTGTCGCTGGACAGTGTAGCTGGCCGACGGAAGGGCGCGGACAAGCCATATCGTTCAGCCTCTACTGCCATCTCATCGTCGTCCGTGGATAAAAGGGCGCAGTCTAACCAGTCCAGCGCAGCAATCGTTTGGGCCGCATAGCAAATGAGAGATTGCCCACAAATCTGACGCAAATTCTTGCGGGGAACGCCCTTGCTACCACCACGGGCTGGCACGACTGCGAGAACTGTCCAATCTCTCCACAACGATCAAACCTCATTCATGGGGACCGCTCGGCGTTGGTCGTTGGATCGCCGCACAGCCTCAATGACGCGCATAGTCTCAAGTCCGTCAGACAGCCGACAGGTCGGTATTGCACCGTCGATCACCGCCACAAATTCCGTTGCAAGTGATACGAACATGTCATTTCGCTGACAGTCGAACTTAGCGATCTCCCAAGTTTGTTCCATGTCAGTCGAGATGCGGATGCTGTTGGGATCGGCCGACCAAAGAAGTGTTCCATCTGACCCGACGAATCGGATGGTTTTTTCGTGTGGGCGGCCGATCAGATCGAGGTGAACGGATACCCGCGGTCCATTGTCATACGCTGCGATCAAGTCAACATTGTCATCGGCGTCTATGGGCAAATCGGAGATCTTCTCGACTCGGCCATAGACCGTATCGGGAATTCCAAAAAACCAAATCATGAGATCGATCCAATGACTTTCATCGAGCAGCGCTCCGCCACCTAAAGCTTTTTCGGACATGAAGAAGTCTTCCAGCGGCTCCCAAGGATGCCAGTCAAGCAGATTTGCTGACATCCAAAAATCAACACGCAGAATGCGACCGACGCGACGCCCCTCCAACGCTTCGCGCGCCATGCGCAATGGCGGCCACCAGCGCCACGTATAGCCAAGCAGCGCAGGTACGCGCGTCTCCTTTCTCACCTCTTCAAGATTTAGCGATGATGTAAGATCCATGGCCATCGGCTTTTCCAGCAATATTGGAATGCCTGCCCTAAGAAGTGCGATCGATTGGTCTACGTGAAAGACCGTGGGTGTGGCCACGACTGCGCCATCAAAATTTGCTGCATTTAGTGCTGCGCCCAAGTCCGAATACCGGCCAACGACTTCGACGCCATCCATCGACCGGTTGCGCCGATCCTCTCGCGTGTCGATGCACGAAATCTTGCATCCCAGGTCGAACATATTTGTTGCATGACGCCTCCCGGCACTCCCAAATCCGACAATCAGCACGTGTTTGTCTGTCATATCTGAAAAAAGAGCGATAGAGGCCAGCAGGCCATTCGACGATGGTTCGTCGTCAGCCTCTTAAGTTGCGCGTCATATCTCGATAGGGATCCGCTGGGAAGTGGACTTCAATCAAGCCGGGGCCAACTTCCGGTGACCAGGAGGAGAGCGCTTGGCAGAATTCATTCTGGTTGACGGCTTCGGCACACCAAAGGCCCATTCCTTCGCCGACTCTACACCAACCAGGTTGAGCTATCTTCAGGGGCTTTTCTGTGAGACCCGCGAGTTTCGCAGCAGCCCGGATCGACCCGAAGGCGCTGTCGCTGAACAAGATCACCAACAACGGCGAATTTGCTGCAACCGCTAGTTTCAAGTCGGCGATATACATGCCTATCCCCCCGTCACCGACGGCTAAGACGGTAGGTTTGCTTGCATCGTGAATCGATGCGGCGACTGCCATGGGCAGACTTGCACCCATAGAACGTGCCATCCCGCTGGAGAGATAGTTCATGGGCTCCCGCACACGGCAAAGGTGTTCGCCAACAGTGCAGAAAGCGCCCGTGTCTAGAACGATCCGATAGTCGCCATCGAAGTACTGGTCTAAGCCGACGAAGCAATGAGCGGGAAGAAATGGCATGGAAAGAAGATGTTCGCGAAGCGCGACTTGAGATTCCTGCACAAGATCGAGACCCCACCTCCTGGTGGACAGGATGTCCCAAAGCGCCGGCAGCAGGGACGGGGACGCGAATGCATTGAACAAATTTGGCGCGCATGGAGGTATCGCATCAATGCCAACGATCCCACATGGGATCTTGTCGAGTGCTAGCACCTCGGCCGGTCTCATTCCGATACCAATAACGAGATCGCTCTCTGGAAGAATGGTGGATTCCGGCGCCAAATCGAGTCCGGCGCCGGTGAATACACCGGCTGAACACGGCATTGATTCGTCGACACTTCCCTTCGCCGCAGCTGTAGTGAAGACAGGGAAGCGCAATGCCGATAACTGATCGAAGAGGTCAAGTCGTGTCGCCAAACAGCCCACGATAATTATGGGCCGTTCCGCGGCTTCGACAATGCGTAGGGTTCGCTCTGAATCCTGCGGTGACGCTGATACGAGTGGAGCGTCTTCTCTGTTTGTGTCCGTAGCGGCTAGCTCCAAGAATACAGGTCCTGGAATTTCGGCCGTCGCAGAATCGATGAGACTGTCGATCACACCCGGCCCTGCTGGCAGGCCAATGTGCCGTTTGCATGACGAGCGTGCGAAACCGGCGTGGTCCATCCGCTTGTGCTGTCGCAACAAAATATCGTTGACCCCATAGGCCTCCGAGACTGCGATCACGGGAAGATTTTCGAGCCTGCACGTCGCAAGGCCGGCCATCAGGTTTGCTACACCCGGTCCTTTTATCGAAAGGCAGAGCCCCGGTCGGCCGGAGAGCCTTGCCAGCGCACCTGCCATAAGCGCGGCACTGCCCTCGGAGTGGGTAGTAATAAATGGAAAGCCACGATGTTCGAGGTCGTCGATGAGCTGCAGGGTTGCACCTCCGCCGGGGATGCCAAAAGCTGGTCCGACACAGCGCTCGGCCAGGACTTGCGCCAGCTCACCGGATTCGATCATGTGCTGTTAGAGGCTGTTACTGCTTGGACCGTGTTTGAAAGTTCGCGGTATGCGCCGGTGTTCAAGTCGCAACGCCATTTAGCACCGAGGCGGCAGCCCGTGAGGCATGCCGAATTACTTTTCTGAGTGCATCGGGACTGAACCCACCACAGTGAGGCGTAATCAACAGGTTCTCGTGCTGCTCTGCGTAGCGTCGTAATGGGTTGTCGGTGACATTGGGTTCCCCGTCGAGCACATCCAGGCCTGCGGCGCCGAGGCGCCCGTTTCGCAGCACGTCCAATAATGCCGACTCATCGATCACGGCACTGCGGGACGTGTTGATGAAGATAGCGCCTGGCTTGACTTTTCGGAAAAGATCGCTCGACACCAAGCCCGTGGTCTCATCATTCAGCGGAACATGGACGCTGATAACGTCGCTAGTCTCAAAAAGCTCCTCAAGCGATAGGGAAACAACCGGCAACGGGGGACTGGCATAGGGGTCGTGGGTCACGATCTCCATTCCAAAGGCCTGGCCATAGCGTGCAATCCACCGACCGATTCGCCCGAATCCAATTATGCCAAGGCGGCGGCTGTTAAGCATCATGCCGGGAAACTCCTCCCGTACCCAACCGCCTTCGCGCACGTGCCGCAGGGCAGAAGGGAGCTGCCTTGCGCAGGCAAGTACCAGTGCCCAGCTGAGTTCTGCGGCAGGCGTGAGATCCGCCAACAGCTCTGGTGCATCACGCAATGTGATTACGGGAATACGCTCGGCTACGCTCTTCTCGATGTGATCCGAGCCTGTTGTGGCGCAACTGATTACGGCCAACTCAGTCGCAGCTTTCAGTAGAGATCCGGTAATTGTTACGCGCATTGAGGCGTCCACAAATGCGTTGGCTCTTGGCAGAGCCCGCTCCAATGATTGAGCAGTTGCCGGCACCCACGTCACTTCATGCGCGCGCCCTGCCCCATCTTGCGCCGCACCAACATAGTCTTTGGGCCCGCTGTAAACGATCTTTGCCATCTATGGGTGTATTTTCAGGCTGGCTTGCCCATCGTTTCGAGAGGCTCTTGGATGGGTTCGCTGTCCGCATAGCTCAGTCGCTTCTGGATCGACAGCTCCGCCGTCGCCAATACCATAGCGATCCTCTCCGCCGCTCGACCATCGCCGAAGAGTGTGCTTGATGGATACGGGCCATGATCAACCTGTCGCTTAATTGCTGCCAGAATCGCCGCGCGATCGTGGTCTACGTCGATCACGTTTTCGGCGCGTTCGCGTCCGGTCTGCCTGCTGCCAATATTGACCGAAGGCGTTCCTAGAAAAGAAGCTTCGCGAATGCCTGCGCTCGAATTTCCCACCATGCACGCTGCGTTCTTGATCAGCCGAGCGAAGTCCTCGACTGGCAGATTAATGAAGAAGTGAAGCGGGGCATCTGGAAATCTCTCTCGAGATTGCCGTAGGCGCTTGGATACTGCATCGGAACCCGCGTCAACATTCGGCCAAATCCAAATCGCCGGCATCTCCTGTTGCTGGATGGCCATCAACGATTCTTCGACCTGCTGGGCGGCGTCAGAGTATTCGGTTGTGACGGGATGCTGAACCACCAGCAAATAGGGCTTGGTCGTGTCTATCGTATTGCCGACACCAAATCGAGCGACGAACTGATGATCCAGTGGGAGTAGGTCAAGTTCAGCAAGTGCATCAATAGACGGACAGCCAGAGACGTGGACGTTCTCGGCGAACTCGCCCATGCGAATGATGTTTTCTCCCGCGCGCTGCGTCGCCGGAAAGTGTAGGTGGGCTAGTTTGGTGACAGCATGCCTGACGCTTTCGTCAATTGAGCCTGTGACCTCGCCGCCCTGTGTATGGGCGAGGGGAATGTTCAAATAAGCTGCCGCTACGGCCGTGGCAATTGTCTCAAAGCGATCAGCCACGGTCAGGACGATGTCCGGCTTCAATCGCTCGAAGAGGGGAGCGAGCTCCATGACCGCCAATCCCGTGGTCTTCGCCATAGTTACTGGAGTCTCTCCCTCTATGATGCAATGGATGGTGGATGTCGGAGTAAAACCATCAGCACGTACGACCTCTTCGGCCCTGCCGAAGCGGTGCAGCATCATGGATGCACTGAGCACCAGTTGAAGTTCGAGGTGGGGATGCTGCTGAATCGCACCAAGGACAGACCTAATACGGGCATAGCTGGCGCGATTTGTGACGACAACACAAATGCGCCGTTTGCCGCTCGCCCCGGATCTCATTCTACAAAATCGCTCAATTGAAACAGGTGCAGTGCGACAACATCATGGGCCAAGCGGCGGCCAATAATTTCTTCCTTGCGGCTCTCGGGTATTCCGGTGCCAGGTTTCCGCAACGCAATCATGTCCTCGGTCAACACAGTTCCTGCCGCAAGATCAAATGCAGGGGCCAGAGATCGCGAAAATATTGCGCGTGTCGGTGCGAGAGCCTCGGCCATTTCATCCTTTTCGACGGGGTTGCCAGCTAAGACGTGAAAGGCGTCGCGTGCTCGAGCTATCTCTGCAAATTGGTCAGGCGTCAGGGATGCTGGAGTATCGGGGCCGAACTGCAGCTTGTGCATGGCGATGTGCAGCTCGACTAGGTCAACTCCCTGCGCCATTGCGGCGAGGGCTGGGTAGGGTGTGCCGGAGTGATCAGATAGCCCAACCGGGCAATCGAATTTCTCTCGCATTTCGACCAGTACATTCATTCCCACGTCTTCGAGAGACGTCGGATACCGACTGGTGCATTGAAGAATGGCGAAACCATTTCCTGTTCCTTCGAGATACGCAATTTGGGCGTCGATCTCATTCCAACTGCTCATTCCAGTGCTCATCAAGAGTGGCTTGCCGGTACTAATCATGGCCTCGAGTAGGCCTCCGGAGTTAGTTTCGCCCGACGCAACTTTCCAAGCTGGAACTCCAAGACGATCGAGCAGGTCAACGGCCTTTGTCGAAAACGGTGAACTCAAAAAGATTAACTCTCGTTCGCGCGCATGGCTGGCTAGCCCAGCCCACTGCTCTTCGGAAAACTCCATACGCTGCCAATAGCCATAGCGGGTTTCGTCCTGTTGGCTGAATTGAACGCGGAACGGTTCGTCAAGCGTCGACTCCTCTGCGGCGAAATGGGTTTGAAACTTGATCGCGTCGGCCCCAGCCTGCGCCGCAACCTCAACAAATGCATGGGCCGCGCCGAGAGAACCGTCATGGGCCTGGGCGACCTCTGCAATTAGAAAAACAGGTGTGCCGGCGCCGATGGATCGTTGGCCGATTTTTTGGAGTCGTAGCATGGGATGGATTGCAAAAGTTAGTTAAGCTTCAGACGCCCAGGCAAATAGACGAATGCCGCGCGCCGCACCGAAAGACCCTGTTCTAAATCAGGCTCAAAATCCCTATTGCGGTGTCACTCAAGCATGCGCTGTTTGCGGGATGGAGGGGCTCCTTATCGGGAGCGCCGATTAAGAGATCCGGTATTTGGTGTCCTGCAACTTGACAAATTTTAGCCGAATATCCCATCGCTACATTCGGTCAGCGCACAAGCCGATGGATTGGAACCATGTCATATGGTTTAGCAGATCTGAAGCGGTTCATAATTCGAAATATTCAGATTCAATTTCTTTAGACATGACTTCCAAAAAATGCAGGAGTCGATAGCGATTTCTAGACCGTAGAGCCAAGATAGATCATAGATAGCTAAATTGAGTTCAGCTGATTCGCCTTAAGTCTTTCAAAATAAGACTGTCCAAGACAAAATTGAATTTGTTTTCGATTGTAAATTCCCAAAGGTTCTTCGATTAACTCAAAAAAATGCTGATCAGAGGATGAATCGTACTGGTAAAACCAGTCTCTCTGGAAATTGCACCGAATAAACCTCGCATTAGCCGTTCTTCCATCCACTACTATAAACGTTCCAGGGGTCAAGAAGTGTTCAATACTGAGTATATCTGCCGCCATTGGCATTCTGTCCGGATGCGCCGTACTTAAGCCACGCAAAGTTCCTTCCGAAGAAAACTGATCGGGTCCATCTAGATAAATTAAATCTGGACAGATATTTGGGATATTCTGATAGTAAGAACACAATCGTCCGTTGAAATGGGAAATTTCGGAGGCGCAGAGATGTATATTCACGACGTCCTGGAGCTCGACGGGGATGATAGATTTTGTGCGCTCTAACCAAGCTTCATTATTCTCAATTGAATGAACTTCAAACTGATTAGCTTTTCTCAAATTTGTTGATACAAATTCTTCAAATGATTCTTTATTTCTTTTGATCGCATCAGCGAACACTAAAGTCGACTTCCCCGAACCGAATTCCAATACGGTGGTAACTTTTCTGGAAATAACTAGATAATGGAGTCGTATAAGATCATCTAATTCTGGGGGTAATGGATCACTATTTTTCGGTTCTACGTTTTTCCGAGAATTTAATGCTTGATTCTTTTGATAGTCTTCAACGTGAGAGCGATCGAGATTAAAAAGATCGTGAATTGGATATTTTTGCAGATACTCAGTATAGTTTAAGATTAGATTTGCTGGCATGGTATTGAGTTTCATCATTCTTATGATCAGCAGGATAACGTGGTCAATTTTGTATACGTATTGATATGAGATTTTCCTCTAAATAATTGCACGAGATCCTTTGATGTCCCAACTTTTTTTGTCTTTAGGCTCATTAGCATCAAACTAAATCACGTCTTTTTTTGGTGTGCGAGATGAATGAAGGCTTCTTGTCATGCACGTGGATAACGCAGCCAGCCTCAATTTCATATGTGAGATCGACGTCGGTGGCTAACTCAATTCGATGAGTCACAAGGATTATCGTGTACCGGCCACGCAGCCGGTCAATTGTCTTCTTGATCATTGACTGCGTCGATTTATCCAACGCCGACGTGGGCTCGTCCAGCAGAAGCACTTCGGGCCTCCGCAAGAGCGCTCTCGCAATTGCTAAACGTTGGCGTTGTCCTCCAGACAGGTCCAAAGCGTCATCGCCTAGCATAGCATTTAACCCTTCAGGTCGATGCCGCACGAAATCTGCGGCAGCACAGTCATCGAGCGCGCGCCATATTTGTTCGTCTGTACACTCAGGTGCGAAGATCAAAAAATTGTTTCTGATCGTCTCGTGAAAGAACGCGCCGTCTTGTGGGACGATCGCCAGTCGGTCGCGCCAGGATTTTATGTCGTAGTCATGCAACGGGCGGCCATCGATCCGGATTTCGCCGCGGTCTGGCGAGCGCAAACCAGTTATGCAGTCGAGGAGGGTCGTCTTTCCACCACCGCTTTCTCCAACAAGGCCAACGAGTGTCCGTGCGGGTATGGAAAGGTTGATCCCATTTAGGATAGGCTGGCCGTCCAAGGAGAGTTCAACCCCGTCAAACTCAATGCCATTTTTTAGATGATCAAAAATCTTGCGGCCGTGATGCTGAACTGGGACCGATATCAAGCGCTGGCGTGTTGAGGATAGGGCTTCGAAAGAAGGAAGATTTACCAAAGTCGTGTGAAATGCATGTTGAGTTTCAATCATGCGCGGCGTTAGTCGTGTAAAGAGAAGAAGAAGCAGGATGATTTCTTCTACGGGAACTTCTAGGATTTGATTGAGAACATAGACGGCAACCAGCACGACTAAGAGTAAAGAAGATTCAATAATGACTGTCGTAATTTTTGGGAAAACTGCCGTGAGCACATGCTGATTGCTGAGTTCTTGCGTCAATGAAATAATTCGGTCTCCGACTTGCTTGTCGGCGTTCATGGCTCGAATCAGCTTTTGCGTTGCCAGAAACTCCTGGATCGATTGCTTGATTGACCGATTGGTCCGTGCGATTCTACCTCCAGCCACCGATGTAGCGTTGAATATCGAGCGCAGCAGCAAACCAATCAATGCGCCGCTCACGATCAGCAGCAGTGTAATCTGCCACGAAATTAATAGCGCCATCGCGCTGAACACGGCCAGAATAATGGCATTGCCGAAGAATCGGAGATTGTTCGCGAAAACGCGCCCGACATAGGCGCACTCGGTAAGAATCGCGGAGAAAAGATTGCCCCGCCCTTCGGCGGTAATCTGGGACCAGGGCGCATCCTGCAAAGATTGAACCATCGAGGCTGCCGCCTCGCAACGCAATTGTTCTGCAATATAGGATTCATAAATGGTGCTCGCGGCCCTGAGAACCGCGACCAGGATACCGAGTCCGAAAACGAGAAAGAGGATCGGAACAAGATCCATGGGCATGCCGAACCAATCGAATAGCTGCGCGACGGCATTCGACAATCCCGTTTCGCTTTGTGCTGACCCGATACCCAGCACCAGCAGAAGCGGTAATAGCGCACTCAGTCCGGCAAGTTCCACTGCCGCAAGCATAAAGTTGAGACCCAGTCCCAACGCAAGTCGCCCAGGATAATAACCGGCCATGCGCACAAGCAATCTCAAGGGGTGCATCCAGCTCGAGCCATGAATGGGCTGGATGAACCCGCTTATGCGGTCACTGTTTGCAATGATGGATTTGGTGTCGGAAAGCAACGGAACTTCAGGATTCTGATGGGACGTGTTGCGGCACCCGCTTACGCAAGGCAGAACGTCCCGTGCATTGTCGCGAGGAGGCTTCCATTTCGACAATCGTCTTCAGGGCACGCGCTAGTCGGTAACCAACCGATTGTCTTCCGGTTCGGTTGGCAAACTCGTTGGCGACACGAGCATTCTCCGCGATTTCCTCGTCGCCAATGCGTTCAAGTAGCGCCTCGAAATGGTTGATCAAGTGATCCGGATCACGACAGACTAACGCCCAATCACCGTGGTGGATGGTGGCCATATGACCTGCGAAAATATTTGCAGACCAGTCAAACCTCATCTCTTCGGCTTTATCGTTGTAACCAATGCAAAGCACCGGCAAGCCGTAGCCCGCGGCTTCGATGACCATGGTCGAGAAAGGTGAGATTACGGCATCGGCTGCGGCGAAGAGCCGCGAGTAAAAGGCAACTCCGTCGCCATTCAATTTATCTTCGGGTGCAGCGCGGAGGAATTCGGTTTCAGCAGGCAAAATCTTGGTTTTTTCCCAACCAGACCAGACTGGCCGATTGGGGTGCGGTCGGTAAAGAACTTCAATGTCACGGGGAATTCCGCCCCTGTCGAAGGCTGTTTGTAGCTTAGCCAGCACCTCGGTCTCATTGAATGGTACACCAGTGCCGCAGAACAGAATTACGCGTTTGTCCTTGGGTATCTCAAATTCTTCTCGGGAAGCTGATTTGCTCGGGGCATGACGGTGGGCGCTGAACCGTGGAGAGCCCGTTACGAATGCGCGATCAGGGCGAACTCCATGCGCATGAACGCAATTCAACAAATCCTGTACACCCCATACTGCGGCGTAATCAACACTCTCGTAGGCTGTCTTTGTTGCGATATTGTCGAGATTCGCCTGCACTCCTAACACTGGCACCGCCTTCTTCCGCCCGTCACGGATCGTGTCATCGTTGAAAGATGATTCGAGTGCCCATACCATCAATACTGCGTCGACAGATTGAAAATTTGGCAACATGTCCGGCGTGGTCCAACGAAGAATCTGCCTAATCATGAGACCAATTGGCGCCGACAAGCCAAGTGAGATCGCAGTCTTTACGATAACACGGCGAACAAAACCAAGACCAATGAGAGAGCGGTATCGGCGTTGGTGATCAGTAACGATGAACGCTCTTCGTCGATGATAGTGCCAGCATCCTTTTCCAATCGTGTAGAGCATGGTCCGCCAGTAAGGATCTGCTGGAAGCCGGTGCACCGGGCCATAGCTACGTAGCTGTTCCTCGCCCCTCGCCTTTGGCGAAAGCACGAAGCTCAAATCGAAATTCGTCGCCAGCTCATCCAAGACGCCTGTTTCGTAGTAATCTTGAGCCATGTTGAGGCCAGCCAAGGACACCAAAATGTGCAACCGCCGCTCATCGACCCGGGTTGGTGCTGGGTCTGTCGCATCAACAGGTTGCAGATTACTGGAGCTTTGAAGTTGCATGGCAGCTGCCAACCTTAGGGATATCCGACGAGCTATAACGTCTCTTGAGCAATTGGATCACGCACATGACTCTGCGCGCTTCATACTGCGCAAGATAAATAGATCGAGTGCCCGAGGTTAGGATGGATCGACCGGATTTTTTGGGTCGGACGAAAGAAAACCTTGCCAAGCTGGCGGCGACGTCGATTTCTCAGCCTTCCTCCGATTCTCTATCCTGAATGTCGGAAAGCTATTCAGCTGCATGGGCTTGATCGCCAAGGCCGCTTGGCCATCCTTTAATTTCCATTTCACCAAAGTTTGATGATCTCGAATTGGCTAAGAAAGCAACGTTTAACCTAGTCTCGGGCAATCGTGTGCGCCCAAAGCGGTTCTGAAACGACGTATGGACTGACAAGAGTCAGCAGGTCAGGCCGTCCGTCCACAAACTCAATAATCTTGTCGATCGGGATCCTGGGGCTCTCTTGTTCGAGGGATCGGTATACCTCGCGGCAGAGGACAAGATCTTCGGGGTAGTCCACGGTTAGACGCAAATCCATGCGCTTCTGCTGCGCCGGAGGCTCGATCAATCCGATACGAAATAGATCGTGCCGCCGCCTGGCGAAGGCTGAGCAAAATTCGCTGCGTTCGGCCTGCTTGCCCTCTCGATGCGACAGCTCCAGCGCTTCAAGTTTGTAGATTTCGAAGTGACAGCCCTCCGGCAAAAAGTCGGAAACTGTAATATCATTTTCTTGGCCTAAGTGCTGGCGCCAGGCCGAGGCAACTAGTTCCCAGGCCGGAAATGGGCATTCCGTCGTCACTCGAAAAACGTCGGTGGCGGCACCCGCTCGCCCGCATTGGATCAACCGCCACAGGACGTCCCTTTGATCACCAAATATGTAGTCGATGTCGTATTTCTTGGCGTAATCCGTAAAGCAAAAGTTCTCAATGCCTTCGGATATTCCCAGTACAATTCCATCAAGTTCGTCTCCGGCCTGAGCGCCCCGCAGAATTATGTCGAGTATTGTTAGATTGTCCGCCAGATTCTGCAGCGGTTTGCCGTAAAGCCGGCTGCCGCCCGCACGGCACGCTAGGGCGGCAATCAATCTCCTTGGTGCCATTTCAAATCGCTGATGTTGATGGCGTCACCTGCGCAGACAGCTCGCACCAAAGTGCCGCCGATCAATTGTGTTGAATCGACCGCGCCATCCGGACCGGCGGCGCGTAGAAGGGAGATATCCTCCAGACCGATGACTGTGCCGGCCTCAAGGTCGCGTGCGGCGGTCGCTCGCTTCAGCACGTTCTGACGATAAACTTGTTCCTCTTCACGCAATTCCAACGTGTCGTCGCCAATGGCCGCCGCGAGCCGCTGCAGCGTTGTCACGTATTCGCGGAATTCTTCGGTGGCGAGCGCTGACACGAAGTCTTCCATCTTCAGACCGCGGTCCAGCGTGATGTGCTTTTCGAAGATTCTAATACCCATACCTAACGCCATTACGGAGAGTGCAATGTGGTCCGGTCCGCCCCCGTCGGTGTGATCCATGAATCCGACCTCCAGACCGGTTAGTTCTCGTAAGGATCGGACACGCGCGAGATTGTTATCTTCAATTGGGGTGGGTTCGCTCTGGTAACCGTATAGCAGGCGGAGGCGTGATTTATGCTCCAGGCTCAGCCTGTCCAACATCGCAGAGATCTCATCAGCCGTGATCCCGCCGACCGACGCATAGACGGGAACGCCGAGGTCAAAGGTCGCTCTGTTGGTCTCTTCATCAAAAAACGTTGTGGAGTGCAGTTTGACCCCGTCTACTGCTATTTGGCGGGCAACCTCCACAGAGCGTGGCCCGAACACATCCGCGATGAATGCTATTTTCAGCGCTTCTGCAGTTTTCCTGACGCGTCGCCAATCCGTCTCCGACATTTCCAGTGTCCCGAAGAGCTCAAAATGTTGGTAACCCGGCTGGGCCAGGTCGTCCGCAAACACAATTTGAAACTTGACCGCATCCGCGCCCGCACGGCCTGCCGCACGCACGAGCAACTCGGCGATGTCTGCGCTCCCCTCATAGCCTTGAGCGGCTTCAGCGATGATCCAGGGCTTCATCGAGTAAGAATGCGCCGGTCCTGAAAGAATCCGCTTCGGGACTTCACTTGGAGTCGGCAGTTGTGGCGTTCAAATGGTGGCGATATCCATCGGGCCAAAGCGAAAGCTTTTGGACGATGAGCGTGGGTGCGCGGGAACTTGGCGTCAGGGCTGGGCGCCCGGCAATCGGCCAAGTCAGCTGCCCCTTGGCCTCGATAACTGTTTCGTGCTCCGGTCATTACAAGTCCTTGCCGCGCTCGAGGATCATGTCCTCTGCCAGCGGCTCACCGCGTTTCAAGGCCCGCGAGGCGGTATTGCCCAACACAGATTTGAGATGTTTGGGCGGGAGTCCGAAGCCGGGTCGGATCGACCGGATATTCGACTCGGTGAAGCACTCGCCGGCCTCGATATCGGCCACCACATAGAGCGAGCGCCGGTAATTCAGGGAACTGGCCTCCGCCTCCTTGGCGCCGAAGCGCGGCCCCGCACCCGTCTCCGCGGCGATCGCCACGTCGTCAACCAATTGCTTCAGTTCATCGGGCTCCAGCGAGAACGCGCTGTCCACGCCACCGTCCGCCCGCGACAGAGTCACATGTTTCTCGATGATTGCGGCACCCAGCGCCGTTGCAGCCACCGGCACCACCGTGCCCATGGTGTGATCCGAGAGCCCAACGGGCACGTCAAAGCGTTTCGCCAGGACGCCGATATTGGCAAGGTTTGCCTGATCGAACGGCGTCGGGTAGGCGCTGACGCAATGCAGCAGCGCGAGTTCGCGGCACCCGGTGCCCCGGGCCGCATTTACGGCGTCCCCGATCTCATCCAGCGAGGCCATGCCGGTCGACATGATGACCGGCTTGCCAGTCGCTGCAACTTTCTCGATCAACGGAATATCCACCAGCTCGAAGGATGCGATCTTGTAGGCGGGCGCATCGAGCGCTTCCAGAAAGTCGACCGCCGTCGGGTCGAAGGGCGACGAGAACACCGTGATCCCAAGCTCTTTGCCCTTGGCGAATAGGCCCTCGTGCCAATCCCACGGCGTGTGGGCTTCTTCGTAGAGATCGTGAAGCGTACGGTTTTTCCAGAGCGGCAGATCGACGACAAATTCGGACCTGTCGCTGTCGATGGTGATGGTGTCGGCCGTATAGGTCTGCAGCTTCACGGCACTCGCGCCGGCAACCTTGGCAGCGGCGATAATCGCGAAAGCCCGCTCGATCTCGCCATTATGGTTGCCGGAAAGCTCGGCGACCACGTATGGCGGACCCCCAGGACCGATCTTGCGCCCGTCGATGATCATGCTACGCGCCATCTTCGGCCTTGGTGATCGCCAATTCATAGGTCTTGCCGCGGAGTTTGAAAAACACCGGATAGTTTTCGTTGTCGGCCACCCGGAACATCTCGAATTGCTCAGCGATGCTTAGCTGGGGATCGATCTCGCTGTCGCCTGGCTTGCGCCGGGGATAGAAGCTCGATTCACCGCTTTGCGGCGAACCTTCCAACGGTTGCGGCTCCTCCAAATAACGCTCAGCTAGCTCCAGCGTCTTCTCGCCGATCGCAGTCCGCATCTCATTGATCAGTTCGTGGCCTTCGAACTCGATCCAGTCCTTGAAGATGATGGGTCCCGCATCCGCCTCTTCGGCGGCCTCGAGCAGGCAGACTGGAATTTTGTTCTGACCTTCGAGGGTCATCCAGGTCAGCGGCGAAAAACCACGGCCGCGCGGCAGGTCGCTGGCATGGACCACCAGGTTGCGGTGATTGCGCTTTAATATTTCCGGACGTGCGATGTTCAGGCAGTTCAAATAGAACGCCAGATCGCCATTTGGGACCTCCTGCTGGCTGCGGACCAGCCCAGCGGTGTCGCCATTCCTGTTGCATCGGTCCACCAGGCGTTCCGCCCAAGCCAGTCCCCAGCTGTCATTGTCCAAGACGACACTCACTTTGCGGGGCTTGTTCCACCACTCCGTTGCTTCGCTCGTCACAGCGTGCGCTCCACCCGCTCGGCGCCCTTGCCATCGCAGATCGCAGCGGCTGCTTCGGACATTTCCAGCCAAAGGGCGGCGTCCCGGGTGATCTCGGCGACGGCTTCGGCAACTTGGCCAGCGTCCATCTCGCCGTTCCGTCCGACCATCAGACCGGCACCGGCATCGCTGACGTTCTTTGCGATCAAAGCCTGATTGTCCGACAGCGCCGTCATGATCGCAGGCAGGCCCAGGCAGCAGCGCTCCCAGGTCGTCGAACCCGCGGCGCTGATGGCGAGGTCCGCCTTGGTCATGATTTCCGCGAGGTTATTCGGCGCGACGTGAAGCTTGCCTCGGCCACTCAGTGCACTCAGCTGGCGTTGCACTTCATCGATATTCGGTGCGCCTGTCCCGAGCACGACATCGATTTTCGCGGCTGTGCCGGACTCGACAATACCCTCGATGGCGCGCCCGCTGGCATTGCCCGGATCGGAGAGGCCCATGCAAACGAGAATTCGCCCAACCGCCTCGGTGCTCTGGCGCCGATCCAACGCCTCCGCCCTGGCGGCGCGGAATGCGTCCCGCAGCAGCGCGAACTTGCTGCCGCAGAACATCTTGCTGCCGTTTCCGACGACTTCGTCATAGTCGCGCGGGCAACGTCCAAAGGTCTGGTCGAGCAGAAAATTGCAGTCGTGTTTCCGGTTGGGCAGGTCTTCGATAACGAGGATGGAGCTGGCCCAGGGGCGGCAGGCCCGTTCGAAGTCGGCGCTCCGCTCATAGTGGTCGACGACGAGTATCGAGCATCCATCGGGCAGGGCATGAGCGAGTTCGCCGGGCTCGCCTTCGGCAGGTCCATCGAGCTCGATGAGCCCAGCCCCGCGCTTGCGCAGTTCCGGCAACATTGCGAGCGTCTCTGAGGAGACGGCGATTTTGCAGTCCCAACCCGCGGTGGCGAGGCGGTCGGCCAGGGCCAGGGAGCGAATCGCATGACCACCGCCGAGACGTGGCGTCGCGTCAAATCGCAATACGGCCCGGCGGATCTGAGGGTCAGCCACCGGATTCGCCATCCCTTGCTTTACGCACGGAAAAGACTGGACGGATTGCCTCGTAATCCATGCCGAGCGCGGCGTCGCCCTGGTCGAGAAAATGACGGAGCCGCTGGGCGAAGCTTTCGAACGCAGCGCTCACACGTTCGAGCTCGGCATCGCCAAATGCGTAGCAAACCGCGATCGAGCCGTTCATGAAAACGCCGTGCTCGATCATCTGCTCCAGCATGAAGGTGCGGAGCACGGGCTGCTCGATATCGTGGCTACCCGATACCGAAATGAGCCCGAAGCAGGGCTCGTTGATGACGCTGAGTAGCGAGCCGAGTTGGTAACGATCAATTGCCCCTTCGATCGCCGATCTGATTTTGGTTCCGTAGTCCCAAAAGTGATCTATGACGCCCTGATCGCGGATCTTGCTGATGGTTGCAATCGAGGCCGCGAGCGACAGCGCTTCGCCGCCGAAAGTTCCCGAAAAGAAGATGCGGTCCATCAGGCTCATAATGTCCGTTCGTCCGGCGATGGCCGATAACGGCATGCCGTTCGCCATGCTCTTGCCAAGCGCGGTCAGGTCTGGCGTCACGTCATAGAGCTGCTGGGCACCGCCAAGCGCGAAGCGGAAGCCGGTGAGCACTTCGTCCAGAACAAGCAGTGCGCCATGGGCGTGGGCGAGATCGCGGATCGCGCACAAAGTCTCGCGCGGCGCCTCCATCAGCATCGGCTCGACGATCACGCAGGCGATTTCGTCCGGATTTTCAGCAAAACACTGAGCGAGCCCGTCGAGGTCATTGGGCGAAAAAAGCTTGGTCAGCGCTGAGACGTCGCCGGGAACGCCGAGATTGCGTGACGTCGCGCCGATATACCAGTCGTGCCAGCCGTGATAGCTGCACGCCAATACGAGATCGCGCCCGGTGTAGGCGCGGGCCAAACGGATGGCGGCGGAAGTGGCGTCGGAGCCGTTCTTGCCGAAGCGCACCATTTCGGCGCTGGGAACGCAATCGACGATCAGCTCGGCGAGCTCGGCTTCGAGCCGCATGGGCAGACTGAAGGTCATCCCCTTCGCCAATTGAGCCGTTACCGCTGCATCGACGTCCGCGTCCCGATAGCCAAGCCCAACCGCTGATAGGCCCATAATCAGATCGACGAATTCGTTGCCGTCGAGATCCGTGAACCTGGCGCCTTTGGCCTCGGCGACAAACAGCGGCGAGTGGCCCTTCGGGAACTGATCGTGGGACTTGCTGAAGGTTTGCGAGCCAGTCGGCACCGTGCGGCTCGCCCGCTCGAGCCAAGCCTGGCTAGCGGCAAATCTGGTGTCTGCCGCTCGCGGCGCTGAAGGTTTGGATTGGGCCGTCATGAATTAGGAAGCTCTTAGTGAGCGGGCCAGTTTCCCGGATGCAGCATTTGCGGGTCCGGCCAGGCACAAGCCTCGGTTTGGCCAGGTAGCATCGGCGACGATTTCGCGGCAGCGATCAATTCGATCAGCTGGTCCTTGGAGTTCACGCCGATCACAACGCTATCGATGCTGGGTTCCCCGAGCACGAAAGAGAGGCAGGCCCCCAGCTTTGTGAGTCCCGCCTCTCGGGCGAGCTTCTCAAGTGCTGCGAGCTGCGGCCCCACCTGGCAAAAGTAAGCCGGCAGCGAAGCCGGATCTGCGGCCAATACGCCCTGCAAAAGCACTGACCGGGCTTGCACTTCGAGTCCGCGCTGCTTCAGCCCCTCCAGCAGACCATTTCGCCGTAGGCGCTGGTCCGCAATCGAGAAGGGAATTTGAATGACGTCGAGATCGAAACGCTCGGTGATGGCTTCGATCGGGTCTTCCGCATAGGCCGAAATGCCGATCTTGGCCGTGATGTCCTTTTCCCTGAGCACCGCCAGAGCGTCAAACACCTGGTCGGCTCGCCCCTCTGTCAGGTCGCTGGCGCGGTGCAGCAGAACCGTATCAAACCGGCCGATGCCCAGCCGTTCCTTTGAGGCCAATAGCAAATCGGGCAAGTCCTCAAGCGAGCTGCCGGGCGCGAGGGGTGGAATCTTGGTAGTGACGCGGATGCTCCCGATCCCGCAGCGCAGTGCGGCTTGGCCCAGCACTTGGTCGGCGTCGCCATATCCAATCGCCGTGTCGAAGCTATCTAGGCCTTGCTCGGCACAAATCCACATAATGCCGTCGACCTCATCCGCTGGGATCTGGCCGCTACCTGAAACAATGCCATAGGGCATGCCGAAATTGGCGGTTCCGATAGTGAGGGGCAGCAAGTCAGCGCGGTCCGATGTCATTCGATCGGCTGTCAATTCGACGATCACACCATCCGAGTCTCGGCTTGTTTCTCGAAACCCGCATCCTGCGAACAGTCTCTTTGAGGCATCGTTTCGTTGATCGATTCCCGCGAGCACCTTGCGGCAATCCAGATTCTCGATGGCGCAGGAGGTCGCCGCCTTCAACATGGCGCGACCCCAGCCCTTGCCCCAAAAGGAAGGATCGAAGATTGCGATCCCAAGCCAGATCTGGTCGCCATCATAGTCGTGCAGCCTTACGTTGCCGCAGTGCCGGTCATCGACAAATAGGCCCAGAAGGACGCTATCGGCCCGTGAATTGTTTTGCCGCACATAGTCTTCAAGATCTGTCTTTGTGAGCTGGCGATCGGTTTGCAGGTACCGCTGGACTTCGGGCAGGTTGATGCCGGTGAGATAGGACTTGCCGATATCTTCGACATTCAGGGGCCGCAGCACCGCTTTGCGCTCGTGCAATTTGATCGGGCGAGCCCCGATTTGCTGCGACAAGGTGCTCAAATCTGCGGTTCCAGGGCACGCTGCGATTGGATCACCGACTTGAGCGCTTGCACCACGCGCTCTACGTCCGCCTCGATCATTTCGGGGAACAGAGGGAGCGATAACGCGCCCTGATAATAGCGCTCACTTTCCCCAAGATCTGCGCTCGCTACAGGCGGGTTCGCAACATAGTAAGGGTGATGATGAATTGGGATGTAGTGGACCTGGGTGCCGACACCAGCCTCACTCAACCGATTCATCAATTCCGCACGCGAGACTGAGAGCGCCTCGAAATCCAGATGGACCAGATAGAGATGACGCGACGAGCGCTGCGCCCAGTCATGCCGACCTTGCAGCGGCGTGATTCCGGGCAGCGACTTGAAAGCCTCGTCATAAAGCGCGGCTAGGTCTCTCCGGCGCTGAGTAAAGTTTGAGAGCTTTGAAAGCTGGGAAAGCCCCAAGGCCGCGTGGACATCTGACAGGCGGTAGTTGTAGCCGAGCTCGTGCTGCTCGTAATACCAGGGCAAATCTTGTGCGTCCGGCCCGGTCCCGGCGTAGCGGGTCTTGTCGCGCTCGATTCCGTGGTTTCTCAAGAGTCGCATGCGGCGGGCTAGCGTCCCATCGTTGGTGACAGCCACGCCGCCCTCGGCGGACGTTATCGGCTTGACCGGATGGAACGAAAACACCGAGGCGTCGGCATAAGCGCCACTGCCGATGGTTTGTCCGTCTTCGTAGATGCCTCCCAAGGCATGGGCCGCGTCCTCGATTACCAGGGCGTCGCCCGCGGCCTCTCGCAGCGGGCCAGCTCCCACGCTGAGCCCCCCGATATGCACGGGCAATACGACCTTGGCCGTGCGGTTCTTCGCCTCGAGCTTGGCCGTCACATTTTTTAGAGAGCTAGCGCTCATATTCACGGACTCAAAATCGATATCGGCGAGGGCGACATCGCCATCGCAGTAACGGACCGCGTTGGCGGTAGCGCAAAATGTGATGGCCTGGGTGACGCCGATATCACCCTTTTTGATGCCCGCCGCCCAGACCGCGCCGTGCAATGCCGCCGTGCCGCTGGAGAACGCCACGGCGTGGCGCGCGCCCACCAGCTCTCTCACCGCGTCTTCGAACCGGGGAACGGTCGGTCCCTGGGTCAGGAACTCGCTGCGAAGCACTGCAACGACCGCATCGATGTCGGCCTGGTCGACCGAATGGCGCCCGTAATTGAGACGGCGGCGGCCCATCAGTTGACGATATCCTTCAGGTTTTCGACGCTAATCCAGTCGGGATTGTTATCGCTGGTGAACGAGAAGTCTTCGCCGACCGGCTTGCCGGGCACGCCGTCATAGGTCTCGTCACCGTGGAGCGTGGGAAGCCGATAGCCCGGTTTGATCACATACAGATCATCGAGCTCGACCGTGTTGATCGCCTCATCGCTCGGGATCAGCAGTTCGTGCAGCTTCTCGCCCGGGCGAATGCCGATGATTTCCTGTTTGCATTCCGGAGCCACCGCGGTTGCCAGGTCCGTGATCTTCATTGATGGAATCTTGGGCACAAAGACTTCGCCGCCATGCATCAGCCGCAGGCAGCGGTCGACGAAAAGCGCGCCCTCCTCGACGGAGATCCAGAACCGGGTCATGCGGACATCGGTAATGGGCAGCTTGCCGGTCTTGCGCCTTTCCTTGAAGAAGGGAATGACGCTGCCCCGCGAGCCGATGACATTGCCGTATCGCACCACCGAAAAGCGCGCTCCGCCGAGGCCGGAGAGATGGTTTGCTGCAACGAACAGCTTGTCCGAACAGAGCTTGGTCGCGCCATAAAGGTTAATCGGATTCACCGCCTTGTCGGTCGAGAGCGCCACGACCCGCTCAACGCCCATATCGATCGCTGCATTGATGATGTTTTCGGCCCCAAGCACATTCGTCTTGATGGCCTCGATCGGGTTGTACTCCGAGGCCACCACCTGCTTTAGCGCGGCGGCGTGGATAATTGTGTCTATGTTTGAAAGCGCGCGCTTCAGGCGCTCCAGGTCCCGCACATCGCCGATGAAATAACGCAGCGATGGATGCGAGATTTCGTCCTGCATTTCGAACTGCTTCAGCTCATCGCGCGAGTAGACGACGATGCGCTCGAGCTCGTAATTCGCCAGCAAATGCTTGACGAAGGTCTGCCCGAAAGAACCGGTGCCACCGGTTATCAGAATACTGCGGCCGTTTATGTCCATGGGGTGTCTGTCGCTATTGGATTGATGTTTGCTAGGCCACCAGGCTGTGGCGCTCGAGCAATGCGTCGAATGAGTCTGTCAGGCTCGGCATTGGCCGGCCGAGAAGCTCGGAGGCCCGCTCGGTGGACAAGGACATGTCCTTGGGCCTGGGTGCCTTGAGGTGTGCATCGGCAATGAGCCCCGGTTCGGCGCTCGAGGCGTCAAGCGACAATCGTTTGGCCAGATGCTGAACGAAGTCGTACTTGCTCAGCCGCTCGCGACCCGCCACATGCAGAAGTCCGCCAGCCTGCTTCGTTACGAGTTCGAAGATCAACCGGCTGAGCAGATTGGCTTCGATGGGCGTGAAATAGGCGTCCGTAAAGGCGCTGAATTCGGTGCCGGAGCGGAGCTGCTGCTCGGCCCAATCGCTGAGCGACGCACGCCAGGCTAGGCCGCGGCAAAAGAAATTGGTTCGAACAACTAGCGCATCCGGATTGGCTTCGAGAACGCGCAGCTCGGCGCGCGCCTTTGTGGACCCATAGACGTTGATGGGGTCGACGGGCTCGTCCTCTCCGACCATCGCCTTGTCGCCGCGCCATAGATGGTCCGTGGAAATGTGAACAAAATGGGCGCCGGTTTGGCGGCTGGCTTCAGCGAGACTTTGGCTGGCATCGACGTGGATATGCTCCGCAAGGTCCGGGTTGGCCTCGCATCCATCGACGCTCGTCAGACCCGCGCAGTGCACGATCACATCGGGCGTTTCGCTGATGACCAGTCTCCTCGCCCATTCCGAATCGGTCAGATCGCCTTTGACGATCCTGCACGAACCGTCGAACCGCAGCTCGTGTTTGCGCTGTTGCGCGCTGACCCGCGCACCACGCTCCAACAGTTGCGTGACCACGACGGAACCGAGCAGCCCAGAGGCGCCGGTGACCAACCAGTTGTCAGGAAATGCCATTGGTGGGAGCTGAAAAGAGCAGCGAATTTTCCATTGCTACCGCAGTACGGGTGAAAATCGCCCATACCGCCAAAACTCGAACACACCGCGATTCCGGGTGGCGGACTAGATCGCCTGGATCGCGTATGAGGGAAGCTGCAGCCGCGTCGGCGCGCCGAGTAGGTTCAACAACACTGCTACGCGGTCGCGCCCTTTTGCGAGCACCGCTTCAACTTCTCCAAACTGGTCGCGGAACACGCCGCTCGTAATCTTCACTTTTCGACCCCGCCAAAACACGCCGAGCACGGAAAGCGGCGTGATTCCAGCTTCATCGCTATCCGCGATCAGAGTCTCGACCATGCCTTCAGGGACGGGCACCGGCTTGGGGCCGTTGGCCAATAAGGCCACCACGCCTCGGGTTCCGTTGATGGATCGCCATGCTGCCGCATCCAGATCAAGTTGCGCGAAAAGGTAACGCGGGAACAGGGGCTCCAGGACCGATCTGGACCGGCGCGCATGCCGCGTCAGCTTACGAAAGCGCGGCAGGAAACATTGGAAGCCCTGGTTTTCCAGGTGCCAAAGGGCGCGCTCCTCGGCCCTCGACTGGGTTTGGACGACATACCAGCGCATTAGCTCGTTCCATCCCAAACCAGTGGACCGAGCTGGCTCGGCACATAGACTTCAATATCGGGATGCCGGTCGCGAAAGGCGTCGTAGACGGCTTTGGTCTCGTCCAATGTCGCAAGCAGCACCGCCTCGGTGCCTTCGAGCTCGGATAGGTCAGAGGCGACCGGATAATTCGCAATTCGTTTGCGATTGCTGCCGCCATTCAAAAATCCGATGACCTCGACCGGCGTTTCGCCGCTCACCACCGCGGCGATCTCGGCTAGCTCTCCGTCGCCCAATACGGAAATTCGCCGATGGCCATCTGCGGCCGCCTGCGCCATGGACGCCACGAGATCGGAACGGGCATCGCGATAGAACTGATATGAGTAGGAGAGAAATTGCGCCGTGAGCCGCGTCTTCTCGGCAAATCCCTTGGGCGTCAGATAATAGAGGTAGCGGGCCCGCGGCACCTGCCTGAGTTTGATCCAACCCTTTTGCAGGCAGCGATTGAAGTAGGCGTTGGCCAAGCCCTTGGCGATGCCCACCGTGCTCGCGAATTTAGCCTGGGAGACAGAGGTGTCTTCCGCCACATGCTCCAGCAGTCGGAGCATGATCTCCTGGTCGCCTTCGTTTTTCTTTTTTTGAATGAGCGAGTCGGTCATCAGGTAGCCACGCTGCACAGAGCCCTTTTGGCGGTCAGACGTTGAACACGGTCACGCTATGACCGCGTTCATTCCATGACCGATTACAGCAACAAGGGTGCTATTGCAAGGGTGTTGAAGGGGCCGGATCAAGCTGGTTGAACGGCCAAACGGGGATTGCGCTCAGCAGCGAGGCGACTGCATAGGCCAGGGCGCAGGAGAGTGCGGGTATCAGAATGATGTTGTAGCGGGCAATACTGACTGAAACGGCCGCGTTAAAGGCGAGATTAAAGAGGGGCAAGGCCATCAAGAGTGGGAAATCCCAGCGCCGTTGGCGTAGGCAGATGAATAAGAACCAGATCGCGGCCAACCAGCCCAAAACGCTCCATATCACCGGATTGCCAATAAACATGCCCCGAACCATCAGCGGCAACGAAACCAGCGCGTGCCAGACCGGATGGCCGAAGACTTCGGTTTTGATCAGATAGCTGAGGTGGCGGTCCGGGCCGCCTGCAGCAGCGCGTGTCTCGGGACAGAGCTGGCGAACCCCCTCCCAGACATAGGCTTTTTCGCCGACGCCGAGCTTTTCATAGAGCGGTTCGGGGAACAGCGCCCTTGCGAAGGCTTCGCCGCGGCGCGGGAAGAAATAGACAAAGGCAACCCCCCACTCATCCCAGCCCATCCGGTTATAGGCGAGCCGTTGGCATAGCACGCTCTCGCCATAACCACCGGTGAGCGCCGCCTGGTCGAACGAAACATAATTACGCGCGAGCCAGGGCATGGTCACGGCCGCATAAGCCAGCGCCAGAGCAGCTACGGCCATGACCCGGCGCCGTCTGTGATGACCGAAAAGCAGCAGAACCGATCCACCGATGACGGCAAACCAGAACAGATAGGCGAAGGTCGGCCGGGTCAGCGCCAACGCCCCGAGGACGAGGCCGCACAGCACCGGCCATAGCATTGAGTTTGGCCGCCGATAGGCCAGCAGCAGAAACGCCGAGAACAGTCCGAACAGCGGAAGCACCAGGGCTTCAGTCAGAAACAACTTGGAATAGTGCTGCGGCTCTCCCGAAGCCAGGGCCAAGACCATCGCCAACCAGGCAAGCCAACGGTTCCCGAACAACAACCATGCCACCGCCCAAACAGAAGCGAGGAAGACGCCCATCAGTAGTGTCTGCGCGACGAGCAGGGGCAGGAAGTTCAGTTCACAGGAGAGGCCTGCGGTCTTCTGGGATTGGATAAAGCAGGCGAAGCCGTCGCGAAATCCCTGATTTATTTCGAACAGCAGCGCCAGAAAGGCGGGGTAGGCGGGGGAGGATCCGAAGCCCGGCACCGGTGTTAGGGCCCCGGAGCCGTAATCCCCCAATACGCCGTAGTCAGAGAGGCTCAATGCGTAACTGATGTAGAAGAGGGCATCGAATTCGGGCGGATGGGGACCGCCATAAATGGCGCGATGGATTGTGAGTAATGCCGTTCCGGCAACAAAGGCAACGGCTACATCAACGATTGGAACAGACGCTCGTGCGATCTTTTTGCTCATCTCCAAATCGCGCAACCCGGAATGGGCGTGCTTGGGGGAGAATGACCCGTAATCAAACAGATGAGCAGCACTTGACCATTCCCCGTTTTCTGAACCACAAAGTTAGTATCTTTCGCAAATGATCTCCAGGGACGATGATGGCTCACGCCACCGATCGATGGCAGAGCGTGCTTTGAAGGCGCACAGCGTTATGTTGGTGGCGCCATCGTTGGGCGAGCATCAAAGTCTCCCCGAGCATGGAGATGGTCTGCCGATTGGTAGGTTGATTTCTGGCCTCCGAGATCCTTGGGAATCGGCAAATTCTCTGCCGCCACTTATCTTGGCTGAGGCAAACGTCTGCCTCACTGGGTATCCAAATGATCTGGACGGCCGGCGTTATGTTTGTCCCGGAGGATGATAGCGGCGGACCGGGTGTTCGGCTAAAGCACGGGATCCGCACTGATTAACACGGTGTACGGCAAACGCATCCCAGCGCCACGATAAGCTGATTTCTTGCATGTATTGCAGATGCTCAGATGAACGGCGAGTCATGACTCGGTTTGCGCATTGATTCTGGGTCCACGCTAGATACGTTGATCGATAGATCAGAGCCCGGCAGCAGGTGGAGAACCTAATGATCAAAGGTAGTGCTGCCCCGGTAATCGGGACCATGCTGGTTGCGGCCGGTATTTTTGGCCGATGATCGTCGAATTTGTTTTTTCCGAGGATGGGAACATCGAGGCCCAACGCGCGATTTTGGCGGTCGGCGCAATTCAAATCGCGGCCATTGCGGCGGGTCTTTATTTCATCATCCGAAGGCCCAACGTCTCATCCAAAGACCTCGATCCCGACCTCATCATCATCTACCACGGTACAAACGATGTAGAGGCACGCCTCGTTCCGCCCGACACCTAAGCCGCCGACAATTCCGGCCGCAGACGGCAATGGGGTCAGCCATTCATTCCATTCCCCATAAAGCACAGCTATCTGATGAGGATAATTGCTACCAATCTCGACCTCGGCATCATCCCCTATACGGGCCTCAATGGTTATGTGGGGCATCCGGGCGAGGCGCCGACGCCGGCCGAGGCGGTGGAGATGTTGGACCAGAATCTACCGGTCTATTTCAAGCGCAACCTGATCAGCATGATCGCCGTCGCGAGGGCTCATGATGTCGATGTCGCGTTATCAACATGGGCCCATTCTCCGGCGCGGAATGACCGCGCATCGACACCGCATTATCAGCGCGGATTTGACGAGAACAATGCCGTGGTAAAAGAGGTTGCAGCCGATCAGGGCGTCAAACTATTCGAGTTCGACGCGCTGATGCCTCAGGACAAGTCCTATTGGGCCGACGGTTTTCACGTGAACGAAGAAGGCGCCGCGCTGAAGGCGGAGCTGTTCGCGAAATTCATTCACGACTCCGGATTGATAGAGGCAAATCGTTAATGCTGGCGAACATACTTCCTCTTGTTTACCAACGGAATGACTACTTGTGCTAATTGGAGGACCATTGCGAATGGAACCCATTCGCTGCAGCGCAATTGCCAGGAATTACGAGTGGAGGCCCGTCCTAGCAAGGGGCTAGCACGCAAGTAACGCACTAAATGCGAGCCGTTGATCGACATCATCCGCGTGGGACGTCGGTTACCACCGAAGCGAGTTAACGCGGCCGCATATTCTCGCGGTTTAGCTGGTTTTCTATAATCCCTGGTATGCGGGCACCGGGGTACAAGGGCCATTTTGCAGGCTGAGGAATCGCGCTGATGCCGTATTTGAAGAAGATTTTCCCGTATGTCGCCGTGGTCTTGTTTTGTGTCTTAGCTTTGGAAGCAGGCCTTAGAGTTTTTCCGTCTTTGATCCCGTTACAGTTTCTAGTGTGGTTCAACAGCTCTTTGCGAGGAGATGTTGCTGAGCGCCTAGGCTATCCGGTAGCGCGTAGCATGAGAGCAGTCCAAAGGGATGATCGTGGCCCGCCGCTATCGATTCCCAACCCAGGTTTCGTTCACAGATTTCCGCCCCTTGATATCGGCGAAGTAGACCAAATAACGCTGGACGATTTGGGGTTTTGTAATCCGCCACAAAAAGTAAAAAATCGATCCAATCTAAGCTTTGATGTTGTAGCTCTCGGCGACTCATTCAGCTATTGCACCTATGTCGAGCCTCAAAATATTTGGCCTACTGTCCTGGATGACGTTTCCGATTATTCAACATATGTACTGTCGCGTACCGGCATAAGTGTTTTCGAATACATCCAACTCCTGAAAGCATTCGGTTTGGCTCTGAAACCGAAGGTGGTCATTCTCGCCTATTATGCGGGAAATGATCTAAGGGGCGTTTACGATTATATGGTCTATGCTAACAATCAGCGCAAAGGCACAGATGGTGATGCGGACCCTAAGTCGGGTTTGAAAGGTGTTTACAACTATGTCTCGAATAGCATCGCTGGAAGGAACAGCTATGCGCTCAATGTTGGTTTGTCAGGCATTCGTTACGCCAGGGCCTTGGCCATTCAGCGGCTGGCAACCTCCGATATCGCGGAATCTCAAGCCCGCCCGATAAATCCTCAGATCGATTTTTTCTACGATCTAGTCTTTGAAGATCGGACAATACCTTTCAATCCGCAAAACAGTGACACGGATGAGGTCTTTATTGCGCGGCTGCTTCGAGACGGTCAGATCAAGCTAGCGTCGATTGATCCCGCTATTCGCGAGCTTGAAAAGCTGTCAAAGAAATATGGTTTCCAGCCCATAATTGTCTTCGTGCCGTCCGCGCACATTACCTACAAATCACACGTTTCATTCTCTGACCCTACTTTGAGAGATTTACTGAATTGGTTCAATGATGAACAACGAGATTACCTTTCACACTTGGCTAGTGGCCTTTCAATACCGTTCCTGGATTTGACCGATGGACTGAGGAACGCATCCGAAAATGTTTATCCAGAATTGTTATATTTTCCCGTCAATCTCCACTTTTCATCGGCCGGACACCGAGAAGTCGCCCGTATCGTCAAATCGTGGATGTCAGCTCAGAGCGTATTGAGGCTACGGGACCAGCCAAATGAGTCTGTGACGTTTCAAAGAGAATCATTGGCCCGTTAATAGATCAGCGATAAATGCTGAATTCAGATCGTAGTACCATGCTATGCCCGTCGCGAGGGCTCATGATGTGGATGTCGTTCATACGACCTGGGCCCATTCTCCGGCGCGGAATGACCGCGCATCGACACCGCATTATCAGCGCGGATTTGACGAGAACAATGCCGTGGTAAAAGAGGTTGCAGCCGATCAGGGCGTCAAACTATTCGAG
>Ga0315336_1001213_pt1 | contig 53693 bp, 12 predicted proteins | sample ASW5metaG_FD_204512 | JGI IMG/M metagenome (GOLD analysis project Ga0315336, IMG submission 204512) | Ammonia-oxidizing marine archaeal communities from Monterey Bay, California, United States - ASW #5 | ecosystem: Environmental > Aquatic > Marine > Intertidal zone | place: USA: California...
ATACCTGACCCCTCCACGGAGCCAGGTACAAGGCCGACTTTCGGGGCGTCGTTATCTGTTTCTTCATACCTGACCCCATCGTCCTGCGGGGCTTAGACAGGATGTGACAAGGTCGATTGAAAACAACGCCTCCGCTTTCTGTCAGCAGCACACAAGGAGGTCCCCCACCATGACCATTCTCCGCTCCTCTGCTCTCGCTCTCTTCCTGGCCCTGCCTGCCAGCGCAATGGCCCACCACAACGCCTGTCCGTGGGGTGGCCCGCTCCAGGTCCACGCCAAGATGACCTTTGTGACTGTGAATGGGCTGACCTACGACATCGTCGGTCCCCAGGATCGGGCGTACTTCTCGTCCATCCTGGCCGATTGCGGCGCCACGGAGGCCGCCATCCACTTCGACCGGTGGCGAAACGCCCGAATCGCTACCAATGCCACGGCCGTGGGCGGTGTCGTCGTCGACAACCGAGTCTTCATTGGATCTTTGGCTGGGGGAATCGCCGCCGGAATCCACAAGAAGGACTTCCGCAGGGCTCTCGAGCGACATATGCCACAGGAGATCCTGGTGGTCATTCCGCCTCGAGAGCCCCCGCCCGAGCCCGGCAATGTGTACCGCGGGCCCCGCCAGCCGGTGCCGGCTCCCGGCTACTGACGACCGCCCCGCGCGATGGCTTCGGTGAGGGCGTCCCAGAGGGCCTTGTGTCCGAACGGTTTCTGTAAGTAGCGGGTCGACGCGCCCTTGTTGAAGAAGCCGCTCATGAGCACAGTCCGGACAGCCAGGCCCGGATAGTCCCTCTCGAGGACCTTCAAGAACTCGGGGCCCTCCATACCGGGGAGGCGGATGTCCGTGAGCACCGCATCGAAAGCGGAGTCGGTGCCGAGTATCTCGAGCGCTGCCTCGGCGGTTGGGGCTGTGACGACCTGGTGGTTGCCCCGCATGGTGATGAATGCCGCGATGACCTCGAGCAACTCGACTTCGTCGTCGACGACCAGGAAACGTCGGTGCCCCGCTGGACGCAGCACTTCGGTGACGACGCCTCGCGGCGTTGCCTGGTCCGCTCGTCCGAGCGGGATGGTGAACTCGAACTCGGCCCCGCCCGTGGATCGGTTGGTGGCGCGGATGGACCCGCCGTGCTCGCGCACGATGCTCCAGACGATGGCCAACCCGAGGCCCGAGCCGCGTCGCACCCGACCCGACACGAATGGGGTGAAGATGTGGTCGAGGAGATCTTCGGCGATGCCGGGCCCATTGTCCTGAACGCGAATCGAGGCGAAACCATCGTTTTCATCGGCTTCGATGCGGACTTCGCCCGAACCACCTAGAGCGGCGCTGGCATTGTTGAGGAGGTTGACGAGTACCTGCTCGACCCGACCCCGATCGGCCTTGATGTTCAGTTGGGGGTTGATGTCGGTGACGATGTCGACGGGTGCCGGGATGCCGGCGACATCGATGGCAGATCGGACCACGTCTTCGATGGGGAAGATCTCCCGCTCGTCGGATCGCGGGTGTGCGAAGGACTGGAGGTTCTGGACGATCCTCGCGATGCGGAGGGAGTGATCGTGGATCACCTGGAGCTGCGCTGGCACGTCCTGATCGGCGGTCGGATTCAGCAGATACTCGACGCCGAGCTGCAGCACACTGAGCGGGTTGTTGATCTCGTGGGCCACTCCGGCAGCGAGGTGGCCAAGGGCGGCGAGCCGACGCGCATGGCTCAGCTGAGCGACCAGCTCTCGGCGGGCGGTGATGTCGCGAAGGCCGACCTGTGTGGCCCCTGAGAAACCGGGGATCTTGGCGGCGACCATGAACGCGATGCGGCCGTCGGAGAGCTCGACCTCGAAGCCGTCGCCGGGCTCGAACGTCGATGACAGGGCCTCGGCGACCGCCGGCTGCGAGTCCTCGGTGAACAGGGCCGAGACGCGGTTTCCCGGTGCACACATCTGCCCCAGACCCGCCTGACTGGTCTGGTTTGCGGCGGTGATCCGCCCGTTGTCGTCGACGGTGAGCAGCATGTCGGGACTGTGGTCGTAGAGCGCTCGATAGCGGGCCTGCGACTCCGAGAGCTCCCGTGTTCGTTGCTCGACCACGCTCTCGAGATTGGCGAAGGCCTTGATCACCGCGACCTGGTTCGGCTCGTCGGCATGGAACTGCCGTTCGACGCGCCCGATCAGCGTGTCGATGACCTTTCGCGCCGCCTCGAGTTCGGCCTCGAGCTCAGCCACTCTGTCGACCTGATCAGCCATGGCGTCGATCCGCTCCCAACACCAATCCCGTCAGCGTGTGGTTGACCTGCATGGGTCCGTATTGCTCTCCGTAGGTCGTGAATCCGGCCACGGGAATCGGTGACATCACATCGTAGAGCGCGTCCACGCGGTCGGTGAGCTGGGCCTCGACCAAGCGCCCCGCGCAGTTGAACAGGATCATGCCATCGGGGGTTCCGGGCACGCTATCCATGGCGCGGCGCACGCCGTCGCGGGTGGCCTCGATCAGATCCAGGCCGCTCATCAGGCGAAGGATGGCGCCCTCTTCGACAGCACCGCCCATCAACAGCGAATTCTCCTGCACCGTCATCACCGATCGCATGTAGTACTGATCGCCGACGTGGAATGCGAAGGTCGGCAAGGCATGTTGGGTCGGGCCGAGGAGTTGCTCGACTGTGATGCCCATGTGCCGCGCCAGGGTCTCGACCGCTGGACGCCCATCGAGTTCGTGAACCAGTCGACGTTGGGCATCGGCTTCGGTGACGACCACGCGAGTGTCTGTCGCCTCGAAATGATGTAGGTGGAACGTATGGAAGGGCACGCCGGGCTCCAGCAGGATCACCACGGCTGCGCCCTTCTGCGCGACGCCGTCGGCGGCGACCCAGGTCTCGGTGAACTTCCAGTCGTCTGCTGCGCTGCCGCCGACCAATCGGACGCCAGGCGCATAGGTGCCGAGGCTGGCGATGAGGATTTCCTCCATGCCCGAGAGCCCGTCGGTCAGGGTGAGGAAGACGTGTCTTCCAGGTGAGATCTCGGTGCCGAGTTGTTCGCCCAGCTCTCGCACGATTTCCTCTCCGTCTTCGAATCGGAAAGTCGCCAGGTCGACCACCGTTGCCCGAGACCGGCTCGGTCCGGACAGGGCGACAGCGGAGATTCCGCCGGTGGTGCATCCCGCGGGGCCGATCTCGCCCGCCGTCGTACAGCCGACCGTCAAGGCGTCGCCGAACCGCTCGGCGATCAGGCCGGCCAACTCAGCAAATGGGTATCGAAAACTGGAGAAGAACATCACCGTACTCACATCGGCACCGCCGAGTTCACTCGCGAGCGCATCTGCTGCTGCGGCGGGCTCGTCTCGATGGGTCGCGGCGACGCGGATGGCGGTCATCTTCACTTTCCTCGCTGGCCGGAGAATACTCCCATCCAGGAGGTCCTCCATGCTCAACCTGCTGATATCCGCGGTGGCCCTCGCGGCGCCCGTGGAATTCGCGCCAGAGGCCCAGATCCGCCCGCGGGTGGAAGCCCACAATGGGAAGGACGGCGCCGTCGGAGGCAACGAGGTCTTCGTGTCGCAGCGCGCTCGGATCGGTGGCACCCTCGCACAGGGGCCGATCTCGGCGCGTGTGGTCGTTCAGGACGTTCGGACCTGGGGCGAGGAGACGGACGCGGTGACGGACTACTCCGCAGATGGGTTCGATCTCTACGTGGGATACCTGACGTGGAAACCATCGGAGAACCTGGGTCTTCACGTCGGACGACAGTCGCTGCCTATACAGGGCCAGCGTCTGGTGGCGGCGGCGGGCTGGGCCCAGCAGGAACGCCGATACGACGGCGCCCGGTTGACGTGGAAGGTGAAGGACTTCAGCGGAGATGTCATCGGTGTCGTGGTTGCCGACAACGTCACCGACGCCCACGATGACAGCTCGGTCTTCGGGGTGGTTCGCGCCGGATGGGGCGCCGACGCCAATGTCGTCGACCTGCTCTACATCCCGCTGTCGGACGCCAGCAGGAATCGCCTGACGCATACCGTTGGCTTCTATACCAAGGGGGCTACGGGCATCGTCTCCGGCCGATTGGAGAGCTACCTGCAGAAGGGTCGCCGCGACGGTCGCCGAGAGCTTGCCGGCATGGTCGGCGCGAGGGGCGCGGTGGCGCCAAACGTGGCTGCAAAGCCAAGATTTACGCTGTTTTATGACCACCTGACGGGAGAGTCTTCGTCGGGTGACTTTGTGGAGAACACCTTCGACCCGCTCTTCGGCGCCCGCCACAAGTTCTACGGCTTCATGGACGTGATGATCGTCTCGGTGGGCGGAACGCAGGACCTGCGCGGTCTACAGGACGCCGCGCTGAAGTTCGACGTCACGCCGATCGACGAGTTGAAGGTCGGCCTCGACGCCCACATGTTCCTGCCGAGCGCCGCGCTCAACGGAGGTTCAGTGCTCGGGCGGGAGCTCGATCTGACGGCGAAAGTCGCGGTGACCGAAGGCTTCAATGTCTCTGCAGGTGCCTCGGTGCTCAGCCGTCCAAACGCCGAGCTCGACCTGTTCACCTATTTGATGCTCGACGCGTTTCTCAAGTGACCTCGTGCACGCGGACCTGACCCCACCATCCATCCATCTTCTGCTCGCCCGAGATCAGGGCGGCGTGTATGGCGGGTAGACAGCGGTGGCCGTAGCACGCCAGCAGGGGCTCGCGGAATCCGTCCGAGAGGGGCACGATAACGTCGGCCCGACTCGATCCCGCGCTCAGCAACTTGCGGAGCAGGGTGGGAGATACGTCGGTGTGGCGCTCGCCCACGAGGAGAACATTCGGCGTATTCGAGGCTGCCAATCCCGTGAGCAGGGCACCGAGGGCGCCGAGTTCTGGACGGATGTCCCGGACGGCAGACACCCCTGCCGGAGGAATCGCCCCCTCCTGAAAGACGACCAAGGTCCGGGAGGCGATGCCGTCGAGACGGGTGGCGAGGGCGGCCACGGTGTCGGTGGGGGTCGAGCGCGACATCGGCAGGACCAGGGTGGCCTCTCGCGCTCGGGCATCGTCGTCCATGAACCGCTCGATCACGAAGTCCGAAACGGCCGATGGGTCGTTCAGAGGCAGCACCGGCACCTCGGTGTCGACCGGCACATCTGAGACCCAGGCGATGGGCTCGGCGGGGGGCCTCCAGGATGGGTCCACAGCCGCCGCGCGGTGAACGCGGATCATCGGGATCGAGGAACGCCGGAATCCCTCGGTGAGCACGATGTCGGCCTCAGCCAGCCAGCTGTCGATCACGCCTGCGACAGTAAGGGCGCCGTCGACGGCTGAGAATGCGGCCATCTGCTCCTCGCCGGCGATGACGGCTCTCCAGGCGCCTGCCTGCCGAAAACGCCAGGTGTCCTTGCCTTTTTTGTCGAGCTCCAAGCGGTGGGCATCGTGTTTGAGAACCGCGACCCGCACCCCGCGGGAGGCCAGGTTGGAGATGACCCGCTCGAGCAGGGTCGTCTTGCCGGTACCGGACGGGGCGACGAAGGACAGCACGGGAGGCAAGGAGGACATAAGGGGCGCCGATGATGAAGGAGACACAGCGTCGTTTGCTGCGGCCGGTCAACGTAGCCGCGTTGCTGCGGATGCGCGCCTCCCGACTGTCGACCGGAAACAAACCCTTCCTGATCTTCGAGGGTAGGACCTGGACTTTCCGTGAGACCTATCGCATGGCGCGTCGCTACGGTCAGCTGTTCGACGACCTCGGGGGCGGTCGGCAGGTGTCGGTGGGGATCTATCAGGACAACACGCCCGACTACGTCTTCGCAATCCTCGGCGCGGCGTACTCGAATGCGGTGATCTTCGGATTGAACACTGGTTTTCGCGGGGAGACGTTGCGTGGTGTGGTCGCCGAAGCCGGCATGGACGCCATCCTCGTCGAGCCCTCGCTGCTCTCAGTCGTCGAGGAAGCCGGCCTCGAGGGCGTTCGGATCCTCGTCGAGCCCGAGTTGCCCGAGCCCGTCGGTCGCGCCGATCTCCAACCGGACAGCCGGGCGCCCTACCTGGTCATCTACACATCGGGCACCACCGGCCTGCCCAAGGGCGTCGTGTGTTCCCAGCTCAAGCTCGCCGGCGCCGGGTGGATCACGTGGCGGCGGATCGGTCTTCGGTCTGCGGATCGCGGCTACCTGGCCATGCCCTTGTTCCACTCAAACGCCTGGTTTCTGGGGATCATGCCGGTGCTGGTGGTCGGCGCCAGCTTCGTGCTCCGGCGCAAATTCAGCGCCAGCGGATTCATCGACGACGCGTTCGAGAACGGCGTGACCTACATGAACTATGTCGGACAGCCGATCCACTACATCCTCGAGGCCCTGGAGCGCCGGTACGGCGACAGGGTCGAAGAACTGGCTTCCGATCCCCGGAACAAGATGCGCATCGGCCACGGCAATGGGGCGACCGCCATCGATCGGGAAAAGCTCGTTCGCTACCTGGGCATGGAGCACATCTTCGAGCTCTACGGGTCCACCGAGGGCACCATCAACACCATCGTCAAGCCAGGAGATCCTCTCGACAGCGTCGGTCGGATCTCCAACTTCGGCGTCGTGATCTTGGACGCGGAGGGCCAGCGATGCCCGGTGGGTCGCGTCGATCACAACGGTCGGCTCCTCAACTACGACGAGGCGGTTGGGGAGATTGCCCGAAAGGTGGATACCGACAACATCTTCTTCGATGGCTACCACGGCAACGAGGACGCCACCTCGAGCAAGTACAGCGATGGCTACTTCAAGAGCGGCGATCTCGGCCACATCCGGGTGCGCGGATTCCGGCGATATCTGTACTTCAACGGGCGGACCCACGACTGGATTCGAAAGGACGGGGAGAACTTCTCCGCGGCGACAGTGGCGAGCTTTGCGATGAAGCTGCCGGAAGTCTCGCTGGCTGCGGCCTATGGCGTTCCGGCGGAGGTGGCCGACGAGAAGGTCATGGTGACCGTGTTGCTCGAGGAGGGCGTCGAATTCGACCCAGAGGTGGTGTTCAAGGGCTTCGAGGCGCTCTCGGTGAGCGGTGGCATGGACCCGAAGTGGTTTCCGGACTTCGTGCGCGTGGTTGGCGAGCTGGAGTTGACCGAGACCCAGAAGATCCGCGTTCGGGCCTACAAGCGGCGCCACTTCCGCATCGAGGAGGGCGAGGAGGTCTGGTTTCGGGAGCGGGGGGACACCGCCTTCAGGTTGATGTCCGCGGCGAATTACCGCCGATTAGAGCACAAGTACGAGGACAACGGACGCCTCTCGTTGCTCAGCTGAGGGTCAGTCGGGGACGCCAACGACCTCCACGCCGTAGAACCGCATGGTCCCCGCGAGAACGGCCGACTGCTCGAGGTTGACGGCCGACTCCGGGTCACTGCAGTTCATGCCGGCGATCTCCGTGCCGTCTGTGAAGCGGTCGATGACCACCTCCACGTGGGCGCCTGGCATCGCTGTCGTCGGGTCACCGGGTCATTGAGGAAGACGCTGATGTCGGTGCCGGACTCAAAGCTGGCAGCCTCAACGAGCTCGCGGAGGACGTCGTCGTCGGGAATCTCGACATCGAGCACCACGCCTTGTGCCATGAGCGGTACAACCGGGCCTGCGTGGATGTCGCCGAATTGGGGGTCGATCGCGCTGTCGCCGATGCACCCTGTCAACGCTGCGAAGAAGGGCAGCCAGTACTTCATGGCAGGGCCTCCGATGCTGGTCTTTTCGGATCGGGACCGCCATCCGTACAGGACTTTTTTGGCCCATGAGCTGCGGCCGCGCGCGAGCGCGCTCACGCGCGTAATGTGTGGGGGATGTAAGGAACCTCAAGAACTGTGTATGATGTATTGTTGACAGTTGGGGTGATAGTGAAGGTGGCCGGCGGTAAATACGCCAGACATGCACTCATTCTTGGAGTGCTCGCCGCATGCCAGCCCGCCTCTGTCGACCGCACCAGCGACGCTGACCCTGAGAGCGAGGTGCTTAATATTGCGCCTGGATTCCTGACAATGCGTGGGCTGTCGCCCGACGATGAGTTGCTGGGCCGGCGAGATGCGCAGTCGTACACCTTCCGAACCGGCAATGGCGAAGAACTCCTGTCGGTGCTGTCGACTCGCGTGGTCAATTGGCAGGATCAGTTTGACCGGTGGCACCCCATCGACACGCGGGTCGCCCCCGACGAGACCCGGTCGGGATACGCGTTTGCCGCGGACAAACATCAGTTCACTTCGCGTTTTAGCGCCGAAGCGGGTGGGGGCCTCGAGGTTCGGCACGGAGAGGACTGGGTCCGATGGGTTCCGATCGAGCGCGTGTTGCATGATGCCGGTGGTACCACTCAACGCCAGGAAATCACCGCAGTCCGGGGCGTCTCCGACGGTTCTGAGGTGAGGTATCCCGGCGCCTGGCCGGGAACCGACGAAGTGTACACAGTCCGGACCTGGGGCCTGACCCACGATGTGGTCCTCGGGTCGCGGCCGGCGGCCTCAGATGGATCCCTGGAGTTTTCCGGTCGGTTGGACCTGTCCGCGGGTTTGGAGCCTTGGGTCGGCGGAGAGCGGCTGACGGGGTCCTTCGATCTCGCGGAGACAATCGAGCTCCGAGACGGGTCTGGAGCGGTTGTGTTCAGCCTACCGGCACCCGTTGCCTACGAGCTCGACTCCCCGAAACAACGCTTCCCCATTCGGTATGTCGGCACCGTCGATTCGGACGATTCGATGCGCCTGGGTTTGTCGACGGCGCTGTCCTGGCTGTCCGATCCCGAGCGGGTGTATCCGGTGGTCATCGACCCCGACATCACGGTGACCGTCGCCGCGATCACCGGCACGACTGGCATCTCTCGTCAAGGGAATTGCGGCACAGGCGCCCTGGCGCGCTTCCCGACTTTCCTCAGCATCGGCTTTGAGGACTTCGGTGGACCCGCCAACGACTATTGCGACCGTGCTGTCTTCAAGTTCAACACCGACGGCATTCCCGACACCGCCATCGTCAAGGGCGTCGAGTTCAACGCCTCGGTCGAGGGTATCTATGGAAACTTCGTGGACCTGGACCTGGCGCGGGTGGTGGGCGATCCAGCGTCGCTTCCAGATATCACCCTCTGGAATCGGTTGGCGCCCGGCGGCGTGGACTACCACCAGGACTACCCGGTCGCACCGCTCTTCGGCGGTTGGTTTGGGGATTTCGCGACCCAGACCGGTCTGGTTTTGGCCGCCCCAGCCCCGGCGGACCTGGAGTTGTTGCTGCCGCTGGACTACTTCGTGGTCGGCGGTCACGTCGGTGCCGAGAACGCCCCGCCGGCAGCTGAGTTCCTCGGAAACGGCAGTGGACACGCATTCGTCAGGTTGGACGAGGAGGGTGTCGGCAACGAGCCCCAGCTGTATGTGACCTACGAGCCGACCGAGGTCGGTCTGTGCTTCGACGGTCTCGACAACGACAACGAGGGCGGAACGGACTGCGCGGACCTGGTGGACTGCGATGGCGCGTCGGGCGCCTGCGGCAGCGACGTCGGCGAGTGCGTGTCGGGGATCCAGACCTGCGGTGGCGGCGTCATGGGCGCATGTGTAGGGGAGACCGCGCCCGCCGTCGAGACCTGTGACGGCCTGGACAACGACTGCAATGGTGTAGTCGATGATTTCCCGATTTGTCAGCCGGCATTCGGAGAGGTGATCTTTACCGAGGTGATGGTCCAGCCGACCGGGTTGCCGGAGTCCGCTGCGGAATGGGTAGAGGTGTCGAGCGTCATCGCAGGCACACGGGATCTGTTGGGGTGCGTGATTCGGGACGACGGCGCGGACGGTCACACCTTGAGCAGCTCGACGCTCATCGGTGGCGGTGCGTCCCTGCTGTTGGCGCGCAATCCGAGCCCGGGCAACGGCCTGCTACCGACTGTGGCCGCAGACTATGCGTACGGTCCCGGCTTCACCTTGCAGCTCTCGAATGCGGCGGATGAGCTCGTGTTGGTGTGCGGAGGCGTGGAGGTCGACCGCATCGACTACGACGCCAGTTGGCCGTGGTCGAGCGGCGTGTCGATGTCGCTCAACACCACCGCCTACCTCGAGTCTGCCAACGATGTGCCGGCGAACTGGTGTCCGGGCGTGCCGGTCTACAATCCACCGGACGGCACCGGGAATCTGGGCACCCCCGGGGCCATCAACGACGTCTGCCCCCCGCCGGAGATCTGCACCAACGTCATCGACGACGACGGCGATGGATTGGCCGACTGCTTCGATTCGGATTGTTTCGCGGAGCCGTTCTGCTGCGACGACGATGGCGACGGCTTCATCGATCCCCTCGGAATCTGTGGTGGCACCGACTGCGACGACACCATCGTGCACCTGTCGGATCCCGATCTCGACCTGGTTCCGGATGAGTGCGACAACTGCCCCGCAGTCAACAATGGCGGCCAAGCCGACACCGACGGAGACGGCAACGGCAACGCGTGCGATCTGTGCCCGGGCTTCGACGACACTGCGGACACCGATGTCGACACGATTCCGGACGCCTGCGACGCTTGCGCGGGCTTCGATGACCTGCTCGATGGCGATACCGACGGGATCCCCGATGGGTGTGACCTCTGCATCGGCTTCGACGATCTCGCAGACGCAGACGGCGACGGCGTCCCGGATGGCTGTGACCTCTGCCCAGGGGGTGATGACGGCGCCGACGCCGACGGAGACGGCGTTGCGGACTTCTGCGATATTTGCCCAGGTGGGGACGACTCGGTGGACACCGACGGAGACGGTGTGCCGAACTTCTGCGACCTGTGTCCAGGCTTCGACGACGTGCTCGACGGAGACGGAGACGGTGTTGCCGATGGCTGTGATCAGTGTCTGGGCTTCGACGACACCGCCGACGCCGACGGAGATGGCGCTCCGGATGCCTGCGATGACTGCCCGGGATTCGATGACAACGCCGATTCCGACGCCGATGGTGTTCCCAACGGGTGCGATGCCTGTGCCGGGTGGGACGACGCGGTCGACGGCGATGGAGACACGGTGGCAGATGGCTGCGATGTCTGTCCGGGAGCCAACGACCTGGCCGACACCGATGGAGATGGCGTTCCCAACGGCTGTGATGCGTGTGCGGGCTTCGATGACGCCGTGGATGCCGACGGTGATGGGGTGCCTGACCTGTGTGATGCCTGTGGCGGCTTCGATGACGCCGTGGATGGCGACGGCGACGGCGATCCAGACGGCTGCGACAACTGTCCGGCAGCGGTCAATCCAGGACAGCTGGACAGCGATGGCGACACCGTCGGCGATGCCTGTGACAACTGTGGCGGCGCGGCGAATCCGGCGCAGCTCGACGGCGATGCGGACGGGGTGGGCGACGCGTGCGACGCGTGTCCCGGTGGGGACGACGCCGTCGATTCGGACGGCGACACGGTGGCGGACTTCTGTGATGCCTGTCCGGGCTTCGATGACGCCCTCGATGCCGATGGTGACGGTGCTCCCGACACTTGCGACATCTGCATGGGCTTCGATGACAGCGCCGATGCCGACGGCGACGGGGCGCCAGATGGCTGCGACATCTGCCCCGGCTCAGACGACGGGCTCGACTCCGACACCGATGGCGTTCCGAATGGCTGTGACAGCTGTCCCGGCTTCGACGACACCGCGGATGCCGATGTCGACGGGGTTCCCGATGGCTGCGACGCGTGTCCAGGTGCCGACGACACCGCCGATGCGGATGCGGACGGCATCGCCGATGCCTGCGATGCCTGCCCGGGATTCGACGATGCCGTCGATACCGATCTGGATGGGGTCGCGGACGGGTGCGACGACTGTGCAGGCGCCGATGACCTGTTGGACAGCGACTCCGATGGCGTGCCGAATGGCTGTGACATCTGTCCCGGATTCGACGATGCGCTGGATGGTGACCTGGACACCGTCCCGAACGGCTGCGATATCTGTGCCGGTTCGCCCGATGGAATCGACACCGACCTCGATGGCGTGCCCGATGGTTGCGATCTCTGTCCCGGCGATCCAGACACCGACGACGCCGATCTGGATGGGGTGCCCGATGCCTGTGATCTCTGTCCGGGTTCCGACGATGGAGTCGACTCAGACCTCGATCTCGTCCCGGACGGTTGCGACATCTGCGCGGGCGCACCCGACGGGGTCGACACCGACGCGGATGGTGTTCCGAACGGCTGCGATATCTGTCTGGGCTTCGATGACGGGGTCGACACCGACATCGATGGGGTTCCAGACGGCTGCGACGACTGCCCGGGTGCCGACGATCTGCTCGATTCCGACTCCGACGGCGTCCCGAACGGCTGCGACATCTGTCCCGGTTCCGATGACCTGACCGACGGCGATCTCGATGGCGTCCCGGACGGCTGCGATGCCTGCCTCGGCTTCGACGATGCCGACGATGGGGACGCCGACGGCGTTCCGGATGGCTGCGACAACTGTGTGGCGGTCTCCAACGGTGCACAGGTAGACGGCGATCTCGACGGGGTGGGGGACTCCTGCGACAACTGCCCCGCCGCGGTGAACGGGGGGCAGGCCGACACGGATGCCGACGGCTTCGGAAACGCCTGTGACGCCTGCCCTGGCTTCGACGATGCCCTGGACGCCGATCTCGATGGCGTACCGGACAGCTGCGACGCCTGTGGGGGTTTCGACGATAGTCTCGACGGCGACGGCGATGGGGCTCCGGACGCCTGCGACAACTGTCCGGCCGTCTCCAACGCGGGACAAGCCGATGGCGACGGCGATGGCGTTGGAAGCCTCTGTGACAACTGCCCCGCGGCGCCCAATGGCGGCCAGTTCGATGGGGACAACGACGCCGTCGGAGACGCCTGTGACATCTGTGCCGGTGGCGACGATGGTGCCGACGCGGACACCGATGGAACGCCGGACTTCTGCGACCTCTGTCCGGGCTCGGACGATGGGCTCGATGCCGACGCCGATGGGGCTCCCGACGACTGCGACGCCTGCCCGGGCTTCGACGACACGCTGGACGCCGATGGCGATGGGGTGGCGGATGGTTGTGACGTGTGTCTGGCGGGCGACGACAACCTCGACACCGACCTCGACGGGGTGGCCAATGCCTGTGACATCTGTCCGGGCTTCGACGACACGCTGGACTCCGATGGCGACGGGGCGCCCGATGGTTGTGACCTGTGCGCCGGTGACGACTCCGCCGACGCCGACGGGGATGGCGTCCCCGATGGTTGTGACCAATGCCCGGGCTTCGACGACGGCCTGGACGCCGATTCCGACGGTGTGGCCGATGGCTGCGACGTGTGTGCGGGTGCCAACGACGCACTGGATAGTGATGTCGATGGCGTACCCAACGGCTGTGACGCCTGTCCCGGTTCTGATGACACCTTGGATGGCGACACCGACCTGGTCCCGGATGGCTGCGACCTCTGCCCCGGCTTCGATGACGGTGTGGACGCCGATTCCGACGGTGTGGCGGACGGCTGTGACCTGTGTGCGGGCTTCGACGACGGGCTGGACACGGATCTGGATGGGGTTCCCAACGGCTGCGATCAGTGTTCCGGTGCCGATGACACCCTGGATAGCGACACCGATGGGGTCGCGGATGGCTGCGACGCGTGCGCGGGCTTCGACGACACGATCGACACCGACGCGGACGGCGTGGCGGACGGCTGCGATGCCTGCGTTGGATTCGACGATGCCCTCGACTCTGACGCGGACGGGGTCGCAGACGGTTGCGATGTGTGCGCGGGCGCTGACGACGCCCTCGATGCGGATCTGGATGGGGTTCCCAACGGTTGCGATATCTGCGCCGGCGCCGACGATCTCACCGACAGCGATCTGGACTCCGTGCCCGACGGCTGCGATGCGTGTCCAGGTGCAGACGATGCGGTGGACACCGACGGAGATGGTACTGCGGAGGGCTGCGACAACTGTCCCGGACTGGCCAATGCCGCCCAGACAGACACCGATGGCGACGCGATTGGAAACGCCTGCGACAACTGTCCGGACAATGCCAATGGGCTGCAGTTCGACTCCGACGGAGATGGCAACGGGAACGCCTGTGACGCCTGTCCGGGCTTCGATGACACCCTCGACACCGATCTGGACGGCGTGGCGGACGGCTGCGACGCCTGTCTGGGCTTCGACGACACCCTCGATGGCGATGCCGACGGGGCCCCCAACGGCTGCGACAACTGCCCGGCGGACTTCAACGTCGGCCAGGTGGATGGTGATGTCGACGGTGTGGGCGATGCCTGTGACAACTGCGCAGCGAACGCCAATCCGGGCCAGCAAGATGGCGACGCCGACGGGAACGGCGACGCCTGCGACATCTGCCTGGGCGGGGATGACGGGCTCGACGCCGATCTGGATTCGGTGCCGGACGCCTGCGACATCTGTCCCGGGAGCGATGACGCCATCGACACCGACAGCGACGGAACGCCAAACGGCTGTGACCTGTGTGTCGGCTTCGACGATGCCCTGGACGGCGACGGCGACGGCGTTCCGAATGGTTGCGACATCTGCCTGGCCGGCGACGATGCCCTCGATACCGACATCGACGCCGTTCCGAATGCCTGCGACATCTGTCCGGGCTTCGACGACTCCGTGGATTCCGATACCGACGGCGCCCCCGATGGCTGCGATGCCTGTCCCGGCTCCGATGACGGGGTCGACAGCGACGGCGACGGCGTTCCCGACGGCTGCGATGCCTGTGTCGGCGCCGACGACGGGATCGACAGCGACGGCGATGGCACCGCCGACGGCTGCGACCTCTGTCCCGGTTCGGACGACACGTTGGACAGCGACTCCGACGGCGCGCCAAACGGCTGCGACATCTGTCCGGGGTTCGACGATGCGCTCGATGGCGACTCAGATGGCGTTCCCAACGGCTGTGACATCTGCCTGGGTGCCGATGACGGGGTCGACGCTGACACCGACGGCGTTCCCGACGGGTGTGACGCCTGCCCCGGTTCGGACGACACCGCCGACGCCGACGGAGACTCGGTCCCCGATGGCTGTGACATCTGTCCGGGTTCGGACGATCTCGCCGATGCCGACGGGGACGCCGTCCCGAACGGCTGCGATGTCTGCCCGGGCTTCAATGACACCGTCGACACCGACGGCGACGGGGTCGCAAACGGCTGCGACCAGTGCGTTGGATTCGACGATAACGTGGATACTGATGGAGATACCGTTGCCGACGGGTGTGATGCCTGCAGCGGTTCGGATGACCTTCTGGACGCCGACGGGGACGGCGTGCCGAACGGCTGCGACATCTGCGCCGGTGCCGACGATCTCACCGACACCGACAGCGACTCGGTGCCCGACGGGTGTGACGTGTGCGCCGGGTTCGATGACGGTGTGGATACCGACACCGATGGAACGGCGGATGGGTGCGATAACTGTCCGTTGATCGCCAACATAGGCCAGGTGGATGGCGACCTCGACGCGGTCGGCAATGCCTGTGACAACTGCCCGTCGGTGGCCAACGGCGGTCAGTTCGACGGCGATGGCGATGGCGTCGGCAACGCATGCGAGATCTGCCCGGGCTCTGACGACAACGTCGATGCCGACAGCGACGGTGTCCCGGATGGTTGTGACCTGTGCATCGGCTTCGACGACAACGCCGACACCGACACCGATGGTGTGGCCAATGGCTGCGACAATTGCCCGGCCACCGTCAACGGCGGCCAGGCCGACCTGGATGTGGATGGGGTCGGGGACGCGTGCGACAACTGCTCGAGCACGCCCAATCCACTGCAGAGCGATTCCGATGTCGACGGCAACGGGGACGCCTGTGACATCTGCCCGGGCTTCTCGGACTTCGCGGACGCCGACCTGGACACGGTCCCCGACGGGTGCGATCTCTGTCCCGGTTTCCCCGATGGCGCGGACCTCGACAGCGACGGCGCGCCGAACGGTTGCGACGCCTGTCCCGGCTTCGATGACGGCGCCGATGCGGATCTCGACGGCGTCGCCGATGGGTGCGACATCTGTCTGGGCTCGGACGACGGCCTCGACACCGATGCCGACGGCGTCCCGAATGGCTGTGACGCGTGTCCGGGAGGGGACGACGCCCTCGATGCCGACACCGACAGCGTTCCCGACGCCTGTGACGCCTGTCCCGGCTTCAATGACGCGCTGGACGCCGACACCGATGGCACGGCCGACGGCTGCGATCTGTGTCCCGGGTCGGATGACGCTGCCGACGCCGATTTAGACGGCGCTCCCGACGGTTGTGACCTCTGCCCGGGCTTCGACGACGGCATCGACGACGATGGTGACGGCGTGCCCAACGGCTGCGACACCTGTGCCGGACCCCTCACGGACACGGACCTCGACGGTGTGGCCGATGCCTGCGACCTCTGCCCCGGTTTCGACGATACCGTCGACACGGATGGCGACTCCGTTGCGGATGGCTGCGATAGTTGCGTGGGCTTTGACGACTTTGCCGATGGCGACGCCGATGGCGTGGCCGATGGTTGCGACGTCTGCCTCGGGTTCGATGATGGTGCAGACGCCGACCTCGACGCCGTCCCCGATGGGTGCGATGCCTGCGCCGGCTCCGACGATGGCGTCGACACCGACACCGACGGCGTGGCGGATGGCTGCGATGCCTGTCCGGGCTTTGCCGACTCCGCGGACGCCGATCTGGATGGGGTTCCCGACGGCTGCGACATCTGCGCGGGTGCCGACGACGGGCTGGACACCGATCTCGATGGTGTACCGAACGGGTGCGACATCTGCGCTGGCGCCGACGACTCCATCGACACCGACACCGACGGAGCTCCCGACGGCTGCGACGGGTGTCCGGGCTACGACGATGGCTCCGATGCCGACCTCGACGGCGTGGCCGATGGGTGCGACGCCTGTCCGGGCTTCGACGACGCTGCCGATGCCGATGGAGACGGGATCGCCGATGGCTGCGACATTTGTGTAGGAGCGGACGACACCCTCGACTCCGACTTCGACAGCGTTCCGAACGGGTGCGACATCTGTCCGGGATTCGACGACCTCGCCGATGCCGACTTCGACAGCGTTCCCGACGGTTGCGACTTGTGTGTTGGGGCCGATGACGCCACGGACACCGACGTCGATGGCACGGCCGATGGCTGCGACAACTGTCCGCTCGTCGCCAATCTGCAGCTGGATGTCGACAGCGACGGCGTCGGCGACGCGTGCGACAACTGCGGCGTCGTTCCCAATGCGCTCCAGGGCGACGCCGATCTCGATGGCAACGGCGACGCGTGCGACATCTGTCCCGGCAGCGACGACACTGCAGATGCCGATGCCGACACGATTCCCGACGGCTGTGACATCTGCGCTGGATTCGATGATCTGGCTGATGTCGACGGCGACGGCGTGCCGAATGGCTGCGACATCTGCGCTGGTTTCGACGACGGCAACGACGGTGACACCGACGGTGTGCCGAACGGCTGCGACATCTGCCCCGGGTCCGATGACACCGTAGACACCGACAGCGACCTCGTACCGGATGGTTGCGACATCTGCCCCGGCGGCGACGACACCTTGGATGCCGATCTCGACACGGTGCCGAACGGTTGCGACATCTGTCCCGGTAGCGACGACTTCCTCGATTTCGATGGAGATCTGGTCCCCGATGGCTGCGACATCTGCCCGGGCTTCGACGACGGTGACGATGCCGATTTGGACGGCGTGCCTGACGGTTGCGATGTCTGTGCCGGCGCTGACGACGGGACCGACACGGATCTCGACGGCACAGCGGACGGTTGCGATCTGTGCCCCGGTTCGGACGATACCTTCGACGCAGATGTGGATGGCGTTCCGGACGGCTGCGATGCTTGCCCCGGCAGCGACGACACCATCGACAGCGATCTCGATGGAAATCCTGACGGTTGCGACATCTGTCCTGGATTCGACGACGCAGCAGACAGCGATGTCGATGGCGTCCCCGACGGATGCGACATCTGCGCTGGATTTGATGATCTGACGGACTCCGACGCCGATCTCGTACCGGACGGGTGCGACATCTGCCCCGGTGGTGACGACGGGGTCGACTCCGATCTCGACCTGGTCCCCGAGTTCTGTGACGCGTGCCCGGGCTTCGACGACAATCTGGACGCTGACATCGATGGCGTCGCCGATGGCTGCGACTCCTGTCCGGGCTTCGACGACAGTGCCGATCTAGACGGCGACGGTGTCTCAGACGGGTGTGATGCCTGTCCCGGCTTCGACGACGGTCTCGATACCGATCTGGACGGCGTGCCCAACGGCTGCGACCAATGTCCCGGTGGCGACGACGTGCTCGATACCGATCTCGACACGGTTCCCGATGGCTGTGATGCCTGTCCTGGCTCCGACGACCTCGCGGACGCCGACACAGACGGCACTGCCGACGGCTGCGACCTCTGCCCGGGCTTCGACGACGGTGTGGACACCGACACCGACACGGTTCCCGACGGCTGCGACGTCTGCCCGGGAGCCAACGACCTCGCCGACGCGGACGTGGACGCCGTCCCGGATGGCTGCGACCTCTGTCCGGGCTTCGACGACGCCATCGACACTGACGGCGACGGCGTCATCACCGGCTGCGACGCCTGTGAGGGCTCCGACGACAGCTTCGACGCCGACGGCGACACGGTTCCCGACGGCTGCGACGTATGCCCGTTGAGCAACGACCTGCTCGACGCCGATGGCGACACCGTTCCGGACGGCTGCGATCAGTGTCCGGGTTTCAACGATGCCCTCGACGGCGATAACGACGGTGTGGCCAACGGCTGTGACGCCTGCCCGGGGTTTGATGACACCCTGGACGCCGACGGCGATACCGTTCCCGACGCATGCGATGTCTGCCCGGGCTCCGACGACGGGCTCGACACCGATCTGGATGGCATCGCCAACGGCTGTGACGTCTGCCCGGGCTTCGACGATCTCGCCGATGGCGACTCCGACGGTGTGGCGGACGGCTGCGATGCCTGTCTGGGCTCGGATGACGCGTTTGACGCCGACAACGACACGGTTCCAGATGGGTGCGACGCCTGCCCCGGCTCCGATGATCTGGCCGACACCGATGGTGACGGCAGCCCCGACGACTGTGACATCTGCGTGGGCTTCGACGACACCCTCGACGCTGATCTCGATTCGGTTCCCGACGGCTGCGACCTCTGTCCAGGCTCCGATGACGCGCTGGATGCCGATCTGGACACGGTGGCCGACGGTTGCGACCTCTGCCCCGGCTTCGACGATCTGCTCGATGCCGACGCCGACAGCGTGCCGGATGGCTGTGACGTCTGCGTCGGCGACGATGGCCAGGACACCGATCTCGATGGCGTGCCGAACGCCTGCGACCTGTGTCCAGGCTTCGACGACACCGTGGATGGCGACACCGACGGCGCTCCGGACGGTTGCGATGCCTGTCCGGGGTCCGATGACGGTCTCGACGCCGATGCCGATACGGTGGCCGACGGCTGCGACGCGTGCCCGGGTTTCGATGACTTTGCCGATGCTGATGGCGATACCGTCGCCGACGGCTGTGAGGCCTGCCCGGGCTTCGACGATCTCCTCGACAGCGACCTCGACGGGGTGCCGAACGCCTGTGACATCTGCTCGGGGGCTGACGATCTCCTCGACTCCGATGGCGATGGAGCTCCGGATGGCTGCGACATCTGTCCCGGCAGTGACGACTCCATAGACACCGATTCCGACACGGTTCCCGATGGGTGCGATGGCTGCCCCGGTTCCGACGACCTGCTCGATGGTGACGCCGATACGGTGCCAGACGGCTGCGACACATGCACCGGCTTCGACGATCTGGCGGACGCGGACACCGACGGCGTTCCCGATGGCTGTGATGCCTGCGCTGGCTCGGACGATGCGCTCGACGCCGATGGCGACGGCACCGCCGATGGCTGCGACCTGTGTCCGGGATCCGATGACACCCTCGACGCCGATGCCGACGGTGTTCCGGACGGTTGCGACATCTGTCCGGGGGCCAACGATGGCCTCGACTCCGACCTCGACGGCGTTCCCAACGATTGCGATATCTGTCCCGGCTTCGACGATCTGGCGGACGCGGACACCGATAGCGTCCCGGACGGCTGCGATGCCTGTGCGGGCTTCGACGACGCCGTGGACACCGACGGTGATGGCGCCGTCGATGGCTGCGACAACTGCCTGGCCATCGCCAATCCGCTCCAGGTAGATGTGGACAGCGACAACGTCGGTGACGACTGCGACAACTGCCCGATCGCTCCGAATGCGCTCCAGGTGGACAGTGACACCGACGGCAATGGCAATGCCTGCGACATCTGTCCAGGCGGAGACGACACCGTCGACACCGATCTCGACGGCACGCCGGACTTCTGCGATCTGTGTGTGGGGTTCGATGACGTCACTGACAGCGATCTAGACGGAACGGCCGACGGGTGTGACAACTGTCCGGCACAGTCCAATCCGGCCCAGCTCGACGCCGACTCGGATGGGGTTGGCAACGCGTGCGACAACTGTCTCACCGGCTTCAATCCTGGCCAATCCGATTCCGATGGCGACGGCAACGGCGATGTCTGCGACGTCTGTCCAGGATTCGACGACGCTATTGATACCGACACGGACGGCGTTGCGGATGGCTGCGATGCCTGTGTGGGCTCCGACGACGCCCAGGATGCCGACAACGACGGTGTGCCCGATGCCTGTGACGTCTGCGTTGGGTTTGACGACACGCTCGACACCGATGGAGATGGCAACGCCGACGGCTGCGATGCCTGTGCCGGATTCGACGACGCCCTCGACACCGACGGGGACGGGACGGCCAACGGATGTGATCTCTGCCCCGGCGCCGATGACAACAACGACCTGGATCTCGATGGTGTACCGGACGCCTGTGATGTGTGTCCGGGGGCCGATGATGCCCTCGATGCCGACACCGACAGTGTCCCCGACGCCTGCGACGACTGTCCCGGTTTCGACGACGGTGCCGATTCCGATTCCGATGGCGCGCCCGATGGTTGTGACCTGTGCCCGGGCTTCGACGACTCGCAGGATGGCGATGGCGACGGCGTGCCGAACGGGTGTGATGACTGTGTCGGCGACCTGACGGATGACGATGCCGACGGGGTGGCCAACGACTGCGACATCTGTCCGGGCTTCGACGACGGGCTCGATGCCGACGCCGACACGGTTCCCGATGGGTGCGATGCCTGTCCCGCTGCCGACGACCTGCTCGACACCGATGGCGACACCGTGGCCGATGGCTGTGACGTATGCCCCTTCGCCAACGATCTGGCCGACATCGATGGGGACGGCGTGCCCCTGGGCTGCGACCAGTGTGCAGGGTTCGACGACAACGCCGACGCCGATGGCGACACCGTCGCCGATGGGTGCGACCAGTGTCCGGGATCAGACGATCTGGCCGACGCGGACTTCGATGGAAACGCCGACGGCTGCGATATCTGTCCCGGCTTCGACGACACGCTCGACTCCGACGTGGACGGCGTGCCAAACGGTTGCGATGTCTGCCCTGGGTTCGACGATCTCACGGACGCCGACACCGATACTGTGGCCGACGGCTGTGACCTCTGCCCGGGCTTCGACGACCTCGTCGATACGGATGTCGATGGTGTGGCCGACGGCTGCGATGCCTGCCCTGGCGCCAACGACCTTGCCGACGCCGACGCCGATGGCGTGGCCGATGCCTGTGATGCGTGCCCGGGATCCAACGACACTTTCGACAGCGACCTGGACGGTATTCCCAACGGCTGCGACATCTGCCCGGGCTTCGATGATCTCGTCGACACCGATCTGGACGGCGTGCCCGACGGCTGCGACGCGTGCATCGGAGCAAATGACGGGGCGGACTTCGACACCGACGGCGTCGCCAATGGCTGCGATAACTGTCCGCTGAGGAGCAATCCAGGGCAGTTCGACGCCGACAGCGATGGCGTCGGCGACGACTGCGACATCTGTCCGACCGCTCCCGATCCCTTCCAGTTCGACAGCGATCTCGACGGGGTGGGGAACGCGTGTGACATCTGCGCTGGCTTCGACGACAACGTCGACACCGACCTGGACAGCGTGCCGGATGGCTGCGATCTCTGCGCCGGCTTCGACGACTTCTTCGACAGCGATCTCGATGGGGTTCCCAACGGCTGTGACCTCTGCCCGGGCTCCGACGATGGCACCGACACCGACACCGACGGGGTGCCGGATGGTTGTGACATCTGCAGCGGCTTTGCCGATGGTGTCGACACGGATTTGGACACGGTGCCCGATGGCTGCGACCAGTGCCCCGGCTTCGACGACCTGTCGGACACCGATCTCGACGGGGTGGCCGATGCCTGCGACGCCTGTCCGGGGTCCGACGACAACGCCGACGCCGATCTGGACGGTGTGGCGGACGGCTGTGACGCCTGCACCGGCTTCAACGATGCTTCCGATGCCGATCTGGACAGTGTTCCGGACGGCTGCGACGCGTGCCCTGGCTTCGACGACTTGCTCGACGCCGACGGCGACGCGGTGCCGGACGCCTGTGACAGCTGTGCCGGCTTCGACGATCTCGCCGATGGAGACGGGGACGGGGTGGCGGACGGCTGTGACCTCTGCGCGGGCTCCGACGATCTGACCGACACCGATGTCGACGGTGTGCCCGATGGCTGCGACCTGTGTCCCGGAAGCGACGATGCCGTCGACCTCGACAGCGATGGCGTTCCCGATGGCTGTGACCTCTGTCTGGGCTTCAACGACGGGCTGGACGCCGATTCTGATGGCGTTCCCAACGGTTGTGATGTGTGTCCGGGCTCCGATGACAATTTCGACAGCGACGTCGATGGCGTTCCCAACGGCTGCGACGTGTGTCCGGGCTTCAGCGATCTCGCCGATGGAGATGGTGACGGGGTTCCCAACGGCTGCGACATCTGTCCGGGCGGCGCGGACGACCTCGACAGCGATCTGGATACCGTTCCAGACGGCTGCGACATCTGTCCGGGCGGAGACGATGCCCTCGATGCCGACTTCGACAGCGTTCCGGACTTCTGCGATGTCTGTCCGCTGGCCGACGACCTGGCTGACGCCGACGGCGATGGCGTTCCCAACGGCTGTGATGTGTGCGTGGGCAGCGACGACACCGTCGACTCTGATGGAGATGGGAACGCAGACGGCTGCGACCTGTGCCCGGGTTTCAACGACACCTTCGACAGCGACGCCGACACCATCCCCGACGGTTGTGACGCGTGTCCGGGCTTCGATGACGGCGTCGATACCGATATCGATGGCGTGGCCGACGGCTGCGATCAGTGCCTCGGCTTCGACGATCTCGCCGACACCGATGCCGACTCGGTTCCGGACGGTTGCGACGTGTGCGCCGGCGGTGACGACGCTCTCGATCTGGACGGGGACTCGGTGCCGGACTTCTGCGACACCTGTCCGGGCGCCGACGATCTGGCCGACTCCGATTTCGACAATGTCCCGGATGCCTGCGATATCTGTCCGGGCTTCTTCGACTTCTTCGACTTCGACGGAGACGGGACCCCAAATGGTTGCGACCTGTGTCCCGGCTTCGACGACACGAGGGACGGCGATCTCGATGGCGTTCCAAACGGTTGCGACGCCTGCGTTGGCTTCGACGATGGCCTCGACAGCGATGGCGACGGCGTCGCGAACGGTTGCGACATCTGTCCTGGCTTCGCCGACTTCGCCGACTTCGACCTCGATGGCGTCCCCAACGGCTGCGACACATGTGCCGGCAGCGACGATCTGGCCGATGCCGATCTCGACGGCGTGCCGGATGGATGCGACGTTTGTGTCGGTTTCGACGATACGCTCGACTCTGACGGCGATGGCGTTGCCGATGACTGTGACATCTGCGCCGGCGCCGATGACGGTCTGGACACCGACGTGGACGGCGTTCCCAATGGCTGTGACATCTGCTCGGGCTTCGACGATCTGGCCGACGGCGATGGCGATGGTGCGCCCGACGGCTGTGACGTGTGCGCCGGCGGGGACGACACAGTGGACACCGACGCGGACACCGTGCCCGACTTCTGTGACGAGTGTCCCGGCTCCGATGACTTCGCCGACGGCGATCTCGACAACATCCCCAACGGCTGTGATGTCTGCCAGGGGTTCGATGACTTCCTGGACGGGGATCTAGACGGCGTTCCCGACGGTTGTGACGCCTGCATCGGCTTCGACGACGGCACCGACAGCGACGCCGATGGAAGCGCGGATGGTTGCGATCTCTGTCCGGGATTCGACGACCAGCTCGATGCGGACTTCGATCTCGTTCCCGACGGCTGCGAGGCCTGCCCCGGCGCTGACGACGCGCTGGACTTCGATGGCGATACCGTCCCCGACGGTTGTGATGTCTGCTCGGGCTTCAACGACCTGACCGATGCCGATAGCGACAGCGTTCCCGACGGCTGCGACGCCTGCTCCGGTTTCGACGACCTGCAGGATCTCGACGGCGACGCAGTTCCGGACGCCTGCGATGTCTGCGACGGCTCCGACGACAACATCGATACCGATGGGGACAGCGTGCCGGACGGCTGCGACGCTTGTTTTGGCTTCGACGACGCCGACGACATCGACACCGACGGCGCTCCCGACGCGTGCGACATCTGCCCAGGCTTCGACGACTTCGCAGATGCTGACACGGACACGGTTCCGGATGGATGCGACGTCTGTCCCGGCTTCGACGATCGCGCGGACGGCGACGTGGACACGGTTCCCGACGGTTGCGACGTCTGCCCCAACAACGATGACTTGCTCGACAACGACGGCGACGGCATCCCGAACGGTTGCGACAACTGCGTGGGCGACCCGCTCGACAGCGACGGCGACGGCAACCCGGATGCCTGCGACATCTGCCCCGGCTTTGATGACAACCTCGACGCCGATCTGGACCTCGTGCCGGACGGCTGCGACGCCTGTCCCGCTGGGTTCGACAACCTCGACGCCGACGTCGACGGCGTGGCCGATGCCTGCGACGCTTGTCCGGGCTTCGATGACAACGTGGACATCGATGTGGACACCGTCGCCGATGGCTGCGACGCCTGTCCAGGCTTCGATGACCTGCTCGACATCGATGGCGACAGTGTTGCCGATGGCTGCGACCAGTGTCCGGGCTTCGACGACACCGTCGACCTCGACTCCGACGGCGTCGTCGACGGTTGCGACATCTGTCTGGGCTCCGACGACAATCTCGACACCGATCTCGATGGCGTGCCCAATGGCTGCGATGTCTGCCCGGGCGCCAACGATCTGCTCGACACGGATGTGGACGGCACCGCCGATGGCTGCGACATCTGTCCGGGCTTCGACGACACAGAGGACGCCGATGGAGACTTCGTTCCTGACGGGTGTGATGACTGTGTGGGCTCCGACGACACGGCCGACACCGATGGAGACGGCGTCGCGGACGGCTGTGACCTCTGTCCGGGCTTCGACGACGTTCTCGACTCGGACGTCGATGGCGTGCCGAACGGCTGCGACATCTGCCCGGGCTTCAACGACGTTCTCGACTTCGATGGAGACAGCGTTCCAAATGGTTGTGACATCTGCCCCTTCGGGAACGATGCTTTCGACGCCGATAGCGACGGTGTGCCCAACGCCTGCGATCAGTGTGTCGGCTTCGATGACACCGCCGACGCCGACCTGGATGGGGCCGCCGATGGCTGCGATGTCTGTCCGGGCTTCGACGACAACGTAGACATCGACATCGACAGCGTTCCCGATGGCTGCGACATCTGTCCCGGCTCCGACGATCTCGCAGACGGCGACTCCGATGGCGTTCCCGATGGCTGTGACCAGTGCGTGGGCTCCGACGACAACCTCGACTCCGACGCGGACGGCACGGCCGATGGCTGCGACATCTGCCCGGGCTTCGACGACGCCTTCGACACGGACGCCGACAGCGTCCCCAACGGCTGCGATGCGTGTCCGGGTTTCGACGACTTTGCCGATCTGGATAGCGACGGCGCTCCCGACGGCTGCGACGCGTGTCCCGGTGCTGACGACACGCTGGACCAGGATGGCGACTCCGTTCCCGACGGCTGCGACATCTGCCCGGGCTTCGACGACGCCGCCGACGGCGACGGCGACTCCTTCCCCGACGGCTGTGACACCTGTGCGGGCTTCGACGACGCGATCGACGGCGATGCGGACGGGATTCCCGACGGTTGCGACGACTGCTTCGGAGCCGTGGTCGACAGCGACTCCGATGGCGTGGCCGACGCCTGTGACGTGTGTCCGGGCTTCGACGACAACACGGACACCGATGTGGACGGCGTTCCCGATGGTTGCGACATCTGTCCCGGTGGAGACGACGCTCTGGACTCCGATCTGGACTCCATTCCGAATGGTTGCGATATCTGTCCGGGTTTCGATGACCTGATCGACTCGGACAGCGACCAGGTTCCCGACGGCTGCGATGTCTGCAACGGGTTCAACGACGGCGTCGACTCCGATGGCGATGGAAACGCCGATGGCTGTGATCTCTGCCCTGGCTTCGATGACAACGCCGACGCCGACGGGGACGCCGCCCCGGACGGTTGTGACATCTGCCCGGGTGCCAACGACAGTTTGGACGCCGATAACGATGGCGTCCCGAACGGCTGTGACATCTGCAACGGCTCCGATGACAACGCCGACTTCGACCTCGACAGCATTCCCGACGGCTGCGACGAATGTCCTGGCTTCGACGACAGCTTCGACACCGATGGTGACGGCGTTCCCAATGGCTGCGATCTGTGTCCGACCGGCGACGATTCGCTGGACGCCGACCTCGATGGCACCCCCAATGCCTGTGATCTGTGTCCCGGCTTCGATGACAACATCGACGGAGACCTCGATGGTGTGGCCGATGGCTGTGATGTCTGCGCCGGGTCCGACGATCTCTCCGACCTCGATGGCGACACGGTTCCAGATGGCTGCGATGTCTGCATGGGCTTCGACGACCTGGTCGACGGCGACGGCGACGGCGTCCCGAACGGCTGCGATGTCTGTCCGGGCTCCGACGACAGCTTCGACGGCGACTTCGACGGCGTTCCCAACGGCTGCGATGCCTGTCCCGGCTTCGATGACGGTGACGACGCGGACCTGGACGGTGTCGCTGACGGTTGTGACGAGTGTGTGGGCTTCGATGACCTGATCGATAGCGACGGCGACACCGTGGCCGACGGCTGCGACACCTGCAACGGGTTTGACGACCTGGCCGACGCCGACGCGGACAGCATTCCGAATGGCTGCGACGTCTGCAACGGCTTCAATGACAACGTCGACAGTGACGGGGATACCGTTCCCGACGGCTGCGACATCTGTCCCAACGGGGACGATCTGACCGACGGCGACTTCGACGGCGTTCCGGATTTCTGCGACATCTGCCCCGGTTCCAACGACACGCTGGACGCCGACCTGGATGGCGTGCCCAACGGCTGTGACATCTGCGCGGGCAGCAACGACAACTTCGACAACGACAACGACGGCGTGCCGAATGGCTGCGACATCTGCAGCGGCTTCGACGACGGTGTGGACAGCGACGTCGACAGCGTTCCCGACGGCTGTGACATCTGCCAGGGCTTCGACGACTTCCAGGACGACGACGGCGACTACATCCCCAATGGTTGCGACGACTGCTTCGGCGATCCGGTCGACACCGATCTGGATGGCGTGGCTGATGCCTGCGACATCTGCCCCGGCTTCAGCGACTTCATCGACACCGACATCGACACGGTTCCCGACGGCTGCGATGTCTGTGAGGGGTCTGACGACTTCATCGACGTCGACACTGACGGCGTCCCGAACGGGTGTGATGTCTGCCCCGGTGGCGACGACGCGGACGATGCAGACACCGACTCCGTTCCGGATTTCTGCGATCAGTGCAACGGCTTCGACGACGCCATCGACACCGACTCCGACGGCGTGGCCGACGGCTGTGATGTCTGTCCGGCGGGAGACGACAGCATCGACACCGACCTCGACACCGTGCCCGACGCCTGCGATGTCTGTCTGGGCTTCGACGACAACGCCGACTTCGACTCCGATGGCGTCGCCGACGGGTGCGACAACTGCCCGAGCAACTTCGACCCGACCCAGGCCGACCTCGACGCCGACGGCCTCGGCGATCTGTGTGACAGCTGTCCCAGCGACGCGGACCCCTTCGACAGCGACACCGACCTCGACGGAATCGGGGACCTGTGCGACAACTGCCCGGTGGACTCGAACGTCGCCCAGGTCGACCTCGACGGAGACGGCAACGGAAACGCCTGCGATGTGTGCGTCGGCTTCGACGACAACCTGGACGCCGACGCCGATACGCTACCCGACGGCTGCGACAGCTGTCCCACCGACTACGACCCCACTGACACCGACTTCGACGGCGATGGAGTGGGGGATCTCTGTGACGCGTGCCCCATTCAGGACGACGCCATCGACTCCGACCTCGACGGCACCGCCGACGCCTGTGACCGGTGTGCGGGCTTCGACGACACCGTGGACACCGACCTCGACACCATCCCCGATGGCTGCGACATCTGCGAGGGTGGGCCCGACCACGAGGACCTCGATGCCGACACAGTTCCGGACTTCTGCGATACCTGTCCGGGCTACGACGATCGCTTCGACGACGATCAGGACGGCATCGCCAACGACTGCGATCTCTGTCCGGGCGGCGATGACCTCGTCGATACCGATGGCGACAGCGTTCCCGACGTTTGCGATATCTGCCCCGGCTTCGACGACTTCGCCGCCGATGCCGATGGCGATGGCGTGCCCAACCCCTGCGACATCTGTCCCGGCGGAGACGATCTCCTCGACGTGGACGGGGACCAGGTCCCGGACTTCTGCGACGTCTGTCAGGGCGCGGATGACGCTGCCGACGCCGACTTCGACACGGTCCCCGATGCGTGCGACATCTGTAGTCTCGGAGACGATCTCCTCGACTTCGACGGGGACCTGGTCCCCGACGCCTGCGACACCTGCCCGGGTGGAAACGACGCCTTCGACGCTGATTTCGACCTCATACCGGACGCCTGCGACAACTGCGTGACCGCGCCGAACTACGACCAGCTGGACACCGATGGCGACGGCGGCGGCGACATCTGCGATCCCTGCCCACAGGATGTCGGAGAAGTCGATCTGGACGGCGACGGCGACTTCAACTGCACCGACTGCAACGACGTCGACCCGACGCTCGAGTCCTACGACCTCGACGGAGATGGATTCGCCACCTGCGACGGCGACTGTGTGGATATCGACGGCTTGATCTTCCCCGGCCAGATCGAGGTCGAGAACGGGATCGACGACGACTGCAACACCCTGGTGGACGACGGCACCTCGTGGTGGGACGGCGACGGCGACGGCTACACCCCCGCGGGCGGTGACTGCGACGACTCCGAGCCCCTTGCCAACCCCGGCGAAGTAGAGACCTGTGACGCCATCGACAACGACTGTGACGGCATCGTCGACGACAACACCGAGTGCTACGACGACGACGGCGACGGCTACTGCGAGGCGGTGGCCTGTATCGATGGCGCCCAGGGCGGAGACTGCAACGACGGCGATCCGGGCGCGAATCCGGCCGAAGTGGAGATCCCCGCAAACGGCGTCGACGACGACTGCGACGGCTCGGTAGACGGCGGCGTCATCGACTTCGACAACGACGGCTACACCGGACTCGGCGGCGACTGCGACGAGCACGACCCGAACACCTACCCTGGAGCTCCCGAGGTCGCGGACGGCATCGACAACGACTGCGATGGCATCATTGACGAGGGGACCATCCAGGGCGACGACGACGGCGACGGCTTCACCGAGGTCCAGGGCGATTGCAACGATGACGATCCGGCGATCTATCCCTTCCAGAACGACCCGGTGAACGGCATCGACGACGACTGCGACGGGGAGGTAGACGAGGACTCCGACTTCACCGACGACGACGGCGACGGCTTCACCGAGGACGATGGGGACTGCGACGACACCGACGTGACCGTCTTCCCGGGGCAACCCGAAATCGAGAACGGCATCGACGACGACTGTGACGGCGAGATCGACGAGGACTTCTTCGATGCCGACGGCGACGGGTTCACCGTCCAGGGCGGCGACTGCGACGACCTCGATGGGTGGACCTACCCCGGAGCCGACGAGATGTGCGACGCGGTCGACAACAACTGCAACGACAAGGTCGATGAGGGCGATGCCTGCGGCGGAGACGGTGTCAGACGCGTGAAAAAGCCCGAGGCGGGCGGCTGCTCCTGCAACACCACACCCACCCCAGCGGGTTGGCTGTTGTTGCCGCTGCTCCTGGCCATGACTCGCCGCCGGAGGTCGTCATGAAGAACTGGCTCCAAAAGGCGGTTCTCGTCCTGGTCGGCTTCGCAGCCTCGAGCGCGGCGCAGGCCCAGACCTGCGCAACGCCGTGGCCCATTGCCTGTGATCAGTTGTGGACCGCATTCACGGTCGCCGACAACGAACAGCTCTACACCGCCTGCCTGCCGTGGTCGTACCCGGGTCCGGAGGCGGTGTGGTCCATTACGCCGCCAGCTGGGACCGAGCTGTATTTTGACCTCGATCCGACCGTCGACAACGTCAACGACGACCTCGACCTCATCATCCAGCAGGCCGATTGTGGCCCGCTTGGCACTTGCGAGGGCTTCTCGGACAACGTCGGTGCCGATGCCAACGAGACCGTGGGGCCACTCATCGCCAATGGGGGCACCTACCTCATCACTGTCGACAACTACCGGAACACCAACGGACAGGACAACTACGACATCCAGGTCGGTTGTCCCGCCGATTGTGTGCCCGCGACGGACGTCCAGCTCGACGTGTCCTGCTCCACGGATCTGGTTGGGGAGACCACCGGAGACGGCACCGATGTGATGACCCACTTCCGGTGTGCCCAGAACTTCCCGCCGCTCGCGGAGACCGATCAGGAAGACATCTACCGCTTCCGTTCCATGGCGACGGGGTCGGTCACCGTCAACGTCGACACGATGACCTCCAACCACAACGTCTACGTCATGGAGGCGTTGTGTGATCAGGACCAGTGTGTCGGGGCCGCGGACCTCAACTTCAACCTGACCCCAGAGTCTGTGACCTTCAACGCCACGATCGGGACGGACTATTTCATCGTCGTCGAGGCCTATGGGGGCGTCGGAACCTACAACCTGAACTTCGACGACAACACCGGCGGCTGCATCGAGGACTGCGACGACGAAGCCGACAACACGGGCAACGGCCTGGTCGACTGCGATGATCCGTCCTGCGTTCCCGACATCCTCTGCCAGCCCGAGATCTGCTGCAATGGAATCGACGACGACGCCGACGGCGATGTGGATGTCGACGACGACGAGTGCCCCGACTCCGACCTCGACGGCGTGGCCAATGTCTGCGACCAGTGTCCGGGAGCCGACGACAACCTCGATGCCGACGCCGATACCGTGCCCGATGCCTGCGATGAGTGTCCCAACTTCGACGACACCATCGACCTCGACGGCGACGGCGTTCCCGGTGACGGCACACAAGTTCCGCCGAGCTGCGACATCTGTGAGGGCGGCGACGATCTGTCCGATGTCGATGCCGACGGCGTCCCTGACTTCTGCGACCTGTGCGGAGGATTCAACGACTTCCTCGACACCGATGGCGACGGCGTGCCCGACGGGTGCGACATCTGCGCTGGCGGAGACGACAACATCGAGACCGACGGCGATGGGGTTCCCGACTACTGCGATCTGTGCGCCGGCTTCAACGACGCCATCGATGCCGACGGCGACGGGACGCCCGGAGACGGCACCGAGACCCCACCGAGCTGCGATGTCTGCGAGGGCTTCCCAGACTTCGCCGATGCCGACGCGGACGCGGTTCCCGATGGGTGCGACAACTGCGTGTTGGTCGCCAACGGCCCGCAGGTAGACGACGACAGCGACGGCGTCGGCAATGCCTGCGACATCTGTCCGGGCGCTGACGACACGCTGGATGCCGACTCCGATACCGTTCCCGATGGTTGCGATCTCTGTCCGTTCTTCGACGACCTCCTCGACGCCGACGGCGATGGCGTGCCGAACGGCTGCGATCTGTGTGCGGGTTTCGACGACAACAGCGACGCCGACGGGGACACCATCCCCAACGGCTGCGACGTGTGCGCCGGCGGAGACGACACTCAGGACGCCGACACCGACGGCGTGCCAGACGACTGCGACGTGTGTGCGCTGTTCGACGACCTCCTCGATGCCGATGGCGATGGCGTACCGAACGGCTGTGACATCTGTCCGGGCGGCAACGACAACGTCGACGTCGACGCCGACGGGGTTCCCAACGCCTGCGACCAGTGTCCTGGCGAGGATGACACGCTCGATGGCGACACGGACGGCGTTCCAGACGGGTGTGACATCTGTCTTGGGGGCGACGATGCGGTCGACGGCGACGGCGATGGAGTGCCCGACTTCTGTGACATCTGCCTGGCGGGAGACGACGCCCTCGACGGCGATCTCGATGGCGTTCCCAACGACTGCGACATCTGCATCGGAGGAGATGACACCGTCGATGGAGACACCGACGGGGTCCCGGACTTCTGCGACGTCTGCTCCGGTTCCGACGACACCCTCGACGGCGATGTCGACGGCGTTCCCGACGGCTGCGACGTCTGCGCCGGTTTTGACGACACCCTCGACGCCGATTCCGACGGCCTCGCGAATGGCTGCGACAACTGCCCCGCCGATGCCAACCCGACTCAGGCCGATCTGGATGGCGATCTGGTCGGGAACGTCTGCGACAACTGCGTAGCGGCTGCCAATCCATTCCAGGTGGATTCCGACAATGACGGTCGCGGAAATCCGTGCGACATCTGTCCGGGCTCCGACGACCTTCTGGACGCCGACGTGGACGGCGTGCCCGACGGCTGCGACCAGTGTGTCGGCTTCGACGACAACGCCGACGCGGACACGGATGGCGTGGCGGATGGCTGCGATGTCTGCCCGGGGAGCGACGACGGGGTGGATGGGGATTCCGATGGCGTTCCCGATGATTGCGACGTCTGCATCGGGTTCGACGACGCGCTCGACAGCGACTCCGACGGTGTGCCCAACGGCTGTGATGGGTGCGCGGGGTTCGACGACACGGCCGACGCCGACACGGACGGCGTGGCGGACGGCTGCGACCTGTGTCCGGGCTTCGACGACACCGTCGACGCCGACGGCGACGGCACCGCCGACGGCTGCGATCTGTGCCCGGGCTTCGATGACGCCTTCGATGGAGACGGAGACGGCGTTCCGAATGGCTGTGATGCCTGCCTGGGCTCCGATGATGGGCTGGACTCCGACTTCGACGGCGTGCCAAATGGCTGCGACGCTTGTGGTGGCTTCGACGATGGACTCGACGCAGATGCCGACGGCGTCCCCGATGGCTGCGACGTCTGCGCGGGTTTCGACGACGCGGTGGATGGAGACACCGATGGCGTGCCGAACGGCTGCGACATCTGTCCAGGGTTCCCGGATGGTACGGACACCGATGCGGATGGCGTGCCGAACGGGTGCGACATCTGTCCGGGTAGCAACGACGCCGCCGATGCCGACCTCGACGGGGTTCCCGATGGGTGCGACCTCTGTCCCGGGTTCGACGATACGGCGGACACCGACGGCGACAGCGTCGCCGACGGCTGCGACGCCTGTCCTGGGTTTGACGATGGCGTAGACGGAGATGGCGATGGCGCCGCCAATGGCTGTGATCTGTGTCCCGGTTTCAATGACGGGCTGGACACGGATCTGGACGGTGTTCCCAACGGGTGCGACATCTGCGCGGGCGGCGACGATCTCGCGGACGCCGATGGCGACAGCGTGCCGGACGCCTGCGACGCCTGTCCGGGCGCCAACGACTTCGTGGACGTGGACACCGACGGCGTCGCCGACGGCTGCGACAACTGCCCCGGCGTGACCAACGGCGGCCAGTCCGATGCCGATCTGGACGGCGTCGGCAACGCCTGCGACAACTGCCCGGTCGACGTGAACCCGCTCCAGGACGATGGCGACACCGATGGAACCGGCGATCTCTGCGACGCCTGCCCGGGGTTCGACGACACCCAGGATGTCGATGTCGACGGCGTTCCCGACGGCTGCGATGTGTGTGCCAACTTCGACGATACCGTCGACACCGACACCGATGGACTCGCCGACGGCTGCGACAACTGCCCAGGTGTCGTGAACCCACTGCAGGTGGATGGCGACACCGATGGCGTGGGCAATCTGTGCGACAACTGCCCAGCGGTCTTCAACGGCGGCCAGGCCGACGGCGACGGCGACGGATTCGGCAACGCGTGCGAGCGTTGCCCTGGCTCGGATGATGCCTTGGACGCCGACCTCGATGGCGTCCCCGATGGCTGCGATCAGTGCGCTGGCTCCGATGATACCGTCGATGGCGACACCGATGGGATCCCCGATGGCTGCGATGCCTGCCCGGGTTCGGACGACACGGTCGACACCGACACCGATGGCGTGCCGGACGGCTGCGACATCTGTGCGGGTGGGAATGACGCTCTGGACTCCGATCTGGACGGGGTTCCCAACTTCTGTGATGACTGTCCGGGCTCGGACGACGCCGTCGATGCCGATGGGGATGGCATTCCCGACGGCTGTGATGCCTGTGCGGGGTCCGACGACGGTGTCGACACCGATGGCGATGGCACCGCGGATGGCTGCGATCTCTGTCCGGGCTTCAACGACGCTGTCGACGGCGATGGCGACGGCGTTCCGAACGGCTGCGATCAGTGTCTGGGCAGCAACGATGCGCTGGACAGCGATCTCGACGGCGTGCCGAACGGTTGTGATGTGTGTGCCGGGTCCGACGACGGGCTGGACGGCGATACGGACGGCGTACCGGATGGTTGCGACGTGTGTGCCGGCGGAGACGACAGCCTCGACGCCGATCTCGACTCCACGCCCGATTTCTGCGACGTGTGCCCGGGCTTCGACGACGCGCTGGACACCGATGGCGACGGTGTTCCCAACGGATGCGACATCTGTGCCGGAGCTCCCGACGCCGCGGACGCCGACGGCGACTCGGTGCCCGATGGCTGCGACCTGTGCGCTGGCTTCGACGATGGGTCGGACGGAGACGTCGACGGCGTGCCGGATGGCTGCGACGCCTGTGTGGGCTTTGACGACACCTTGGACGCAGACCTGGATGGGACCGCCGATGGCTGCGATCTCTGCCCCGGCTTCGACGACACCTTGGACACCGATACCGACGGCGTCCCAAACGGCTGTGACATCTGTGTGGGCGACGATCTTGCCGATGCGGACGGCGACACCGTGCCCGACGCCTGTGATTCCTGCGCGGGCTTCAACGACGCGGTCGATGGCGACGCGGACGGCGACCCGGACGGCTGTGACAACTGCCCGCTGATCGCCAACGCCGCCCAGATTGACACCGACGGAGACGGCCCGGGCGATGCCTGCGACAACTGCCAGGCGGTCGCCAATCCGCTCCAGGCCGACGCCGACACCGACGGGAACGGCGATGCGTGCGATCTGTGTCCGGGTGGCGACGATTCGCTGGACGCGGATGCGGACACCGTCCCCGATGGGTGCGATGTCTGCCCCGGCTTCCCGGATGCGGCTGACGCCGACAATGACGGAGATCCGAATGGCTGCGACAACTGTCCGTCCGTCATCAATCCCGATCAGCTGGATTCGGACTCCGATCTGCGTGGAGACCTGTGCGACAACTGCCCGGCGTCGGTCAACCCCTTCCAGGTGGATGCCGATGGCGACGGCGCTGGAGACGCCTGCGACATCTGTCCCGGTGGAAACGACGCATTGGACGCAGATCTCGACAGCATTCCGGACGGCTGTGACCAGTGTCCCGGTTTCGATGATGCGCTGGACGCCGACGTAGACGGCGCGGCGGACGGTTGCGACATCTGTCCCGGATTCCCGGACGGTGTCGACACGGATCTCGATGGCGTTCCCAACGGCTGTGATGTCTGTCCGGGGGCCGACGACAATCTCGATACCGACCTGGACGGGGTGGCGAATGGCTGTGACGCCTGTCCGGGCTTCGACGATGGCATCGACGGCGACACCGATGGCGTACCGGATGGCTGCGATGTGTGTTCGGGCTCCGACGACGGCGTCGACGCCGATCTCGACGGCGTTCCCGACGGCTGTGATGTGTGCCCGGGCTCCGACGACGGCGTGGATTCCGATCTGGACGGAACGGCCGACGGATGTGATCTGTGTCCGGGCGCCAACGACGCGCTGGACGTCGATCTCGATGGTGTGCCGAATGCATGCGATGTCTGCCCGGGCTTCGATGACGCTCTCGATGCCGATGTCGATGGGGTTCCCGACGGCTGTGACAACTGCGTCGGCGCGAACGGGCTGGACGCGGACACCGACGGCGTTCCCGACGCCTGTGACCTCTGCCCTGGCTTCGATGACACGGCGGACGCCGATGGGGACGGCGTCCCGAACGGCTGCGACATCTGTGCGGCCGGGGACGACAATGTGGACGCCGATCTCGACACGGTTCCCGACTCCTGCGACCAGTGTCCGGGCTTCGACGATGGCCAGGACGCCGATGTGGACGGGATTGCCGATGGTTGCGATGCGTGCCCTGGCTTCGACGACGGCGCCGACGCCGATACCGATGGAACGGCTGACGGCTGCGACATCTGCCCCGGCTTCGACGATGGTCTCGACACCGACCTCGACGGCGTTCCGAACGGCTGTGACATCTGCGGCGGTGCCGACGATCTGACCGACTCCGATCTCGACCTGGTGCCCGACGGCTGCGACGTGTGCCCCGGTTTCGACGACGCGGTGGATGTCGACACCGACGGCGTCGCCGATGGCTGCGACAACTGTCCGGGTCTCGGCAACGGTGGCCAGGCCGATATCGACCTCGATGGTGTGGGCGACGCGTGCGATAACTGCCTTGCTGCGCCAAATACTCCCCAGAGCGACACCGACACCGACGGCGTGGGCGATGCGTGCGACCTCTGTGCTGGGTTCGACGATGGCGCGGATTTGGACACCGATGGCGTTCCCGACGGTTGTGATCTGTGCGACGGATTCGATGACGGCGCCGACGCCGATGGGGACGGCGTGGCCAACGGCTGCGACAACTGTGCGGGCCTGGCCAATCCAGCACAGCTCGATGCAGACGTCGATGGAGTGGGGAACGACTGTGACAACTGTCCGGCGACCCCCAACCCGTTCCAGGTCGACGGAGATCTGGATGGAAACGGCAATGCCTGCGACATCTGTCCTGGCTCGAATGACGCGCTGGACGGAGACCTCGATGGCGTGCCGGATGGCTGTGATGTGTGCGCCGGCTCACCGGATGGGGTCGATGCCGACCTCGACGGCGTGCCCGACGGTTGCGACATTTGTGCCGGGGCGAACGACACGCTGGACGGCGACACCGATGGCGTTCCCGATGGTTGCGACATCTGCGCGGGCTTCAACGACGCCCTGGACACCGACGCCGACGGTGTTCCGAACGGGTGTGAGCTCTGCCCCGGCTCAGACGACGCGCTCGACGCCGATACGGACGGTGTGCCGGATGGATGCGACATCTGCGTGGGCTTCGACGACGCCCTCGATGCCGACACGGACGCCGTGCCGGATGGATGCGACAGCTGCCCTGGCTTCGATGACGGTGTGGACACGGACGGAGATGGTGCCGCGGATGGCTGTGACATCTGCGTGGGCTTCGACGACTTCCTGGACAGCGATGGAGATGGAGTCCCCAACGGCTGCGACAGCTGCGTCGGACCTGTAGCCGACAGCGATCTAGACGGTGTGCCCGACGCGTGCGATGTCTGTCCCGGGTTCGATGACGCGGTGGATGGCGACACCGACACCGTGCCCGACGGTTGCGATGTCTGTGTCGGCTTCGACGACCTCGCCGACGGCGATGCGGACTCCGTTCCCGATGGCTGCGACATCTGCCTCGCCGGCGACGACGCCCTGGACTCGGACGCCGACGCGGTTCCCAACGCCTGCGATCTCTGCCCGGGCTTCGACGATGGCGTCGACGGCGACCTCGACGGCGTGGCCGACGGCTGCGACATCTGCCTGGGCTCCGACGACGGCGTGGACACGGACGTCGACGGCGTGCCCGACGGGTGCGACATCTGCGGGGGGTCCGACGACGGCCTCGACTCTGATTTCGACGGCGTTCCCAATGGCTGTGACATCTGTCCGGGTAGCGATGATGCCGTGGACAGCGACACGGATGCGGTGCCCGACGGCTGCGACCTCTGCGCCGGATCAGACGACGGCGTGGACACCGATCTCGACGGGGTCCCCGATGGTTGTGATCTGTGTGGCGGCTCCGACGATGGTGACGATGCCGACACCGACGGGGTTCCGGATGGGTGCGACGTGTGCGCCGGGTCCGATGATACGCTGGATTCCGACTTCGACAGCGTCCCGAACGGGTGTGACAGCTGTCCGGGTTTCGACGATCTGGCCGACGCCGACGCGGACGGCATCGCCGATGGCTGTGATGCATGTGCCGGAGGAGATGACGGTGTGGACAGCGATCTCGACGGCGTTGCCGACGGGTGCGACAACTGCCCCGCCTTCGGCAACGCCCTGCAGCTCGACAGTGATGGCGACCTGGTCGGAGATGTCTGCGACAACTGCATTGCCGACGTCAACACGTTCCAGGCGGACAGCGACGGCGACGGCAATGGCAACGCCTGCGACCTGTGTCCCGCATCGAACGACAACCTCGACGGAGACGGAGACGGGACCCCCAACGGCTGCGATCTGTGCGTGGGCTTCGACGATGCGCTGGACGCCGATGCCGACGGGGTTCCCAACGGCTGCGACCTGTGTCCCGGGTCCGATGATGGCATTGACACCGACGCCGACGGAACGGCCAATGGATGTGATGTCTGCCCGGGCTTCGACGATGGGCTCGATGGCGACTCCGATGGCGTTCCCGATGGTTGTGACATCTGCCTTGGAGGCGCGGATTCCGACGACGCCGACTCCGATGGTGTGCCCGACTTCTGTGACCTGTGTGCGGGCGCTGACGACCTGGCCGACGCCGATCTCGACGGCGCCGCCGATGGCTGCGATCTGTGCCCCGGCTTCGACGACTCCGCGGACCTGGACACGGACGGCGTTCCCGACGGATGCGATGTATGCGCCGGCGGAGACGATGCCTTGGACGCGGACTCCGACAGTGTTCCCGATTTCTGCGACGTCTGTCCGGGATTCAACGATGCCTTCGACTCCGATGGCGACGGCGTGCCCAACGGCTGCGATGACTGCGCGGGGTCCGATGACGGTGTCGACAGCGACGCCGACGGCGTCGCCGATGGCTGCGACCAGTGCCCCGGGTCCGACGACACCCTGGACGGCGACACCGACGGGATTCCCGATGGCTGTGATCTCTGCGCTGGCAGCGATGACGCCTTCGACGCGGATCTCGATGGCGTTCCGGACGGCTGCGATCAGTGCCCCGGCTCCAACGACGCCATCGACACCGACACCGACGGTATCCCCGATGGGTGCGACCTGTGTCCGGGGGCCGACGACACGGCGGACGCAGACACCGACGGGGTTCCGGACGGCTGTGACATCTGCGGTGGCGCCGACGACGCCGTCGACATCGATCTCGATGGCGTTCCGGACGGCTGCGATGCCTGTCCAGGGTTCGACGATTCTCTCGACACCGATCTGGATGGCGTGCCCAACGGCTGCGATATCTGTGCGGGATTCGACGACCTGCTGGACGGAGATGGGGATGGTGTCCCGGACGGGTGTGATGCATGCATGTCCGGAGACGACGGCCTCGACGCCGATCTCGATACCGTTCCGGACGCCTGCGACATCTGCGCGGGGTCGGATGACCTGATCGACACCGATGTCGATGGCGTTCCCGACGGCTGCGACATCTGCGCCGGATCTCCAGATGGCGTCGACTCGGACGGCGACACCGTTCCCAACGGCTGCGATCAGTGTCCCGGGGCCGATGACCTGGTGGACGGCGATGGCGACAGCACGCCGGACGGCTGCGATCTGTGCCCGGGATCCGATGACGCCCTGGACGCGGATGTCGATGGGGTTCCGGACGGGTGCGACGCCTGCCCCGGAGGAAACGACACCTTCGACGCCGATCTAGACGGGGTGCCAGACGGCTGCGACGCTTGCCCGGGCTCCGACGACGCGGTCGACACCGACGTGGACACGGTCGCCGATGGCTGTGATGCCTGTCCGGGCTTCGACGATCTGCTCGACGCCGACCTCGACAGCGTTCCCGACGACTGTGATATCTGCCCGGGCTCCGACGACAATCTCGACTCCGATCTCGACGGTGCGCCCAACGGCTGCGACGCCTGTCCGGGCTTCGACGATCTCGCCGACGCCGATGGGGACACCGTTCCCGACGGATGTGACGCGTGTCCGGGGTCGAGCGATCTTCTCGATGGCGATGGAGACGGTGCTCCCGACGGCTGCGATCTGTGTCCGGGCTCCGATGACACGCTGGACGCCGACGCCGACGGTGTGCCCAACGGCTGCGACATCTGTGCCGGCGGCGACGACGCGTTGGATGCCGACCTCGACACCGTTCCCAACGGCTGCGATGCGTGCCCGGGCTTCGACGACAGCATCGATGCAGACCTGGACACCATCCCAGATGCGTGCGACGCCTGTCCGGGTTCGGACGACCTCGCCGATGCCGATCTCGACGGCGTCCCCGATGGCTGTGACATCTGCGTCGGTGGCGACGACACGCTGGACTCTGACGCTGATGGAACGCCGAACTTCTGCGATCTCTGTCCCGGCTTCGATGACACTCTCGACGCGGACAGCGATGGCGTGCCCGACGGGTGCGACGCCTGTGTGGGCTTCGACGATGGCGCCGACGCCGACGCCGATGGGGTGGCCAATGGCTGCGACGCCTGTCCGACCTTCGACGACACCCTCGATGCGGACCTCGATAGCGTTCCCGACGGCTGCGATGTCTGCGCGGGCTCTGACGACGCGCTGGATACCGATCTGGACGGCGTGCCCAATGGCTGCGACATCTGTCCAAGCGCCGACGACCTCGCCGACGCGGACACCGATGGCGTTCCCGACGGTTGCGACCTGTGTCCGGGCTTCGACGATGGGGTCGACACCGACGCCGACGGGGTCCCCAACGGGTGCGATGTCTGCGCGGGACCGGACGACACCTTGGACGCCGACAACGATGGGGTACCGGACGGCTGCGACATCTGCGCCGGTTTCCCGGATGGGCTGGACTTCGACCTCGACGGCGTTCCCAACGGCTGCGATCTGTGCGCGGGCTCCGACGACGCCTTCGACGCCGACACCGACGGGGTTCCCGACGGCTGCGATGCCTGCGCTGGCTCGGACGACGGGTTGGACGGCGACACCGATGGGGTTCCGGATGGCTGCGACATCTGTGCGGGCTTCCCCGACGGTCTGGACTCCGATCTGGACGGCGTTCCCAACGGCTGTGACATCTGCCCGGGGTCGGACGACGCCCTGGATACCGACACCGATGGCACACCCGACGGCTGCGACCTGTGTCCGGGCTTCGACGATACCCAGGATTCGGACGGTGATTTCGTAGCCGATGGCTGCGACAACTGCGCGGCCGCGCCCAACGCGCTCCAAGCCGACGGGGACCTCGACGGAGCGGGGGACGCTTGCGACAACTGTCCCTCCACCTTCAACGACGCTCAGACCGACACCGACGGGGACGGGGCAGGCGACCTGTGCGATATCTGCCCTGGCGGTGACGATCTCACCGACACCGACGGCGACACGATCCCCGATGGCTGCGACATCTGCGCGGGCTCCGACGATCTCCTCGACGCCGACGCGGATCTGGTTCCCGACGGCTGCGACAATTGCGCCGGTGACGCCAATCCACTCCAGCTGGACGGCGACCTCGATCAGGTGGGAGACGACTGCGACAACTGCCCGGCGAACATCAACCCATTCCAGGTGGATAGCGACGCGGATGGCAACGGCGACGCCTGCGACCTGTGCCCGGGGTCGAACGACCTTCTCGACGCCGACCTCGACGGTGTGCCCAACGGTTGCGACATCTGTCCGAACGCCGACGACGGTACGGACACCGACACCGATGGCGTTCCCGATGGCTGCGACCAGTGTCCAGGTGCCGATGATGGGACGGACACCGATGCCGATGGCTCGCCCGATGGCTGCGACGCATGTCCCGGTTTCGACGACACCGTGGACACCGACAACGACGGCACTGCGGACGGCTGCGATCTGTGTCCCGGCGCCGATGACAACGCCGATGGCGATCTCGACGGCGTGCCCGACGCCTGCGACGCCTGTGCGGGTTTCCCGGATGGGGCCGATGCCGATCTCGATGGCGTTCCCGACGGCTGCGACGTGTGTCCGGGCTGGCCCGATGGCGCCGACGTCGATGTCGACGGCGTGCCCGATGGCTGCGACATCTGCCCCGGCTTCGACGACACTCTCGACGACGACGGAGACGGGGTTCCCAACGGTTGCGACACCTGCGTGGGTCCGGTCACCGATACCGACGGGGACACCGTTCCCGACGCCTGCGATGTCTGTCCCGGCTTCGACGATCTGGCCGACGCCGACAACGACACCATCGCCGACGGCTGTGATGCCTGCCCCGGCTTCCACGATCTGCTCGACTTCGACTCCGATGGCGTCGCCAACGGCTGCGACGCGTGTCCGGGCTTCGACGACCTGCTCGATGTCGATGTCGACGGCGTCCCGAATGGGTGCGACATCTGCGCCGGCTTCGACGATACGGCGGACGGCGACCTGGACGGTGTTCCGGATGGCTGTGATGTGTGCCTCGGCTCCAACGATGCCCTCGATGCCGACCTCGATGGGGTTCCCGATGGTTGCGACATCTGCGTGGGCTTCGACGACGGCCTCGACTCCGACGTCGATGGCGTCCCGAACGGCTGCGACGTGTGCCCGGGAGGAGACGATCTGCTCGACTCCGACCTCGATACGGTGCCCGACGGGTGCGACATCTGCGTGGGCTTCGACGACCTGCTCGACTCCGACGGCGACACCGTCGCCGATGGCTGCGATGTGTGCCCCGGGTTCATCGACGCCTTCGACGGCGATGGCGATGGCGTCCCGAATGGCTGTGACATCTGCTTCGGCTCCGACGACACCCTGGACACCGACGTGGATGGCGTTCCAAATGGGTGCGACATCTGCGCCGGGTTCGACGATGGCGTGGACGCGGACCTCGATGGCGTCCCCGACGGCTGTGACCTGTGTGCCGGGTTCGACGACGCCGTGGATGGCGATGGCGACGGCACCGCTGACGGCTGCGACAACTGCCCGAGCATCTTCAATGTTCCGCCCTTCGACACCGACGCTGACGGGGTGGGAAATGTCTGCGACAACTGCCTGACGACGTTCAACCCGACCCAGGTGGACGGCGATGGCGACGGCGTGGGCGACAGCTGTGACTTGTGTGCCGGCGACGACACCATCGACAACGACCTCGATGGCGTCGCCGACGACTGCGATCTGTGCGAGGGCTTCGACGACGCTCTCGACAGCGATGTCGACGGCGTGCCAAATGGGTGCGACATCTGCGCCGGCTTCGACGACGGCTCCGACGCCGACGCCGACGGCGTACCCGACGGATGTGACGTGTGCGCTGGTGCCGATGACGGCGTGGATTCCGATCTGGACGGGATTGCCGACGGGTGCGACATCTGTCCGGGCTTCGACGACGGTGCGGATGGCGATGGCGATGGCGTGCCGAATGGCTGCGACATCTGCGCGGGCGGGGACGACACAGTCGACACCGATGTCGACGGTGTCCCGGACTTCTGCGATGTCTGTGCGGGCTTCGACGACGCCGTCGACACCGACAGCGACACGGTGCCGGACGGCTGCGATGTCTGCCCGGGAAGATTCGATTTCCTCGACTTCGATGCCGACGGGGTTCCCAACGGGTGCGACATCTGTCCGGGCTTCGACGACGGCGCGGACAGTGACATCGATGGCGTCCCCGACGGGTGCGACCAGTGCCCGGGATCCGATGATCTCACCGACTCTGATGCGGATTCTGTGGCCGACGGCTGCGATGTCTGTCCCGGATTCGACGACGCGGTCGATACCGATGTCGACACTGTTCCCGACGGGTGCGACATCTGCGCGGGCGATGACGATCTCGCCGACGCGGACCTGGATGGCGCGCCGGATGGTTGCGACATCTGCTCCGGTGCGGACGACTTCGCGGATGCCGATCTGGACGGCGTGCCCAATGGCTGCGACCTCTGTGCGGGCTTCGACGACGGCGTCGACGCAGACCTCGACGGCGTTCCCGACGGCTGCGACAGCTGCGTGGGCTTCGACGACGTGAACGATACCGATGGCGATGGTGTGGCCGACGGCTGCGACATCTGTCCCGGGTTCAGCGACCTGTTCGACACGGATCTAGATGGGGTCCCGAACGGTTGCGACTTGTGTGCTGGTTCTGACGACCTGCTCGACGTCGACACCGATGGCGTGCCGGACGGCTGCGACGCCTGTGCGGGTGCGGACGACACTGTCGACACGGACAACGACGGCGTTGCCGATGGCTGCGACCAGTGTCCGGGCTTCGACGACGCAGTGGACACCGATCTGGACGGCGTGGCCGACGGCTGTGACATCTGCTCCGGAGACGACGGCACCGACACCGATCTGGACAGCGTTCCCGACGATTGCGACATCTGCCCTGGATTCGACGACCTCGCCGACGCCGATGTCGATGGCGCCCCCGACGGTTGCGACATCTGTCCAGGGTCCCCGGACGCGGCCGACGTGGATGTAGATGGCGTTCCCGATGGCTGCGACATCTGCCCCGGAAACGACGACAACCTCGACACGGATCTCGACGGCGTCCCCAACGGCTGTGACACCTGCCCCGGCTTCCCGGATGGCGCCGACTTCGATCTCGATGGTGTGCCAAATGGTTGCGACGCGTGTCCCGGATCGGACGACACACAGGACCTCGATCTGGACACTGTGCCGGATGGGTGCGACCTCTGTCCCGGGTTCGACGACGCCGCGGACGGAGATCTGGACGGTGTCCCCAACGGCTGCGACCTCTGCAACGGATTCGACGACTTTGCCGACTTCGACCTGGACTCTGTGCCGGACGGCTGCGACGCCTGTGCCGGGGGCGACGACGGCACGGACACCGACATCGACGGCGTTCCCGATTTCTGTGATGCGTGCCCGGGCTTCGCGGACGCCCTCGACTTCGACGGCGACGGCGTTCCCAACGGCTGCGACGAGTGCGCGTTCTTCGACGACACCCTCGACGCCGACGCCGACGGCATCGCCAACGGCTGTGACGTCTGTCCGGGAAGTGACGATCTCGCCGACGCCGATCTGGACAGCGTGCCCGATGGTTGCGATGTCTGCCCCGGCGGAGACGACAGTTTCGATGCCGATCTGGACGGCGTTCCCAACGGCTGTGACATCTGTCCGGGGGCCGACGACGGCGTCGACTCGGATCTCGACGGCGTGCCCGATGGGTGCGATGTCTGCGCCGGCTCCAACGACCTCGCAGACGCCGACCTGGACGGTGTTCCCGATGGCTGCGACATCTGCGCCAATGCCGACGACGCGGTGGATTCCGACTTCGACGGCGTTCCCGATGGCTGTGACATCTGCGCCGGGTTCGCGGATGGGGTCGACTCAGATGGGGACGGCAACCCCGACGGCTGCGATGTCTGCGCGGGCTTCGATGACAACGTCGACGCCGATGGCGATGGCAATCCCAACGCCTGCGACATCTGTCCGGGCTTCAACGACAACGTCGATGCCGATGCCGACTCCGTGCCCGACGGCTGCGATGCGTGCCCGGGCTTCGACGATACGGCCGACGCCGACTTCGACACCACAGCCGATGGCTGCGACCTCTGCCCGGGCTTCAACGACTTTGCGGACGCGGACTTCGACGGCGTCCCCAACGGGTGCGACCAGTGCGTGGGCTTCGACGACAGCCAGGATTCCGATCTGGACGGCGTCGCCGACGCCTGCGATGCCTGTCCCGGCTTCGACGATGCGATCGATGCCGACTCCGATGCGACGCCGGACCTGTGCGACCTCTGCCCGGGCTTCGACGACAGCCTCGACGCGGACTCCGACACCGTTCCCGATGACTGCGACATCTGCCCGGGCTTCGACGACCGCGTAGACGACGACTTCGACGGCATCCCCAACGGCTGCGACGCCTGCGTGGGCGACCCGACCGACACCGATGGCGACGGGGTTCCCGACGCCTGTGACCTGTGTCCGGGCTTCGACGACACCCTCGATGCCGACCTGGATACCGCGCCCGACGACTGCGACATCTGCCCGGGTTCCAACGACTTCGCCGACCTCGACGGCGACACGGTTCCCGACGGCTGTGACATCTGCGCCGCCGCGGACGATCGCATCGACTCCGACATCGACGGTGTGCCGAACGGCTGCGATCTGTGCCCGGGCTCCGATGATGCCTTCGACGCCGACTTCGACCTGGCTCCTGACGGGTGTGACACCTGCGCCGGCTTCGACGACAGTCTGGACGCCGACGGCGACGGCGTTCCCGACGGCTGCGACGTGTGTGCCACCTTCGACGATACCTTCGACACCGACCTCGATGGCGTGCCGAATGGCTGCGATGTCTGTCCTGGCGCCGACGATCTGCTCGATGCCGACACCGACGGAACCGCTGACGGCTGCGACCTCTGTCCCGGCTTCGACGACCTCGCGGATGCGGATCTCGACGGAGTTCCCGACGGCTGCGACGCCTGCACCGGGGCCGACGATGGCGCCGACTCCGACCTGGATGGCGTCGCCGACGGTTGCGACATCTGCCCCGGCGCCAACGACAGCCTCGACTCCGACCTCGACGGCGTTCCCAACGGGTGCGATGTCTGCGCTGGCGCCGACGACAATCTCGATGCCGACCTGGACACGGTGCCGGATGCCTGTGATCAATGTGCGGGCTTCGACGACGCGCTCGATGCCGACATCGATGGGGTCGCCGACGGCTGCGATGCCTGTTCGGGGTCGGACGACGCCCTGGACATCGACTTCGATGGCGTTCCCGATGGCTGCGACATCTGCTCTGGATTCGACGACAACAGCGACAGCGACATCGACGGCACACCCGACGGCTGCGACATCTGCCCCGGCTTCGACGACCTGGCTGACGCCGACACCGACGGGGTGCCCGATGGCTGTGACATCTGTACGGGCGGCGACGACGGGGCTGATGCGGACGGCGACTCGGTTCCGGACTTCTGCGACCTGTGCCCTGGTGCCGACGACGCCTTCGACACCGATCTGGACGGGGTGCCCAACGGCTGCGACGTGTGCGCGGGCTTCGACGACACCCTGGACGTCGACACCGATGGGGTGCCCGACGGTTGTGATGTCTGTCCGAATGGCGACGACACCGTCGACACCGATGGCGACCTGGTTCCGGACTTCTGCGACGATTGTGTAGGATTCAACGACACCTTCGACAGTGATGGCGATGGTGTTGCCGACGGTTGCGACGTGTGTGCGGGCTTCGACGACCAGGCCGATTCCGATCTCGACGGTGTGCCCGACGGATGTGACACCTGCGATGGGCCGCTCACGGATACCGACGGGGACACCGTGGCCGACGCGTGCGACGAGTGCCCGGGCTTCGACGATCGCTTCGACGCCGATCTCGACGGCGTTCCCGATGGCTGTGATGTCTGTCCCCTCGGCAATGACGGTCTCGATTCCGATCTCGACGGTGTGCCCAACGCCTGTGATGTCTGTCCCGCCGCAGACGACACCGTCGACACCGACACGGACGGGACCCCCGACGGCTGCGACGCGTGTCCGGGCTTCGACGACACCGTCGACTCCGATCTCGACGGCAACGCCGACGGATGCGATCTGTGTCCGGGCTCCGACGACAACCTCGACACCGACGGTGACGGCAACGCCGACGGCTGTGATCTGTGTCCAGGCTTCGACGACAACCTCGACAGCGATCTGGATGGTGTGCCCAACGCGTGTGATGAGTGTGCGGGCTTTGACGACCTCAACGACGCCGATGGCGACGGCGTCCCGGCTGGTTGCGACGCGTGCGAGGGCTTCGATGACGCACTCGACGCGGACACCGACACCGTTCCCGATGGCTGCGACGTGTGTCAGGGCTTCGACGACACCATCGATCCCGATCTAGACGGCGTGCCTGACGGTTGCGACATCTGTCCGGGCGCCGACGACGCGGCCGATGCCGATGGCGACACGGTGCCCAACGGCTGCGACGTGTGCGCGGGCTTCGATGACGCTGCCGACGGAGATGGCGACGCGGTGCCCGACGGGTGCGATGCCTGTGCCGGCTTCGACGACGCCGACGATCCCGACGGCGACGGCATTCCCGCTGGCTGCGACATCTGTCCCGGCTTCGACGACAACTTCGATTCCGATCTGGACGGCATTCCCAACGGCTGCGACATCTGCTTCGGCTTTGACGACCTCGTCGACGTCGACAGCGACGGCGTCCCCGACGGGTGCGACACCTGCGCCAGCGGGGACGATACCCTCGATGGCGACTACGATGGCGTCGCTGATGCGTGCGACGCGTGCGCCGGCTTCGACGACACGCTGGATGCCGACGCGGACGGCGTTCCCAACGGCTGCGATGTGTGTGCCGGATTCGCCGATGGCCAGGACGCGGATGGCGACTCGGTTCCCGACGGCTGCGATACCTGCCCCGGTGGCGACGACGCCCTCGACGCCGACCTCGATGGCGTAGCAGACGGCTGCGACGCCTGCCCGGGTTCCAATGACACCTTCGACGCCGACGCCGACGGCGTGCCCAACGGTTGCGATATCTGCCCTGGGGCCAACGACAATTTCGACAACGACCTCGACGGCGTTCCCAACGGTTGCGACATCTGCGCCGGCTTCGACGATGCTATCGATCCCGACGGCGACGGTGTTCCGGATGGCTGCGATATGTGCCAGGGCTTCGACGACGCCGACGACGACGACAACGACGGGCTTCCAAACGGCTGCGACACCTGCTTCGGAGACCTGTCGGACGCCGACCTCGACGGGGTTGCCGACGCCTGCGACATCTGTCCGGGCTTCGACGACACCCTCGACGCCGACCTCGACGGGGCGCCGGACGGGTGCGACCGCTGTCAGGGCTTCAATGACGGCGCCGATGCCGACTTCGATGGCGTCCCGGACGGCTGCGACCAGTGTCCGAACTTCGACGATCTGCTCGACAGCGACTTTGACCTCGTCGCCGACGGCTGCGATGCCTGTCCCGGCTTCGACGACCTCGCCGATGCCGACCTCGACGGGGTTGCGGACGGCTGCGATGCCTGTCCGGGTTCCGACGACACCCTCGACGCCGACTCCGATACGGTTCCCGACGACTGCGACGCATGTCCGGGTCTCGACGACTTCGCCGACGCGGATCTCGACGGCGTCGCGGACGGGTGCGACAACTGTCCGTCCGTTCCGGATCCGACCCTCGCGGACGCCGATCTGGACGGCGTAGGCGATGTGTGCGACTCCTGTCCGGCGACGCCCGATCCGACGGACACCGATAGCGATGCCGATGGCCTGGGCGACGTGTGTGACAACTGCCCCCTCGACGACAACCCGGCACAGCTCGACGGGGACGGCGATGGCCTGGGCGACGCCTGTGACACCTGCGTGGGTCCGGACAACGACTTCGACGGTGACGGCGTCGCCAACGCCTGTGACAATTGTCCGCTCGACGCCGATCCCACTCAGGCCGACCTCGACGGAGACGGCAAAGGCGACGTGTGCGACCTGTGCCCGACGATGAACGACGCGATCGACAGCGATGGCGACGGCGTGGCCGACGCCTGCGACATCTGCGGCGGCTTCGACGACCTCGCGGACGACGACGCGGATGGCGTCCCCAACGGCTGCGACCCCTGTGATCTCGGTCCCCAGATCGACGACGACGGCGACACAGTGGCCAACGCCTGCGACGTCTGTCCCGGCGGAGACGATCGCTTCGATCTCGATCTCGACACGATTCCCGACGCCTGCGACGTGTGTGTCGGCGATGACACCCTCGATGTGGATCTCGACACGGTGCCCGACGCCTGCGACCTGTGTCCCGGCTTTGACGATTTCGGCCCGGACACCGACCTCGACGGGGTGGTCGACCCATGCGACATCTGTCCCGGCGGAGACGACACCGTGGACAGCGACGGCGACACGGTGCCCGACGCCTGCGATGCCTGTCTTGGCGGCGACGACCTTGCGGACGATGACGGCGACGGCGTGCCCAACGCCTGCGACATCTGCCTGGCGGGAGACGACAACGTCGACACCGACGGTGACACCGTTCCCGACGCCTGCGATGTCTGTCCCGGCGGAGACGACGACCTCGACTCCGACCTCGACGGCTGGGCCGACTTCTGCGACAACTGCCCGCTGACGCCCAATACCAGCCAGGTGGATGCCGACGCCGACGGCAACGGGGACCTCTGCGATCCGTGTCCGGTCAACGCCGGTGAGGTCGATGCGGACGGAGATGGTTCGTACGACTGCGACGACTGCGACGACACCGATCCGACGTTGGAGGCCCTCGATCGGGATCTGGACGGGGTCACCACCTGCGACGGCGACTGTATCGACACCGACGACGTGGTCTCGCCGCTGGAGGCGGAGATCGCCGACGGCATCGACAACGACTGCAACGGGCTGGTCGATGACACCACCGACTGGTACGACGACGACGGAGATGGGTACACCGAGCTCGGCGGCGACTGCGACGACGGGGATGCCAACGTCGCGCCCAACCTCGATGAGGTCTGCGATGCGTTGGACAACGACTGCGATGGCGTCGTCGACGAGGAGACCGAGTGCTTCGACGACGACGGAGATGGATATTGCGAGGGACCGGCCTGCACGGACGGCGCCGTCCCGGGCGACTGCAACGATGGCGACATCGACGTACATCCGGGCGCGTTCGAGATCATCGGCAACCAGGTCGACGACGACTGCGACGGTCAGATCGATCAGGGCATCTTCGATCCCGACTTCGATGGATATACCGAGGGCGGCGGCGACTGTGGCGAGGGTGATCCCAACACCTACCCGGGCGCCCCAGAGCTCGCTGACGGCATCGACAACGATTGCGATGGCGTGATCGACGAGGGCACGGATCTGTACGACGACGACGGCGACGGCTTCAGCGAGGTCGACGGCGACTGCGACGACGGCGATGGATTGGTCAGTCCCGGCGCCATCGAGATCGAGAACGGTATCGATGACGACTGCGACGGCGAGGTGGACGAGGATTCCCTGAGCGCAGACGATGACGGAGACGGCGTCAACGAGCTCGATGGCGACTGCGACGACGACAACCCGCTGGTATTCCCCGGCAACGAGGAGTCCGAGAACGGCGTCGACGACGACTGCGACGGCGAGATCGACGAGGACTTCGGAGACTTCGACGGCGACGGATACTCGGTCTTCGACGGCGACTGCGACGATCAGGACGGCTGGGCTTCACCGGCTCGCGAGGAGATCTGCGACGGGTCGGACAACGACTGCGACGGCGACATCGACGAGGGGTGCGACAACCTCGAGGGCATCGACAAGGGGGCCGGTGAGTGCGGCTGTGACAGCGGCGGCGATGGCGGCTGGGCGTTCCTCATCCCGGTGTTGGTACTCTTTGGCCTGCGACGCCGGCACTAGAAGTCAGTTCGTCGACGACGGCCGATTCCGTGAATGGAATCTCCCCAGTGGCGCGCTTGCGCGTCACGAAACTGATGCTTCGAGGCAGACTATCGACCAGAGGGAGATCGTCTGGCTCGATTTGCGCGGCGCCATCCCGCGGGCGGCTCCCCAACGTACCGCTTGAAGGCCTTGTTGAACGCCGACTCCGAGACGTACCCCACGTCGGCGCCGATCTCCGCGATGGCGTCGTCGGTCTCGAGCATTCGCGCTGCGGCGAGCTCCATACGCCAGCCGGTGAGGTACTTGATCGGCGACATGCCCACCATCTGGCCGAAGCGCTCGGCGAGGACCGAACGGGAGACGCCAGACCGCCGGCCCAGCTCGTCGACCGTCCAGGGTCGCGCTGGAAACTGGTGCATGAGCTTGATCACCTTGCCCACCACTGGGTCCGCCAAGGCGGCCAACCAACCTTCGGCGGTGTTGTCGTCGAGGTGTCGTTGGACGACCTCCATAAACAGCAGGCTCGTCAGGCGCTCGACCAATGCTGAGCCGCCCCGGCGCGACTCGAGGGTCTCGTCGAAGGTCCGCTGGAGCGTCGCCATGAGCCAAGGTGTGCCGTCTTCCTCCCTTCGAATCACGACGATCTGCGGCAACGCCTCGACCAGAGGGTTGAACAGCCGTCCCTGGCACCGGAAGAAGCCGCAGAGCACGCACGCCTCGTCGCCGGGGCCGTCCCACACCAGCATGGGTGGCTCGCCGGCGATTTGGCTCTGGTAGGCGGAGACCGGCAACGAGTCGAAGCCAGGCGCGTCGCTGAGTGCGTGGTCGTCGCCCTGCGGGAGCACGATGATGTCGCCGGTCTCGAGCTGCACCGACTCCTCGCCAGCGACGTTGAACCAGATCGGGCCGTCCGTCACCAGATGAAAGGGCAACACGTAGTCGGCGTCGGGAGCGAATGCCTCCTTGAGCGTCTTGCTGTCCAGGGCGTCCAGAGAGAAGGGGGCGCTCAGGCGCAATCGAATGAAGGTGGCGCCAGACAGTCGGACCACGCGAAGGACGTCGGAGAGTGCATCGGTCTGCATTTCAGGAGCCTCAGACAAGGATTGCGGAGTGTCGACGATGGTGCCCGACCACTCCCCGAAGAACACTGGATGCAGGAGGTCGTTCATGTCAACCGAACCCAGAAAACCGCTTTCAGGCACCGTCCAGGCCAACGGCCAGGAACTTTACTACGAGGTCCATGGAGAGGGGCCACCGCTGCTGCTCGTGATGGGCATTGGCTACGATGCCACCCTGTGGGGGCTGCAGCAGATCCCCGTTTTGTCAAAGCACTTTCGCGTGATTGTGTTCGACAACCGCGATGCTGGCCGCAGCTCCCGTTCCGAGTGTAGCTACTCCATTGGGGACATGGCCGACGACGTTGCCGGACTGCTTGATGCGCTCAACATCGGACGGGCCCACTTGTTGGGCATCTCCATGGGTGCGATGATCGGACAGGAATTCGCGCTGCGTCACCCGGAGCGCCTCCACCGGCTCATCCTGACTGGAACCGGTGCGGCGACGGCCCGTGCCCAGTTTGACGCGATTCAGAGCTGGAGCTTTGTCAAAGCCCACGATGTCGACGGTCTCGACTTCGCCGGTCAGCAGTTCCTGTGGCTGTTCTCAGAGAGCTTTCGCCGCAACCCCGAGGGCGTCAAGCAGACGCTGGAGATGCTAGCCAGCAACCCCCACCCAGTGGCCGCCGACGCCTACCGGCGACAGGCCGATGCCTACCTCGGGCACGACACTCTCGACCGGTTGAGCGATGTGCTCGCGCCGACGCTTGTGGTCGCCGGAGAACGGGACCGCCTGACACCACCCTGGATCTGCCGAGAGGTTGCCGACGGCATCCCCAATGCCGAGTTCGTCGTCGTCGACGGCCCCGGTTCGTCCCATGTGCTTCCACTGGAACGGCCCGAGGAATTCAACGCTCTCGTCCTCGACTTCCTTGGAGGTGCACGATGAGCGCCCAAGCCCCGTCCATCCCGTACACCGCGATGAACGACTCAGTCTTGAAACGAGCCGCGGTGATGGGTGCAGGCGTCTTTTCCTACGGCGTTGGTGTCGCGGCGCTGGTGGCC
>Ga0315336_1001214_pt1 | contig 53676 bp, 49 predicted proteins | sample ASW5metaG_FD_204512 | JGI IMG/M metagenome (GOLD analysis project Ga0315336, IMG submission 204512) | Ammonia-oxidizing marine archaeal communities from Monterey Bay, California, United States - ASW #5 | ecosystem: Environmental > Aquatic > Marine > Intertidal zone | place: USA: California...
ATCGGTTCGGCAGCGCTGGCCTCGGCGACGGGCTCTGGATCGGGCGTGGGCGACTCGACCACGAGCGGCTTCACACGCCCGCTACGACCGCGCCCATTGCGAGGCAACCGGCCGCTCTTCGGATCAATCCCATCCCTTCCCAGGGTAGAACTTCTGGCCCAGGGCCTCGAATGCCGCTTCACCGAGGATCTCGAGAAGCGTCTCCATGTACTCGGACTTGATGACCTCGCCCTCTTCCTTGGCCTCGCGGACCGTCAGATCTCCGGCCTTGAGGTCCTCTTGGAGCTCCCAACCCTCGATCATGCCCTGCACGCTCAAGTCGATGGTCTTTGCCACCTGGTCGTCGCTGAGTGAGTACTCCCGCTGCAGGTCCTCGACCTCGACGCGAATGCCCTCTTCGGCCATCTCGATGTAGCGCTGAACTTCGGCGTCCTGCTTCTCTTTCGCCTTGTCTTCGAGCTTCTCGATTGCGGCGTCGACCAGGGCTGCCGCCTCCTCCTCGTCCATGGCGTCCTCGCCGCCTGATCTCGCGGCACGCCACGCCTCGATGGCCACCTGTACGGCCTGTTGGTTGTCGGTGTTGGCGGCCGTTGGTGCCGATCCCTGGGACTTGAGGCTCTGCGCGACCACCATCTCGAGCGCTGCGACCCGGCGGCCCATGCGCCAGTTGTTGACGCCGAGCCCCACCAGCAACGTGCCGAGGACGGCGATGAAGGCGGCCAAAACGAAGGTGCTGCGGTTCATTGCGGGATTCTATATGAAGAAATCCCTCGTTTTCCCGCCCAAGAGCACCCTCCCGTAGTTCTGTGAGGAGTTGTCCGGGCGATTGGCGAAGTGGGCTCTCGCACCGTGGATGTCCACGAAGAACCGATGCATCGGGCTGTTCAAGAAGATCGCTCGTCCGCCGCAAGCCGTGAACATATCGTCGATGATGTCGATACATCTACTGACAACTTCGCTGCTCTGCCACCGCCACTGCACACGGCGATCTATGGCGATTCGCTCGCCCTTTTCGGCGGCTTCCATCATCTCGGTGAAGTTCCGTCGGAGGACCAGCTCGAGGCTATCGATGGTCGATGCCGCACGCGCGCAGTTCTCCATGGCGACGGGATTCTCCTTGGCCTTGCTCCCGTCGGCTGCTCCGACGCGGGTGGCCGTCACGTCGCGGTAGAAGGCGAGGGCGCCTCGGGCCATGCCGATGGAGGAGGTCGACACCGAGCGCACGAAGATCTGCCCGAACGGGATCCGGTACAGAGGTGCGGTGTTGTACTCGTTGCCTGGGCTGTGACACTTGAAGCCATCGGACATCTTGTGTGTCCGGTGCTCGGGCACGAAAGCGCCGTCGACGACGATGTCTTTGGATCCGGTGCCGCGCAGGGCGATGGTGTGCCAGTTGTCCTCGATGACGTAGTCCGCCCGCGGGAGCAGGAAGGTGCGCATGTCCGGAGGGCCGCTGTCGACGGGAGCAAACCCGCCCAGGAAGACCCATTGGCAGTGGTCACAGCCGCTCGAAAACGACCAACGACCCGAGATCTTGAAGCCGCCCTCGACGCGTTCTACCTTGCCGGTTGGGGCATAGGAGCTGGAGATCAGTGTCTTCGGGTCTTCGCCCCAGACCTCCTGCTGTGCCTCGTCGGAGAACAGGGCGAGCTGCCACGCATGCACGGCGACGACTCCCAGCACCCACGCTGTCGATGGGCAGGCCGAAGCCACGTTCATCTGGACTTCGAAGAAGGTGTTCGGGTGCACCTCGAGACCACCAAAGCGCTTCGGCTGAAGCATCTTCCAGAATCCCGCCTCGTGGAATTCGGCCACTGTCTCCTCGGGGACGCGCCGCAGGGTGTCGGTGTGGGGCGCTCTCTCCGCCAGGGTCGCCTTCATGGCAACGGCCCGGGCGACCAATTCATCGTGAGTGCTCATAGGCGGAAGACCTCGACGGCGTTGTCGCGCAAGAAGCGCGGCCAGACCTTTTCGGAGAACGGGACATCCGGGAGCTCGCGGAAGACACGTTCCATGGACAGGCCCATCGGGAAATAGCCTGCAAACATGATTTTCTTCGACCCGCGCGTGTTGGCGTAGTCGATGATGCCGCCTGGATAGTGTTTGGGCGCGAACGCGGACGTCATGTAGTAGAGGTTCGGGTATTTGATCATCAGCTTCACCGCGAGGTCGACCCACGGCTCGGCCCCGTGGCGCATGACGAACTTGAGTTCGGGGAAGAACCAGCACACTTCGTCGATGAGCTCCACCTTCTGGGGCGCCATGGGCAGGCGCGGACCGGGCACGCCTACGCAACAGCTGAAGGGCAGATCGAGCTCCACGCACTTGGCGTAGATTGGATACCAGCGCTTGTCGTTGATGGGCGCCTGCGGACAGACGCCAGACGGGAAGCCGGTCACCGACTTGATGTCGAATTCCTCTTTCGCGCGAACGATGGCGCGCACCTCGTCCATCCCGTTGTTCGGGTTGGCGTTGTAGGAGCCGAAGAATCGGTCGGGGAACCTGCGGATCGCGTCCGCGTTGGCCTCCGCGGTGACCCCGAGCATGGCCTTGTCGACGCCGTATTTGTCCATCTCGGCGACCGTCCACGCGGCCTGGTCCTCGACGTCGGCGGCGTCAGGGATGTTCCTGAACATGTACTCGACCGGCATCTTCACGAAGTTCTTCGACGCTTTGTCCCTGAACAATGGCTGCATGAACTGATACCATTCCCGGCTGTCTGCGCCAGGTATGTTCATCATCAGGTCGATAACGCCAATGTCACGTGGGTAGAACATGTTCTAGTTCCTGCTTAGAGGAGTAGAACATGTTCTAGGCGGCGGCGCCACTACATCTGTTACTCCGGCCGATGCGTCCGACTCTGGCGTCGGCGGATTCCCAGGGCTCCGAGGAGGATCAGCCAACCCGCACCCAGTGGAGACGAGGAGCTGTCGCAGCTGCATCCCAGGCTCGCGGCCTTGTCGGCCTCCGAAACGCAGTCCGCCAGGTTCTCGTCGATCTCACCGTCGCAGTTGTTGTCGACGGAGTCGCAGATCTCGGTGGCCAGGGTGTTGATTGCCGCGTCGTCGTCGTCGCAGTCGAGGGTGTTCTCGACGCGGGAGTTGGGGGCACTGCAGTCCGTGATCGCATCCTCTGGATTGCCCTCACCGTCAGCGTCGAAGTCCGCCCACCAGGTAATCGCGTCGATGGCATCGAGGTCGATGCTGCCGTCGCAGTCGTTGTCGATCCCATCGCAGATTTCTTCTGCGTCTGGGTTGACGGCAGCGTCGACATCGTCGCACTCACAGAGCATTCCGTAGCCGTCGAGGTCTTCGTCGCGCTGGTTGGGCTGGGGATCGTTGGGACAGTTGTCGCACGCGTCGGGGAAACCGTCGGCGTCGGCGTCGAGGGTGTCGTCCTCTCCTTCGCACATGTCGTCTCGGTCGCAGACGCCGTCGAGGTCGGAGTCGTCGGGGTTGTCCCATGGACAGGGATCGACGTCACCACAGACCCCGTCTTCGTCCCCGTCGTCCTGTGGGTCGTTCGGGCAGATGTCGCAGATGTCTCCGCTCCCATCGCCATCGGCGTCGGCCTGGTCGGCATTCGCGTCGTAGACGCAGTTGTCGCAGGTATCCTCGATGCCATCTGCATCGAGGTCCGGTCCGAGGCCACTGCAGCCGTTTCCGACCGTGAGGTTGTCGATGACGAACGACCCGCTGGTGGTCACGCCGCCGTTCGCGAGTCCCATGTGGATGCTGACAATGGTCTGTTGGTACTCGATGACGCCGAAGAAGCTGGCGCCGGCGGGCAACGGATAGTTGTCGAACGACCCGTCACCAAATTCCACGTAGGCGTGGTAGGGCGTGCCCGCGTCATTACTGGTGACGTCGAGTCCGACATTGGTGATGCCGTTTCCGGGCAAACTGAACGATGTCGTCAGGAAGCTCAGTTCGTACGACCCGTTGCATCCCGCACAGTAGGAGTCGCTGTTCTGAACGATGTTCAGGTTGGCGAAGCCGGTCGTCATGTAGTCCGTCTCGCCGAGGACGCCGGACATGATGGCATCGCTTTGGATGAAAATATAGGCCGGATCGGAGTAATCCTCGACGATGAATCCGGGCGTCGTCAGGCCCTCGAAGGTCGCTCGGTCGGTGTAGTAGGTCGGCGCCGCAGCACTTGCGGTGAACGGAATCGCCAGCAGCCAGAATGCTCGTCTCATGGCATTACCCCCAGGGTTGCAGCGCAGTTTGCCACACCACGCGACGAAATGGCGGGGTCATTCACAGTTTCAGGCTGAAAGGGGCTCTAGATGGGCCACGCCTGGACGGTAAATGCGCGCGCCACCACCAATGCGTCCTGGGGCCGTTCAGCGGGGTCCTTGGCGAGCATGGCCAGGATGAGGTCGTCGAGCCAACTCGGCACCTCGACCTCGGCGGCGAGATCGGAGGGTGGGAACGGCTCTTCTTCGATGTGCTTGGTCATCACGGACAGCGCCCGTCCAACGAAGGGCGGCTGCCCGGTGAGCATCTCGAAGGTGATGATGCCGAGCACGTACACGTCCGACAGCGCGGTGAGCTCGAATTCCTCGATGTACTCGGGCGCCATGTATTCGCACTTGCCGAGCCGTTGACCGACCTGGGTGAGACCGACCTCACCAGAGGTGCTCGTGTGGTGTGCGAGACCGAAATCCAAGACTTTGACACGCTCTTTGTCGGTCCCGACCTGACACAACAGGATCTCGTCGGGCGTCAGGCCACGATGGATGATGCCGCGCGCGTGGGCGGAGCCCAGGACCATCGCGATCTGCGACGCGATGTGGCAGACGCCGTCGAGATCGAGCTCGAGATCGCTGATGTGATCGGCCAGCACACGACCGTCGACGAATTCGGTCACGACGTACGGATCGCCCATCTCATTTCGGCCGTGATCGAGTACCCGCAAAACATTGGGGTGGTCGAAGTTGGCCATGACCCTCGTCTCCCGCTGGAACCGACGAATGGCCTCTCCATCCATGAACAAGCTGGGCTTGAGGAGCTTGACCTGCACTTTCCGATCGTCGGCCAGCCGTTTGGCGGTCCAGAAGTCCCCGAAGCGGCCCTCACGGGCCAACTCGATCAGCTGGTACTTGTCGACGAGTGTCGTTCCAACGAGATCCTGACCGCCCAAGGCGCCTCCTGCGGAGGCAGACTACCGTGAATCAGCCATCTGTGGATCGTGGCGGGAGGCCCAGTCGCTGGTGATCCGCATACATACAGCGATTCTGAATGACGTCGATCCCCGCGGCCGATAGCCGGGCGGCGGACGCCGGGTCGAAGACCAGCAATTGGAAGAAGACGAGCCTGGGCAGCGGATCGAGGGACAGGATTTCGTCCGTGTGCCCGGGAAGGAACTCAGATCGGCGGTAGATGTTGACGGTGTCGCACCAGGTCGGCACCTGGGAGAGTCTGCCGACCACGGGTTCACCCCAGATGGCCTTGCCGACCTGGAGCGGATTCACCGGGTAGACCTCGTATCCCTGAGTCTGCATGTACTCGGGCACATAGAAACCGGCGCGGTGGGGCTTCGTCGACGCGCCCAGGACCGCGATTCGGTGGGAGTCGAGCAGAGCCTGTTTGACGTCTGCGAGGTCGGTGAGGATCGCCATGCACGAACCCTACACACCCAGTCGCGCGAGGACAGCCTGAGCGGTGGTCGACAGCCCTTGCGGATGGAGGGCCGCCTCTTGAGCACGGGCGATGACGGTGGCCTCGAAGGCCTCGACGCGGCCGGCTTCGTCCAGATCGTGCCAGGCGGGTTCGTCTCGGATGCGACCGTGTGGATCGGTGCTTCGGAAGGCGGACACCACCCGTTCGATCAGGGTCTCGCGCGTCATGTGGTCTCCAAGGCGATGCCGCGCTTCCGGAGGCACTCAACGAGGAGCTTGCGGGCGCGACCGACGTTCTTGAGGAAGGTGTTCAGCGTCATCTCGGCCCGTTCGGCGAGCTCGCGATCGTGGCGGGCTCCGCAGGCGTCGAGACGGAGGGACAGGGCGCGGGCAGGCGCGGCGGGGAGGGCTTCGCGGCACAGGGCAATGGCGCGGCGGAGGAGTGGATCGGGGGCACTCACCTCGACGGCGGCGTCGGCGTCGAGGAGCTCGATGGGAGAGCGCCCCGCCCGCCGAATCTCGTCGACGGCGTAGTTTCGACAGATTCGGCAAGCGAGGCGCAAAAGGCTGTTGGGGCGTCCATCTGGCTTGAACTTCGGAGCCACTTGCCAGACGCGGAGCATGGACTCCTGGAGCACGGCCTCGGTGTCCACCGAACCCGCGAACGAGCGGAGCCGCCCGCGGAGAATGCCCTCGGCGCCGGCGAGCCACAGCGCGAAGGCCTGCGCATCACCGGCGGCGATTGCACTCAGGTGGACATCGAGGTCCAGACTCACACGAGCTCCAGAATCAGGGTCCACTGCCCCTTGATTGTGATTGTGACAGGCGTGGGATCCCCTTTTCGAAGCTCGACGACCAGGCGCACGGTCCGACCCGCTTCGATGGTCCCTGTTGTTGTTGTTCCTGGCAACGTCTTGCTCGTGAAGTTGTCTCCATTGGGCAACTCGACTTCGATCGATTCCGGCTTCCAGTTCTCGAGCGCTGGCATGGTGAACTCGACGACGAGCTTGCCGTAGCTGTTGAGCTTGACCACCGCCTTGATCCGCGTCGGGTCGGTTCTCGGTGTCCGCGCTCTGCGGCGGACGATCTTCTTCTTCGCCCTTTTGGTGGGCTTGTCTTCTTTGTGCGCCTCGGGCTCGGGCGCCGGTTCGGGTTTCGGCAGAGCGCCGGTGACGGTGTCGATGATGCGCTGTACGAGCTCGCGAGCTGGGCTCTTCTTGCTCTCGACCTCGGCCTCGATGGGCATGTCGACAGAAGCCATCTCCGCGTCTTCCTCGTCGAACATGGAGAGCGGCGCCATGGCCTTCGGAGCGGGAGGCGGTGCGCCACCTGCGGGAGAGGGGCGCCTCTTCATGCGCCGGCGGGCGGGTCCTCGGAACGAGATGGACTGAGCCATCACCGGTGCTGGGGCGGGGGACCTCAGACCGACTCCCTCGGCGGTCATACCGTATGGCAGCTCCTGCGGAACCGTCTCGCGAATCGTCGGATCCCCGGCGTTCACGGTGGTGTTCTCCGTCATGGCCAGCCAGGAGGTCAGTCGCGTGGAGATGCCATAGCGGAGCCCGAGCGCCTCGATCTCGGTGTCCTGTTCGGCCTTCGGTAGACCGGCGGCGACCGCGAGCTCCAGGTCCTCGACCTTCTCCCTGGCATAGCGGGTGGCGATGACCCGCCGCCCCGTGGAGACTGCGGTCGGAGAGATGGCGATGGCATGGGTCCAGGTTCCCTCTGCCGTGCCCGCTGCGAGCTGAATGTGTCCGCCCTCGGGCCGCACACGAACGGCGATTCGGGAGGGGTGACCTGCGAAGAGGTCGGTGATTCTACGCGGTGCTGAATCGAGCAGGGCGGTCCCGCTGAGCTTCAGGTCGACGAGTTGTGGTTTGTCGGTGCGCGCTAGCAGCGTAGCCACCGCGTTGGCGACCGACTCGTCCAGGCCGACGATGACCTCCACGCCCCCACCGGCGCGGGCAGCGGGTGTCATCAATGACCGGTTTACGCCCGAGCCGACACCGACCGTGTGGACCCGACTGCCTCCCGGAAGGCTGTTGTAGATCGCGCCGATGACGCGCTCTTCGAAGCCGATCAGGCCATCGGTGACGAGGATCACCTGGCGTTGGGCGTCGGTTCGCAAGGGTCGCAGGGCCTCTTCGATGGCCTCGTGCATCCACGTACCGCCGCCGGCGCGAATGGCCTGGAGCCAGTTCTTGGCCCTTGCCTTTCCGTGGGCGTCCATCGCCACTGCACCCGATTCCCAGCGTCGCGGTGCGCTCGAGAAACTGATCATCTCCAGCTGATCTTGCGGACCGAGGCCGTCGATCAAGGCATTTCCGAAGGCTTTTGCCTGATCGATGGGGCGTCCTCCCATGGAGCCACTCGTGTCGAGGAGCAGGATTAGATCGCGGGGCACCGAGGTCTTCGGCGCAGCGGGCGGCACAATGGTGATGAGGGCCAGGGCGTCGCCGTCTTCCAAGCGTGCGGTCTCGACCGTGACGCCGGGCTGTGCGGCGGCCACTGGCCACTGGACGACGATGTCGCGGTCGAGGGCTGCATTCGCGAGGTCGATCTGTCCCGCAGAGGCCTGGATCGGGTGGCTCGTCGAGTGTGGAAGGCCGGTGAGAACGTCGCGAATGCTCAGACTCATCGATGCGGAGATTCCGGTCGGTCCATCGGCGACATCGACTGACACGCGCTCTGGGTCGATCGTCTTGGCGCCCAGGAAGCGCGGAGCCACAACTGTGGGGAAGCGCCATACCCACTGGCCGCGTTGCCAGGCGAGGGGCTGTTCCACCGAGATCTCGGCGACCACGGTGGCTCCGGCTGGGATGTTGCCGATCTCCTGAGTGAACAAGCTGGATCGGTCCTGCTCGAGGAGCGCCGCCGTCTTGCCCTGAAGGATGGCGTCCTCGAATTTCGCGCGGGCGTCCGCCTTCTTGTGAATCCGTCCACTGATTCGGCGGTCTCCGATTCGGAAGGAAAAGTCCACGACCGCTCCGTCTGCCGGCAACGGCAGTTGGTAGGTCGCGTGCAACGGCACTGCGTGGCTGTTGATGAAGGTCTGCTCGACGCGGACGCTGGCGATTCCGCCTGCGGCGTCAGTCGTGAGTTGCACGCCTCGGAGTGGCAACACCTTTCCGTCTAGGGAGACGAGGCGGGCGCCGGAGTTCTGAGGGTGATGGTGCGCGAGGGCTGGCATGGACATTCGTAGTCTCCGGGATTGCGTTCACCGGGGCAACGCGTCCGCTTCCGATCCAGTGACAGCCTTTCTTCGTTTTTTTTCGGACTGGGTGCCGTGCCAAATAGTGTCATTGGCAGTGTCATTGGCGCTTTGGCAGTGTCGCCAACGAACGAAAGTGGGTTTTGGGGCTGCGGAACCTGGCACGGCCTGTGCAGTAGTCATGAGTGTCCGGCGACGGGCACAACCAACACCAACAAAAACCTGGAGTTTCGACCTCGCCTTGACGGTCAACACCCTGCGGAATGCGGACGACACCCCCGCTGACCGCAAAGAGGAGCCAGCTCATCACTGGCTCCTCTTCTTTTTGTTGGATCGAATTGGGAGTGGGTGGGGATGTTGATCGAGGTATCGCCGGCAAGGCTGCGTGCGAGGCCGGCACACCCGATTGTCTTCGTGATTCTGTTCACGGTCGGCGCACCAAACGGGAAATAAGGCGCTTGCGCCGCCCGTTTTGAGTGTCGATTGTGAATGGAATCTTCATAGTGGCGCGCTTGCGCGTCACGAAACTGAAGTTTTGAGGCAGACTATCGACCGGAGGGAGTCGTCTGGCTCGATTCGAGCGTGGCGTTCGATGTTGCGTTTCGCTCGAACGAGCCCCAGATTGGAGCGGATCGGTTTGAGTGGTCGGGACGGGGCTCAGCGGCCGAGGGTCGATCTCCGAGCGCCCGGGTATTCCACACGCCCACTGTCCTCCAAGAAGGGATGCTCGGCTCGGGGGCGCTACTCCAGTTCGATGTCGGCGGCCTGCCGTCCGGATCGGCTTGGACGAGCGCTCCGACGTCCATCGGAGCCGTCGTCGGGCGACCTCCACGGCGACGCACCTTCTTCGGTAAACGTATTCCGCTACGGGTCCAGGCCGAGGGCGAAGTCACAGGTGACGCGGCGGAACCCGAGCTTGCGGTAACAGGCCTCGGCGCCCGAACCGTCCGTGGCGACGACGTAGACGATTCCGAAGGACTCTGTCTGGTACGCGAGCACACACTCGTTGACAAGTGTAGAGCAAATGCCCTTTCTGCGATGATCCTCGCGCACCGAGATGGCCTGCATGCGGGCCTCTCGCGCGTTCCAGAGGACTGCGGACATGCCGACGAGTTCGCCGGATTCGTACCAGCCGAGGAAGCGACCCCAATCGTCGGCGCACAGGGCGAAGAGGTGATCCAGATACCAACGCCCGTACCTGAGATAGGCGTCGGACGTGTCCTCCTCCACTGTGGACATGAGGGCGAGTGCTTCGTCGCGGTCCTCGATTGCCCGAATCTGCGGAACGATCTGAGGCGCGACCTCCTCGTCTTTCATGAGGCATCGGAGTCGCTCGACGCCGTCGAAGGTGTCGGGTCTGCGGTGCTCCCAACACAGATAGGCGCGCTCGATGCCTTTGCCTGCGTGGTGGCTTCGCCACGTGTCGAGCCACTGGCCGACCTGACCGGGATCGGGAGGATCGTCCAACACCAGTCGATGTGAGAAGTTCGCCTCCCGGCAGCCGGGAGCGTCGTAGACGACGTAGCCATCGCGCGGTATCGCGAGCACGTCGGACGGCAGCACGAAAGTCTGGGTTCGACTGGACGGCAAGTCTCGGGATCGCATCCGCAGCGCGCCTCGGTTGTATGATGGCCACATGGACTTCGACACCGAAGCGCTGAAGCTCGCTTTCTCGTACCACGCCCTGGAGCAGATCATCGCCGCCGATGGCGTGCTCGAACCCGAAGAGCTGGCCTTCTTGGAGCAGACTTTCCCGTCCGAGCTCATGAAGGAGTCCGGATACATGGACGATGCGGGCGACAAGACGCCGCTGTACAGCCACGCTCTCGACGAGGCGCTGATCGAGCTGCCGGATCGCCTCACGCTCGGCGAAAAGCTGTGCATCGTCGAGATCTTCGTGGATGCGACAATCGCCGATGGGGTGTTTCGCCACTCGGAATCGGAGGTTCTGCAACAGGCGGCCATCATGCTGGGCGTGACGACGGATGAGTGGTCGCAGCATCTGGGCATGATGAAGAAGATGTGGCGAAGCGGGGATTGACTGCACGCCAGCCTACTAGAACACGTTTCACTTTATTCTTGCAGGCCCAACTAGAACGTGTTCTAGTCTGAGCATGAATCACAAGGTCCTGCCAAACGCACAGCCCAAGGGCGAGTTCCTTCGATGGATGGACGAGTCGGTCGAGCGGTATGGGACGTCGCCCACCGAGGTCGACTTCGAGGCCGTTCAGAGTTTCGTCGGCAAGATGCGGCCGATGTTCGGCCCCGATCGGGCCTATTTCCAGACGGATGTGCAGGGCTGGGACAACATTCCCGAGGCGCCCTCCCTCATCGTCTGCAATCACTCGGGTGGCACGTCGATTCCCGACACCTGGGGTCTCGGAATCTCCTGGTATCAGCACTTTGGCTCGACCCGAGCGATTCACGCCCTGGCCCACGAGATGGTGTTCGCGCTCAAGGCCACAGCCGTTCCGTTCTCGAAGCTGGGCATCCTGCGCGCCAACCGCGAGATGGCGGCGCGCGTCCTCACCGAGTTCAAGCGCGATCTCGTGGTCTACCCGGGTGGTGATCTGGACACATGGCGCCCTTGGAAAGATCGCTACAAAGTGCGTTTTGCAGGCCGTAAGGGATACGCCCGACTCGCGCTGCGTACCGGCGCGCCTATCGTGCCCGTGGCACAGGCGGGCTCCCACAGCACACTCATCGTGTTGTCTGACGGCCAGAAAGTGGCCAAAAAGCTGCGCTTCAAGAAGTACTTCCGCGCGAGCATCTTCCCGGTGCACTTTTCCTTTCCGTTCGGCTTGTCCATCGGGCCAACACCCCACTTGCCGCCGCCGTGCAAGCTCCGCTATCGAATCGCCCCGGCGATCCATCCGCCGAAGCTCCCGCCGGGCACCGAACCGACCGAAGAGATGGTGGACGACCTCGACCGGCGGGTGCGTGCGGCAATGCAGGCGCAGCTGGACCTCTTGCGGGACGAGGCGCTGCCGCTTCGCAAGCGCTTGGGGCGTCTTGCCGCGCGGGTATCTCGCAAGATCGCCTGACCCGGTTATCGTTGGGGCCCCCCCGACCGGACGCCCCATTCCGAAGAGCCCTCAACGCGTGTTCCCTCCGGGGCCGTACCCACCCCACGGTGTCGAGTCCCTCGGTGACGTCGATTTGGGGATTCGAGTTCGCGACCTGTTTTTTCGGCGTGATTTGATCGTCGGGCCCGTTCGGCAGATTCTCGTCGACCATCTCCAGGCGGCGGCGCAGGTTCCCGGACGGTTCGCGATGGCGATGTCCACGGTGGATTCCCTGCTCGACACCTGGCCATTGGCGGCGATGATCGGCGACGCCATGCAGGACTGGATCGACGGTCCGAACGCGTCGTCTCTTGCGGTGATGGCGCGGTGTGCCGAGGTTGTCGCGCCGGCTGTCGGTTGGCCACTGTCGATCGATCGACGATGGCCGATGCCCGACGAGACGTGGATACGAGATAGCGCCGGCCAAGGCCCATTTGTGGTGATCGGCCGCGGCCCCCGCGACGCGGCTCCGGCGGTGGCGGTGTCCCTCGACTCGCCACTTGGCAAATCCGAACTTCTGCCCCTGCCTCCAGTCATCGCTGCGCAGGGCGATGAGCTCGCGGCGAGGTTGGACGAATTCACCGCCGCCCTGAAGAGCGGCGAGGTCGCGGCCATCCGTTTCGAAACGCCGGTGCCGTGGGACGACGCCAGCCGGGCCGCGCTTAAGGCACTCCACGAGGCGTCTCCCGTACAGCGGTCCTTCGAACTCTACGGTCATGCGGCATTGGTCACCGGGCCGGTTCCGGCATGGAAGGACCTGCTCACCGACGCGCCGGAAGGACGACCGAGTCCCACGCCTTCGAGAGTCTGCGATGCCGTCGTCCTGCCGATGATGAATGCACAAGGCGAGCTCGAGACGGTGGGGTGCCTGTTGTGGGAGGCGCCATTCAAGGCCGTCACGATCAACCCCTCCGGCGTCGAGATCCTTCGCCGGCTCGATGGCGAGACGAGTGTCAGCGAAATCGCGTCGGCCGTCGGCAGCCCCGAGTCAAATGTCGCGCGGATCGTTCAGCAATTGGTCGATCTCGGCGCGGCGTCCGGCTGAAGCCGGCGTACCCAGCCGGATTTCATTTCTGACACGTCGCGTAACATCGCGAAACAGGCCCTCTCGAGGGGAGCCGGATTAACATCCCCGTCCCAGCTTGAGGTATGTCCTAATGTCGGCCAGATTCATCCACATCTTGCTCGTGCTGCTCGCGACTTTCTTCGCGGCGCAACCGGCCATGGCGGCCACGGTCAAAGTCGGCGTCGCGTTGCCCCTGACCGGCGACGCCGCCGACGACGGTGCGGCGATGCAACGTGCCATCGACCTCTACAAAGAGACCGCCGAATATGGCGAGCACGAGATCGAGTGGGTGGTGCGCGACGACGGCAATGACCCAGGTACCGCAGAGGGTGTCGCATCCGAGTTCGTCAACATGGGCGTGGCGGCGGTCATCGGCCACCCGAACAACGAGGTCGCCGCAAAAGTGGCCAAGGCGTACCAGGGCGCGAGCATCCCGTTCGTCAGCTCCTACTCGTCCAATCCACGAGCGACCAAGGCCGGCGATCACGTCTTCAGCGTCAACTACAGTCTGCACGTTCAGGGTGAGCGCATTGCGGCGTACCTGGCCGGCGTGCTCGAGGCCGAGTCGATCCTGTTGATCGCCTCCGAAGAGGGCGATGGCAAGGACCTCATCCGCGCCATCACCAAGAAGAGCGGCAAGGTCGGTGTCGAGGTCGCCCACAGTGTCACGTTCAAGGCTGGCAAGGTCGGCGACACGTTCGTCAAGGACACGATCTCCGGGATCATGAAGGGCGACAAGGGCGACAAGGGCAAGGGAGGCAAGGCCGGTGGTGGCGGCGGTCGTGGCGGCAAGGGCGGCAAAGGTGGCGGCGGCGGCGGTGCTGGCGGTGGCGGCGACAAGGCCAAGCCCGACAAGAGCAAGATGATCTCCAAGTTCCCCTTCCAGGCCGTAGTTGTCATCGGCAGCGCGGCCGACGGGGCCAAGATCGTCAACCAGATGGCGAAGATGAAGCTTCCACTGCCCGTCTTCGGCACCGACACATTTGCGACTTCGGCATTCACTTCGCTGCTTCAGAGCACCAAGACGGAGATGCTGGTCACTTCGAACTTCTCGGACATGATCGTCAACGTGTCCGCTCACCAGTTCATGAATCGGTACAAGACCGTGGCCGGAACCGACACCGCGCCGATCAACACGCTCTTCACCCGCGATGCCGCTGCACTCGTAGGCGCTGCGGTGCGCGACGGGGCAACCGATGCCGCGACCATTCAGGCCAGCCTGGCGCGAAGAACGTCCGCCGATACGGCCCTACCGGGGTTGACCGGTCTGTTGTTCTTCGACGAAGCGGGCGCCATGAAGCGTCAGCCCCTGTTCCTCATGGTTCAGAAGGGCCAACTGAAGCCGGCGTACACGCAACTTCGCGAGGTCAATGACGCTCGTATCCTCCGCGACGTCAAGAAGGGTGACCACGACAGCCAGCGCCTCAAGGACCACCGGGTCATCGTCGCCGGCGGGATCCCGTACTACAAGACCGCCGTCGTCTATGCCGGCATCGACTTCTACCGGGTCAACCAGGTCGATGTGTCAGGACAGAAGTTCGATATCGAGTTCTTCTCCTGGTTCCACTACCAGGGCGAAGTCGACACCGAGAACATCTCGTTCCTGAACAGCGTCAACGAGGAGACGTCGACCAACGAGGTCCTGCGCAAGGACATCGGCAAGAACATGCGGTACGTCTGCTACAAGGTCAAGGGTACCTATCTCACGCCTTACAACCTGCGGAACTTCCCATTCGACTTCCAGTCGCTGCCGTTGAAGATGGCTCACAAGACGCGCGACAGCAACGAGATCATCTTGGTGGTGGACAAGGCGGGTCTGAGTGATTCGCCGGTGCGCGACATCTACCCAGAAGAGTGGCTGCACCGGGGCCGAGCCGACTACTCCGCCTCGTTCGTTCCCGCGACCACCTTCGGCGACCCCATGTACATGGGCCTGGGCAGCAGGAGCTCGTTCTCGGTGTACGAGGCCAACCTGATCGTGCGGCGGATCATCTTCCCCTACCTGATCACGCTGTTTCTCCCGCTGGGAATCATGATCATCATCAGCCTCTTCGTCTTCTTGATCAATCGCGAGCAGTTCGACGCGCGCCTGACATTGACGATGACTGCGCTCCTCTCCATTCTGGTCTTCCACCTGGCCCAGGGCGAATCCCTTCCGAGCGTGGGCTATTTGATGAAGGCCGACCAGTACTTCATTGCGACGTACATCCTCATGTTCTCGTTGATCACTGAGGTGATCCTGGTCAACGCGCTGCACGAGAAGGTCACCGATAACAAACTGCTTTGGATAGAGCGGGTGTTCGCGGTGCTCTTCGTGAGCGTCAGCCTCGCTGTGTACGTTCTCCTTACGATCACAGCGTTCGCGTAGCAGAATGACGGCACGATGAAGTGCCTGCCCGTCCTGCTCGCCCTCGTGGCCTGCTCCAATCCGCCTGAGGCTTCCCGGTCTCGGGCGGATGTTCCGACTGTCGTCACTGATCCCTGTGGCGAGTTTGAGATCTGTGACGGGATCGACAACGACTGCGATGGCGAGGTGGACGAGGGCCTGGTCGGGACCTGGTACGCTGACGAGGACGGCGACGGAATCGGTGGCGATGCCGTAGTTCGGGGGTGTAACCAGCCTTTTGGCTATAGCGAGCAGACCGGGGACTGCGACGACGGAAACTCCGGAAGCCACCCCCTGGCCGACGAGATCTGCGACGGCGAGGACAACGACTGCGACGGCGTCACCGACGTCGATTCCGTCGATGAGATCGCGTTTCATCCCGATGTCGACGGCGATGGGTTCGGAGATCCCGGCATCACCGAGATCGGATGTACGTCACCGCCGGGTTGGGTCGCGACCACCGGCGACTGCGACGACCTCGATCCCGTCGTGCACCCCGACGCGGCAGAGGCTTGCAACCAGCTGGACGACAACTGCGACGGCCTGGTCCCAGACGACGAGTTCGATTGGGACTTCGACGGGTTCAACGGTTGTGGTGGGGACTGCGACGACACCGATATAGAGGTGGCTCCGGGTCAGTTCGAGCAGGTCTACGACGGTGTTGACAACGACTGCGACCCGTTGACGCTCGACGATGACCTGGACGGGGATGGATATGGCCATGCCGACGATTGCGATGACACCGATCCGGCGATCAACCCGGATAATGCTCCGCCGATCACCTTTGTCGACGTGACCGTCGCGGCCGGGCTGTTCGCCACTCAGTGGGAGCCGTCCCTGTACCCGGGCCTCTGTGGGTACGAGATCATTGCGGGCGGTGTTGCCGCTGCCGACTACAACGGCGACGGCTACGTCGACTTGTACCTGCCAGTGCTCTACGACAAAGATCGGCTCTACCAGAATCAGGGCGATGGCACGTTCGTAGACGTGGCGGTGGCCTCCGGAATCGACCACGACGGCGCCCCGACGTCCGGCGTCTGGATCGACATCGAGGGAGACGGGGACCTCGACCTCTACACGGTGGAGATCGGCATCGCGCCCGCGCGCCTGTACGTCAACGACGGAGCCGGATTCTTCGCCGAGGAGGCCGTGCCGCGCGGGGTCGATATGGGACTTCCGCCGGTCGGCTGTGCGTACAATTACAGCGTGTCGGCCGCCGATGCAGATGGCGATGGCGATGTGGACCTGTTCACCAACCAGTGGCAGATACACCGGGACTTTCTCGGGGACCGCAATCGGCTGATGATCAACGATGGCGCGGGTTTCTTCACCGATGGTACCGCTGCTGCGGGTATCGTCATGGCCGACCGCGCCGCGTTCAGCAGTAGCTTTGGGGATGTAGACGGAGACGGAATCCTCGACATCGCTGTCGCCGCAGATTGGGGCGAGAGTGGGCTCTGGATGGGCCGCGGCGGAGGCCTCTATGTCGAAGAGACGCTCAGTCGTGGCGTGGGCTACGACGAGAATGGGATGGGCAGCGATCTCGCCGATTTCGACCAGGACGGCGATCTCGATTGGTTCGTGACCGCCATCTACGACGATCGTCCGTGTGGGCCATCGTGGGGCTGCCTCGGCAACTGGCTGTACGTCAACGACGGCAACGGCGTCTTTCATGACGGGACACAGCAAGCGGGCTTGCAAGATGGGTCCTGGGCCTGGGGAGCGGCTTTCCTCGATGTCGACAACGACGGTGATCTCGACGTGGCGCACACCAACGGCTTCCCGTCCGATCCGCAATTCGTCGACGCGCCGCTGCGGCTGTTCCTCAACGACGGAGCCGGACACTTCGAGGATGGAGCCTGCGCTGCACAGCTCGATCTGCACGCAGACGGCAGAGCGCTCATCCCCATCGACTTCGACAACGATGGCGATCTGGACATCTTCACGACGGTCAACGGTCAATCGCCTCGTCTGTTCGAAAACGTCAGCACGGTGGGGAGCTGGCTCAGGGTTGTACTGGACGATGGCCTGGCGCCCGGGAATCAAAGCGCGCTTGGAGCCATCGTCGAGATCGAGGCCATCGCGGGCGGGGTCGTGCGCCGACGAGACGTGCACGCCAACAACAACTTCAGCGCTACGCGACCCGCTGAAGTTCACTTCGGATTTGGCGCCCACGCAGGCCCACTCTACGAGGTTCGGGTGACTTGGCCGGACGGCGCGCAGACCACACATGCGGGCGTCGCCATCGATCAGATCATCACCCTCTCCAGATAACGGTTGCCGCGGCGTCTAGAACATGTTCTAGTTCTGTGATGCTAGAACACGTTCTAGTAAGGGAATGCGTATGAATTGGGATCATGAGGTCGACTTCGTGGCCATCGGGTCGGGCGCCGCGGGCATGAGTGCAGCGATCCGCGCCCACGATCAAGGGTCGAATGTTGTCATCCTCGAGGCCAGCGACCGATACGGTGGGTCGACGGCCATCAGCGGCGGTGTGGTGTGGATTCCCAACAACCCCCAGCTGTCCGATCGCGGGATCCCGGATAGCCGCGAGGACTCTCTCGCTTATCTGCGGCACATCACCGACGGCGTCGTGCCCGAAGAGCGCCTGGCGGCCTATGTCGATGAGTCGCTACGCATCTACGAGTACTACTATTCCCACACCCACGTCCGTCTCGACGCCCTCGAGGCGTACTCGGACTACTACCCCGAATCGCCAGGAGGCCGCCCCGGTGGCCGGTCCATGGAGCCGGTGCCCTTCAATGGGGCCAACCTGGGCGAGCACTTCAAGCAGCTGCGCCGACCCCACAACCAATCTCAGGTCATGGGCAAGTTCGGGATCACCGTTCGCGAGGCCCACAAACTCCTCAAGAACACGATGTACAGCCGCTTCCTGATCATGTGGAGGTTCTTCCTCTGGTCCATCAACTTCTGGCGGCGCAACAAGTACGGTCGCGACACCCGCTTGACCGCTGGAAACGCCCTCGCCGCACGCCTTCGCCGCAGTCTCCTCGATCGGGATGTGGCGCTGTGGCTGAACTGCCCTGCGGTCGACCTCATCATCGAGGAGGGGCGCGTACTGGGTGTGGTTGCCGAGCGCGATGGCAAGACCATCCGCATTCGCGCCAACGAGGGTGTTCTGCTTGCCGCCGGCGGGTTCGAGCACAATCAGGCCATGCGTGACAAATACCAGCGAACACCGATTAAGACCGAATGGAATGCCGGGAATACCTACAATGTCGGCAAGGGCATCGAGATGGGCATGGAGGCCGGCGGCGCCGTCACTCTCATGAAAGAGGCCTGGTGGACCCCGGTGACCCGCGTTCCCAGAGAGGAGGCGGCCTGGGTTCTCGTTGTCGAGAAGAACCTCCCTGGCGGGATCATGGTGAACAAACACGCCAAGCGCTTCACCAACGAGGCGGCGCCCTACATCGACGTCGTCCTGGCCATGTACGCGAACGACGCCGTGCCCGAGTGTTGGCTGGTCTTCGATGCCGAATACCGCAAGCTCTACCCCGTCGGGCCGGTGGCACCGGGCTATGCGCAGCCGGATATGGCACTCTCCAAGCGGCTCAAGCTCGGATTTCTGACGATAGCGCCGACCCTGGCCGAGCTCGCGGAGAAGATCAAACTCGACCCCGACGCCCTGCAGGAGACCATCAGCCACTACAACGGCATGGCGGCGAGAGGAAAGGACGACGACTTCGGCCGCGGAGAGTCGTTGGCCGACCGATATTATGGCGATTCGAGAGTCGAGCCGAACCCCTGCGTGCGACCGCTCGGGGCCGGACCGTATTACGCGATCCCTGTCTTCCCAGGAGATCTGGGCACCAAGGGCGGTCTCGTGACGGACGCCGGAGCGCGGGTTCTCGATGCCAATGACCAGCCCATCCCCGGGCTATATGCCGCTGGAAACTGCTCTGCAGCGGTCATGGGCGCGACTTATCCAGGCGCCGGTGGAACCATTGGCCCGGCGCTGGTCTTTGGATTTGTCGCCGCCGAGTCTGCCCGCGCCGACGCCAACTCGAGTTCGTCGGAGTCGAAGGAGGCGGTCAATGCCTGAGTGTCGGCAGACCCGCGCCGTGGACCTCCCCCTGAGTGCCATCTGGTCTTTTGTGCAGGACATGGACAACTGGGCGCCGATGATGAAGGGCTACGTCGGCCACGAAAAACAGTCCGACTCCGACTCCATCTGGACGTTGAAAGGCGATCTCGGGCCGTTCTCCAAGACTGTGAAGATCGCCGTTCACATCAGTGAATGGAAAGACGCCGAGTCCATCGCATTCGAGCTGAAGGGCGTTGACGAAGCCGTGGTCGGCAGCGGCTCCTTCGTGCTCACCGAGACGGCGCCGCCGGCGCCTCCACCGGCCCCTCCGAAGGGCTGGTTTGCCAGGTTCCTGGATTGGATCCTCGGTCGGAAAGAGGAGCCGTTGGCGCTGCCAGACGAGCGCACCTCTCACGTCGTCTTCAACTTCACCATCGAGGCCCAGGGTCCCATGGGCCCGATGATCAACGCCCTCCTCGGTCCCTGGGCCGAAGAGGTGGCTATCGAGCTCCTCCAGAGCGTCGGCGACCACCTCGAAGGCACAAAGGAAGCTGCATGAGCGCACTCATCGAGGGATTTCCCCGCGGATGGTTCGTCGTCGGGTGGAGCAGCGAGCTCACCGACGACAACATCCTGAATCTGAACTACTTCGACCAGCACCAGATCGCGTTCCGCGACGAGAATGGAGAGCTGGCCATCATCGACGCCTATTGCCCACACCTGGGCGCACACCTCGGTGTCGGCGGCTGCAAGGTAAACGGGACCGTTCAGTGCCCATTCCATGCCTGGCGGTTCGATAAGACCGGGCAGTGCGTCGAGATCCCCTACATGAAGAAGAAGATGCCGGCCCGGGCTCGTGTGGACAAGTGGCCCGCAGTCGAGAAGAACGGCATCCTCTTCATGTGGCACCACCCCCACGGCGCGCCACCCGACTACGAGGTTCCGGAGATCGAGGACTTCAAGTCCGGCGCCTGGTCCCCGTGGGACGAGAACATCATCACGGTGAAGACCCACCCGCGCGAGATCATCGAGAACGTCGCGGACTCGGCGCACTTTCCGATCGTGCACGCCACCAACGTCACTCACTTCGCGAACACCTTCGTCGGCCACAAGGCCACCCAGCACACCGTTGGCAACGCCTTCCCGCAGGGGCGTCTCGACGAGATCGACATCTTCTCGACCTACCACGGGCCGGCGTTTCAGATCTCCCACATGAAGGGCTATCTGGCGTCGATCCTGTTCCTCGCCCACACGCCGATCACGACCAACGAGCTCCACCTGCGCTTCGCAGTCAGCTTGGAGTCGTCGGGACCAAAAACCGACAAGTTCGCGAAGATGTACGCGGCGAATATCCGCAACGGCTTCCACGAGGACATCACCATCTGGGAGACGAAGACCTACCGTGAGAAGCCGCGCCTGTGCGATGGCGACGGCCCGCTGGGTCCGCTCCGCAAGTGGTACTCCCAGTTCTATGACAATGGAGAGGAAACCCATGTGGCATCGTGAGGTCGACGTCGTCGCCGTCGGAAGCGGCCTCGGCGGAATAACAGCCGCCATCGCCGCACATGAGGCAGGCGGTGAGGTGATCATCCTCGAAAAGGCCCCCAAGCTCGGTGGCGTCTGCGCCTACTCGGGCGGAGAGGTCTTCGTCTGCTGCAACCACCTGATGGCCGCCGAAGGCAAGCCGGATGACCCGGCGACCGCTCGGGCCTACCTCGACTTCCTCGCCGGTGGATACTCCAGCCCGGCCCACGCGAATGTGCTCTTCGAGATGGGGCCGGTGGTCGCGAAGTGGGTCGCGGATCACGCCGGTGTGCAGTGGCAGATCATCGAGGACTTTCCCGACTATCACTACCCACACGCGCCGGGTACGGTGGCCCACGGTCGCTACCTGGAACCCGCGCTCTTCGACGGACACCTCCTCGGAGAGTGGCGGAAGAAGTCGTATACGACGCCGCACATGCCGCCCGGAATCACCCACGAGGAGCTCTTCGCCTGGGGCGGTCTCGCCGGCATGATGGGCTGGGACTTCGCGACCATGGGCGCCCGGATCGGCAAGGATATTCGCGGCATGGGGCCGGCCATGATGGGTTGGTTCATCAAGAACGCCGTCGTCGATCGCGGTATCGAGACCCACGTGGACTGCGGCGTCGAGGAGCTCATCTCCGAGAACGGTCGGGTCGTCGGGGTGCGCGCTCGCAAGGACGGCCAGGACTTCTTCGTCCGCGGTCGCAAGGGCGTTGTCCTCGCCGTCGGCGGCTACGACTGGAATGCGGAGATGGCGAAGTCCTTCGAGGGCCTGCCGGAATGGAACTCGATGTGTCAGCCATCGGTCGAGGGTGACAACATCGTGCTCGGAGGCGAGCTCGGCGCCGCTTTGGCGGGTGTGCCCAGCTACAACCTCGGCATGTTCTTCGGCTATGCGGTCCCCGGCGAGGAACACGACGGAAGGCCGCTCTACCGCGCTTCTTGGGAGGGCGGATACCCCCACGCCATCTGGGTCAACCGGAGTGGCGTGCGGTTTGCCGACGAGTCGTTCTACAGGGACTACCTACCGAAGTGCCACGATTGGGACGGAGTGAAGCAGGAGCATCCGAACTACCCACCCTTCCTGATCTTCGACCAGAACTACAGGGACAAATACGCCTTCTGCGCCTACATGCCCGGCCAGGATGTGCCCCAAGCTCTCCTTAAGAAGGCCGACACCCTCGAAGAACTGGCGGGGAAACTGGGCATCGACGGCGCCGCTCTGGCGGCCACTGTGGAGCGCTACAACGGCTTCGAGGACACAGACCTGGACTTCGGCCGCGGATCCTATCCATGGGCGGCGAAAATGGTGGGTGATCGTCGGCGGCCGAACCAGAACATGGGCCCGCTCGACAAGCCGCCCTACTACGGAGTACAGCTCACCGCCGTTGGCGTCGGCGTCAACGCTGTGGGCCTCAAGACCGATACCTCGGCGCGCGTGATGCATGTCCGCGGACGGCCGATCGAGGGCCTGTACGCAGCTGGAAACTCCGCGGCACTTGTCGACATTGGCGCCGGCTACCAGAGTGGACTGTCGAATCTGCGAGGCATGACCTGGGGGTGGATTGCCGCCCGGCACGCTATGGATTCTTGAGCGTATAGTACGTGGCAGGAGAGATTATGCCCAAGAACCTTCCGCTGTTCGAGGGGGTGAACGACGTTGACGTCCAAACTGCACTCCGTCGCTTCGAAGCTCACGAAGTGGCGGGTGGAGACGAACTCCTCAGCAAGGGAAAAGCGGCGATCGGCCTGTTTGTCGTGCACCGCGGGCTCCTTGAGGTTCGCATCGGCGGCGTCGTCGTCGGCACCGCGGGTCCAGGCGACCTCGTCGGCGAGATGGCTCTCTTTCAGGACGGCGCTCGCACCGCCACGGTCGTGGCGAAAGAGGACAGCGAGATCCTCGTCCTCGACCGCGAGAACTACGAGGCGCTGCGCGATGTGGTGCATCCAGTCGCCCAGAAGATCGAAGCCCATACCATTGCCCTGCAGGTCAAGCGGCTGCGCTCTGTCGGCGAGCGAATCGCCGAACTCGCTCAGGGAACCATGCTCGATACCCCGCCTCCGGGAGCCAGTTTCTTCGAGCAGGTACGCTCCCAATTCGGCCGTGCCGGGATCTTCTCCCAGGAAGGTGTCGACCCACTGGTCACCATGCAGAGCAGTCCGCTCTTTCAGGGAGCAGCGCCGGCCGCGCTGACTCAGGTCGCCGACTTCTTCCGTGAGAGCGCCTACGGGACGGGAACACTCCTCTGTCGGGAGGGCGAGGTTGGAACGCGCATGTTCCTCCTCGATGAAGGTGAAGTAGACGTGGTGATCGCCACCGAAGAAGGGCCGCAACACATCGCCTCTCTGGTGGCCGGCGCCGCCTTCGGCATGGTCTCGATGGCTCAGAACGGCAAGCGCATGTCTACCTGCGTTGCGCAGACCCGGGTGATCGTTCACGAGCTCGATCTGAAGGGCTGGCGCATGTTGATCGATCATCCCTACGGAGCCGGGAGCGCATTTCGGCGGGCGATGATTCACGCCTTCAGCGAACAGCTTTCGTACGCGAACACGCAGCTGGCCGACTTCGAGCTCTCCGCGGCGTCGATCCACAAGGTAGAAGAACTCATGAACGCAGCGGCTGGCCTCCAGGGCTACGGAGCGCATCTGGACTCGTGAGCGAACTCGAAATCCATTCCATCGTGGTGGCGCTGGTCTTTGTCGGCGCCGCGATTACGGTGCTCGCGCTTCAGTTCCTGAGTGCGCCATACGGCCGCCACGAGCGGGGAGGGTGGGGTCCGACCCTTCCCAACCGCGCCGGCTGGATCCTGATGGAGGCGCCGACCGTGCTCGTGTACTGCGCGGTCTACTTTCAGGGAGAGCACGCATGGGAGGCGGTGCCCTTGGCTCTTCTGGGCCTTTGGCAGGTTCATTACGTACATAGGACGTTCATCTTTCCGTTCCGGCTGCGAAAGTCGGACAAGCGATTCCCACTGTCAGTGGCCCTGATCGCGGTCGTCTTCAACACCGCCAACGCCTACGTCAACGCCCGGTGGATCTCACAGCTGGGCACCTATGCACCGACCTGGCTCACCGACCCCCGGTTCATCCTCGGCACGGGCTTGTTCATTGTCGGAGAGCTCATCAACCACCACAGCGACTGGGTGCTCATCAACCTGAGAAAGCCGGGGGAGAGCGGCTACAAGATCCCCAAAGGCGGCCTTTACCGGTGGATTACGTGCCCCAACTATTTTGGTGAGCTCGTCGCCTGGACGGGTTGGGCCATCGCGGCGTGGTCTATCGCCGGCGTGTCGTTCGCAGTCTTTACCGCAGCCAACCTCGTACCGCGCGCCTTCCAGAATCACGCCTGGTATCTAGAGAAGTTCGACGACTACCCCAAGGAACGGAAGGTCATCTTCCCCTTCGTCGTTTAAGGATTTTCAGCGGCGAACGGGGGTGCCGGTGGCAACCGCCTCCCAGTTTTCTTCCGATTCTTCGGCTTTGCTGGCTCTTTCCACCCGGATTCCCATGTGGGTGTCGTACCGGACTGTCGTCTGCTTGGCCCGTGCGCTCCACGCCCCGTAGGTTGGGCCTTGGGGCACCAGGGCGCCATCGTGTCGGCCAATCAGGTCCTGCCTACCCCACGCGCGGAGCGCCTCGCGGACATAGGGCCATTCTTCGCGTTTCCAGTAGAACAGCAGCGCGCGCTGCCTCGAGCGTTCGCGGCCTCCTTTTGCCGAGTAGACCTCCTCGCCGGTGTACGGATCAGCGCCCGAATACCATGTCGCGGTGGCCAGGGTGGAGGGGGTCGGCATGAACATCTGTACCTGTCTCGGGCGCAGTCGGTGGTCCCGCATGTACAGCGCCAGCTCGATCGTCTCCTCGGGCCCGACGCCGGGGTGGGCGCACTGGAAATAGGGGACGAGGAACTGCTTTTTTCCCAGGTCGCGATTGGCCTTTCGGAAGCGGTTCATGAACTCGGTGAAGTACTCGATCGACGGCTTCTTCATCTGTTTGAGGGCGTTGTCAGAGGCGTGCTCGGGGGCCACGGACAACTGGCCGGGCGTGTGGAACTCTGCGATTTCCTCTACGAACTCGTCGTCCAGCGAGGCGAGATCGTATCGGATCCCGGAGTTCACGTAGACCCGCTTGATTCCAGGCATCGTCCGTGCTTTCCGGAGGAGCTTCAGGTACGGCTTGTGGTCGGTTCCGTAGTGTTTACAGCGCACCGGGTGCAGGCAACTCACTCGGCGGCAGATCTTGTTGGCCTCCTCCGAGTTGCAGACCATTTGGAACATATTTGCCGTCGGCCCGCCGAGATCGGAGACGGTCCCCTTGAAGTCCGGGCGCTTGTGCAGCTTGCCGATCTCGCGGATCACACTGTCGTGGCTACGGCTGGTGACATCTTTCCCCTGATGAATGGTCAGCGCACAGAAGGAACACCCGCCCGAGCAGCCCCGGTTGATGGTGACGGATCCGGCGATGGACAACAGCGCGGGGACGGGCGCCCGGTAGCAGGGATGGGCCTCGTATGCGTACGGCAGCTCGTGCAGGCGATCCATCTGCTCGGTGGAGATGGGAACCGCGGCCGGATTTTGTACGACGGTTCGGCTTCCGTGGCGTTGGATAACCGTTTTGCCGCAGTGGGGATTGGATTCCCGGTACATCAAGTAGGTCACCCGATTGAATGCCAGCTTGTCCTTTCGGCACGCCTCGAGGGAGGGGGCTTCGATGACCTCCGAACCGCTCGGCGGCTCGCCTTTGGCTCCGAGTGCGTAGGCGGTTCCCGGAACATCTCGGCACTCGGTGATGGTCTTGCCAGCCGCCAGCCGGCGGGCGATCTCGACGACCGAGTTCTCGGCCATCCCGTACAGGAGCAGGTCGGCCTTGGCGTCGAGGAGGATGGAGCCGCGGACCCGATCCTGCCAGAAGTCGTAGTGCACGAGCCGCCGCAGGCTGGCCTCCACACCCCCGATGACGACCGGCACTCCAGGATAGGCCTGACGCGCTCGCCCAGTGTAGGGAATGGTCGCTCGATCGGGTCGCGAGCCCACCTTTCCACCCGGGGTGTAGGCGTCGTTGCTGCGCAGCCGGCGCGAGGCGGTGAATTTGTTGACCATCGTGTCCATGTTGCCGGCCGTTACGCCGAAGAACAGGCGTGGGCGGCCGAGAACCCGGAAGGCTTCGACGTCGGTCCAGTCGGGTTGAGCGATGATCCCGACGCTGTATCCATGGGCTTCGAGCCACCGTCCGATGGCCGCCACGCCCCACGCTGGATGATCGACGTAGGCGTCCCCGGTGATCAGCACCACATCGAGCTGGCGTCCTCCGGTCTCGTCTGCAGTCATGGGAAGGAATCGGGCCATGGCAGCGCCCTATCTCGCTTTCGGATCAGAAACTTTCGAATTGTTTGGGACGGTGGCGCCAGTGGATCGTCTTTCCAGTGGAGGGCGTCCAAGGCAGATGAAATTGCACATGACCAAGTCGTTTGCCGCGGCGCTTCAGAGATGGGATGGCTTGCAAGGATGTACCGACGAAACGGGTTGGTACGTGCGTAACCCTGCGCTTTACTGGCAGTTCTACTGATGGAGGCCTTGCTCTTGAAAGACCCGATGCCCGCCGCGAGCGACCGAAAGGCCAAGCTCTACGTGCGCTGGCGGCCGGCGGTCTTCGATCTGCTGGCGCGTCGGCTGGGGAACATCGAAGAAGCGGAGAACCTCGCACAGGAGGCCCTTCTTCGCGCCCTGGACGCTATGGATACACGCGAGATCGACAACTTCGCGGGCTATGCGATGCGCATCGCCAACAACCTCGCCACCGATCGACTGCGCCGCCGTCGTTTCGACAGCGACACCAATCCGGAAGACGCTCTGACGCCGATTCCGGCCAATCCCGACGCCGCTGAGTTTCGTCGCCTTCGCCGGGCGGTGGGCGGACTGCCCGAAGACATGCGGCGCGTCATCCAACTTCGCTACGACCTGGGTCTGAGCTTTGGCGAGATCGCCATCGAGCTCGGCATGAGCAAGAACGGCGTCTTCGCTCGACACAACAACGCGCTCGACGCGCTCCGCGACATGTTCGCGATCCGGAGGGGCTGATGGGCCCGGCTTGCACCGAACACCGCGACCTGCTCGCGACGATCTCAGAAGGAAACCCCTCGGACGCCGAGCTCACGCGGTACGCCGAGGAGGTCCCCGAATGTGCGGCCTGCCGACGGGAACTCTCCGTCGCCCTGCAGGTCCACCCCTCCGTGCTCACCCAGGGTGGCACGGCGGATGCCGCTGAAGAGTGGCGTACCCAAGGTGAAGGGGATGCCGCTATGGCACGTCTCTTCACCGAGCTCCGCGCCCGCCGATCTTGGAGGGTGTGGCCGGTCGCAGTGGTTGCGGCCGCCGTTGGTCTGATCATCCTCCAAGGCCTGTGGGTAGCGGAGCTCACCCCATCTCCAACTGTCGAGGAGGAGCCGGTGGCATCCGTCCCCCTCGAGCTCACCCAACCGGTGCCCGTGCCCGTGCCGGTGCGCGTGCCCGATGAGGCGCCCCCAGTCATTGACCCGGCGCCCGTTAACAACGACGCGGTTGCCATAGTGGATGAGCCTCCCGTCGAGACTGCAGACTGGGAGCCGCCAGCCTTCGAGGATCTCCGCACCGGCACCGTCAAAGCCGTCGCTCCCACCGTTCGGTCCGCCGAGCTTCGCCTCTCCGAGAACGCGCCCAGCGTCGGCTCGGTGGTCGCGCTCACCGTGAGCACGTCGGCCGGCACCGCCTTGTCCGCCTGCGTATCGGGTCCTGAAACCGGCGTTATCTGGCGCGGTTCGGTGGACCCCGGGCGGTCCGTGCTCACGCGGGGCGACAAGCCAATTGGCTTCGCCTTCAGCGAGCCCGGCACTTATCGTTTTACGTTGTCCCTGGCCGATAGCTGTACCGATCCGGTACACACTGTCGAGGTGGAGGTCGACTGATCACTTGGTTTCTCAGCGTTGCGCTCGCGGGGCCGGTCGTCCTTCAACAACCGGTAGACCCCTTCGTGCGCTGTGTCGAGGAAGCAAATCTCGCGGCCGGGCTCTCTGCTGATACAAGCCCCTTCAGCGGAGAGCTGGCCGCGGGAGCCCATAAAGTAGCTGTGGTAGTCGGCGTGCCCTGTCACCGTTCCGACAGCGTGCCGTCGCTGTCCTACAGCACCCGAGACGCCGTTCGCATGGCCGGAATGCTCGAACAGAGCGGATTCACGGTGCTGCGGCTCACGTCCTCGATCGACGCCGAACAGCTCCTCGATGTGCTGAGTGATGTAGAGCAGAACATCGCGTCTGATGGCGTCTTGCTCCTGTACTTCAGTGGGCATGGCGTGCTCAGACAAGTCGATGGCCGATTGCGCCGATACCTCGTCTTCAGCGACACCGATCTAGCCGACGTCGACAGCACTGCCCTTTCTGTGCTCGATCTCCAGGACCGCATCGGACGAATCGATACGGCCGATCGCGTCGTCGTTCAGGACACCTGCTTCGCGGCGCGGCCCGAAGAGGGCGGAAAGTCCATCGGCATCCCCGATCCGCCCGAGGGGCGACACAAGGGCCTGGCATTGCCCGAGGGAGATGGCAGCTCGACCGCGGCCGACCAGCGCCTCTTTGCCTCCCGGTTCTTCGAGCAGGCGCTGGAGAGCATCGACCACCGGGGCTCGGTGTACACCCACCACTTCCTCGCGGCAGTGGCGGACCAGTCGCTGGGTGACCTCGACGGAGACGAGTGTGTGGGAACGCTCGAGGCTCACACCTACGCTGCCCGGCAGACCGCGGCTGAGCGAGGCGGATTCCAGACGCCACAATTACGGGCGGATATCCTTCACAATGTGCCGCTGACCTGCTCCGGTGTCGCCACTTCCGGCGTGATTGTCGCCGGGGCCTGGCAGTCCTCGGAGAGCGGCGTCGTCGAGCCTGGGCGCCATGCCATCGCCGTGTCGGACGCCAAGACCGGCCGCACCGTGTACCGCGGATCGGTGCACGTCGCCCCGGGGGAATGGGTTGCTGTGGACGATTTGATCAGTGCGCGCGCGCCCTACCTCCTCGCTCAAGCCGGGGGTGGCATCGACGACATTGGCTCCGGTGTGACCGCCGCCGCTAGCGCTGAGGTGTGGATGGTGGGTCGCGATGGTGGCGTCGGAAGACCGGCCGCTGGCATCGGTGCGGACTGGATTCCCCAGCTCGAATCCGAAGGGCCCGCCTGTGCGCGCTTTCGCGGATCTCGCGCCAATGCCGGTGGCGGCTGGTGGTGGTCAAAAGGCGCGTTCACCGCAGGTCCGACGGTTTCGGCCGGCGTCGTCACCCGGAGTGCCTACGACGCCTGTGTCGGCCGGACATTTGCGCCATTCGCGGGCGTGACCGGCGGTCTCGGAGCGCACGGCCATGTCAGCATCGGTCCCGCCGTGGTCACGATGGACGCGGACGCCATGGCGCTGCCGGGAACCCGGGATGGGGAGACCTCCATCAAGATCAGGCCGAGCGCCAAAGTCGGAGCTGGCGTTCGGTTCTGAGTTGCCCTGCAACAAGCCCTACGGATCGGCCCCCGTGCCACCTCAATGGCGCCGAATGAGCCGGCTGACCCGATCGGCCTGAGCGGGGTGCAGGCACCGCTCGAGCAGCCTTGGTCATTGGAACAGGCGCACCGGTCACGCCGACCGGGTTGCGATTACCACCGCACTTCGCGCGCCCTGACGGTATACTTGGGTCGATGCGCTGGCTTCCTCTGCTCCTGCTCGTGGGTTGCATCCTTCCAGACGACGATCTGGACCGGGATGGGTTCACTGTGCGCGACGGGGACTGCAACGACCTCGATCCCGACATCCATCCCGATGCCGAAGACACCGTTGAGGACGGGATCGATCAGGACTGCGACGGCCACTCGCCAGTCTTGCGAACGAGTGGGGTTTCCCACAGCTGTATTCTCGACACCGTTGGGATGATCGTGTGTGACGGGCTGCCCTCTCCAGATTCCGAGAGGGTCTGGGTCGAGCTCGCCTCCGGCGACAACCACAGTTGTGCACTGGATGTGTTGGGCTTCGTGGACTGCTGGGGAGACAACCGGTCCGGTCAGACTGACGCACCCTCAGGTGCGTATACGAGCGTGGGCGCGGCCCTCAACTACTCGACGGCGATGCCCGTCAGCGACGTTTCCTACGTCATTCCCGAATGCTGGGGCGATTGCCCGCAGCAGACGAACCGAGAAGAGGCCGGCACGCAATAGTGCCGGTCGGCGCGGCTCGATCAGTAGCCGCGTTCGCGGGCGTAGCGGTCGCGGTGCCAGGCTGATGTCCCCAGCGTCTGGCTGCTGACCATCGCTCGCTTCAGGTAGAATCCGATGTCGTGTTCGTCGGTCATTCCGATGCCGCCATGGAGCTGGATGGCTTCGTTGCAGATCGTCACAATCGCGTCGTTGCATCTGGCCTTTGCCAGTGAGACGTGCTCGGGGCTCGGATCTCGAGAGGCCAACATGACCGCGGACCGACACAGCTCGATCTCGATGAACATGTCGACGGCGCGATGCTTGAGCACCTGAAAAGAGCCGATCTTGACGCCGAACTGCTCGCGTTCCTTGACGTAGGCCAACGTCATATCGAAGGCGGCGCTCATGGTGCCCAACATCTCGGCGCACTGGGCGACTATGGCCCAGTCGCGACAACGGGACCAGGTCTGGGCGCTGCCGTCGATCAGCGTCGCCGGAGCCGAGTCGAAGGCCACGTGTGCTGCGTCGCGACAGTCGATGCGCGCGAGCGGCGTGATCTGCGCGTGAGTCGCGTCGACTCGGTACATCTGCCCGGTGGCAATGACGGCGAACGCGTCTGCCATTCCGGCATCCTGGACCGCGGGGATGGTTCCCGTGATGGTGCCTTTGCTGATCGAGCAGCTGGCATTGAAGCCGAATGCGAGGACCTTGCCGTCTTCGCCCTCTCCGATGGCCGCCGCCGCCGCTACCGAGACGAGCGGTGTCTGAGCGAGACTCCGACCGAGGGCCTCCATGACCACGGCGAGCTCCGCCAGGCCTATGAGGGCAACGCCATTCCAGCCGAGGTCCACGAGCTGCGCCCAGAGATCCGGGTCGGTGCTGTGCCCGCCATCTCGACGCGCCCGGAATCGCGAAACGGGCGCTTCGGCAGCGACGAACTCGGCCGCCGACTCGGCGAGCATCTGTTGGTCTTCAGTGAGAATCAGGAGGTTGTTTTCGCTCATTTCGGAAGCCCCAGGACGTGGCGCGCAATGATGTTGCGCTGGACCTCCGAGGTGCCGCCCTCGATGGAGTTTCCACGGGACCGCAGCCATTGCCGGGTCATCGCCGTTTCGATGTCGGTGTAGGCGTCACCCTCCCACCCGAGGCTGTCGAGGCCGCCAATCTGGACCGCGAGCTGCCAGCGGCGCATGTTCAACTCCGTTCCTACAATCTTGAAGATCGACGATTCTGGCCCCGGCTGATGGCCGACGCGCATACGGTCGTTGGCACGACGAATGGTGGCCCGCATCAGTTGCTGATCCATCTCGGATTGGATGATCTTGTGTCGAAGGAGCGCGTCGTCGAGAATCCCGTCGGTCAGCCCGATCTTGTCGATCGCGTAGTCCCTCAAATTGAAGGTCGACAGGATGGGCGCGCGGGCACCACCTGCCGCGACAGATTCCCCGACCATGCCGCGCTCGTGGGCGAGCAGGGCCTTGGCGACCCGCCAGCCGTCATGCATCTCGCCAATCACATTCGAGAGCGGAGCGCGCACGTCCTCGAAGAAGACTTCGCAGAAAGGAGAGGCGCCGGAAATGAGCTCGATGGGCCGCGTGGAGATTCCCGCTGTCGCCATATCCATCAGGACAAAGGTGATTCCCGCCTGCCTTTTTCCTTCGGTGCGTGTGCGCACGAGGCAGAAGATCCAGTCGGCGTGGTTGGCGTGGGACGTCCAGATTTTCTGGCCGTTGATGACCAGCTCGTCGCCGTCGACCACTGCCCTGGTCCCCAGGCTGGCGAGGTCCGAACCGGCATTGGGCTCGGAGTAGCCTTGGCACCAGCGAATCTCACCGCGCACGATCTTCGGCAGGTGCTCGTCCTTCTGGGCCTCAGATCCGGCGGAGAGCAGGATGGGGCCGATCATCACCAGGCCGAAGCCGACCAACGGGAGCGGGAGCCCGAGGCGGGTGAGTTCCTCTTTGAAGACTCGAAACTCGTTCATGGAGAGCCCGCCGCCGCCGTACTTATTCGGCCAGGTGGGCGCCGTTAGTCCCCGCTCCAACATGACCTCGAACCAGCGCTTCTGATCGTCGCTCTCGAACTCGGCTTTGCGCCCTCCCCAGTGTCCCTGAAAAGGTGAGAGTGCGGTACCCCGCAGGGAATGCGGAGCGTGTTCTTCGAGGAAGGCCCTCAGCTCGGCGCGGAACGGTTCCAATCGGACTCCTATTCAGGATCTGGGGACGGTCATGGTGAGTTTCTGGAGCGCCCAGGCCCAGCGCAGCATGCCTGGTGCGAGCATGGGTTTGCCGGTGTTCAGAAAGCTCACGGCGAGGTCGCGGCTGGGGTCGGCATAGATGACGACATTGGTGAAGCCGAGGTGGCCAAACGCGCCCTTTGTGCCGAGCCCGAAGAGGCTGAAGCGCCCGCCACCCATCATCATTCCCAGGCCGTAGCGCATGGGGAATCCGAAGGTGCTGTCGAGCTGCAGTGGGGTGGTGTCGGAGACGGCGCGTTGCACGGTGTCTCTGCGGAGGACCCTCACGCCATCGAGTACGCCTCCGTTGAGGAGGAGCTGCAGGAAGCGGGTGACCTCGCGTCCGGTGGCGATCACGTTGGCCGACGGGAGGATGCCGGTCATGAACTCCTCGGTGTTCGTGAGCCTCACGGCCTCGTCGAGACCGATACCAATGGTGCGCTCGAAGATTCGCGACATAGGCGGAGGAGCAGGCGGTCCCGTATACGCATGTCGCGCGACGCGGCTCACATCCTGACGGCCCACGCCGTAACACATGTGACGGAATCCGAGGGGGTCCAGGAGTCGATGACGCGCATAGGTGCGCAGGTCGAGGCCGGTGATCCGCCGCACGATCTCTTCCAGCAGTACCCAAGCAACAACGGGATTGTAGGCGACGTTGATACCGGGCTTCGACCGGGGCCGGAGGTCGTGGATGGCGTCCCAGGGAATCACCTGAGTCTTGAGAATGGCGACCGGGTCGACGCCTGCGGGCATGTCGGGGATGCCGGCTGTGTGATTCAGGAGATGCCGAATCCGGATGTTCCGCTTGCCGCGTCGGCCGAACTCCGGGATGTACTCCACGACCCTGTCGGTCAGGGCCAGCTGCAGATCTTCGGCGAGCGCGTGGATGACCATCGCGGTGAGGAGCTTCGAGGCGCTGAAGAGGTTGAACAGCGTCTCTGGGGTGGCGACCTCGCCGGTCTGCCCCTGGGGAGCGTTCTCGACGTGGCCGATGGTTCGGTCCAGGACGACCTCGCCTCTGTGTCGGATGCACAGGCCAATAGCGGGATGCAGGCCGGTCCCATAGAGGCTCACGGTGTCGCGCCAGACCGAATCGAAATCAAGTCGCGAACTGGCCTCTGCACCGACTCTGGTCAGACTGTGAGTGTCCGTGAGCCTCACGGTCTTCTGGATCTTGGGTAGTCGCATCAAGCTTCCCATGACGAGTTTCTACTTGGCTGCGGCCGAGATCTCCTCGGCGGACGGGTAGAACTGCTTCGACCAGAGGCGGAAGACGCCGATGGGGCCGTCGCCATCACAGAGGACCGGCCGATCCAGGTAGACCTTGTTTTCCCAGATGGGAATGTCCTGCTCGAGCTGCCGTCCGATCTCTTTCATGAACGCCTTGCCGACGCCGCCAGTAATGCCCTTGCCTATGTCGCGAACGGTGAAGGCGAAATAGAGCTCACATTGGTCCTCTTCGACCGGAGTTGCGGAGCTTAGAAGCAGTGTCTCCACGATTCCTGTGAACCTCGTGGTCGTGAAGCCAAAGCCCCAGGCATTGACCTCGATCTTCCCGTCTACCGGACCCGAGGGGGTGGTCATGCCCGTAGTCGATTGGGTGATGAGCCGGTGCCCGTCTCGCTCTGATGTGGTCACTGGCATCTCGGTCGTGCCGTGCAGGTATTGAAAGTGGGCGGCATCGACCTGATTTTCGGCCATCTCCTGATTGCAGGTGGCTACCGACCAGTGACGAGTGCGGATGTCTGTCCAGCCGTCGTTGTCGACCTCCGTGACGGTCGGATGATCCCATAGGGGAGGCCGCCCAGCCAGGTCGTGCCAGACCATGATCATGCCGTTCTTTTCAGACACATCCCACGAGTGCACGCTGGTGCGTTTCGGGATCTTCTTGGCGTAGGGGATCTCGGCGATGGAGCCGTCGCCACAGAACTTCCACGCGTGGAAGGGGCAGACGAGCTTGTCCTCTTCGAGGCAGCCGCCGTGTCCGAGGTGGGCACCGAGGTGTGGACAGTGGGCGTCGAGGACGTGGGCCTCGCCATCCGATGTCCGGAAGAGGACGAGATCCCTGGCGAAATAGCGGATCGGCTTGACCTGCCCGACCTCGAGATCGGCGGTCCAATGCACGGCGAACCAGCCGGTGGGAACGGGGAAGGGGAAGCGCTTGCTCATGAGTTCTCCATGCCTTTCAGGAGCAGGCGGGTGGCCTGCTGGACGGTCTCGATGACCACGTCCTGGTCGTGCAAGCCCCCGGTCCAACCGACGAGCGTGGCGAACCAGACGTTCTGGAGCAGGTGGGCAAGCGTCTGCTCATTGTCGGACGGAAAGTCCTCGGACCACTCGCCGCGGTAGGCCGCGAGAATCACTTCGGTCATGCGCCCGTGGTAGCGGGTGACCTTCTCGGACAGCTCGGGAACCCCGCTAGCGACCGTTCGCAACATCGCGCCCGCCAGCTTTGGGCGCTGGGCCAACGCAGTCGTCGCCATCTCGAAGAAGGTGTCGAGGCGATCTTGGGGCGTCTCCCCCTGGATCGGGTTTTCACGCATGTTGTTCGCCAACGCGTCGACCTGCATCTGCAGTGCCGCGGCGAGGATGTCCTCTTTGGAGCTGAACCGCTTATAAACGGTTCCAAGGGCCACATCCGCCTGTGCGGCGAGCTCGCGCAGGCGGACGGCGTCATAGCCATCGCGCTCGGCGAGCTCCATGGCCACAGAGATGATCCGGAGGGTGCGTTCGTCCATAGGGGCAGTAGAACACGTTTCAGTTCGCTGCGCTCGTGAAAAACTAGAACACGTTCTAGTTATCGGGTGGACTGGCCGTGGACATCGTTCCAGTCCTGACTAGAACATGTTCTATTTTCCTGCTATAGGAGTGGAACACGTTCTATTCGAGGTCCACTTGGGCGATCCACATCTGCTCTTCGAAGTCGACGGACACGTCGCTACGGTCACCATGAACAGGCCGGAGGCTCGCAATGCGTGGAGCCTCGAGTTGATGGCCCGCATGGCGGATGCCTGGGATGAGATCGACGGCAACGATGAGATTCGCGTCGCGATCCTGACGGGCGCGGGAGGGACCTTTTGCTCGGGCGCGGACCTCAAGCTCATGCACACGGACCAGTCGGCGAATCCCTGGCACGCGCGGTTCCGTGACGACCCCGGTCTGCACTGGAAGACGATGTTACGCAGCTACCGCCTCAAGAAGCCCCTGATTGCGGCGGTGGAAGGCTATGCCCTGGGCGGAGGCACCGAGATCCTCCAGTGTACGGACCTAAGAGTGGCGGGCAAGAGCGCGGTATTCGGACTAACGGAAGCCGCGATGGGTCTGTTTCCCCTGGGAGGGTCGACCGTTCGCCTTCGGCGCCAGATCCCACACACCGCGGCGATGGAGATGCTGCTCACGGGACGCCGGGTGACCGCGCAAGAGGCGCTGGCATGGGGGCTGATCGGTCGCATCGTCGACGACGGCGATACCCTGGGATCGGCCCATGAGCTGGCCGCCATGATCGCCAAGAACGGACCCATCGCCGTGCAGGCCATCAAGCGCTCGGTCCTCGAGTCCGAGTTCCTGCCCGAGCAGGAGGCGCTGGCCAAAGAGCTGGAGATCGGCCAACCGGTCTTCAAAACACAAGATGCTCGCGAGGGTCCCCGGGCCTTTGCCGAGAAGCGTCAACCCGAATTCAAGTGCAGGTAGATTCAATGGAATTCGCGATCTGGAACAATCCGAACCGGGACGCCATAGCGCTCTGGGAACACGACGGGAATGCCGTCAGCGTCGGCGAGCTGGTGGATCAATCCAACCAGATCGCCCGCAACTTGCGCGCGCTCGGCCTGCAGAAGGGCGATGCGGTCGCCATGTGCGTGAAGAACAGCGCCGATGTGTACGCGCTCAACTTCGCCATCTCGCAGATTGGCCTGTACCTGATCCCCGTGAACTGGCACCTGACCCGGGCCGAGGTGACCTACATCCTCGAGGACTCCGAGGCCAAGGCCGTCGTTTGCTCACCCGAGCTCGCGGAGCTGTTCCCGTCCACGGTCGAGCATCGCTTCTGCACCGAGATAGTCGAGGGGTTTCGCGCTTTTGATGACCTGAAGTCGGGCACGACCGAACCTCCCGAGGATCGGACCGCCGGCGGCATCATGAACTACACCAGCGGCACGACCGGACAGCCCAAGGGCGTTCGCAGACCGTTGCCTCCGGTGCCGCCGGAGCCCATCGTCACCGCCTACGCGATGTTCCTGCTCATGTTCGGCATGACGCCAGGAGACGGTGTACAGCTGGTCGGTTCTCCGCTCTATCACACGGCGGTCCTGTATTTCTCGAGTTCGGCCCTGCATCTCGGGCACCAGCTGGTGGTCATGGACAAGTGGAGTGCTGTCGGCATGCTCGAGCGGATCCAGAAGTACAAGGTGACGACCTCCCACATGGTGCCGACCCAGTTCACGCGGCTGCTCAACGAGCCGACCCACCGGGACTACGACGTGTCCTCGCTGCGACAGATGGTGCACGGAGCGGCCCCGTGTCCGATCCCCATCAAGCTCCAGATGCTCGATTGGTGGGGAGAGACCGTGTACGAGTACTACGCGGCCACTGAGGGCGGAGGCACGATGGTCACTCCTTCCGAGTGGCGCGCGCGCCCGGGTACGGTGGGCAAGCCGTGGCAGACCGCCGAGATCAAGATCATCGGTGACGATGGAACCGAGCTTACTCCGGATGAAATCGGCACGGTGTACATCAAGATGGCCCAGGGTTTCGAGTACCACAAGGACAAGGAAAAGACCGCCAAGGCCCACACGACCGACGGGTTCTTCACGGTCGGCGACGCCGGCTACGTCGATGCCGACGGCTACCTGTTCCTTTGCGACCGCAAGGCGGACATGATCATCAGCGGTGGCGTGAACATCTACCCGGCGGAGATCGAATCGGTCCTCATCACCCATCCTCGGGTCCTCGATGTCGCGGTCTTCGGCATCCCGGACGACGACTGGGGCGAGCAGGTCAAAGCCGTCATCGAGCCCACAGGTTCGTACGAGGAGGGCCTCGAGGGCGAGATCCTGGGCTGGGCCAGGGAGAACATCGCCAAGTACAAGTGCCCGAAGTCCATCGACTTCGTGGCCGAGATGCCGCGCGATCCCAACGGGAAGTTGGCCAAGCGAAAACTCCGGGATCCGTATTGGGCCGCAACCGGTCGCCAGATCTGAGGGTGAAGTAGTGCAACTTGGAATGCTGGGATTCGAAGTCTCTGATCCGGCGGCTTGGCGGCGCTTTCTGGGCGATGTGCTCGGTCTGGTCGAAGTCGATGGCAACCGTTGGCGAAACGATCGTCATGCGTGGCGAATCCAACTCACCGAGGGGCCCGCGGACGATCTGGCGTTTGTCGGCTGGGAATTCTCGGATGGCGAGCTCGACGCCGTCCTGGAGCGAGTCGACGCCATCGAAGCCGATCCCAGCGAACGCGATGTCGGCCGTCGATACACCCTCAGAGACCCTGCGGGCATCCCCCTCGAGCTGTACAGCGGCCCGAAGTTGGCCGGAGAATTCGCATCCGAGGTCGTCCCGTGGGGATTCGTCGCCGACGAGCAGGGCCTCGGTCACGTGGTGATAACGGCTCCCGACAAGGCGGAGAGCTTCCGGTTCTATACCGAGCTTCTGGGTGCGAAGCTGTCCGACCACATCGTCACCGAGATCTACGGCCACAAGGTCGATCTGTCGTTCTTCCACGTGAACGCCAGGCACCACTCAGTCGCCTTCGGCGGACCCCAGCGCAAGCGTCTGCACCACGTCATGTTCGAGGCCCGATCCATGGACGACGTCGGGTTGTGCTACGACCGATGTATCCGCTCCGGCGTGCGGATCATGCAGACCCTGGGGCGCCACCCGAACGATCGAATGTTCAGCTTCTACGCCATGACTCCGAGCCGCTTTCAGTTCGAGTTCGGCTGGGGCGGGCGCGAGGTCGACGACGATGACTGGTCAGTTGAGACCTATGACTGCGTGAGCGAGTGGGGACACCACGCCCCGCAGATCGCCTTCCCACCGAGGACCAAGAAATGAGCCTTCCCGAGGGACAGTTCGCCGAAGTCGGCGACGGCCTGAAGATGCATTACCACGCGTACGGCGACGGAAAACCGGTGCTGTTCATCCACGGGAGCGGTCCCGGGGCGAGCGGGTACAGCAACTTCCGGCACAACGCGCCCGCATTCGTCGCCGCTGGATACCAACCCATCCTCATCGACAGTCTCGGCTATGGCCTCTCCAGCAAGCCGGAGAATGTCGACTACACCCTGGATTTCATGTCCAGTGGTGCCGTGAGACTGATGGACGCCCTCGGTCATCAGACCTTCTCGATCGTCGGGAACTCACAGGGCGGCGCCCAGGCGATCCGCATCGCCCTCGAGCACCCCGACCGCGTCGAGAAGCTCATCCTCATGGCTCCCGGCGGATTGGAAGAGCGCGAGGTCTATATGGAGCTCAAGGGCATCCGCTCGATGCTGCGGTGCATCTATGGGCCCGAGGGCATCACCCTGTTCGGAATGCGCAAGGTCTTCGAGAAGCAGCTGTACGATCCGGGCCTGGTCACCGACGAGCTGGTGCAGTCCCGCTACGACATCTCGATGACGCAGCCCACCCATGTTTTCCGGACCATGAAAGTGGATAATCAGACCGAACAGCTCCATGAGATCGCCTGCCCGGTCCTCGGTCTGTGGGGAATGAACGACGTGTTCTGTCCGCCTTCTGGCGCCCAGAAGCTCGCCGAGCGGTGCCAGAACGCGCGCGTGACCACGTTCACGAAGTGCGGGCATTGGGTGATGGTCGAGCACAAGGAGGTCTTCGACCGTCTGTGCGTGGATTTCTTGACCCATGGATGATCTCGGCGACGAACTGTACGAGGCGTTGCGGTCGCGAACGACGGTCGAACCGCTGATCTCCAGGTTTCCAGATCTGACGATCGAGGACGCCTACCACATCTCCAGGCGGATCCTGAGCCGGCGCGAGGCCGATGGCGAGAGCCTGGTCGGCAAGAAGATCGGCGTCACCAGTCCAGCTGTGCAGAACATGCTCGGAGTCCACCAGCCCGACTTCGGCTACCTCACGGACGCCATGATCTTCGAGCGGGAGATGCCGGTCTCAGAGCTCCTCATACAACCGCGAGCCGAGGGCGAGATCGCGTTCACGCTCGCGACCGATCTGGTCGGACCGGGAGTGACTCCCGAGGATGTGCTCGCTGCCACCGAAACGGTTCACGCCTGTTTCGAGGTGGTGGATTCCAGAATTCGCGACTGGAAAATCGGCATCATCGACACCATCTCCGACAATGCCTCCAGTGGGCTCTTCATCCTCGGACCCGGGGTCTCACCCGTTGGTGTGGACTTCGAGGGCTGCCAGATGGTGGTGCACAAGAACGGCTCTTTCCTCTCCGAAGGGCAGGGGAGTGCCGCCCTCGGATCGCCATTGAAGGCGGTCGCCTGGCTGGCGAACACTCTGGGCGGATTCGGAGTCTCGTTGAAGGCTGGCGAGATCATCCTCTCCGGTTCGCTGGTTCCGCTGGAGCCAGTGATAGCGGGGGATCACATGCGCGTTTCGATCACTGGTATTGGAGAAACGGAGGTCTTTTTCACATGATCAATGCCGCAATCATCGGACCCGGGAACATCGGGACCGATCTGATGTACAAGGCCAAGCGCAGCAAGTGGATCAACCCGGTGTGGTCCGTGGGTATCGTCGAGGCCTCCGACGGCCTGGCTCGCGCTCGGGCCGAAGGCATCCAGACGACACATCGAGGGATTGACGGTCTGCTGGAGCACATCGAGCGGGACGACATCAAGATCGTCTTCGATGCGACCTCCGCCAAGGTCCACCACCGCCACAATGAACTGCTGCAGCCGTTTGGAGTCAAGGTCATCGATCTGACGCCAGCATCCATTGGGCCGTACCTCATTCCACCGGTCAACCTCGGGGCGAATCTCGACGCGCCCAACGTGAACATGGTGTCGTGTGGGGGACAGGCCACGATCCCGATGGTCTACGCTGTGAGCCGCGTACAACCAGTAGAATATGGCGAAATCGTCGCCACCGTCGCCAGCAAGAGCATCGGTCCCGGCACCCGTCACAACATCGACGAGTTCACCCGAACCACCCGTGCTGGTGTCGAGCAGGTGGGCGGCGCCAAACGCGGCAAGGCCATCATCATCATCAACCCGGCCGAGCCGCCGATCATCATGCGGGACACGATCCACTGCCTCACAGTGGATGAGCCCGATCGCGGCCGAATCACCGAGTCTATCTACGAGATGGTCGCCGACGTACAGCGGTACGTGCCCGGGTATGTGCTCAAGAATGGCCCCGTCTTCGACGGAAACCGAGTGAGCGTATGGATGGAGGTCGCCGGATTGGGCGACTATCTTCCGAAGTACGCGGGGAACCTGGACATCATGACATCGGCCGCCTTGCGTACTGCCGAAATGCTCGCGGAGGCAATGCAATGAGCCAGCGAATCGAGATTCACGACATGTCCCTGCGGGATGGCATGCATCCGAAGCGGCATCAGATCTCCGTCGATCAAATGGTCGCCGTCGCCATGGCCCTCGACGAGGCGGGCGTTCCACTGATCGAGGTCACTCACGGCGACGGTCTGGGCGGGGCATCGGTCAATTATGGGTTTCCGGCCCACTCGGACGAGGAGTACTTGAGGGCGGTATGTCCGCGTATGGGTCAGGCCCGGATCAGTGCGCTCACACTTCCGGGAATCGGTACGGTCGACGACCTGAAGATGGCTGTCGACTGTGGCGTACGGGTGATTCGCGTCGCCACCCACTGTACCGAGGCGGATGTCTCCGGTCAGCACATCGGCATGGCGCGGGAGCTGGGCGTCGAGACCGTCGGTTTCCTGATGATGGCTCACATGGTCACGCCAGAGGAGTTGACCCGACAGGCAAAGATGATGGAGGAGTTCGGCGCCCAGTGGATCTACGCGACCGATTCGGCCGGTTGGATGCTTCCCGAGCACGTATCGGAGCGCATCGCGGCACTGCGTGCTGGGCTTCGCCCCGAAACGGCGATCGGATTTCACGGTCACCACAACCTTTCCATGGGAGTGGCAAATTCTCTCGCGGCCATAGATGCGGGCGCAACCCGGATCGACACGAGCGCCGCAGGCTTGGGTGCCGGGGCCGGGAATACGCCGACCGAAGTGCTGGTCGCCGTGCTCGATCGCATGGGTATCGACTGTGGAATCGACCTGTTCAAGGTGATGGATGTCGCCGAGGACCTGGTGGTGCCGATGATGGATACGGCGGTACGCATCGACAGAGATGCTCTGACGCTGGGATATGCCGGTGTCTACAGCTCATTTCTGCTCTTCGCACAGCGGGCCGCGGAAAAGTATGGCCTTTCCTCCAGGGATATTCTCGTTGAGATGGGGCGACTGAAGACGGTTGGGGGCCAGGAGGACCTGATCGATTCCGTGGCGATGGACATGGCCCGTGCGAAAGGGCACACTTTGCTCTGAGAGGCAAACTCCGAGTACACTGGCGGGCGCGGGGAGTGGATGGGACGCGACGATTCGCCAAACGGGGACGTGCTGCTGGACATCGCGTTGCAGTTTGGCGGTACCCTCGATCTGGGGCGGCTCATTCAGGTCGTTCTCGAGCGATTTGCGGAGCTCGTCGGCGCCGAGCACGCGGTGTTCTGTCTGTGCGGACCCGATGGCGAAATCGAACGGGCGCTGGTTCACAATAAGGAGTGGTCGGGAGACCTCGACGATCTGCCCATCAGCAACGGGCTCGTGGATCGCGTCGTCACATCGGGGAACATCACGTCTGTGCGAGACCTGTGCGTGGACGAGACGATGGGCGCATTCGAGAGCGTGAAAGACCTGGGCATTCGGCTCTTTGTCGGCGTTCCGATCATCGCGGAGGAGCGGGTCGTCGGCGTGTTGTACGGGGCGTCACCGGAAATGCGCCCCAAACAGGCTGCAGATCCCGACAGCCCGTTGCTGGAGGCGGTGAGCCGATTGGTGGCGACTGCCGTTCAGAACGCCAGGCTCTTCGAGGAGCAGGCCGTGCGTGCTCGACTCCTCGCTGAGATGGCTCACGATCTGCGGACGCCTATTGCGTTGACCATGATGAACGCCCACTTTCTCGGGGGCGGCACCCATGAGAGGGAGCTCGTCAAACAGACTGCCGAGGACATCAGCGTCGGCGCCCTCCAGATGAAGCGCATCATCGACACCACACTGGAGTTCTCACGTCTCGATGCGGGTGCGGGCCTGCAGGACGTGCTGGAGGTCGACATAGCGCTCCTGTTGCGGGAGAAGGTCAAGCCTTTCCACCTGATGGCCACCCGCCTTTCTTTGAAGTTGACAGTCGACATCGGCGACGGCGTTTCTCTTGTCGAGACGCTGCCGGATCGCGTGCGCGTCGTGTTGGACAACATCCTCAGCAACGCTCTCAAGCACGCATCTTCGGACACGACGGTGACGCTGTCGGCGAGACTGCAACAGGCGGATACCCCAGGTTCGCAATGGGCGCTGGCGTCTCGTCAACCGAGCTATTTGTTCAGGAACTTCGTGCCTTTGGTCGCGGCTGGGAACACGTCGTGGGTTCACGTGGCCGTGCACAATGTCGGACAGGCGATTCGCGCGGAGCTGCGAGACGAGCTGTTCGACGAATACCGGAGTGGGAGCCCCGGGAGGAAGGAAGTCGGAGCGAGTACCGGGCTCGGTCTGAGCATCGTCGCGATGTGCGTGGATCGCCTCGGCGGGAGGGTCTGGGTCGACTCGAGTGTGGATGAAGGCACTGTCGTCGGATTCAGTCTGCCGACGAAGATCCGGCGCTAGCGCCTCGCCCCCACCGGGATCAACAGGTCGTCTCGACCGAGCTTCCGAGCGACGAAATTCAGCACGCGGGCATCGTCGTCAAAGCCGCCGATGGTGTCGAAGTCGGATTCCTCGTCGTCGGTATCGGCGAAATACAGACACGCCGCCTGGATGGCTCTGCGTTCTGATTCGCCGACGTCGTGCCAGCTATCGAGAAGGGCCAGGCAGCTCTCCGCGATGTAGTCGACGAGCTTCTTGTCGACGAGGGTTCGGGACTCCAGCTCGGTGTCGGCGCGACTTCGGTGCATGTGAACCAGGCTCCGAAGGGCGGCGGGCGTTGTCAGAGGGCCGTCCAGATATTCGAGGTATACGACGCGTATTTCTGTGCTTAGTTCCGACATTCTCCGCCTCGGACACAATAGTACCGCGGTTCATTGTAGATCGTAGAACACCCACTGCATCCACTCGGTCATCGCGAAGGCGACGACCATGAGCATGACGATCACCACCGCGACCGCTGCCAGGGTGCCCAGGTTCGAGAAGATGAGCATGAACGGCTGCAAGCTCCAGTTGAGGAAACGGAGCACCAAGCCGCCAATGGTTCCCTGCATGGGAATGTCGTCGGCACTCAGGGACTCTCCACTCCGCAGCTTCTCCCACAGGCTCCGTGGGCGATTCCGCTCCTCGTTTGCCTTTGCGAGGGCGTCGTGGTCCACCTTGTAGAAGTCCGAAAGCTCCTGAACCTCGGATGCGCCCTCCTCGACGCCAACCAGGTAGTCCGGCTGCTTGGTGCCGGAGGTGGGCAGGTCCTGAAACAGGAATCCGTCGTCGCGCATTGCGGGCATGTCCTCAGCCCGGTCCGGCAGCGCGTCCGGCTTTTTGGCCCAAAATCTCCACCACATGGCGAGAGGATAGCGGCCACGGGGTGATACCCTTCGTTTCCGCCGGAGCAGGAGCCGTTGTGTTTACGGGAATTGTGCAGGGTACAGCCAGCGTAATCGACACCGAAGACCTCGGTGGGTTGCGCCGTTTGCGCATCGCGCTTCCCGATGTCGTCGGCCTCGAGCGCGGCGCGAGTGTGTGTGTCGATGGGGTGTGTCTGACCGCTGTCGACATCTCCGCCCACGCCGTTCGTTTCGACGTGATTGCCGAGACGCTCCGTCTGACTACGCTGGGAAGCCTGACGGCCGGCAGTGTCGTCAATTACGAGCGGTCGGCCACGGTGGGAAAGGAGATCGGCGGTCACCTCGTCTCCGGGCATGTCAGTGGCATGGCAGAGGTCGTCGCCCGCGACGAGCGGGAGAACAACGTCCGGCTGGGCCTTCGTGTTCCCGTCGAGTTGGTGGACTACATCCTGCCGAAGGGCTTCGTCGGTGTGCACGGCGTGAGCCTCACGGTCGGTGAGGTCGACGAGGCTCACGGTGTCTTCGACGTTCATCTGATTCCCGAGACGTTGGAGGTGACCGTCCTCGGGGATGTGCGAATTGGCGATCGGCTGAACATCGAGCTCGACGCGATGACGCAGGCTGTTGTCGAGACCGTTCGTCGGGTGCTCGCCCGTACCAGACAGGAGTAGAAATGTCCGTTTCGGAGTGGGTGCAGAAAGGCTGGCGCGAGCATGCCGAGCAGACGGAGGCCGTCTTTGAACGATTGCACGAGGGCGTTGCCCTCGTCGATGGAGCCGACGATGCAGGCAAGGTCGCAGGTCTGATCGTGCACGTTGCGGGAGAGCATCTGGGTCGTTGGGACGCCGGCCTCGCTCTCCTCGATCGCATCCTCGAACGCCAAGAAGCGGGTTCGGTATGGCGTTCCAAGGCCATTCTCCACCACTGCGCGGGGCGCATCGACGAGCGAGATGCCGCGTCGGCCCGGGGGCGAAGCGAGTTCTCCGAGTCCTCGGATCAGATTCGAATTCTCGCCCTCTCGGCTTCGGCTCTCATCGGCCAGGGTGGTGTTGACGCGGCCGGCGAGGCGCTGTCGACGGCGCTCGACCTCGCCGGGTATGGACCCGATTCCGAGGATCCCGCCGCTCGAGCCCTCGCTGTCGCGGGCAATGGGATCGCCGCGACCCTCGAGGAGCGTGAGGGTAGGTCGGCCGCGGAGGACGATCTGCTTCGGACCGCGGCTCACGCGGCGCGTCGATTCTGGGAGATCGCCGGGACCTGGGTCAACGTGGAGCGAGCCGAATACCGGCTTGCCAAGACCTATGTTGCCTTGGGCGATGGTGTGCGCGCCTCGGCTCATGCCTATGCGTGTCTCGCCATCTGTGCCGACCATGACGCCGACGCCATCGAGCTGTTTTTCGGTCGTGAGGCGCTAGCTCACGCCCTGCACGTCTACGGCGATCCCGAGCGCGCGGAGGAGGCTCGCGACGACGCGGCTGCGTCACTTCAGGCCATCGAGGGCGGAATGCGCGACTGGTGTGCCGGCGAGCTCGCGAAATTGGACGCGACCTTGGCAGACTCCCGCTGATTCGGAGGCTATCATCGACGCGGCATAGGCGGTGACCATGTGGCGTGCATGTTTGGTGGGATTGGTATTGGGTGGGTGGTCCTGTACCAACAGCTCGAGCGGATCGGGAGATCCGTCGGCTCCCGGTGACGACGACGAAACCACGGGACTCCCCGGCACGCCAGGGGACGACGACGACACGGTGATTCCGGAGATCGAGATCGACATCAGCTGGACCGAGGTCATGGACCTCGCCGAGGTGGGAACCCTCGTTTCACTCGTGGCCCACGTGGAGTCCAACAACACGGCCGAGATGTCCTATAGCTGGAGCTCGGACAAGGATGGCGGACTGGGCGGCGGTTCAGTTCCACAGTCTGGGGATGTCTCCCTGAACACCGATGTCCTGACCCTCGGCTGGCACCAGATCGAGATCGCCGTCGATCAAGGCGACTCGGACGAGGTGGCCTCGTATGAGGTGGGGATCTGCAAATGGCCAGACATGGAGACCTTCGATGTTGGCACGCCGGCCGGGTGGACCACGTTTGGCGACGCCTACTGGGATCCGGGGGGATGGCTGGAGGTCACTGGCAACAGCGCGTCTCGGGCCGGCCAGATCTACAAGACCGACGACAAGGTCGATCCGGGCAATTTCGCCATGGAGTTTTCGATCGCCACGGGCGGCGGGTTGAACGGAGGCGCGGACGGATTCGCAGTGAACATCATCGACGCCTACGATGTCGCGGAGTTGACGACAATCGTGAACGCGGCTTCGAACGGCGGATGTCTGGCGTACGGCACGCAGGGAGGTCCCTGTGGAACGATGCCGATCAGCGGTTTCCACGTCGAGTTCGACACCTGGTTCAACGACTACGACCCCACTGCGGGAAACCACTTCGCGATCACCCTGGATGGCGACCCGACGGTCTCGTACTTCTGGGTCGACGTGCCCAGCCTCGAAGACCTTGCGTGGCGGCAGATCCGGATCGAGGTCGACTCCCCCGATGTCACCGCTTTCATGGATGGTCAGCAGATCATCCAGGGGACCATTCCCGGGTTCGTCTTCGACGGCGGCTACGTGGGGGTTTCCGGCTCTACGGGTTGGGCGACGAACTACCACCGCTTCGACAACCTGCAGATCTACGATCAGTGCGTCGTTCCGGAGTGATCAGCTGAACAGTCCCGTGATCGTGGCCACCATGCGCGCGATGATACCGGGGTCCGCTTTCGGCTCGACCTTGGGTGGCGGAGGTGCCGACTCTCTGACCTTTGGCCGGGTCGCGCTCATATCTCCGACATCGGTCTCTTCGGCGTCTTCGAACTCTCCGCTCTCTTCGGTCGAGTTTTCGGCGTCCTCATCATGCAAGTACTCTCCGACGCCGTCCGGACTCAGTTCGCGATCATAGGAACCCAGGTCGGTCGCCTTGGACTCGTATTCCTCGGGCATCGTCGGCGCGTCCGGACGTTGGAGCTGAGCCTCTTCGTCTTCTTCGACTTCGGTAGGCGAATCGGCGCTCGGGGGATTGTCGTCCTCGATCTCGGTCGGCCCTTCGTTGACGGGTTCGTGCTCGAATTCGATCACCGGCTCCGGCGTCGCCTCCACCTCGGGTTGGGGGGGCGACGCGGTCTCTGGTTCGGATGCGGGAACAACGGCGAGCTCGCTGTATGCGGTGTCTGTGACCAACGAGGCGGGGTCCACACCGAGAATCTCTGAAGACGCCATCAAGAGCTCTCGAGTGAGGGGCACCTTGCCCTTGTAGATCTTAAGGAAGCTGCCTTTCGGCTGGCCCGTCTCCACTTCGAGCTGCTTTGCGCTGGTCTTCGCCGACTTGATCGCTGCCTTGAATCGGTCCCGGAACGCGTTGCGGTCCGCCTCGCTGACTTCCACTGTCGACATCCGCTTCTCCAAGCGCGCAGTCTACATCGGCGCGTGCCGGTCCCGGCAATGCCAGCTAAAGTCGGGGCGTGAGAACCCTGCTCAACCTGGCGCTGTTGGCGGCGATCGGGTGCGGAGATCGGTCGGACCGATCGCCTCAGCCGACCCTGGATGCAGAGGCGCGTCTAGTGCGTGCTTCCATGGCTTTGCGCGGAATCAGGCCCTCATTACACGAGTTGGACCGCGTGAATGCCCACCCGAAACAGATCGATGCCGTCATCGACGGTTGGATGGACGACCGCGAATTTGACGTCACAATGGGTCATCTGCACGCCGAAACCCTGCGGACCCGGGTCGAGATCAACAATGTTCTGCCGCCGGGACCTCTCGAAGGGGTGACGGCGGGAGACATCCAGGGGTCCATCAACGAGGCGCCGCTGCAGATCGTTCGCGAAGTCATCCGGTCGGGGGCTCCTTATTCGGAGATCGTCACGGGCGACTACACCATGGTCAACGTCGTCCTCGCCGAACTGTACGGTCTGCCGTTCGATGACGAGGGACCCGAATGGGCGCGGGCCTCGTGGGGGGATGGACGGCCTCACGCTGGGCTGCTCGCGAGCAACGACGTGATGATGCGACACACGTCGAGCGACACCAACATGAACCGCAGCCGCGGGAATTTCGTCGCCCGCGCATTACTGTGTGAGGACCTGGCCATCGGCGATCTGGCTGTCTCGGAGATCGATCTGACGGATCTCGACTCGGTGGGGGATCTGGTCGCATCCGAGCCCGCATGCACGGGATGCCACGACGCTCTCGATCCTCTCTCGTCCCAGTTCTGGGGTTTTAAACGGTATATCTACCGAGATGAGGTGCTGGATGCCTACGCAGCTGGGTGTCCGGATCCCGACTTCTGCTACCCCCTTAACTTCTATGATCCGGACAATGAGGGCGCCTGGAAGGCCTACGGTCTGCGGTCTCCTGGATATTACGGAGAGCCCGCACGCGATCTGGGTGAGCTGGGTCAGGCCATCGCCGCCGACCCGCGGTTCATCTCCTGCACCGCCCGCAACTTCATGGGTTGGCTCACCCAGACCCCGCGTATGGAGCTCACCGAGTCGGAGCTTGCCCCGGTCATTACGGCCTTCCTCTCGGAGGACTACAGCGCGCGGGCGCTGGCTCGATCCATCGTCGATTCATCGGTATTCCAGGAGAAGATATTTGCGGTGAGGCCGGAGCAGTACGCTTCGATGGTCGAGGATTTGACGGGGTTTCGTTGGATGGTGGATCCTGACCTGGCCACCTGCGAATTCCGCCTGGATGGTTGTTGGGGGAAGACGGACCTCATGGCCGAGGACTTCAATGGCTTCCGCACCATGTTCGGTGGCATCGATGGCTACGACGTTCTCGAGCCGATCCACAGCACCACGCCCGTGAAGATCCTGGTCGTCAAGCAGCTCGCCTCCGACGCCGCCGGTTTCGTCGTGCACAACGACTTCGAGCTGCCCGCCTCCAAGCGAAGGCTGCTCACGCTCGTAGAGCTGGACACCGTCGACGAGAACGCGATCCGGCGCCAGATCCAGGCGTTGCACTTGAGGATTCTCGGAGAGCGTGTGTCGGCCGAGTCGAATGTCGTGTCCGAGACTCGCGCACTGCACCTTGGCGCCGATCAACCTCGCGAGGCGTGGAAACTGGTCATCACCGCACTGCTGCGCGATCCGCGGAGCCTGTACTACTGATGTGGAGCCGTCGATCCCTGCTGATGTCCGGAGTTGCGGCTGCCCTCGGTCTGCCCGCCTTGGCGGCCGCGGCCGGGAACAAGAAACTCGTCGTTGTGCTGGCCAGTGGGGGCTGGGACGTGACTTTCGGCCTCGATCCCAAACTCTCGTCCAACTATGTCGAGGGCCCGGAGGTCTTTATGGACCCCGAACACCCCAGTGACGTGGAGTCGATTCAGACCTACTCAGGCATCCCCATCGCCTACAACGTCGGCAAGCGCCGCAAGGTCACCCAGTTCTTCGAGGACTACGGAGACCGCGTAGCGGTGGTGAACGGCATCTGGATGGGTGTGCTGTCCCATGAGGGCGGGCTGACGCGGATCCTGACCGGAGCGCGCAACCGACGCGGTGGCGACCTCTGCGCGATCGCCGGTCACTCGGCTGCAGAGGGCATGGGCTACGTCGATCTCGCCGGACTCGGTATGTTCGGCGACTTTGCGGCGACATCGGGTCGTGTGGGACGGCGGCGGCAGATCAAGGCTCTCCTCGACCCGGAAACCCACTTCGATGCGCCAGAGGGTATCGGCTTCAACTACCCGATCTATCGGCCGAAGCCGGAACATGGAGATCCGCTCCGGGAGTGGGCCGCGAAGCGCGCGGAGCGCTTCCGAAGAGATCGAGGGGTGCTGGATGGCGTAGATGCGGCGGTGGACGACTACGTCTTGTCGCTGGACAGCGCCGCGAGGCTCCAGGAGATCGGCCCCGCTTTGATGCAGGGCATTCCGTGGGGAGGGGATGTCTCCTTTGTAGGTGACGTTCGATTCGCCACTGAACTCCTTGCTAATGACGCATGTCGCTCCGTCCTTCTCACGACGAGGCAACACTGGGACACCCACTCGGACAACAGCTCCCAGCACAACAGCTGGAACACGACTTTTGGCGGGCTCTCCCACCTGGTCGATCAGCTTGAGGACAAGGGACTTTACGAGGACACGGTCGTCGTGGTGATCTCGGAGATGACCCGGACCCCACTCATGAATGTGCACGGCGGCAAAGACCACTGGCCCCACACTTCGGCGATGCTATTCGGCGGACCGATTCGCGGCGGGCGCGTCCTCGGCGGAACCGACGATTGGCTCATGAGCCGGCCCGTCGATCTCGCCACTGGTCAGTTGGACGACGCGGGCGAGCTGCTTCGCTACGACAACCTGGTCGCCGGCATTCTCGAGCTCATCGATGTCGATCCAGGGGGCTTTCTCCCCAGCGTGACTCCGCTGCGCGGTCTCACCGGATGAGAATGAGCCAGCGAATTCTCGGCATCATCGTGGCACAGGTTGTGATGGCGGTGCTCCTTGTCATCGTGTGGCAGGGTGAGGCCATCATCGATGGTACGGCGCCGCCATCCGTCCTTATTGGCGTGGTGGGCTCCCTCTTCCTGCTGATGGTCGGCTTCTGGTGGAAGGTCATTCAGAGCCTGCGTCGAGGGGTGAATTCCATGGCGCCGACAGAGAAGGGCTCAGAGTCGATGGACGACGAGTTCGGCATCGACGATGTGATGGATCTGGGCAGCAGCGATTAATCCAAGCCCAGCGGCCAATTGACGTCGTACTCGGTGGCCAGCGGCTCCGCGGCCTCCACGTAGGGACGCAGTTCCTGCCAGAGCTCCTGAGCCTTTGGATGACTGGTCGAGTACAGGTTGTCCTGCTCATTCGGATCGGCGTCCAGATCGTAGAGTCGAAGCGTGCCCTTCCAGTTGAAGATCAGTTTCCAGTTCTCTTTTCGCACCGACTGAACGGCTCCAGAACGCGCGACCGACGTCGCGAAACGCGGCGCCAGCGGGTCGCGCTCGCCCAGCGCATTACCGGTCACTTCTTCGGGAATGTCGAATCCCTGGAGCTTCAAGATCGTGGGGACCAGATCGATGGCGGACGTGGGTTCGGTCCACGCCTCTGCGACGATGTTCTTTGCCCAGAAGATGACCCAGCCGTCGTTTTCCTCGCGATGCAACCCGTAGGCGTGGGATTGTTTGCCGTGCTCCCAGAACTGCTCGCCGTGGTCGTTCCAGATGACCAGCAAGGCGTCATCCAGCAGGTTCCGGTGCTCCAGGTCGTTGAAAATCCAGAAGAGCTGGTCGTCGAAGTAGGAGATTTCTCCCTCGTATCGGGTGCGGAGATGCGCCTCGAGATTCTCCTGCTGTTCGTCGGTCATGGTGGGGAAGCTGGCCGTCGCGTCGTAGTGCTCGTCCTTGACGCCGAGGTTGTACGCGACGTTCGGAAGCTTGTCGAGGGCGCCCAGATACCGCTGCGGAGGCTGGTAGGGGGCGTGGGGCTCCATCAAGTGCAGGTGCAGATACCACTTGTCGGCCTTGCCCTGATCGATGGCGGCCTCGAGCGAAGAGATTCCCTCGGACGAGAGAAAGCCGGCGTCGCCGCCCTGGGGCTCGAGGGCGATATCGAAGCCCTGGGTCGAATTCCACTCGGTCGACACCCACTCGTTGCCACTGGAGAGCACACTGAAGTAGCCCTGGTCTCCGAGCCAGCCCGCCAGGAAGTCAGAGAACATCGGGATGGGCTTTCGGGTGTCCTTGTCGATCTTCGGGATGAATCCGTTCTCGACGTTGTAGGCGCCCCGGAGCGTGCAGACGGTGCCTGGGAACGTCCAATTCGAGCAGGTGGTGTGGTCGTCCAGAGGCACCCCGGTCTCTTGCAGGACACCCAGGAATCCGGCGATGTCCTTGTCGCCATATCGGGGCAGGTGGTCCCTTCGAAAGGTGTCGATGGAGATCATGATCAGGTTCGTCGGCACATGGTCGTAGAAGTCTGGCGTGGTGCCGATTTCGTCGCCGGGTCCATAGACCGGATCGGGCTTTTCGGGGGACTTCCCATTGCCGCAGGAGAGGAGGAACAGAGCTGGCAGGAGGGCGCGCATGCCTAGTGTATGTACCCGAGATCCTTGAGGAGTCGAAGGGCATCCTCGTCGGCGGTGAGGTCCTCGCCGGTCCTGGCAGCCAGGGCGGCCATCAGGGCCGCTTCACCCGGTGGTGGCACGAGAACCGTACCGGGATCGACAGTGATGTGGAGCTTGCTCTGCCGCCAACGCCGGGTCTCGTTCTTGCCATCCTCCATCTCTAGAGGCTGGTCGTCGCGGATCAACTGCACGCCGGCCGCGCTCTGGGTTTGCTCGAACTGCACCCAGATCACTCCAGAGGGCTTGCTGCCGGGAGTGAAGACGAGCTTGCGTTTGTCCTCGCTCAGGACGACCGTGCCGACCTCCGCGGCCGTTCGTTTTGGTGGCTCTCCCCACTCGAGGTTGGCCCGCTTGGCGAGGGTGGCTTCCGGATCCAGTACGTCGGCACCGAGGGCGGCCGCCGGCAAGGTGACGGTGACCGGGGATGAGGTCGGTGGCACGTTCAGACGGATCCTGAAGCCGGGACGCACGGGAATGTCGTGCGCTTTGGACAGCGCATCTCTCCAGGGCTGCAAATTCACGGTCTTGCTGCGCGCGAGGTTGTTCTTTTCCTTCGGATCGGCGTCGAGATGGTACAGCTCCTCCCAACCGCTTCCGGTGTGCAGGATGTACTTCTTGGAGTTGAAGATCACGCCCCAACGCTCCTTTTCGTACTGCACGAAGGCGAGGGGGATCGGTCGACTCCAGTCGCCGTCGTCATCGCCGTCGAGCAGGGGGGCCAGACTGCGGCCTTCGGTGTCAGGAACGTTGGTCCAACCCATCATCTCGTAAAGTGTGGGCGCCAGATCCATGACCGACGCCGGATGGGCCAGCTTCAGTCCCTTCGCCAGCCCGCCCTTGGGCCGAATCCACAACACGGTTCGGGTGACTTCGTCGTACAGGGTGTGGTTGTGTTCGTAGCCGCCGTGTTCCCAGAACTCCTCGCCGTGGTCGCTGTGAACGATGACGACGGTGTCGCCATCGAGCTTGTCCAGCTCGTCGAAGAGGCGGCCGATGTGATGGGTCATGAACGCCATCTCACCGTCGTGCATGGCCTCGATGTGGGCCTTGCGCGTCTTGCTGATGTCGCCCTTCTTGGACCACTTGTTGACTTCCCACCGGTTGTATTGACCCGGGAGCGTCGGGTCTGCCTCGGTGACGAACTTGGTCTTCCACTCTCCCGGGGCGCGGTAGGGCAAGTGGGCGTCCATGAGGTGCAGAAAGAGGTAGCTGTCGCGGTCGCTGTTGTCGTTGAGCCACTCCAGCGCCATGTCGACCTGTTGATCGGCGTTGCTCTTGCCGTTGTAGTGCCACCAATCGAAGCCGTGGTCGAAGTCGAAGCGAGGCTGAAGGTGCACGTTGGCGACGATGCCGGCGGTTGCGAAGCCGTGGTCCTGGTAGACCTCGCCAATGTTCTTCGCGCCCACTGCCTTCAGCGGGTAACGGCCCGTTGTCGAGCTCCTGAAGGAGGGGCGCGTTCTCGGTGCGGTGGCCCACGCGTGGGTGAAGACCACGGACT
>Ga0315336_1001215_pt1 | contig 53656 bp, 52 predicted proteins | sample ASW5metaG_FD_204512 | JGI IMG/M metagenome (GOLD analysis project Ga0315336, IMG submission 204512) | Ammonia-oxidizing marine archaeal communities from Monterey Bay, California, United States - ASW #5 | ecosystem: Environmental > Aquatic > Marine > Intertidal zone | place: USA: California...
GCCCGCAACCAGCGATCCGGCGACGATGAGCCCCCAAACCGCCATGGACTTCGGGTTGACGATGACGGCCTTCAGCGACGTCAGTACCGCGGTCGTCGGGTCGACATGGCGGTCCAGTATCAGCGGAATCGACACCACGCTGATGGTCAACACCAAGACCGAAAACAGAAAGCCCACGCCACAGCCAACGACGATGAGAGACCAGCCGCGGGTAGTGGTTAGCGCCAGGGCAATAAAGTCGGTGATCGAATAGGGCACGGTTTCGCCGAAATACAGCGAGTAGATCCACTGCGCCGCGGCCAGCCAGACCACGAAAATGGCGCCCAGCACCACGCCGAGCGTCGCGATCGCGAATATTGCCGGGGATTTGAGGACGTCAAAGCAGTTGGTCCATGAGACCTCAAGGCCCTGTTCGCGGCGCCGGCTCAGTTCGTACATGCCGCACGCGGCCAAGGGGCCGAGCAATGTCGATCCGGCAATGATCGGAAACACGAGCGGTAGGAACTCGTGGCCCGAGTAAGCCCGGGCAATGATCAAGGTCATGATCGGATAGATGATACAAAGAAATACCAAGTGTGTCGGCTTGGCGTTGAAATCGGCGATGCCTTTCATTAAAGCGTCGATAATATCCGGCGCACCGACTGAGCGGACCTCGGGAACGGTGTGCCTGACATCCGCGTCGGCCGAAACTTTCTTCGCTGGCATGTTAGTCTCCTCAACCGCCGGTATAAGCGGCCACAAAGCCTAACGTGACGCTTGGTGCACGTGACAGGCACCGATCACGTCGAGCTGTGACCCACACTGCTACACAAAGATACTCTAGAGCGAGTCTCGTTCATACGGAAACATTTGGCCGAAATTATGTCGCGCCGTGCCGCCCCAAGTCCTGTTTTGGTGATATTTCCCCGGAAAATAGTACACTGAGGCGTGGTCGAAGGACTTTTTGACGATCGACTATCCGGCGGTAACGCCGCCGTCGATGGGCAGGGCCACGCCGCTGATCATGGCGGCCTCGTCGGAGGCCAGAAACAGCGCCGCGTTGGCGATGTCGACCGATCGGGCCAAACGGCCTAAGGGAATGCCCTTAATCAGCTGATCGCGGACCTTTGGCATCTGTTCTTCGGTCACGCTGGCCGGCATGAATTGCGGCAGCATCGGCGTGTCCGTCGCCACCGGGCACAGCACGTTCACGCGGATATTGTCGCGCCCCAGCTCCAACGCCAGGCTGCGCGTCAAGCCGACTACGCCATGCTTGGCGGCGGTGTAGGGCGAGACATAAGGGCGCGCGACGATGCCTTGCATGGACGACGTGAAGACGATGGCGGCGCCGCCGGGGAGCTGTTTGGCGGCAGCGCGCAGGGCCGGCAGAGCGGCCTGTGTCATGCGGTAGGGGCCGATCAGGTCGACATCGACAATGCGCTGCAAGACTTCGTCGTCCACGGTGTCGATGGCGCCGTTGGCGAAGGCAACACCGGCGTTGTTGAACAGGGTATCGAGTTTGCCGAAGGTTGATACGGCCAAGGCGACCGCCGCCTCGTTGTCGTTCCTGTCGGTGTGATCGCAGCGGGCAAAGACACAGGCGTCGCCGTGTTCCGCCGCCACTGCCTGGCCCTTTTCCACGTCGATATCGGCAACCACAACCCGCGCGCCTTCGGCGACGAAGCGGCCGACCGCTGCCTCGCCCATACCCGAGGCGCCGCCGGTGATCAGCGCGACCCTATTGGTCATCCGTCCCATGGTTCGATCCTTGAGGTGTTGTCGACTTTCCGGGTGCCGTTTCGCATGGCACCTTCAGTTCATGCTAAACCATGCCTTCGCGGGTGGGCAACACCTGAGCCAAGACGTTTGAGGATGACCATGTCGCTGGAAAAAATGCTGGAAAACAATGCGCTTTGCCGAAAGTTGGGTATTCGCTATCCGATTTGTCAGGCCGGCATGTTTCACGTTGCTTACGGTCGGCTGGCGGCGGCGGTTTCAAACGCCGGTGGCCTCGGAGTGATCGGTTCCGCTTATCTGTCCGGCGCCGAACTGCGCGAGCAAATCCGCATCGTCAAAGGTGAGACGGATAAACCCTATGGCGTTGATATTCTGTTTGCCCAGGTCGCCGGTGACGATGGCCAGACCGCCGCCTACACCCGCGCCGTACAGGAAGCGATCGACGTCACCTTTCAGGAAGGCGCACCGATCCTGGTCTCCGGCCTTGGCGATCCGGCCGCCGTCATGCCCGACTGCCGGGCCGCGGGTATGACCGTCATGAGCCTGGTCGGCACCTCACGACAGGCGCAAAGGGTCGTTCAATCCGGGGTCGACGTGGTCATTGCGTCGGGCCATGCCGGCGGTGGCCATGTCGGACGGGTGGCGACGGTGGCGCTGGTGCCGAAGGTGGTGGATTGCGTCGACGTGCCGGTCCTGGCCGCCGGCGGGCTGGTCGATGGCCGCGGGCTGGTCGCGGCCCTGGCTCTCGGCGCCGCCGGCGTCTGGATGGGCACCCGTTTCATCGCCACCGAAGAAGCCCGCGGCCACGACAATTACAAACGGAAAATCGTCGACATCGATGAAGACGGCACGGTCGTCAGCCGCGGCCATTCCGGAAAACCCAATCGCATGATCCGCAATGCCTTCACCGAGTCTTGGCTGGGCCGCGAGGCGGAGATCAAACCCTATCCCCGGCAAATGATCGAAGTCGGTAATCCGGCGAGCCAGCGCGGCCGGATCGAGGGCGACGTCGAGCACGGCGTGCTGCCGGCCGGGCAGGGTGCCGGGATCATCGCCGATGTCGGCTCGGCCGCCGACGTGGTGGCGGAGATCATGGCAGAAGCCCGCGCCGTGCTGCGTGGATTCGAGGCCGCGGCGGCCGGCTGACGCCGTTTACTGCACGATTAAGACCGGCATCTCGGCATGGCCCATGATATCAACGCTGACGCCGCCCAGGATGCGTTCGCGCAGGCGGCTGTGGGAATAGCCGCCCATGACCAGTATGTCGGCGCCAAGGGTATTTGCTTCCTCGAGCAGGGCTTCGCCGACACGCCGATAGTCGGGCGCGACTTCTTTAACTTCGGCCGCGATGCTGTGCCAGGCCAATTGTTGCACGACGGCTTCCGCGCTGGGACCGCGTTTGGCGCCGGTGGTCACGGTCAGCACCGTGGCCTTGTCGGCTTGTTTCAGCAGGGGCAGGGCGGCGGTCACGGCCCGGCCCGCCGGAATGCCGCGATTCCAGGCGATCAGGACATGCCGTGCCAACGTCTCCGGGCGCTCCGGCGGTGACAGCATAACCGGCCGACCGGTACCAAAGATCGCCGCCTCGGCTATTTGTCGATCGCTGCCGTCTGATTTGGCGAGCGGGCGGCCGACCACCAACAAGTCGTAGGCGCCGCCGCGCGTCGCCACTTCGTCGACTTCGGTGCCGGTGACCGTCAACCAGCCACTGGTTGGCCCGTCTGACTCCAACGGCACCACGCTTTGCTCGATCCCGTGGCTCGCCGCCTGCCGATCGAAGGCGACCTTGGCCTCCTCGCCGATGCGCTCGATGGCATGGCGCAGGCCTTCGATGGCGCCGGCCATCGATGATACGCGATCGTGCGCCCAATGAATTTGCGCCGGGTCCGACAAATCGCGCTGAATGTGCAAGCCGTCGACATGGGCGCCAAACGATGCTGCCACGCGAAATGCCAGATCAAGTGTGTTCGTGGCCGTTTCCGCGCCGGTAATGGGAACCAGGATGCTTTTGTAGGCCATGATCTTCTCCTATCGATGCCCGATGCGCCTACGCTGAATACGATTATATGTTCAATTTCAAATCGTTCATACCGATTATGCCTGGAATGGCGTCATTACGAATGGCCGCCGTCGATTGTAACGATGGTGGCGTTGATGTAGGCGGCACGGTCGGACGCCAAAAACGCCGCGAGATCGGCGACTTCCTCTGGGTGCGCTGCACGTTGCAGCGGCAGCGTTGCGAAATAGTCTTGCCAGCGGTTTTCGTCGCCCTTTTCCCTGTCGGCGCGATTGCGGTACAATTGCTCGATACGATCGGTGTGAACGGCGCCGGGATTGATGCCGACGATGCGTACGCCTTGATCGAAACATTTGGCACCGACGGCGCGGGTGAAAGCCATCAGCCCGGCGTTGCCGGTACTGCCGGCAACATAGTTGGCGTCCAGCTTTTCGCCGGCGACCCCAAGAATATTGACGATTACACCGCCTTGGTCGCGATTACGCATGGCGGCGATGCATGCGCGGGTCAAATTGATGTAGCCGAAGACTTTGAGATCCCAGGCCTCCCGCCATCGTGCTTCGTCCACGGCCTCGATATCGCCGGGCGGAATGGCGCCTGCATTGTTGACCAAAATATCGAAATCGCCGACCGCTGCCAGCAAAGCCTGTTGCTCGGCGCTGTCGGACAAATCGTGGGCATGGGTTGTGACCGGGACGTCGAATTGCCGGCGAATTGTGTCTGCAACCGCCTCAAGATCGGTGGCGGTCCGGGCAGTGATATGAAGGCCGACACCTTCCGACGCCAGCGCCATGGCGACAGCCCGGCCTATGCCTTTCGAGCCGCCGGTGAGCAACGCCGTCTTTCCGGTCAATCCAAGATCCATGAAATATCCCCCGCGGTGGTTTCGGTGGTCCGATTTGGGTAGGTTGACATCCTGCGCATTCGTATCCGAACCACCGATAATACTGAAGCATCTAGGAGGCAGGTTTGTCCAACGGCAAAGTTCGCGGCGTAACCCTCCGCCTCACGCTCGGCGCCTCGATCAGCCTGCTTATTGCCCTGTCGGTCATTGCCGTCTTGTTCGTCGGGCTCGGCAGCGCCCGGCGCAACACCACGGAACTGCTGCAGCAGCAGGCCAGCATGATGATCGACCATTCCTTGGAGGGCATCGACGGCCATCTCCAACCCATGGTCCAGATGACGGCGGAACTGGCCGAGATGATGGCAGACGGGCGCCTCGATCCTTTCGCGCTGGAGCCATTCCAGCGCGCGATGGTGGGCGCCCTGGTGGCGGCGCGGCAAGCGGAAGGGGTGCTGTTTCTGACCGCCGACTTTCGCTTGATCGGCGCCCGACGGCGTGAGTCGCTTATGCAGCGGGTTGACGAAGATCTTTCCACCGATAGCGCGGCCAAAAAAGTTCTGGAACTCGCCAACGGCCAAAGTGAGGCCGTATGGGGTCCACCGATTTGGCGCGCGGAAGCGAACGCCACATTCCTCAATCTGTTGCAACCGGTACGCCGTGGCGGCCGGTTCCTGGGCGTATTGGTCGTCGCGGTAACAATTAGCGAGTTCTCGGATTTCGTCACCGAAATGGCAAGTTCACTTGGCGATAACGGTTTCGTTCTGTACGGCCGCGAGCATGTTCTGGCCCATCGCCAATTGGTTGGCAGCTTCCCTGGCCTAACGGAAGCCGAACCGTTGCCGTCGCTTAGGCGGCTCGGTGATCCGATATTGTCCGCGATTTGGGACGAAACCGCACGCGTACCGGCGGAAATTCCGCTGCCCGAAGGGTTGCAGGGCTTTATCGTCAATATCTTCAACGATTCCTATTTGTTTATCTTCAAGGAAGTGACCGGCTATGGCCGCACGCCATGGCGTGTCGGTACGTATTTCCGTACCGAAGATGTCGGCCAACAATTGTCGCGACTCCGCTTGGCCGGCCTGGTCGGCCTCGCTGCCATGGCCATCGCGATCATTGCCGGCGTCATAGTGGCGCGGCGCATCGCCAGTCCGATCCGCCGCCTGGCAACGGTGGCGCAGCGCATCGGGCGACTGGAGTTCTCCTCCATCGAAAGCTTGCCGGCGACCCGTTTTCGCGAATTGAACGAACAGGTCAGCGCGTTCAATACGATGGTGCGGGCACTCAAATGGTTTGAAATCTACGTGCCACGGACGTTGGTGAAACATTTGTTGGCGCAGGAAGAAAAGGCCGGTGGCGTGCAATCGGAAACCCGCCAGGCGACAGTGCTGTTCACGGACATCGCCGGATTTACGGCATTCGCAGAAGGCCGCTCGGCGGAATCCGTCGCGGCTTTCCTCAACCACCATTTCGCCTTGCTCGGCGCTGCCGTCGAGGCCGAAGGCGGGACCGTCGATAAATTTATCGGCGATGCATTGATGGCGTTCTGGGGCGCGCCGGAACACCAGCCCGATCATGCCGAACGGGCGGTTCGCGCCGCCCGTCGCATTGCCGCCGCCATCGCCGCTGACAATAGCTTGCGGCAGGACCGCAGCGAACCGGCGGTGCGGATCCGTGTCGGCATTCATTCGGGCGCCGTGGTGGTCGGCAATATTGGCGCGCCCCAGCGCATGAACTATACTATTGTCGGTGATACGGTAAACATCGCGCAGAGACTGGAACAACTGGGCAAGGAGGTGGCCATTGATGACGCCGGCACGGTGGTTCTGATCAGTGACGCGACCCGGAATGCCTTGGCCGAGCAAACCGATACCGAAGCGGTTGGCGCGTTCCACGTCAAAGGGCGCGATGCCAAAGTTGATGTTTTCCGGTTGCGAGTAAATTGAGGAAAGCCGAATGAGCGACAGTCGGTCGATTGAAATTCGCGAGGCGACACCGGATCATGCCGAGCTGGCAGCAGAATTGCTGCATGCTACCGGATCGCCGATATATGACTATCTCTATGGTCCCGAACCGGTGTTTCGTAGCCGTATGATGGCCCTGCAGTGGCAGGCCGAGGAAGGTTTCCTCAGCCACCGGCATGCCATGGCGGCATATGGCCCGGGCGGCGACCTGCTGGGAATTGAACTCGGTTTTGACAGCGCCGCGGAAGATGCGGCCTTCGACGCGGCCACGGCAATCGTACGAGAACATGCGACAGTGGCCCAGACCGAGCAGATATTTGCGGCTGCCCGCAATCTCGTTTATCTCACGCCGTTTACGCCGGATGGCAATTACTGCGTTCATAATTTGGCGGTAACGAATACGGATCGTGGAACGGGGCTGGGGCGCCGGCTGTTGGAAGGGGCTTTTGAGCGGGCCGCCGCGGCCGGCTACATATCGGTCTGTCTGGATGTCATGGAGACAAACCCGGCGGTTAGCTTCTATCGCCGTCTTGGCATGCACCTGGCTTGCGAAACCCGAATCCCGGACTTAGTCGAGCATCACGGGTTTCCGACGATCTACCGAATGGTCCGTGATGTTTGACGCGTGCCCAGTGCCGGTTCGTCGCCGAGCGGCCGGCGTTCGTCGATCCTAAGCCCGAACCCGGTGAGCGCGGTCAGCGGCCGTTCTTCGTCACCGAGCAGTACCATTCGGTGGACGCCGAGATCGCGCAGGATACGGGCACCAGTACCGTAGCCGCGTAACGGTTCTGCCGATTGCCCAGCTGGCCGCGCCGTTGGCACGGCCAGGCGCACCAGCACACCGGCGCCGTGGTCCGCCATTGCATCGAGAACGGCTGCGGCATCTGGCGCAATCGCAACGTCCGCCGCGTTACCCAGGACAGCCATGAGTTCGCGCACCGGATCATGGGTTTCGACCCGGACCAGCGGCGGCGCTCCGGCCGTCGGGTCGCCGACAATGACAGCGGCATGTTCCAACCCGGTGACGTCGTCACGATAATGCAACAAGCGCCGGGACGGCCCCGCGGCGACCGCCAGGTCAACGGTCTCGATCAAGCTCATCATCGGATCGCGCCGGCAACGGTAGTCGATTAGCTTGGCGACTGTGGCAAGCTTCAAATTGTGGAACTGGGCGAATGCCACGAGGTCGGGCAGACGGGCCATAGTGCCGTCCTCGCGCATGATTTCGCAAATTGCACCGGCTGGCGGGTAGCCGGCGAGGCGAGCAATGTCGACTGCCGCCTCGGTGTGGCCGGCACGCACCAACACGCCGCCCTCGCGGGCGACCACAGGGAAGATATGCCCCGGCGTCGCGATGGCGTCGGCGCCGCTCGCCGGGTCGGTCGCCACCTGGATGGTACGGGCGCGGTCAGCGGCGGAAATGCCGGTGGTGATGCCGTGCCGGGCCTCGATCGAGACGGTGAAGGCGCACATGGTCTCGTCCACATGCCGGCGCTCCATGGGCGGCAGATCGAGCGCTTCGGCCCGCGACCGGGTCAACGCCAGGCAGATCAAGCCACGGCCGTATTGCGCCATGAAGTTGATCCATTCCGGCGTTACGGCTGCTGCCGGCATCACCAGGTCGCCTTCGTTCTCGCGGCCGTCATCGTCAAGCAGAATGACCGGACGCCCGCGCCGAACTTCGGCCAAGATGTCGTCGATATCGCTCAAATAGTCGGTATAGTCTTTGACCATTGTCTGTCCCCATCACGCACTTCGAGGGCCCATAGCGCCATGTTCCCGCCGTCAATTATAGTCCGCGAGAATGCAAATTGATTTTGCAAATTTGCCGTACAGTCGGTGTCCGGGTATCATCCGTCGAATGATTGGCAGGAGGGGGTGGTGTCTTTGAACAAGTCGCTGGACGCAGTGTTGGAAGCCGCCGTCTTGGCCGGTGACGTGCCGGGTGTTGTCGCGGGACTGACCACCGCGGACGCCACGGTCTATGAAGGCGGCTTCGGCGAACGGGCGATCGGCGGCGGCGTTGCCATGACGTCGGACACGGTCGGCTGGATTGCCTCCATGACCAAGGCCATCACCGCGGCCGCGGCCATGCAGCTGGTCGAGCAGGGCCGGCTCGATCTTGATGGCCCGGCCAGCGCAGTCGTGCCCTATCTTTCCACCGTAACGGTTCTGGAAGGCTTCGACGGCGCCGGTCAGCCGTTGACCCGCCCGCCGAAACGGCCGGTGACGCTGCGGCATCTGCTGACGCACACGGCGGGCTTCGGCTACGACGTTTGGAACCCGGATATCGAGCGTTACATGAAAGCCATGGGCTTGCCGAGGAACACCACCGGCAAAGATGCTTCCCTGACCACGCCGCTCACCTTCGACCCGGGTGACCGCTGGCAATACGGTATCAGTATCGACTGGGCGGGCAAGATGGTCGAAGCGGTGAGCGGTCAAAAACTTGGCCAGTACCTGAAAGAAAACATTTTCGACCCACTTGGTATGGACAGCACGGGCTTCAAGATCACGCCGGCCATGGCCGATCGCCGGGCGAGTGTCCACCGCCGCGATGCCGATGGCCGCTTCGAAGCCTTGGACATGATTGTCGAGCAGAACCCGGAGTTCGAAGCGGGCGGCGGCGGGCTTTATTCGACGGTCGGCGATTATCTGAAGTTCATTCGCATGGTGCTCGGTCAAGGCACGGGCAACGGCATTCGGGTCTTGCGATCGGAAACCGTGGCGATGATGTCGGTCAATCAGATGGGCGATTGCCGTGTCAGCAAGTTGGAGACTGCGAAAGCCGAATTATCCAATGACGTGGAATTTTTCCCGGGCTTGGAAAAGACCTGGGGCTTGAGCTTCCTGATCAACGAGCGCCAGGCGTCGACCGGGCGCAGCGCTGGCAGCCTGGCCTGGGGCGGCTTGGCGAATTCCTACTTTTGGATTGATCCGGCGAAGGGCATCGGCGGTGCTTATCTGACGCAAATATTGCCGTTCGGTGACGAAACATCGTTACCGCTTTTCGAGGCCTTCGAAAAAACCACATATCAAGGCATTCGATAACGCAGCTTTGTGGTTGCGTGGCTTGGAATTGCCGGTCAGCCGTTCCATAGTGGCAACATCAGCAAACACAGACAGGAACAAAAAAATGGCTGAGACATTTACGGGAAGATGTTTTTGCGGCGCCGTCGAGTTCGAGGCGACCGGAGAGCCCGCGGCAATGGGCTATTGCCACTGCACCGATTGCGCCGAATGGGCCGCCGCGCCGATCAATTCGTTCAGCCTGTGGCCGCCGGAGAGTGTGAAGGTCACCAAGGGCGCCGAGAACGTCGGCACCTACAACAAGACCGAAAATTCGTTCCGCAAGTTCTGCAAGACCTGCGGCGGGCACGTATTCAGCGATCACCCTGGTATGAAGCTGGTCGACGTCTATCCGAACGTCGTTCCCGACTTCAAGCATGAACCGACCTTGCATGTTTTCTATGGCGAAAAGACCGTGTCGGTGAAGGACGGCCTGCCCAAGTTCAAAGACATGCCGGAAGCCTTCGGCGGCTCCGGGGAGATGCTGCCGGATTAGACGACCGCCGGTCGATGTCGCCGTGAACAGCGCACCCTTGAACTAGGCATAATCGCAAGTTAAAACTGCGTGCATGCAAATTGGAAACTGGGATGATCTCCGCGTTTTCTTGGCCGTTGCCCGAGCCGGCGGCTTGGCGCGTGGTGCCGAAGAGCTTGGGGTCAACATTTCGACGGCCCAGCGGCGCATCGACGGGCTGGAACGCCATCTTGGTACACGCCTGTTCGAGCGTCACCGCCGCGGCTATCTCCTAACGCCGGCCGGCGAACGCCTGATGGCGGCTCTCGGCCCGGTCGACGAGGGCATCGCCGCCGCCGCCCGCGAGCTTTGGGGGCGCGATAGCGGGGCCGAAGGCACGGTTCGGCTGATGCTGCCGGAAGGCCTCGGCGTGGCGCTGCTGGCGCCGGCTATGCCGGCTTTTTTGGATGCCTATCCTGGCATCGTTTTGGAAGTCGCCGACGACCGTGCCTTGGACGAGCCAGACATGCGTGACGCCGATCTGGCACTCAGTCCGATGCGGCCGCTTAAGGGCGATCACCTGGTACGCCATGTCGCCGATATGGGTTACGGCCTCTATGCGGCGGAGAGCTACCTCCAACGCTGCGGGCGGCCGACAGCACCGGACGCGCTCGAAGATCACTGCATCGCGGGATTTGCCGGCAAGGCCCGCGCGGTGGCGCCGGTCTGGCGGCTCGGTCAGGCTGGTGCGACCATACGGGTCGGTGCCGACGGCGCCGCGCTGCGCCTCGCCATGGCTGAGAGCGGTGCGGCGCTCGCCGTGTTGCCCGGCATTCTCGGTGATGGCCGGCCCGGTTTGGTCCGCCTGTTCGGTCCCGACCGCATGGGTACGGTCGAGCTCTGGCTGGTGGCGCGGGCCGAAATTCGGCAACTGGCCCGCATCCGCGGCGTCATGGAGTTTCTGACCGCTTTGATCGCCGAGAATGCCGCCAGGCTGCAGGCGACTTAAGCGGCGCGATCGGCGGCGCCGACCGCCGCCATGAAGCGGGTCAGTTTCGCCGCGTCCAGGCGGTCGTCTGTCCGCACGCTGGAACACAGATCGATGCCATAAGGGCCGACGGCACGGATCGCGTCACCGACATTGTCGGCGTTCAAGCCACCGGCCAGGAACACCGGCAGGTCGGATTCAGTGACGATGCGCCGGCTTAAACGCCAGTCATGCACCCGCCCGGTGCCGCCCAATTCCTTGACCGCCGCCGTGGGATTGCCGCTGTCCAGCAACAATGCATCGACTTGGCCGCGGAGGCCGACGGCCTCGTCGACCGACCGGTCGCCAGTCACATGGACGACCTGGACGATCTTGACTTGCGGCACGGCCTGGCGGAGCGCGGCGTAGGCGGCGGCGGGCACGGCATCGACGATCTGCACTGTATTGGCGCCGCTCTGCTTGACGTGATCGATCAGGCCGGCCGGATCGGTCCGGCTGGTCAGCAGCACCGTCGCCACCGGCGGCGGCGTCGCCCGCGCCACCCGTTGGATGGTGTCCAAGTCGATCACCCCTGGGCCGCTCGGCATTTCCGATACCAGGCCAATCGCCGCGGCGCCTTGGGCCACGGCAAGCCGCGCCTCGTCGATCGAGGCGATGCAACAAATCTTGACGCGGATCGGCATGGGCGACTCCTTAAGCTGCCACAGACGTAAACGATCGGCGATCGTGTCACAATAACGTCGCTCTATTTGGGCGGCGGCTTGGTTGCCGAGGGTCGAAAGGCGCTGTCTCTGCCTGTGAACGCGGTGGAAATTGTTGAGAGTCTTGGCTAGGCTCGAAGCAACTTGGGAGTTGTTGATGCATCGCCGCCTGGCCGCGATCCTTGCCGCTGACGTCGTTGGTTATTCGAGCCTTATGAACGAGGACGAAGCAGCGACGCTGTCAGCACTCCGCCAACTTCGTACGGAGTTGTTCGGACCGACGTTCGCGGGACATCAGGGCAAACTGGTCAAGAGCATGGGCGACGGTTGGCTGGTTGAATTCGCCAGTGCCGTTGATGCGGTCAATTGCGCCATGCAGCTGCAGGACCGGTTGGCCGGTCATGACAGGGTGAAGTTGCGTATCGGCGTTCATGTGGGTGATGTCGCGCACGAGGATGATGACATATTCGGCAACGGTGTGATCGTGGCGGCACGGCTCGAAGCGTTCGCCAAGCCGGGAGCGGTGGCGATCTCGGATACCGCCTATTTCAGCCTCGACGGCACTTTGAAGCCGTCTTTCGAAGACGCCGGCGAACATATGTTGAAAAACATCGATCGCGCGGTGAACGTTTGGACGCGGGCTGCGCCACGGGAAGCGGTCCTGCTTGAGACAATGTCGGTTTTGGGAATTGAGAATCGCGCTGGTTTTCCGGCGTTGACCATTAAGCCGGTCTCGACCTCCGACGAGCGCCCGGAGTTGCGCGAGTTAGCTGACGCATTAACAGCTGATCTCGGTACGTTCCTGGGGGCGACGCGTTGGCTAATGACATCGACGCAAAATGACCCGATCGATGAAGGGTACGTATTGCAGGCGATACTGCGCGGACGGCTTGACCGCGTACGGCTGGAGGTGCGCCTGTTCGAGCCGGTTGGCAGATTGTATTGGTCGGCGAAATTTGACGGTGATCTGACCGTCAGCTTCGATTGGCAAGATGAGGTTAGCGGTGAGGTCGCTGGGGGAGCATTGGCGAAGATCTTGGATCTGGAAAAACGCAAGCTTCTTGATAAGCCGCTGAACGATATGACGGCCCAGGAATGCAACATGCGCGGGCTGATGGAGTTCGAAGAGGTCAGCCGGGACAGCACCGCTGAATCGCTGAAATACTATGCGGCGGCAATCGACAAAAAGCCGGGCTTCGCCGAGGCCTATTCAGATGCGATTTTGATGCTGCTTTCTGCGCAAGCCATGGGATTGACGGACGTTGCCCGGCTCTACATGACCAGGTTCGATGATTGGCTGCGGGCAGCGGCGCCGTTTGCGGCGGCGAGCCCAATGTTAGAGCTTGCCATCGCTACGGTGAAATACGTCCGCGAACGCGACGCGGCCCGATTGCGCCGAGCGATCCGCGATGCCCTGAGGCAGGCACCGTTCGCCAGCGAGGTTATCTGGATTTGCGGTTGGGGCTACGTTTGGCTGGGTGAACCGGAGGAGGCGCTGGCCTGCTTCCGCAAGGGCGAGCGCTTTTTCCGGTTCAATCCCTGGGCGGTTGCGATGTTGGGCGGTGCCGCCGTCGCCTGCGTCCAAGCGGGCGACGACGACGAGGCCGTTGCCTATGCGCACCGCGGACTGGAGATTTCGACGGAGTATGGCGCGTTCTATCGCGCTTTGGCCGCCGCCTACGCCCATATGGGGCAACACCAAAACGCCGCAGCGGCCTTGAAGGAGGCGTTGCGCCTGGTTCCCGACGACTCGATCGCTTCCGGACGCTCCCGCAGCGGTTATGCGGACACGGCGGCGTCGCGACGCTATTTCGAGGGACTCCGTCTGGCTGGGATGCCCGAATAAATGGTCGGAATTTGGTGCATTGATTGCGGTCGTGTGTTGGCCAAGCGTGACTTGTACCGGTAATCTACGGGGAGCTTGCCTGTAATGGAGCAGCATCATGCCACTGCCTGAGGCCAACAAGCGCCGGATGATCGAGGGACGTCCCGCGTTGGTCGTTATCGACATACAAGCCGGTACGTTCAAAAGCATCGAGAAACGAGCCATTGATCACATGCCCGGATATGTCGAGCGTATGCTAAACGCGCGGCCGGCCATCGATCAGGCACGCGCCTCGGGCATCCCGATCGTCTTCATTCAGGAAGTGCATCGCCCGGACTTGGTAGACTTTGGCCGCGAACTCGACGGCAGCGAAACCGTTCACTGCCTGGAAGACAATCCCAACACCGCCATCGCCGCGGTCGAGATGGATTTTCAGCCTGACGATTATCTCATCAAAAAGCGCCGCTATTCGGCCTTTTTCGGCACCGATCTCGAAATCCTGCTGCGTGGGTTGAAAGTCGACACGCTGATTTTGTGCGGCGGACTGACCGATGTCTGTGTTCACTACACTTTTGTCGACGGTCATCAATCGGATTACTTCTGTCGGGTAATCGAAGACGCGGTCGCCGGGTCCAGCGAACGTGCGCACTTCGCCTCTCTCGAGGCAATGGAGTATCTGCAGGCCGGCGCCCGCCGATCGCTCGCCGAGATCCTCGACGGTATGGCCGAATACGGTCGGCAGCCGGTTTCGGTGGTTGCGGTCTAGTGACGGAGTGATCCAAGAATGTATGAACAGGCAGCCTTTAACGTTCGGTCGGATTTGGCCGCGGCCCATGATCAGGCGTTTCAGCGCTTGGCCGAAGCCGGCACTTGGTTCACCGGTGCCGAGCGCCTGGCGATCGCGCGGGAGACCCGCCATGCCCGTCACTGCGCATTCTGTGCCGAACGCAAGGCGGCGCTTTCGCCTGCCCAGGTGAGCGGGGCCCATGACGACCTCGGCGCGTTGCCGCCGGCCCTGGTCGAACAGGTGCATCGGATCGCCACTGACCCGGGCCGCCTGACCGAACGCTGGTATCACGGCCTGTTGGCGGAAGGCCTGGACGATTCCCGCTATGTCGAGGCGGTGAGCGTGATTGCGACTACCGTCGCTGTCGACACCTTCGCCCGCGGCATCGGCATGGCCGAGGCAGCGTTGCCCGAGCCGGTGGCTGGCGAACCGAGCCGGCACCGGCCGGCCCCGGCGGTCCTGGAAGGCTCCTGGGTGCCGACCATTCCGCACGGCGCCAATACCGGCCCGGAAGCCGACCTCTATGCCAGCGGTTTCGTGCCCAACGTGCGCCGGGCTATGAGCTTGGTCCCGGATGCCGTGCGCCACTTCTTCGAATTGCTGTCGACGCAGTATTTGGCCAATTTGGGATTCGGCGAGGACACCGGCCGCGCCATCTCACGCGCCCAGATCGAGCTTTTGGCCGCCCGGGTCTCGGCGCTCAACCGATGTTTCTATTGAACCACCTCGCATGCATTGCTGCTCCGTGTGAGCGCTGGACATGACGGGACGGAATACGATCTCAGCCTGGTGAACGGGGCGGCTGATAACGGCGATGGCGGCATCCCCGACGGCCGGGCATTGGTCGCCTTTGCGGAAGCGGTGCTTGGCACCGACAACGGTGTGCTGCACACACATCGAACAGCGTTACAAGATGCGCTTGGTGATGCCGCCCTGGTTGATGCCGCGGCCGTCGTCGCCAATTTCAACGCCATCGACCGGGTTGCCGATGCTTGCGGCATCCCGCTCGATGCCTCGACCGAGGATATGACGGCCGAGATGCGCGCCAGCCTTGGCTTCGACGACTTCGCGGTGGGGCGCGACACCGGCGCCGCCTAACGGCATCACGAGAAGGCGCGAAGCTTGGCTATCGTATCCTCAGGTTCCGGCCGCCTTGTATAATCGGCATCGACGTCGGCCGCGCGAATGACGCCGCCCTGGTCGACGATCAAACGCGCCGGCACCGGCAACGTCCAGCTTTCGTCGCCGTTATATCTTGGCAAATCGATGCTGAGTCCCTTATATACGTCACGCAAATCACCATCGACACCATGACGCAAACCAAGCGTCGCCGCATAAGTGTTGCCGGGATCGGTCAACAAGTGGAAGTTCAGCGCATTTTTGTCGCGCATCGCCCGATTATGTTCCGGCAGTTGCGGCGTCACCGCAACCAAGGTCGCATTCATCGTGTCCAGTTCACCCAATACCGCTTGCAAAGCATACAGCTCTGCATTGCAGTAGGGTCACCAGACGCCGCGAAATACCGTTACCACCAACGGCCCGTGCGCAAGCAGATCCGATGAATTGATTTTGTCGCCGTGGGCGTTGTCAAAAGAGAACGCCGGCAGCATGTCGCCGACTTTGGGCGCGTTGTTCACGATCCCGGAATCCCGAAGCGCTTGGGTCGCCGCCGTCATTATGGTGCGGCGTTCCGGCGCTATGCGTTTAGCACCGCCGGCGCGAATTTTATCCAGTCTTTCTGCGAGTGACATCGTATCTCCTACGTTGAAGGTCAAAATCAAGAAGCTGCTTTATTCCGCGGCCGCGGTATCTGCCGGCCGTTCGTCGCCGACCGCGCCTTGGCCGCGCAACGCGTCGATCTCCGCCTGACTGTATCCGGCTTCCGTCAGCACTTCGTCGTTGTGGGCGCCGAGATGCGGCGCGCCCCAGCGAATTTTCGCCGGGGTTTTGTCGAAACGCGCGGCGTTGCGCGCTTGGCGCAGCCGGCCGGCATCGGGATGGTCGGTTTCTTCCAGAATACCGCTGGCGACGATCTGCGGGTGATTGATGACGTCCTTGCGATGCAACACTTCGGCGCAGGGCACGTTTTCCGCATCCAACCGCTCCAGCCACTCCGCCGTTGGCCGGGTCTCCAATGTCTCCTGGATCAGGGTGAGCCGGTCATTGATGTTTCGTTCGCGCGATGTTGGTGTCAGGAAACGCTCGTCCTCCAGCCATTCGGGCTTTTCCAGCGCCCGGGTCAGCGCCCGCCACTCCTTGTCGGAGTTGACCGCCACCGTCATGTGGCCGTCGGCTGTCGCGTAGATCAAATCGATGAAGCTCGCGGCCTTTTGTATGCTCACCGGCCGGTCGACGAAGGTTTGACTGCCATAGTCCGAAGACCACAGAAACGACAACACCGAATCGATCATAGACACTTTCACATGCTGGCCCTCGCCGGTGCGTTCACGCGCGAACAAGGCCGACGAAATCGCCTGGGCCGCGGTGATCCCGGTCAGTTTATCGGGCAGGATGGTGCGCACCAGGCGCGGCCGCGCTTCGTCCGAGCCGCCTTGTACGGAGGCCAGGCCGGTGAGCGCCTGGATGATCGGATCATAGGCTGGCTTGTCGCGCCACGGGCCAACCTCGCCATAGCCGTTCATCGATACGTAGATGATGTTGGGCGACCGTGCCCGCACGGCCGCCTCGTCGATGCCGAGTCGCTCGACGACACCGGCCCGGTAATTCTGCACCAGTACGTCGGCACCTTCGCAGAGCTTCAACAGCACTTCGCGGCCGCCGTCCGATTTGAGGTCCAAGGTAACAGAGCGCTTATTCCGGTTGTTGTTGAGAAAGGTCGCCGGAATGCCGCCGCTGCGATGGCCCAGACCGCGAACATGATCGCCGATGCCCGGTTCTTCCACCTTGATCACGTCGGCGCCTTGATCTGCCAGCATCATCGTGCCGTATGGGCCGGCAATGACCCGTGTTAAATCAATGACCCGCACGCCGGTAAGTGGTCCGCTCATCGTGGTCTCCTTGAAACTCTGTTCACGGCCTTAGGCCGACCGCCACAGCGGCGGCCGCTCGATCTGCCAGGGATGGGCTTCTTCGAGTTGTGCCGCGAGGCGCAATAGGGTTGCTTCGTCACCGTAGCGGCCAACGAAATGAAAGCCCAGAGGCATACCGTCGTGATCGCGCCCCATCGGCACCGACATCGCCGGCTGGCCGGTGGCATTGAAGGGCAACGTCATAAACAAGACGTAGCCCGAACGCCGGGAATGCTCGTCCGGCGCCACGGCGACCGGATCGAGATGGCCGACCGCGGGTACGGTATCGGCCATCACCGGGTTGAGGAAGACGTCGACGTCGTCGAAGAAGTCGGTGACGATGCGGCCCTCCGACGCCAATACTTCGAGTGCCGCGGCCACCTCGGCGCCGGTTTTGCCGCGCCCGCGTTCCCACCGCACCCAGGTCACCGGCTCCAGTTCGTCGGGCTCCGGCGTGCGGCCCAGCAGATCCGCCGCGGCGTCCATCTGGGCGGCAAAGCGGGCAGCTGCGACGGTTGCAAATGCGCCGTAGAAAGGCTGGAAGTGCAGCGGGATGGGGCGCTCTTCGACATCGTGGCCAAGGTCCGCCAATTGCCCGGCGACGCGATGAAGTGCTTCGACCATGAACGACTTCGGCGCCTCGCCGGACGGTCTTTCGGCGGAAAAGGCGATGCGCAACCGGCCGGGAGGAGCGCTGACTTCGTCGAGGAACGGCCTGGCCGGCATCGTTGGCGCATAGGGATTGCGCCGATCCAATGTGGCGTCGAGCATCGCCGCGCTGTCGCGGACGCTACGCGACAGGACGTGATTGCAAGAAAATGAATGCAAGGCATCGCCGCGGCGTACTGTCGGCCGGACCCGGCCGCGGCTTGGTTTCAAGCCGAATACGCCGCTCATCGCGGCCGGAAGGCGGATCGATCCGGCGCCGTCGCTGGCGTGGGCGACCGGCACCATGCCTGACGCCACCGCGGCCGCCGCGCCGCCGCTCGAGCCGCCGGAAATCCGATCCGTGTTCCAGGGGTTGCGGCAAGCCCCGAGGCGGGCCGATTCCGCCGTTCCCGATATGCCGAACTCCGGGGTGTTCGATTTGCCGATGATCACCAGCCCGGCGGCCCGATAGGCGGCCGCGAGATCGCAATCCTCGGCCGGCCGATAATCACGGTAATACCGGCTGCCCTGGGTCATCGGCATGCCGGCGACAGGACAGCCGAGATCCTTGATCAAGAACGGTACGCCGGAGAACGGCCCATCTATGCCGTCAGCGAGGCCCCGGCGGGCGTCGTCATAGGCCTTGTAGACAACGGCATTCAGCGCCGGATTGAGCGCTTCGACCCGGGCGATTGCCGTATCCAGTACCTCATGGGCAGAGACCGCGCCGGAACGGATCAATGCCGCCAGCCCGATCCCGTCATAGTCTGAATAATGCGCTTCATCCATCTTAAGCAATCTAAGCCGCCGGTGCCGCCAATCAATAGAGCGTGGCCGGCATGAGATTAATGCCTAATGCGCATGAAGGAACCGGTCTCACACGTCAATTTGATCAACGGCGCCCCGATGCAGGCGGAAGTATGCCTCTTGCGGCTCGTCCATATCCAGGATCGCTTCGACGCTGTGGCCGGCATAGAGGCCGCGCATGACGCGGCCGAGCGCGCCATGGCAGACCGCGATTATCGTGCCGGGGGATAAGTCTGCGTACCAGTCGGCCACGCGCTCGGCGACTACGGCGAAGCTCTCGCCGTTTGGCGGCAGGGTGTGCCATTTGGCGCGCTCGCGCGCCGCAAAGGCTGCCGCATCTCGGGCCATAATTTCGGGCTTGGTCAGGCCGTCCCAGTCGCCGAAGGAGATTTCCCGGAGCCGCGGTTCCGGGCGCCGGATCGCCGGGTCTAGCCCTAAGGCATCGCAAATGATTTCGGCGGTGTGCCAGGCGCGGCCGAGCGGGCTCACCTGCATCTCGAAGTCTTCGATGAAACCGCCAGCGCGTTCTTCGGCGAGGCGCCGACCGACCCTGACCGCTTGATCGCGACCGCGTTCCGTCAACGGCGAATCAAACTGTCCCTGCATCCGACCCAACCGGTTCCATTCGGTTTGGCCATGGCGGACGAGATAGATCGTCAGGTCATCGCGCGAAGCTAAGGGCGTGGTCAGTGGCATATCCGGGGCCGTCCTTTGACGCTGATCCGGTACAGCAGGCGGCTGTCTTGTTCGCCCGTTGCGACATCGATCGGCGTCCCCGAATGCAGGGTCGCCATGGTGTCCCAGACGGCGACGTCGCCGACCCGGTATTTGTGCTTGTAGACAAAGCGCTGCGCCGTGGCGTGTACCTTGAGATCCTGCAGCAGCCGTGTGGACTCGGCCTGCTCCATACCGTCGATGTCGAACGGTGTGCCAGCGACGCCATAGAGTGATTTGCGCCCGGTCACCGGGTGCGGGCGGACCAAGGGGTGCGGCACGGCGGGCACCGCGGCGACCTGGTCGTCGGTCCGAAGCGGCGCGGCGATGGTCTCTTCGCCAATACCGCTTGCGGCACCATAGAGATGGCGCGCCGTGAGGCCGTCGATCCGTGCCTTGGTTTCGTCGGGCAGGGCGTCATAGGCGCCGGCCATGTCGGCAATCAGGGTTTCGCCGCCGGCCTCGGGCGCCTTGACGGCATAAAGCATGGTGGCGCTTGCCGGTTCGGCCTCGTAAGACTGGTCGGTATGCCAAAACGCGGCACCGTTTCGATTGGCATCGTCGCGGTGTTGCGGCTCGGTATTGCCGACTTCCATGATGGCCGGATAGCCGGTCATCCTTAGGTGATCGAGCACATGGGGATGCGGCGTGCCGAACTCCCGGCCGAACCGGAGATAGTCCTCCGGGGTCAACGACTGGTCGCGGATCACCACCATCCGATAAGCATGCAGCGCCTCGACGATTGCCGCGATCGTCGCATCATCGATTGACGCCGACAGATCCACATCGGTGATTTCGGCGCCATAAGACCCTTTGATCGGCGTAATGGTGACCATGTTTTCCTCCCGGCGGTTTCGAGCATGGCATTAATCTAATCGCTTGCGCCGCAACGGAAAAGGGCCGACCGACTTTCCGTCGACCGGCCCCAATGTCCGATGGTATGATTATGACGGCAATTACATCATGCCGTCCATGCCGCCCATACCACCCATGCCGCCCATGCCGCCCATATCAGGCATGCCGCCACCGGCACCCTTCGGTTGCGGCGCCTCGGCGACCATGGCTTCGGTCGTGATCAACAGGCTGGCGATGGACGCCGCATCCTGCAAGGCAGTACGCACCACCTTGGTCGGGTCGACGATGCCCGCCTTGATCATGTCGCAATAACGCTCGTTTTGCGCGTCGAAGCCGTGGTTGGCGTTTTTCTGCTCCAGCAGCTTGCCGGCGACAACGGCGCCGTCGACACCTGCGTTCTCGGCGATCAACCGAACCGGCGTTTCGAGCGCGCGGCGCACGATCGCGATACCGGCTTGCTGATCCGGATTGTCGGCAGTGACCTTGGCCAAGGCCCGGGTCGCGTAGAGCAGGGCGACACCGCCGCCCGGGACGATGCCCTCCTGAACCGCGGCGCGGGTTGAATTGAGCGCATCCTCGACGCGATCCTTCTTCTCCTTGACCTCGACCTCGCTGCCACCACCGACATTGATCACGGCGACGCCGCCAGCCAGTTTGGCCAGTCGCTCTTCGAGCTTCTCGCGGTCATAGTCGGACGTGGTCTCGGCTGCTTGCGCCCGGATTTGATTGCACCGGCCGGCGATGTCTTTCTTTTTGCCGGCACCGTCGACAATGGTGGTCTCGTCCTTGGTGATGGTGGCGCGCTTGGCCTGGCCCAGCATGTCGATGCCGACATTCTCCAGCTTGATGCCGAGATCCTCGGACACCACTTGGCCACCGGTCAGGATCGCCAGATCTTCGAGCATGGCCTTGCGCCGATCACCGAAGCCCGGTGCCTTGACGGCCGCGACCTTCAGGCCGCCACGCAGCCGGTTGACAACCAACGTCGCCAAGGCTTCGCCTTCGACGTCTTCGGCGACGATCAGAAGCGGACGGCTGGTCTGCACGATGGCTTCCAACAGCGGCAGCATCGACTGCAGGTTGGAGAGCTTGGTTTCGTGCAACAAAATGTAAGGATCTTCCAGATCGACCAGCATCTTTTCAGCGTTGGTCACGAAGTAGGGTGACAGATAGCCGCGGTCGAACAGCATGCCCTCGACCACATCGAGCTCGGTCGCCAGGCTCTTGGCCTCTTCCACCGTGATCACGCCTTCATTGCCGACACGCTCCATGGCTTCGGCGATCATTTCGCCGATGCTTTCGTCACCGTTGGCCGAAATCGTGCCAACCTGTGCCACTTCCTTGCGGCCGGTGATTTTGCGCGATTGTTTCTCCAACGCCTTGATCACGACTTCGACGGCTTGGCCGACGCCGCGCTTCAGGTCCATCGGGTTCATGCCGGCGGCAACCGCCTTCGAGCCTTCGCGCAGGATAGACGCCGCCAGCACCGTGGCGGTTGTCGTGCCGTCGCCGGCCAGGTCGTTGGTCTTTTGGGCGACTTCCCGGATCATCTGGGCGCCCATGTTCTCGAACTTGTCTTCAAGTTCGATTTCTTTGGCGACGGTAATGCCGTCCTTGGTGCTGCGCGGCGCACCGAATGATTTGTCGATTACCACATTCCGGCCCTTTGGCCCGAGCGTGACTTTCACGGCGTCGGTTAGGACGTCGACGCCTTTAAGCATTCGCTTGCGGGCATCGGTGCCGAATTTGACGTCTTTTGCACTCATCGTTTTCGATCCTCTTTCGCTCTAATGGGAAGGCTTCAAGCCGCTTTCTTTTTCTTGGCTTTGCCGACGTTTTCGATCACGCCCATGATGTCGCTTTCCTTCATGATCGAAAGCTCTTCACCATCGACGGTGACTTCGGTGCCGGACCATTTGCCGAACAGCACGCGGTCGCCGGCCTTGACGTCGAGCGCGACATAGGCGCCCTTTTCATTGCGCACACCGGGGCCGGTGGCGAGCACTTCGCCTTCCATCGGCTTTTCTTGGGCGGTGTCGGGGATAATGATGCCGCCGGCGGTCTTTTCTTCACTGTCTAGGCGACGGACCAGGACACGGTCTTGCAACGGACGAAATTTCATGGCTTTGCCCTCCTCTGATTGAAGCACGGGATGATGAGATAAAAGATCATCGAATTCGTGGTCGATCGATCAGTTGTTAGCACTCTAAGTTAGTGAGTGCCAAATTCGCTTGAGCCCGATTTAGTCCCTATTTCGCAATTATTCAAGACCGAACTGCGGCATGTACCGGCAAAACGGTGATTATCCGCAAAATAACGCCTTTTACGGGATCTTAGCGCTTGTCCGCGATCGTGCCGTGACGGCGAACGCCGTCTTCGTGGTGCGGTGGAGAGCGCAATGCCTGGTCGAAATTCAATATCGGAACCGACGACTGCGTCCGGGTTTTCCGCGGCAATGCGGAGCCGTTTGTGCTGGCAGGTCTCGTCGACGGTCATGTTGACGACCGCCGGGGCGGCCATGGCGATGGTGCCATGGCTCGATCAAGGCATTGGCGGCATCGCCATCGTCATTGCGGTCGCAGTGCTTGGTGCCGGAATTTTGGCACAAACCATCCTCGGTCGGGTGTTGATGCAACCTTTGGGGCGGCTCCAGGCGTGTCTCGGAACGGTTGGGCAGGCGCCCCATTATGCGGGCCGGCTTCAACTGCCGTCGCCGCGTCATCGCGAGTTCGACGGCATTGTCGACGGCTTCAATGTCTTGTTTCGCCGCGTCTTTGATCATGACCGTGACGATTCTGGAAGCAGCGAGCGCCGGCTTCGCGATTTCGCCGCCGCCGCTACGGACTTCTTCTGGGAAACCGGTCCCGACCTTCGTTTGACCTACGTCTCCGAGCGCTTTTTGGAGATCACCGGGATCGAACCGGCGGCCATGCTAGGCACGCCGCTCGCCGCCATCGATGCGGGTGGTGACGGCAGCCCGTCGGTCCGGGATCACTTGTCCACGGAAACCAACGCCGGACATGCCTTTCGCGGCATTGTCGTCGCCTGTCGCAATGCTGCCGGCAATATGATTTACGTTTCTTTGAACGGTCAGCCGGCGGTTGGCGACCGGAGCCAATTTCTCGGCTATCGCGGAAGCGGTGCGGAAGTCGCCGCATTGTGGCAGGCGCGGCAAGTGCTTATGGCCAACAACAGTCAGGCCGAACGGGTCAATCGCGCGCTATCGCTCTACAAATCGCATGGCGAACCAATCGCGTCCAATGGCGTTGCCGAAAATACCGTTGCCGATGACGACGTGGTCGTCGCCGTTCGCCGTCGGGCCTAAACCGGTCTCTCAACGGCGCCGCCTGACAAGACCGCGTGCAACGACAATGACGAAATAGACACCGCCGGCCGCCGACATGAAAGCGATCAGGCCGTGTGGCGGCCAGAGTTCCAAGGCGCCGCCGGCCATTGGCGGGCCGATGACGTTGGCGATTTCGAAGGCGATGACGAAAGCGGCATTGCCGGTGGCAAGCGCCGTACCCTGAAAACGATCGCCGAGCATGGCGAGCGCGATGGAATACAGCGACCAGGCCGTGCCGCCCCAAATCAACAGCGGTAAGGCCGCCATCAGTAGATTATCGGCAACCAGCGCGACGACGATTGGGCCGACGGCGCTGATTCCGGCGCAAACCGCCAACACGGTGCGCCTGTTCAGTTTATCGGCAAGCCAGCCGATCGGCAGTTGGAACAGCAAATTGCCGATCAGAAACAAGCTCAACAGCGCGATCGCCGATTGTTCCGCCAAGCCGATACGCAGGCCATAAATCGGCAGAAAACTGAATATCGCGGCGTCCATCAGGCCGGCGACGAACGCCGCACCCAGAATGGTCGGTGCGCGAGCCAAGATGCCCAGCATCGGTGTTTTGTGGGCTTGGTCGAGTGCTGGCGCGTGGTGCCGCACCCACCAAATCGGTAAGGCACCAGTGCCGAACAGAATGGCGCAGAGCACAAACCCGATCGTCGTGCCGATGCCAACAGTCGCCAGCAACAGCGGCCCGACGGCGAAGCCGGCCGCCAGCACCGAGGTGTAGATCGCCATGATCCTGGCGCGGGTGGCGACAGTTGAGGCTTGGTTGATCCAGGTTTCGCTGATCACCCAGGGTCCGGCAATGCCCATGCCGATGAGCAGTCTCAGCCCGAACCAAACCGCCAAATTGTCCACCAGTGGCATGGCGAGCATGGCCAGGAAACTCAATCCCACACCCATGTAGAAAACCGTGATGGTGCCGAATTTGCGGACCAGCGACGGCGTCAGAGCCGAGGCAAGGATGACTCCAATCGGCGACATCGAGGAATTGGCGCCGATTATGACCGCGTCGATCCCGCGGCTTTCCAAGGTCAAGGCGACCAACGGCGCGAATCCACCAAATCCCAGGCCGAACGCGAAGGAACTGGCGAGCAGGGCGGCCATGGTGCCAAGCCTCTGTGGCATTTTGCCTTGCGTTTGCCCCGCGTCGGCCATGTCGTCTCCCGTGCCCCTAGGGCAGCTGACATGCAAGCGGGCCCGGCGCCTGTCAAGGTCCAAGAGTAGGAAGCCTTTGTGGGATTTATCCCACAAATATTTGTTTCACTAAAAGTGGGAAAATTTGCTATGATAATAAGTCAGTAAATTTTTGTGCCGTACAACAGTTGCGATTCCACTTGGGGGAGAGAGCGATGAATGACGTCGTGGATCTGTTGCAGGAAATCGAACGTTATTGCCAAGCCAACAACATGGCGCCGAGCACATTTGGCCGGCAGGCGGTCAATGACGGCAAATTCGTTGGCCGGTTGCGCGAAGGCGGCAATGTGACCATGGCGACACTGGAACGGGTGCGGGGCTTTCTCGACGATGGCGTTGCATCGGTTACCGGCCAAGCCTCGCCGGCCATGGCGATGGCGCCGGCGCTGCAACCGCCGCCTACCAGCGACGACACCTCATCGAGCCGGAATTTCCGATTTTATGACAATCGCCAGAAATATCTGATGTTCGTGAATACCTGCAGTGAAAAACGCGTTGTGGCGGAGCGCGTTGGCCAGGAACTCGTGCGCATTAATCCATCGCCGCCGGCGCTCAGATTGTTCGACGCCGGCATGGGCGACGGCACGATACTGACCTCGGTCATGCGGCAGATGCATCGACGCTTCCCGACTTATCCGTTTTTCGTGGTCGGCAAAGAGATCAGCCTGGAGGACGTGCGGCTCAGCCTGGAGAAAATGTCCGACCGGTTTTTCGAACATCCGGCGACCGTGCTGGTCCTGACCAATCTCTATTACTCGGAATCGCCCTGGCTGAAGCCCGGCACCATGCAAGCCGCGGCCAGCCTCAATTGGATCGAACAGCCGCTCGCCGGAACCTCGGCCTATGAGTTCGACGAGCAGATCAGCGATATGCAAGAGACCTTGGCCGAATGCTGGCAGGTGCGCTACAGCGAAAAGACCGGCAACCCGCTTTATGTGCGGCCTTCGGTGTTGGTGCTGTACCGCGAAGATCATAAATTCCTGCTTGACCCGGTCATCCCGCGCATCGGCAATGCCCGCGCCGACTACGACATCGTCATCGCCTCCCAACCCTATCGCGCGCGCCAATCCGCCGAGTTCAAAGTCGAGAAGGTGTTGGCGCCCTTGGCCAAGAGCCTGGCGCCTGGCGGTCGGCTGTTGGTTATCCAATCCCATGGCGGTGACCCCGGCCTGGAGATCGTGCGCCGGGTCTGGCCGGGGGAATCGCCGTTTCGGAGCGACCGCCACGAACTTGTTAAAGTCATGAAGCAGCAGCTCGGCCGCACCCATCGCGACCTGAAATACGGCAGCTACGCCGATGCCCGCGCGGTTTTTCAATACCAGATGCATACCCTGCCGACCGAAATCGGCCTGGGCCAGCAGATCGGCACCTCGACCCTGCTGGCGGCATGGAACGCCGCGACCTATGTGGCGCAGATCGAGGACAGCCGCCTGGAAGACGTCATGAGCGGCCACGCCTATCTCGACGCGACGCGCGATGTGCTGGCCGAATATGGCGGCCTCTGGTTCAACGACGAAGCCTTCGTGGTTTCGCGGAGACGTTAGCTATGGAAAAACGCCAGATCCAAGCCGTAATGGTGGCGCATGCCCTGGCGTTGGAGGCCGATTTTTTCCAGCACCCGGTGGGAGGCGATGTTGTCCGGGTGGGCGACGGCGACGATCGGGTCGATGCCGATCACGTTGAGGCCATGGTCTAGGACCACGGCCGCGGCCTCGGTGGCGATACCACGTCCCCAGGCTTCGGGGCGGTAGCGGTAGCCGATTTCCATGAGGCCGCTTTGCTCCAGCGGGAAGATGCCGCACCAGCCCAAGAATTGACCGTTGCCGCGTTCGGCGACGGTCCACATGACGCCGGGTTCGGGCCAGCCCCGATCGAAGCGCTCCGTCAGTTCCTGGTGTCTTTCGGCGGCCGGCGGTGGCTCAAGGGGCAACAAGTACCGGCGCACGTCGACGATCATGTCCATGGCCACGTAGTCGTCGATGTCCTCGCGCCGTTGCCGGTGCAGCGCCAAGCGCGCGGTGGTCAGGTCATCCGTCATGGCTCAAGCAAAGCGGTCGCGATCGTGCGGCTGATTGAGGTCGATGTCAGGACCGGCCGGCACCACGCCGGTCGGATTGACACCGCGATGACTGCCGTAATAGTGGGCTTTGCATTCCTCGAGATGCACGGTCTCGGCAATGCCCGGCATCTGATAAAGCGCGCGCAGGTAGTTGGAGAGGTTGGGGTAGTCCGTGATGCGTTTCAGGTTGCATTTGAAATGCCCAAAATAGACGGCATCGAACCGCACCAAGGTGGTAAACAGCCGCCAATCGGCCTCGGTGAGCTTCGTCCCCATCAAATAGCGCTGGCGGTCGAGACGTTCTTCCATTTCATCCAGCGCTTCGAACAGTGTCGTCACGGCGTCTTCGTAGACCTCCTGGGCGCTGGCGAAACCGCTTTTGTAAACGCCGTTGTTTATGGCGTTGTAGACCCGGTCGTTGACCGCGTCGATTTCGCTCCGCAGCGGTCCCGGATACAGGTCGAGGTCGGCGTCGCCGAAGGCATCGAAAGCACTATTGAACATGCGAATAATTTCCGAAGATTCGTTGCTGACGATGGCGCCCTGCGCCTTGTCCCAGAGCACCGGCACGCTACAGCGGCCGGTATAGTCGGGACGGGCCCGCCGGTAGACTTCATACATGGCCGTTGCGTCGTTCACCGGGTCGGCGCCGGATGGCAATTCCCAACCCCGTTCCAGCATTAGCGGTGCCACATACGAAACTGAGATCAGGTCTTCGAGCTTCTTCAAACGGCGCACGATCAAGGTCCGATGGGCCCAGGGGCAGGCGTTGGAAACATAAAGATGGTAGCGCCCGGCCGCGGCGGCAAATTCGGCGTCACTGTCGGCGCTTATCCAATTGCGAAACTGGGCATCGGCGCGATTGAATCGGCCGCTTTTTTTGCGCGCATCATCTTCGTTGGCGACCCACTGGCCGTCGATCAGCATGCCCATGGCGCTCTCCCAACTGCTTCGACCGGCGACTATAGCGGAACCGCCGGCGCTTGCCGAATGACGGTGTCTTGACCATGATGGCCCCGCCTAGGAGAGGATAGACCGTGACCACTCAAACGACGCTCGATGAACGCGCAGTGCTCAGAAACGGCGAACCCGTGACCGTCGATGGCGGCCTGGTGAGCGGCGTCGCGGATGCGCGTGTTGGTGCGGTCACCGTGTTTCGTGGCATCCCCTATGCCGCACCGCCCGTAGGCCCGCTTCGTTGGCGCCCGTCCGCGCCGGTTGCGCCCTGGCAAGGGGTTCGGCCGGCGACGCGCTTCAGCGCCCCGGCACCGCAGGGCGAGACCGCGACGATCAGCGTGTTCGCGGCGCCGGCCAGCCCGCCCGCGAGCGAAGACTGTCTGACGGTGAACGTCTGGACCCCGGCCGAAGCGCCGGGCGACCGGCTGCCGGTCATGGTGTTCATCCATGGCGGTGGCTTTCGCATCGGCGCCGGCTCGCTCGCTAGCTATGACGGGGCTTTGCTTGCCGCCGAAGGCGCGGTGGTGGTGACCTTCAATTACCGGCTCAATGTTTTCGGCGCGTTCGCCCATCCGGCGCTGAGCACGGAGTCTGAATTTGGCGCGTCGGGCAATTACGGTCTGCTTGACCAAGTTGCGCTGCTGCACTGGCTGCAACGCAACATCGCGGGCTTCGGCGGCGATCCGGATCGGATCACGTTGTTTGGCGAATCCGCCGGCGCCCGGGCGATCACGTTGCATGCGGTATCGCCACTCGCCGACGGACTGTTTCATCGCGGCATCTGCCAAAGCGGCGCGCTCCGGGACGTCAGCATGCCCCTGGCTGAGCGAGAGGCGCTTGGCGTCGAGATCGCCGCGGCCTTGGGCTGTACCGGGTCGGACGCGCCCGAGCGTTTGCGGGCCGCGCCGCATGCCGCCCTTCTCGGCGCCGCGGCCTTCAATTCCAATCCGATTGTCGACGGCCATTTCATGCCCGAGGATCCGGTGGCACGCTATCGCGCCGGGCGGCTCAACCCGGTTTCCTTGATGATCGGCGCCAATGCCGAAGAAGGCAGCCTGTTTCTGCAGCCTCAGGCCGAGGCGCTGTCGACCGCGGATGGGTTCGATGCCCATATGGCGAGCCATTATGGCGATGCCGGGCCAATCGCCGAGTACTACCGGCCCGCCGATGCCTCGGCCGGTTATGCCGCCGCCGTCCAGCATTTTTCCGACCGCAGTTTCATCGGCCCGGCGCGACGCCATGCCGGGTTCGTAGCTGCCGTCGGGCGGCCGGCCTACGGCTATTATTTCAGCCGGGTGCCGCCGGGCCGCATCGGCGACCGATTTGGCTGCCACCATGGCGCCGAACTGCCCTACGTGTTCGGCCTCGGCACGCAGTTCGGCCGGCCCGAACCGGGCGCCGGCGTAGCCGAGGACCATGTCTTGACCCGAGCGGTCATGGGCTATTGGCGTCGCTTTGCAGAGACCGGCGATCCGAACGGCGGCGACGCGCCGTACTGGCCGGTTAGTAACACGGATGCTGGCCCGGTCATGGAACTCGGCGATCGCATCGAGCCGGCGGAGTGGCCACGGCCCGCCGGGCTCGATATGTTGGCCCCGTTCGCCGATCAGCCGGCGAACATTTACGGCCGTTAGAACGGGGGAACGACCTGACATGAGTGCCGACACCTTGCCATTGACTGGCATCAAAGTCTTGGACCTGACCCGCGTCCGCGCCGGTCCGACCGCGGTCCGTCAGCTCGCCGATTGGGGCGCCGACGTGATCAAGATCGAACGGCCGAGCATCGCGGAGACCTTGGGCGGTCCGCGCCACGGCCCGGATTTTCTCAATCTGCATCGCAATAAGCGGTCCATGACCTTGGATCTCAAGGCGCCGGCCGGGCGGGAGATCTTCCTCGAACTGTGTGCCAACGCCGATGTCGTGGTCGAGAACTACCGGCCGGACGTTAAGACGCGCCTCGGCATCGATTACGCCGCCGCCAGCGCCGTCAATCCACGCATTATCTATGGCAGCATTTCCGGTTTCGGCCAGGACGGCCCCTATGTCGAGCGCGCTGGCGTCGATCAGATCGCCCAAGGCATGGGCGGCCTGATGTCGATCACCGGGCTGCCGGGCCAGGGGCCGGTGCGTGTCGGTATCCCGATTGCCGACTTGTCGGCCGGCATGTTTCTGGCCCAAGGCATTTTGTTGGCGTTGATTGAACGCCAACGCTCTGGCGTCGGCCAATGGGTCCATACTTCGCTGCTGGAAGCGCAGATCCAAATGCTGGACTTCCAGGCCTCGCGCTGGCTGGTCGACGGCGACGTGCCGGGCCAGGCCGGCAACGACCATCCGACCAGCATTCCAACCGGCGTTTTCGAAACCGCCGACGGCCATATCAACATCGCCGCGGCCGGCGATCATATTTACGCCAGGCTTTGCAAGGCCATCGGCGCCGAGCATCTGATCGATCACGAAGACTATCGAAGCGGTGGCCAACGCTCCAAGAACCGCGCCGCCTTGAATGCCGAGATCGCTACTTACATCAAGCTGCAGCCGAGCGCCTATTGGATCGAGGTCCTGAACGCCGCCAGCGTGCCGACCGGACCGATCAATGCTGTCGACCAGACTTTCGACGACCCCCAGGTGCGCCATCTGGAGATGGCAAGGCCGATGGATCACCCGACGCTCGGCGAAGTCCATCTGGTTGGTCAGGCGATCAACCTCAGCCGCACCGAAGAGCCCGCCCGGATGGGTCCGACGCCGGAGCAGGGCGAGCACACCGACGATATCTTGGCTGAACTCGGTCGAGACCAGGCGACGATCGCGGCGCTGCGCGCCGAAAATGTGATTTAAAGCAAAGCCTCAGTTTGTATTACGGAATGGAGATGGCACGTGGCCATTGCGCTTGAAACGACCAAAATGATTGCCGAAGTCGAAGACGGTATCGGCTGGATGACGTTCAACAATCCGGATCGGCGCAACGCCGTTTCCTTGGAAATGTGGGCCGCTATACCGACCATCCTGGATGCCTTTGAAGCCGACGACCGGGTCCGCGTCATCGTCATGAAAGGCGCCGGCGACCGGGCATTCGTCGCCGGTGCGGATATTTCCGAGTTCGACAAGCGCCGCTCGTCGGCTGCCGAATCCGACAAATACGGCGACGTCTCCCAGGGCGCCCACCGTGCCTTGAAAGCGTTGCAAAAACCGATGCTTGCGATGGTCCAGGGCTATTGCATTGGCGGCGGCCTCGCCATCGCGCTTTATGCCGATATGCGCATCGTTACAGAGGATTCGCGCTTTGCCATCCCAGCCGCGCGCCTCGGCCTCGGTTATGCCTTCGACGGCCTGCGCATGCTGGTCGATTTGGTCGGTCCGTCCTATGCCCGCGAAATCATGTTCACCGCGCGTCAATTCTCGGCCGAGGAGGCGCTTCGCATCGGGCTTGCCAACCGGGTCGTGCCGCGTGCTGCATTGGAAGCAACGGTGCGCGATTACGCCACGACCATCGCCGGCAACGCGCCGCTCACCATTCGCGCCGCCAAGGCCGCCATTGCTGAAGTGTTGAAGGATCGGGAGGCACGTGACATCGAGGCGTTGGACGTCATGATCCGCGCCTGCTTCGACAGTGCCGACTACGCCGAAGGCCGGCTGGCCTTCCGCGAAAAGCGCTCGCCGGCCTTTCAGGGGAAGTAAAGGGACGGGAGCCTTTGTCGGACTCCCGCCCCATATTGATTATCCCGGCTTGCGCGCCTTGAAGGCGTAGCCGGACACGGCGAAGGCGCGGGCGTTTTTCTCACCGCCGGCGCCGCCGAAGGTATCGACCGGCGGACCGATTTCGACATCGACGAAGCCGCTCTGTTCCATCATCGCTTGCCAACCTGCACACGGCAGGCCACCGGCAATTCACGCAGTCCAGAGGTCAATGTTGCGCGTCGCGGCCTCCGGTACCGGGTTGCCGTTGGCGATATCGGCGAATTGTATACGCCCGCCGGGGCGCAGGATCCGCATGATCTCCGAAAACACCAGTGCCTTATCGGCGCAGAGATTGATGACGCCGTTGGAGATCACCACGTCGACGGAACCGTCCTTGACCGGCATGGCTTCCAACAGGCCCTCGCGGAACTCGACATGGTCGAAGTCCATGGCCTTGGCCGTCGCCCGCGACTTGTCGAGCATCTCCTCGGTCATGTCGATGCCGATGACGCGGCCGGTCGGGCCGACCTGTTGGGCGGCGATAAAGCTATCGAAGCCGGCGCCGGAGCCGATATCGACCACCGTCTCGCCGGCGCCGAGGGAGCCAAAGGAAAACGGGTTGCCGACACCGGCAAAGCTTTCAACGGCGGCATCCGGCAACGGGTCGACGACCGCTCGGTCGTAGCCGAGCCGGTCGGCAAGCGGCCGGCCGGTATGGAAATGGAAGTCACCGTCCGGTTCGACCGCGACTTCCCGATACTTGGCCTTGACCTCTTCCCGCAACGCTGCTGCGTCGACGGGCGAGTTTTCGACCAAGACTGGCGCTTCGCTCATTCGCGTCCTCCATCTTATGGGGGATAGACTTATGGATAGTATTTTGCGGCTTCCAGCGCCAAGAAGCAAAGGAATTCAGCCTCCCCCACTTCGTCGTGGCCTGCGTCTTCAAGTGCCGCCGGGATCGGTATAGAATGGCGCGTCCGCTGCAGAAGGAGAGATTGCTATGGCCCATGCGAAGATGACCGGTTCGTTCGTTGCGATGATCACGCCGTTTAACCAAGACGGTTCGATCGATTGGGAGGGCTTTCGCACGCTCTTGCGGTTCCAGGCCGACAATGGCACCGCGGCGGTGCTGATCATGGGCTCCACCGGCGAAGTGTCGATGCTGTCGCCGGAAGAGCGCCGCGAGATCATTGCCCGCACGGTCAAGATGAAACCGGCCGGGTTGACGCTCTATTTCGGCTGCACCGGCAACAACACGCAGACCACCATCGATTACCTGAAGTTTGCCGAGGCCGAAGGCGCCGACGGCGCGATTCTCGCCGCGCCGCCCTATATCGCCGCCAGCGAAGCCGATATCGAGGCGCATTTCTTCAAGGTCGCGGACAGTGTCGACATGGCGCTCGGCATCTATAACAACCCGCCGCGGGTGCAGACCGACTTGCGCCATGACGCGCTGCTCCGGTTGTTTGAGCATCCGAACTATGTGGTACTGAAGGAATCGACCAGCCGCGTCGGCCAAGTTGGCCAGGTCCTGGCCGGCGCTCCGGACGCCGCCGTCATGTGCTGCGATTCGCCCAATCTCGGGCTGGTGGTGCCGACCATGGCGCTCGGCGGCCACGGTACCGCCAACATGACCGGCAACATCGCGCCCCGGGAACTGGCGGCGATTTCCGAGCCTTGGGTCGCCGACGGCGCCGGCCAGCGGTTCCGCCAGGCCTATCTGACCAACCTGCCGATCCTTCACTACACCTACTCGGCGATCAATCCGGTCGCGTTGAAATCGTTGATGGCCGCCGTCGGCCTGCCGGCCGGGCCGCTGCGCGAGCCGTTGAAGGCCTTAACCGGCGAGCGGCTGCAAGAAGGCATCGACATCGTGAAGGCTCTGGGCTTCGATCAGGCGTATGGCTACGCGACACCCGATTCTATGAAGAGCGTCGCATAAGCGGTTGAAATTACAATAATGAACGGAGAGAATTGAATGTCGGTGTTGTTGGTCGAACAAGACGGTCCGGTGCGCCGTTTCACCTTGAACCGGCCGGAGAAGCGCAATGCCTTCAACGGTGAATTGCTCGACGCCATGTTGGCCGCCTTTTCCGAGACGCCGGGCCCCGACGAGCGGGTCGCGGTCATTCAGGCCAACGGACCGGCGTTTTGCGCCGGCATGGATTTGGCAGAGCGCGGCCGTGCGACCGGCGCCACCACCAACATCGAGGACATATTACGCGCGGTCGAGATCTGGCCGCTGCCGGTCGTCGGCATCGTCCAGGGCGATGCCATCGCCGGCGGCAACGAACTGGCGCTGCATTGCGACATCGTCGTCGCCTCTTCTAGGGCGCGCTTTGGCATGTCGTTGGCGCAGATCGGCCTAACCACGTCGTGGTTTCTGACCAAGAAACTGTTGGAGACCGCCGGCCCGGTCGCCACTCGCGAGATCTTGTTGTTGGGCGAGCCGTTGCCGGCAAGCCGATTCTACGAACTCGGTATGATCGCCCGTGTGGCGCCGCCGCTCGAGCTCCAGGCGACGGCCGAGGCCATTATCAACCGCCTGGCCGCCAACGCGCCGCTTTCGGTCAAGACCATGAAGGCGCTAATCCTGCGCGAGATGGCGTTCCGCGACGACATCCCCCACGACGACATCAAGGAGATGATCGAGACCGTTCGCACCAGCGCCGATGCCAAGGAAGGCATCCTGGCGCGGCTCGAAAAACGCGACATGCGTTTCAGCGGCCGCTGAGGGCGGCGCCGTGCCGCTCCGCATCGACAAACCCTGGCGGCCGTTGGATGCCCAGTCGGTCGCCGCGTTGCCCGGCCAGCTTGGCGTCTTCCAAGTCGCCGACCGGGACGGCGTGGTGATTTTCATCGGTTTTGCCGGTGGCCGCAGCCTGTTCGGCCTGCGCAGCCTGCTCGGCGAGGAATTGGCCGGGCGGGCGGAAGGGGCGCAGTTTCGCTACGAAGTAACCCAGCAATATTGGAGCCGCTACCGCGAGCTGTTGATGTTGCACATCGCCGATTATGGCGAGCCGCCCATGGATAATATCGAAAGCTTGCCGGCAGGCCTCGGCCGCTTGAGCCCGGCCGGCGGTTGAGGGACGAAGACAGATGGATCTGCAGGAAACCGAAGAACAACGATTGATCGTCGATCAAGTACGCCGGTTCGTTGCCGAGGAAATCGTGCCGCTGGAGGCGGATCTGGACCCGGACGCCGACGAGCTCGAGGCCGGCGACAAGGCGCGGCTCATCGAAAAGACCAAGGCCATGGGGCTCTACGGCCTGGATATACCGCCGGAATATGGCGGACCGGACATCGACATCGTTACCCGCACCTTGCTGGCTATCGAAATGTCGCAGCACCGCGCCGGGCTTTATGCGCCTTGCTACGGCACCTTCGGCGGCGCCGGGTTGGCCCAGCTCTTTGAAGCCAATGAGGACCAGAAGGACCGCTACCTCTATCCGACATTACGCGGCGAGAAGTCCGGTTTTTTCGGCTTGACCGAACCTTCCGGAGGCAGCGACCCGGCCCGCGCCATTCAGACCCGCGCCGTCGCCGATGGCGATGATTGGATCATCAACGGCGCCAAGATCTTCATCTCCGGTGCCGATCGGGCCGATTACGGCATCGTCTTCGCCCGCACCGATCCGGAGAAGGGGCGGAACGGCATCACCTGCTTCATTGTCGATACCGACACACCGGGCTTTCACGTGCGCCGTATCGTGCACACCCTGCGCTCGGCCAAGTACGCGACCGAGCTGCAGTTCGAGGACATGCGGATCTCCGGCGCCAATATCTTGGGCGAGGTCAATCGTGGCTTCGCCATCGCCAATGACCGCCTGAGCCGGCAACGTATCCCCTACGCCGCGAGCTGCATCGGGGTTGCCGTGAAGGCTCAGGAAATGGCCGTCGAATACGCCAAGATCCGCGAGACCTTCGGCGGCGCGCTGGCGTCGAAGCAATCGATCCAATGGATGATTGTCGACAACGAGATCGACATCCGCACCAGCCGCTGGCTGACCCTGGAGGCGGCCGCCAAGGCCCACCGCGGCGATGCTTTCCGCACAGAGGCGGCGCTCGCCAAGCTGGTCGCCACCGAGGCGGCGGGCCGGGTTGTCGACCGCGCCATGCAAATCCACGGCGGCATGGGTGTCACCAAGGACCTGCCGCTGGAACGCTGGTACCGGGAAATGCGCATCCGCCGCATCGGCGAGGGCCCGAGCGAAGTGCAGCGGCTGATCGTCGCTCGCGACGTCCTCGGCGGGTCATATCACTAGATTTGTTTCGATTTCAGCCGCTCGGCTGTCATTGCGAAGCGGCGTCGCCGCCGCGCCAATCCAGGCGTGGATATTTTCCTTGGATTGCTGCGCTCTAAACGACGGGGTGTGGCGCTTTTTGCGGGCAGAATTATCCTGCCACAACCCGCTTGACGACCGATTTTTCCCAACCGCCATGGGCGGTCTTTGGCAGCTCGGCTGGGTCGGACCATAGCGTTGGCCGCGCGCCGTTCGGGTCTTCGTATACTCGGACATCGTAATGGAATACGAGGTGCCAGCCGCGCCGGCCGCGAAAAGATTCGACGAAGGCGAGGGCGCGGGATTGCGCGGTCAATCCGCCGAGGTCGGCCAGTACCGCCGTTGCCGCATCGTCGGGATGGGTGAACGGTTCGACATCCTGACCGGGTAGCCACCAACGTGGATCCTCGGCGTCATATTGTACCAACAGAACGTGGCCGTCGCCGTTGCGTATGACCAGATTGGCGATGACTTGGGTGTCGACTTGGGAATCAGTCATGAGTGTCTCTCCTAACTATCAAGTGTCTGTTCGGATTGGAGCCAGGCGATTTCCGCGTCCAATAGGGCCGCTGCCCGGCGCGCCAGCAGGGCTGACGGCGCACCGGCCGCGCTTTTATCGAGTTCCGTGCGTCGAGAGCGCAGCATGGTAAGCCGTGCCGTGATCAACACCGCGATTTCCGGTTTCTCAAGTTCGTCGAGAGCAGCCAATGCCGCCGGGTATGGGCTGCTGTCAGGATGGTGATTGCGCCAAGCCGTTATCAACCCTCGGCGGAGGGCGGCGCGGCCGGCCCGGGTGATGCGATAGCGGGTGCGCGGCCGAGCGTGGTCGGTTTCTTTCTCCGGCTCGGCCGTGGCCAGGCCGGTCTTCGCCAGGGTACGCAGCATCGAATAGATCGAGGCATCTTCGATGTGGAACCAGAAGGCGAGCGCCGGTGCCGACAGGGTTTTGCGTATGCGGTAGCCGTGCATGGGCCGTTCCGCCAGCAGCCAAAGGATCAGCAATCGGGTCATAGCGACGGCTCTTCGTTGGTTTATACTAAAATTTTAGTATTTCTAGTTCATGGCGTCAATGCCGTTGACGCTAATTCGGTCAAACCGCCATGTTACGGTATCCGTGTACCATCAATGCGGTTGCTGAGAAGGCAGTCGTGCTGTTTTTTAATTCGGTCATTGTATTCCCAGAGATGCCGACTATTGTTGGGAACCCGCTTTCGAGGCTGGATAAAGTGAAGGAGTTACAGAGTGAGTAATATTGAGGCGTCGGGGGACGCAGACGACGCTGTACGGCCGGGGCCATTGACGGGGGTCACCGTGGTCGATCTCGGCCAAATTTATCAAGGTCCTTATGCGACCTTACTGATGGCTATGGCCGGTGCCCGGGTGATCAAGGTTGAACCGCCGGACGGCGAGGCGCTGCGGCGTCGTGAACGGGTCGGCCTTGGCGCGTCCTTTCCGATTGCCATATTGAACTCCTGTAAGGAGGCGGTGACTTTGAACCTCAAGACCGAGCGCGGCCGCGCCTTGCTCGGCGACATGGTGTCCCGTGCCGACGTGCTGCTCGAAAATTATGCGCCAGGGGTGCTGGACCGATTGGGCTGCGGCGCCGATGTCCTTATGGAACGCAACCCACAGTTGATCTATGCCTCGGGCAGCGGCTTCGGATTGAGTGGGCCGGACAAGGACAGCCTGGCCATGGACCTGACTGTCCAGGCGGTGTCTGGCGTGATGTCGGTGACCGGTCTGGGTGATGGCCCGCCGTTGAAGGCCGGCCCGGCGATCGCCGATTTCCTGTCCGGTATCCATCTTTATGGCGCCGTGACGACGGCGTTGTTCGAACGCGAACGCACCGGCCGTGGCCGCGTCGTCGAGGTGGCGATGCAGGAAGCGGTCTTCCCCTCGCTCACCTCCAATCTCGGCATGTTGCAAGACATGGCCGGCGCGCCGCCGCCCCGGACCGGCAACCGCCATGGCGGTCTGGCGATCGCGCCCTACAACGTCTATGCCTGCGCCGACGGCCATATCGCGGTAATCTGCGTCAAGGAAGGCCATTGGCAGAACTTGCTCAAAGTCATGGGCCGTACCGATTTGGCCGACGATCCGCGCTTCATCGAAAATGCCGCCCGGGTCGAGAACCTGGATGCGACCGACCAACTGGTGCAAGACTGGGCCAGCGGATTGACCCGGGCCGAGATCTTCCAGGTTACCCGGGAAAACCACGTGCCATCTGCCCCGGTCCGCGACCTCACCGAGGTCGTCGACGACGCCCACATGCACGAGCGCGGCATGCTGGCCCGCATCGATCACCCGGATTTCGGCGAAGTGGTACTGCCCTCCAGCCCGCTCCGCTACCACGGCACGCCGCAGGCCAAGCCGACACCGCACCCAAAGATCGGCGAGCACAACGAGGGCGTCTACGGCGATTGGCTCGGCCTTGACCAAACAGAGATAGCGGCGCTCAAGCGGGACGGAGTGATTTAGAGCGGTTCACGTACCGCGCCGCAATCCGGCAGCAATGCAGGCTTCGGACTTAATCCACAGACATCCGACTCTCAGGGAAATCTAAGTGGAGGCCAGAATGAATTTCGGTCTAAGGATTCATGCCAGCAATTGCGCATTACTTGCCGCCGCGGTTCTTTGGCTTGCTTGCTTTTCCCAGGTTGCCGAGGCGGCAGACTATTGGCCGACCGAGCGTTGGCGTTACACGACACCGGAAGCGCAGGGCATGCGCTCGGAGCCGTTAGCTGACCTGTTGGCTGAAATCAGCGAAAAACAACATAGGATCAACAGTGTTACGGTAGTGCGAGATGGCTACATCGTGATGGACGCCTATGTTCATCCGTTCCAAAAGGGTCTCAAACATATCATCCATTCCGATACTAAAAGCATTACATCGACCCTGATCGGCATTGCTCTGGACCGGGCAGAGATCGAAAGCGTGCACCAACCGGTCCTCGACCTTTTTCCAAACAGGCTCGTCGCCAACACCGATCGACGCAAACGCGCCATGACCTTGAAGCATCTCTTGGCAATGACTTCTGGGTTCGACTGTCAAGACAGCTACCTACACGGTTATGTCGGATTGACGGCCATGCGTCGAAGTCCCGATTGGGCCCAATACGTTCTCGATCTACCCATGATCGCCGAACCGGGACAGGCATTCGCGTACTGCAACGGGGTGAGCTTTTTGCTTTCCGCCATCTTGCAAAATGCGACCGGTATGACGGCTTTGGACTATGCTACGAAACACTTGTTCCAACCGCTCGGTATTACCAACGTACGTTGGCCATCAACACCGAAGGGCGTAACCATCGGCTATGGGGAGATGTGGCTCCTCCCGACCGACATGGCAAAGTTTGGCTGGCTCTTTCTCAACGGGGGAAAATGGGCGAACCGGCAGATCGTCTCGAAAGCTTGGGTTGAGAATGCGACGGGACGGCAAATCGATGGAACTCTGTTTGATCACTATGGCTATCAATGGTGGCGCGATGGCAGTGGCTATTACATGGCCGTTGGATTCAAAGGACAGTACATATTCGTGGTTCCCGACAGAAATATCGTCGCCGTGTTCACCGGTAACCTCGAGGCGGCAGACTTCTTCATCCCAAGGGATCTGTTGGACAAGTTCATCATCCCGTCTGCAGTGTCGGACGCCGCATTGCCGAAAGATAATGCCCAACAAGCTCGAATCGATGGGTTGATTGAGCAATTGGCTACGGGACCCGCCGAGGGCTTTGTCTGGCTCAAGCCGGAGGACGGGATCGCACGGGACGGCGTATTCGTTCGCCGGGCCAAGCCGGCCTTTCAGTTCAAGTATCCGCTAGGCAGCCGCAAGAAAACGCTGAATTCACCCACGCAAATGATGCGGATGGAGACCATCGCACTGACCCCCTTCACCGCAAACATTGCGGACATACCAATGGGGGCCGATGTGGCCGACGTCGGGCCCGAGGCATTCGCCTCAATGCTTCGTCAAATCTCGGCCAGGAACATCAAAGTGCACTCGAACAAGAAGATCGAGCTGTCAGACGGCACGCCTGCGTACAGAACGCATCTCACCTGGCAGTTTGGTACGCTTGATCTAACGACGTATGTCGTATCCGTATTCAAGCACGGGAAATGGGTATTCCTCGCGGCGCATCCGTGGCGAAACCACGAGGCCGCGTCCGATATTGTGGGTTCTTTGCGTTTTGACGTGGATGAGTGACCGGTGAAACTCATATCGAGACAAGCTGCTTGCCGATCGCTTGCTCGTCGGACTGAAAGCCGGCGAGGCGGCGGGTAGCGAACGCGACCCCCTACAATCAGCCGCCGTGAAGGTTCTCGGCGACGATGACCTGTTCGATGTTGATATCCGTATCGATGAAAGCGTGGACCCGGTCTCCGATCTTTATGAACTGTTGCGGGACTGAAAACCAAAGGCCATGGCTTATCGGATAAGAGCGATTTCTCCCGACGACGCCCCGTCTTCCTCCGAAGTCGAGGCGGCACCAATGATGCCTGGCTAGCCTGACCCCAAACGCGCATGATCTTCAGCAGGGCGCCCGGCATGGCGCTTGACGAAGAATTTCCCAGTGCCGATGATCATCCGAGGCCCTGACCGAGCAAAGGTCGAACTTGGAGGACACCATGGCGCTTCGGAACGCACATTACCGCAGCCTATTGGACGTTGCGCAACAGCTTCATGCCAAGACACTCTCCCCGGTCGAGTTGACCGACCACATGCTGAAACGCATCGCCGCAAAGGACAGGCGGCTCAAGTCCTATGCGACGATTACCGCGGATCTGGCTCTGAAGCAGGCGAAAAAAGCGGAAAAGGAAATACAGCGGGGACGGATCCGCGGTCCGCTGCATGGCGTGCCGATCGCCGTCAAGGATCTGTGCTACACCAAAGGCATCGCCACGGCGGCGGGCATGGCGATCCACAAAGCGTTTAAGCCTAAATTCGATGCGACGGTGGTGAAACGGTTCGCTGATGCGGGCGCCGTCCTGCTCGGTAAGTTGCAGATGACGGAGGGGGCATTCGCCGACCACCATCCGGATATCGCGCCGCCGGTCAATCCCTGGCACAAGGACCATTGGTCGGGCGCCTCGTCGTCGGGGTCCGGCGTGGCGACGGCGGCCGGACTTTGCTACGCCTCGCTCGGGTCCGATACCGGCGGGTCGATCCGCTTTCCCTCGGCCGCGAACGGCGTGACCGGATTGAAACCGACTTGGGGCCGGGTCTCGCGCCATGGCGTCTTCGATCTCGCGCCGAGCCTCGACCATGTCGGACCGATGTGCCGGACCGCAGCCGACACCGGCGCGGTGCTCGGCGTGATCGCCGGCGCCGACCCGAACGATCCGACGGCGGTCGCCCTACCGGTGCCGAATTATCTCGCTGGCCTGGAACGCGGCCTCAATGGGCTCCGTATCGGCGTTGACGGCAGCTACAATCGCCGCGGCGTCGACGACACCATGGTCGCCGCGGTCGAGGCCGCGTTGTCGGTGCTGCGGGCGATGGGCGCCGACATACGCAATGTGCAATTTCCGAACACGGATGTGGTTGTAGATGAGTGGTCGGCGCATTGCGGCGTCGAGACCGCCTATGCCCATCGCCAGACTTATCCGAAACACAAGGACCGATACGGTGAGGCGCTGGCGGGCTTGATCGACCTCGGGCATTCCCTGTCGGCCACCGACTACCAGGAAATTCTCCTGCACCGCTATGACTTTTGCGGCCAAGTCCGGGCTCTGTTCAATGATATCGATGTATTGGTTATCCCGGCCCAGTCGATGGCGTCGCCGACGCTTAAGCAAATGGAGACCTTAGGTGATGATCCGGAGATACTGTCGTCTTTGCTGCAGTTTACCGCGCCGTTCGATCTGACGGGCAGTCCGGCCTTGACCCTTCCGGCCGGTGCCACCAAGGCCGGCCAGCCGATTGCGATCCAGTTCGTCGGGCGCCACTTCGAAGAAGATGTCCTGGTTCGCGCCGGTCACGCCTACCAGCGGGAAACCGACTGGCATCACAGCCATCCTCGTGTTTGATTCGTCGCGTCGGCGGAGGGTCAGGGCGCCGTCAGTCGGTGATGCGGTTTACGACTGGCGTGCCGTCGCGAAGGCCGCGCACCACATCGTCGGATCCTGAGACCAGGCCGAAATGCGTGCCTATATCGTAGAGGCTTGATTCTTGTTCCCGCGGGCCGGTTGCGGCGACGCAATCCTCGGGCACGACCACGCGGTAGCCGTGGAAAAAAGCGTCATGCACCGTCGACCGGACACAAATATTGGTGACGACGCCCATGGCGATGACGGTGTCTATTTCCATGTCCTTTAGGGTCAGATCAAGATCGGTGTTGAAGAATCCGGAAAAGCGCCGCTTTAGGATGCGAAGATCCTGCGCTTCCCGGTTCAACCCATCCATGACTTCGGCGCCCCAGGTGCCCTCGATGCAATGCGGCGTCCGCTTCAAAAATTCCCGGTCCCGGCGTAAACCGGGGCGGTGTGAATCGATGACGAACGCCACCACGCCGCCGGTTTCGCGAACCGCGTCGGTCACGTCGTTCTGCGGCGCCAACAAACGATCCGCGCCGGGCAGCACCATGGCGCCGCCGTCAACGCAAAAATCATTCAACATATCAATGACCAGCACAGCGGTGTGGCGTCGAGAAAACACCAAATCGGTTTCGTCACGGCGATGGGCTGAGAATTCATCAAGGTTCATGTTCGGTCTCCTGATATGACGGCTTGGCGTGGTTGAATCGGAGTTTCTTAAACATACTCGGCGTCAAGCGGGAGGAACATCGATCTCGAAGTCCACCCGACAATCAATATGATATCGATATTCTTGTAGAATCCAATTTTCATATCACGGTTGCGTTGAACGTGACGAACTTCCAATTCGTATACTGCTCTTGGGTTGGGCTTCATGGATTAATCCCGAAGGTGACGGTTGCCGTGATTCTGGTTGCCGACACGAATGCAACAGTGCGGTGGTCGTATTTGGTTTTGGTGCACCGCCAGTCATTCAATTTTGCGAACACGTTCTCAACCTCTTGATGCTATTTGTAAATGATTTTAGGGCTGATTCTCCGGGCAGCCCGGTTGGATCGCGGCAGGACGCAGGCATCGAATCCGCTCCGCCAGGGTCGAAGAAGTGGTCTTCGCTGGAGCACAGAATTGGCGGTCGTCCATTGTCATCGCACCTTGCATGAGCTTCGAATTCATGAAGTTGCGAATGAACGGGCCCTAATACTTTTCGGACATCCGCAGCAGCCTGCCCAACGACCGATTTCAGCCTTCTCACATAAATGTTTTTGAGCCGCCGCAAAGTTTTCAACTTGCAGAGGCTTTTGTCCTGGCATAATGCCGTGCTGCTTTAGCCCGGTTCCCGCACGTCTCCATACTGCACCATGTGCGCCGCGCGTTCTTCGTTTCGTCAATGAAAAGCCACCCGCAATTTTCAGCTGGACACACCTTGAGACGATCGCACTCCCGTCGATCGGCCAAAATTGAAATCGCGGAAATAGCCAACAGAGATTGGAGGCGCTGCCCGGAGATGATTGATTCCACAGGAGTGTCTGCGGCGATCTCTATTTCCCGCGCCATGTTTAAGACCGTGGAATCTCCTGACCCGGTGAATAGCCGCCGCAGCTCAAAGCGATAAGAATGAAGCTTGGACATCGTAGGCTCGAACAAAACGCCATTCATACCGAGCGCGCCCAGCCAGTTTTTCAGGTCTGCCTCGCTGGCGATTTTTTCGTCTACTACCTGTCCGTCATGAGACCAGTCGGCCGTATTGATAAAGTCGAGAACCAAACGGCCGCCTATCAGTCTGATCGAATGTCCTGTGGAGTAAATCATACGCCATTCTAACCGCTACAGTGGTTGACTCTCAACGGTTGTCGCGATCTAACCAGTGTTATGGTTAGAAAAGGCGATGAACGAACCATGCCACCGCAGAGCGTTAGCTTTTCCGCCGGCGGTATTCTGCGTGGGATGCGCCGACTGGTGCCGGTCAGTCTGTTTGTCATTCCGTTCGGTGTTGCATTTGGAATCGCGGGAACCGAACAAGGGCTGTCGCCACTCCAGGCGACGGCCATGAGCGCGTTTGTATTTACAGCGACGGGGCAGTTCGCGGCGTTGGACTTTCTCGGCGAACCGATAGCATTCGTTTCTCTGGGATTTGTGACACTGGCCCTGAGTGGCCGTCACGTCATAATGGGCGTGGCCCTGTCGCGCTGGGTCAATCGTCTTCCGATTGGAAAACGTATCGCTACATTGGCTTTCCTGAGCGACGCTAATTTTGCAGATTCCCTGCCTTTGTTTCAGCGGGGAAACAGTGATGTCGGCACCCTTCTGGGAGGGGGGGTGATGCTTTGGCTGACATGGATATTTGGCACCGCTTTGGGCGCGTTTGGTGGCGATCTTATCGGGGATACGGATGCACTTGGATTCGGTGCGGTCATGTTGAGTTTTTTTGCTGCCACAGTTGCCGGGATGCTGCGAGTTTCGCCCAGCCTGATCGTGCCGGTTCTTGTGGCAATGATCGTTTCGGTCGTCGCTCTTCCGCTGCTGCCGACCGGTTGGAACATCATTCTCGCGGCCATTGTCGGCGGAACTTCTGCGGTGATATTCGTTGCCCAGTGACGGAGCGTTCATTCTGGCGGTCGTCATCATGACCGCCGCCGCCTTCGCAACGCGGATCGCAGGCGCTGTACTCATGTCTTGGGTTACACCGACCGCAAGGACGGAACGCTTTCTTGATGGTCTTTCGGCCTCAGTTATAGCGGCGCTCGTTGCATCCCAGCTTATGTCCGCTGAAGCCAACAATTCTGCTGCGGTCGTTATGGCGATTATCGTCGTGTTGCTAACGCAAAACGTGGTTTGGGCAATGTTAGGAGGAATGGTTACTGCCGCTGCTTATCCCTTTCTAACGACAATCTAAACCATTTGAAGCGCAGAAATCCGGCATTCGTGTCATTGCAGAAAATGGACTACTTGTGGCCAGGCCGTGACAATCGTCGGATTTTTATGCGACGCTTGGCCAGCCTACGGGTGCCAAAAAGGCTACGTTAAGTCAACTGGGAGAGATAGCGACATGACGGACATTAGCGATATTCCGATTTTGGCCAGGAGAGAGATCGAAGCCCGGATAGCTGGGCCCTTGATCGAAGCGTTTATCCGTGAGTTCGGCCGGGAGAAAACAATAAAGGTGGCTTCCGAGGTCATCTTGAAATTGGCGGAAGAATCCGGTGCCGAGTTGGCAACCAAGTGTGGCGGAAATTCGCTGGGCCATCTGGCAAACGGAACCGGGCAATGGTCGGCTGGCGGTGCGCTGAAGCGAGACGTCCTGGAGCAAACCGACGATCAATACAATTTCAATATCGTGCGATGTAAATACGCAGAAATGTACAAAGAACTGGGATTGCAGGAATTGGGGTTTATTTTTTCCTGTGGCCGTGACGGCAAGATGTATGGCGGATTCAACCGGGATATCGAATTCCGCCGCACGCAGACGATCATGGAGGGCGCCGACCATTGCGACTTTAGGCTCTCCCTCGACGCGTCTGGCAAACCGGCAACCGACGATTCCTAGAATTGGCGCCACGTCGTAGGCAATCGAACGCCTGGAGGCAGATGCCGGCTAACCCGTCGGTTACCGCCCATCCGTCGTCGGACTGCCGCTAATGGTATCACCCGAACCTTTCAGACCGTGTGAGGACGAAGCCACTATGCGATTGCCGGAATCCTGGGCACAGCGCCTGAAACTTCCCGTCATTGCCGCGCCGATGTTCTTGGTTTCCGGCACATCTATGGTCATCGAAGCCAGCAGGGCCGGTGTCATCGGCTCTTTCCCGACGGCCAATTGCCGCGGCATCGATGAACTCGATCGGTGGATGACCGAAATAACGGTCGCGTTGAAGGAAGACCACGCACCTTATGCGGTGAATCTGATTGTCCACAAATCCAACAGTCGCCTGGCCGACGACCTGAAAGTGATCTGCCGATACCGTCCCGAGTTGGTGATCACCAGCGTAGGCAGTCCGGAGCCCGTGCTGGAGGCCATTCACGACTATGGCGGTCTGGTTTTTGCGGACGTCGCCAGCATGCGGCATGCAGAGCGGGCGGCGGCCAGCGGCGCTGACGGGCTGATCCTTCTGGCCGCCGGTGCCGGGGGACAAACCGGCTGGGCCAATCCCTTTGCCTTTACCCGCGGCGTGCGCGCATTTTTCGACGGTCCAATCGTCCTTGCCGGCGGCATCGGCGATGCGCAGGCGGTCAAGGCGGCCGAAATCTTGGGTTGCGATCTCGCCTATATGGGAACGCGCTTCATCGCCACGCGCGAAAGCATGGCCAAGCATCGCTACAAGGACATGATCACGCAATGCCGCCTCGACGACATTAAATTGACCCGTGCGATGACCGGGCTTGAAACCAATATGCTAATTCCGTCTTTGCTTGCCGCCGGTCTGGATCCGGACGATCTACCGAAACGCGGCAGCATTGTCATCGACAAGGATATCAATCCGGACCAACCGCGGCGCTGGAAGGACGTCTGGTCCGCCGGTCACAGTTGCCAGCAAGTTGGTGATGTGCCGCCCATTGCTGACCTGGTCGAACGTCTTGTCAGCGCGTATCGGGCCCTTTGAAACAGCCGCCCCATCCGATCGCCGAGCGTCCGTGTCGAATCAGAAGTTCGCCGTCGTCGCGAACAAGGATGTCATTGGCCTTCGCACGCCCTATAATCAATCCGGTGCAATGTGTATCGATACGTGGTCTGAGGAGGCAAAAATGTTCGTTGCTAGACGTTTAGCGGTTTGGGTCGGCGTGTTGGGCTTGATGCCCTTTGTTTTGGCATTGTCGGTGGGCGGGGCGTTGGCCGATGCCTATACCGAGACCTTGAAGCAGACCTCGATTTTCTACAATGTCCCGGGCGGCCAGATGGTTTTGGTGCCGTCCGGCAACGAATTGGCCAAATCGCCCCAGGCCATGAAACCGGAACATGGGCGCTACGATGCCAACACCAAGATTTGGGGTATGCAGCCGAGCGAACCGCCGGCCGGATTGGTGCAGGTGACCCGTGGCGGCCTGATCGACAAGAATTTCTACGACAACGGCAACACCGGCGCCGGCAAGGTGCGGAGTATGCTGGTCGATCCCAAGACCGGGTTGGTGCACTACTTCGTCATCGAAGGCGTGGCACTCGGCAACGAGAATTACCTGCCCGTGCCGGTTTCCGGGGTCGATCTCGACAGCGGCGACATGGAAGCGTCAACCCCCGAACTCAAGCTGATGTCGTTCTTGGGCTCAAGCGAACTCGACAAGGACTACCCGAAGCAGGAGCTCGCCATACCGTTGTTGATGACGACCGTGGTCATGCTGCCGGGGCATGCGCTGCCGAAGTAAAGCCCAAGACGGCGTTGGCCTGGTCATCGCCTTCGCGGCGGCTGGCCATGTGTTTTTGCATGTCCTAATCGGCCTCTATGCGGTCGTCGTCCTGGCGCTGCCGGCGTCGTGGGGCCTTGGCTACGATCAATTGATCGCGCTTTGGGCATGGGGCGCGGCGCTGGTCGGCTTCGGCGCGCCGGCTGCCGGTTGGCTCAGCGATCGTGTCGGCCCTGGGCCGATGATGGTGGTGTTTTTTCTCGGCGCTGGCGCCGCCGCGGCCTTGTGTGGCCTGGCGGCCGGGCCTGCGACGTTGCAGGCTGGGTTGATCGGCCTCGGCCTGTTCGGCGCGATTTATCATCCCGTCGGCCTGTCCTGGGTGGTCGGCGCCGTGGCGCCGGACCGCCGCGGCCGGGTGCTCGGCCTGGTCGGTTGGTTCGGCTCGGTCGGCGTTGCCCTGGTAGGCATCGTCGGCGGCGGCCTGATTTGGCTGCAGGGTTGGCGGCTCGCGTTCATGCTGCCCGGCGCGATTGCCATCGCGATCGGCCTGCTGCTGGCCGGCTTGCTGTGGTCCGGGCGATTTTCGGCCGTCGACAAGGCGGCCGCGGACGAAGTGGCCGCGACGCCGGATAGTGCCTCGGCCGAGCCGGCACTCGGCATGGCCATCCTGGTGCGCGCCGGCTTGGTGCTGGCACTGACCATGTTCGCCTGCGGGGTGTTGTTCGAAGCGCTCGGCACGGTGCTGCCGAAATGGTACGAGCAGACCGTGGCCGCCGACCTCGGCGGCGGCATCCTCGGCCTCGGCGCCCTCGTATCGGCAACCTGGGGCATTGCATCGCTCTCACAATTGGCCGGCGGGCTGCTCGCCGACCGGGTCTCGCCACGCTTGGTTTTCGCCGTCAGTTTCGGCGTCAAAGGCGTGGCGTTGTTGATCGCGACCCAGGTCAGCGGGCTATGGGTGCCGCTGGTCGGCTTGGCTGTCCTGGTAGCACTCGAAGTCTCGGGACCGGCGGAGAACATGCTGGTGGCGCGCTATTCGCCGCGCCGCAATCGCGGCCTGTTCTATGGCTTGAAGTACATACTCGGCTTTGGCGCTGCGCCGGTCGGCGTCGCCCTTATCGCCGTTGCCTATGGCCGTTTCGATGGCCATATCTGGCTGTTCGGTGTCCTTGCCTTGCTCTGCGCCGGGGTATGTGCCGTTGCCTTTTTGATGCCGTCGGAACGCCGCCAGCTTAGAGCAAATCCAGTTTGATTGGATTTGCTCACTATCAATCGCGATCTGCTCTAAGCCACTGGCAAGCTGAGCGGCGCGATCTGATCCGCCGTGCGTCCGGCGTAATCGATACCCGGCACCGCCTCGAGCATCCGAACCTGCGCTTCTGCCAGGCGGCCGGCGGCCGTGACCGGGTCGAGATGGACGGCGCGCCCGTCGGCGACCACCTGGTTGCCGTCAACATAGACGTCGCGCACGGCGCGCTCTGCCGCCGAATAGACCAAGCTGCGGAGCGGGTCGCGGGCCGGCATCATTGCCGGATGCGTGGTATCCACCAGCACCAGGTCGGCCTTGGCGCCGACGGCAATCCGGCCGATATCTTCACGGCCGAGTGCTTCAGCCCCGGCAATGGTTGCAGCATGCAGCAAATCCGCGCCGCTCAATGCGTGAACATTCTTCGCGGCGATCCGCCCCAGGATGCCGGCGAACCGCATTTCCTCCAACATGTTGTGGGGGAAGGTATCGGTGCCCATGGCCAGGCGCACGCCGGCGCCGCGGTAGTCACCAAAGTTCTCCAAAACCTCGCTGTAGCGGGCGAAAGGCAAGGGGCAATGGGCAACGGTCGTGCCGGTCTCTGCCAGCAGATCGCGATCGCGGCGGGTATGCCAGTGGATCGAAGAATGGCTGTCGATGAAAATCACGTGGGCGAGGATCACGTCGGGTCCGACCAGGCCGATCTCGGCGGCCCATTGCACCGGCGTGATACCGTGGCGCTGAATGATCTCCCGCACTTCCAGCACGCTTTGCGAGGCGTGGGTGGTGATACGGCGGCCCTGGTTGCGGGCTTCGGCCAATGTGTCGCGCAGCAATTTTTCGGTGCAGGTGTCGATCTGGCCGGGCGCGAACATGCCATCCAGGCGGCCGGACGGATGGTTGGCGGCGGTTTCGATGACGCCGAGTGCCGCCTCGAAGCCTTGACGGCCGGCGGCTTCGTCCCAGTTGTAGACCAGTTGCTGCGGTGCCGTCATACCCCAACTGGCGGACGCGTAGCCCGGCGCGGCGTAACCGCGCAGGCCGCTTCGCGCCAACACATCGAGCCAGCCGTCGAAGGGGACGGTGAAATCGACCAGGGTGGTGACACCCGAGCAGAGCAAATCCGCATAGGAAAGTTCGGCGCCGGCCAATTGGCCCTCGCCATCCAGATGAAACGCTTGCAGGCGTTCGAACAGGCCGGTCATGAACTGCTCCGGCACGCCATGTTCCTCGCGGATACCACGCGCTCCGGTCTCTGTCGACGGATGAGAGTGAACGTCGATCAGCCCGGGCAGCACGAACAGGCCCCGGCCGTCGATGATCGTGTCCGCCGGACCCTCGAAGCCGGCACCGACATGAACAATGCGGTCGTCCCGGAACACGACATCGACATCCCGAAGATAGACATGGCTGCCAACATCCGCATCCCATGCGGCAACCCAATCGGCGTTGCTGATTTTGGTTGTGGTCATCGATTCTGGTCCTCGTTATCGGGCGGCGGCTGGTTCGGGTTGCCGCCGTACTCGGCGGTCACGAACGTGCCGCCCTGATAAATCTCGGTGACGTCGTCGTCGGCGTGATCGGGCTCTTCGGCCAGCACCGCCTCGGCGAAGTCTTCGGCCCGGTCTTGTGGCTGGTAACCGAGCCGCGTGGCGGCGCTATTGTCCCACCAGCCGCGCGCGTTGTCGGACACGCCATAGGCGATCTCGTACTTGATGTCGGGGTGTTCCAAGCCGATCTGGATCAGTCCCGCTAAATCGCGCGGGCTCACCCATATGCTGAGCCGGCGCTTGTCGATCGGGCGTTCGGTAACATTGCCGATCCGCAAGCACAGTACTTCCAATCCGTATTTGTGGGCATAGAGCGCACCGAGCGACTCGCCGAAGGCTTTCGACAGCCCGTAGCGGCTGTCGGGCAGGGGCGTCACGTCAGTGCCGATTACCTGATCGCGGCGGTAAAAACCAACGGCATGGTTCGACGAGGCGAACACTACGCGCTTTACGCCTTGGCGCTTGGCCGCTTCGAACAGGTTGTAGCTGCCGACGATGTTGGCATCCAGGATCGAGGTCCAGTCGCTTTCGCCGGATATGCCGCCGAGATGGACAATGCCGTCGACGTCTTTGCAGAGCGCCTCGACCGCGTCCGGATCGCCAAGGTCGGCGACCACCACCTCTTCGCCCGCGCCGGCCGGCGCCATGGGCTTGAGGTCCGTGAGCCGCAGCGCCGGATAGCGGCCCGCCAACAAGGTCCGTAACCGGCTGCCGATGTCGCCGGCGGCGCCTGTGATCAAAACACGATGCATGGTTGCTCCTTTGAGGTCGAAACTTGCTCTGACGGCAGTATCGCGCCATTTGCCCCGGGCACCAAATCGGCTTACGAATGCCGGCCTTCGATTGATAGGCGGGTCAAATCTGGCCAAGTTCCGCTTATGTCCGAACCAGGGGTCATAAGACGGTTGGCGGCGGTCCTGGCCGCCGACGTGGCCGGCTGTTGGACATGCTTTGGAACGTTTCCAAGGATCCGCGCGGCGCCTCGCCCAAGTCCACACCTTTTCGGCGCAAAGCGTTGCCGCCCGGCACGGCTACCAATTCGCCGAGGATTGGGGTCGCTACTTGCACCGCATGGCCCAAGCGGGCTATCCCGAATAAGGCGGCATGCGCGCCGCATCGGAACAAAGGAAAAACTTCATGCCCTTGCAAGTCATCGGCGCCGGATTTGGGCGCACCGGCACCATGTCGCTGAAGGCGGCGCTGGAACAGCTTGGGCTCGGGCCCTGCTATCACATGTTGGAACTGATCCAGGACCCGTCCCGGACGCGCTATTGGCAAGCCGCGCTGGATGGTGAGGTGGTCGATTGGGAAGCCGTGTTCGCCGGCTTTCGTTCCGCCGTCGATTGGCCGACAGCCCATTTCTGGCGCGAAATCGCGGCCGCGTTTCCGGACGCCAAGGTCATTTTGACGCTGCGCGATGAAGACAAATGGTACAAAAGTATTTCCAGCACCATTTTTCAGGTGATGAATAGCCCGCGCGATGAAGTCGAGCCCGAACGCATGGCAACCCGCGCCATGAACCGGCAACTGATCTTGGACACGGTGTTCGGCGGCAACATCGACGACCGCGACGCAGTACTGGCGACCTACCGCCGTAACATCGAAACGGCGCGGCGCGACGTGCCCGCCAACCGGCTTTTGGAATTCGACGTCGCCGATGGCTGGGCACCGCTCTGCCGTTTCCTCAAGCTGCCGGTCCCCGACACGCCGTTCCCGCGCAGCAATTCGACGGAAGAGTTCCAGCAGCGGATATTGGATAACTGACACGTCAAGCCAGTCTCCGCAGCAAATCCTTCTTCGAAATCTTGCCCGAAGTGGTCCGCGGCAGGTTAGCCACCACGGTAATGCTTTCCGGCACCTTGTAGGCACTGAGTTCCTGGCGACAGTGGCGTTTGATTTTATCGATGTCGAGATCGTCGCCGCCGACGATGAAGGCGGCAACGGTTTCGCCGAGTTGGGGGGACGGCTGGCCGATGACGGCGGCGTCTTTGATTTCGGGCAAGGCCAACAGCACTTTTTCGACCTCCTCCGGATAGATATTGGCACCGCCGCGGATGATGACGTTGGTTGCCCGGCCCTTGATATAGAGGTAGCCGTCCTGGTCGAACGCGCCCAATTCGCCGGGGTAGAACCAGCCGTCGCGGAGCGTCTCCGCCACGTCGGCCTCGCTGTAGCCGAAAAACGTGGTCTCCGGGTCGCTTGGGACCGAAGGGCCACGCACACAGATCAATCCGGGTTCGCCTACGGGCAATGTATTGCCCGCATCGTCGACGATCCGGGCATCCAAGATGATGCTCGGTCGGCCGACGCTGTCGGCTTTGGTCCTCAAGTCGGTGGTGAGGAGGCGGGTAATGTTTCCGGTTCCGGATGTCGAATAATTCTCAAAGAAATGCGGACTCAAATGACGGACGATTGCGTGTTTCTCGTGCCCGAACAACGGTGCCGTGCCGACGGTCAACGGGTTCAGGCGGCTGAGCAAGTGACCCTCTTCGGGTGCCAAGTCCAGCAGCGCCCGGACGGTCGTCGGCCCCATCAACATGGACGTGATATTGAGGCGATGGATGGACTCAACCAATTCCTCGGGCGAATACAAGGTCGGATGGATGACCAACGTTTTGCCGGAACACAAACAGAAAAACGGGAAATTTCTGCCGCCGATGAAACAAATCGGCATCGCCGTCAGAATGCGTCCGTGCTGATCCCAGGGCCCCATGTTTGCATAATTCATCAGCCATCGGTGCGCGTATTGGCGGTGCGTTACCGCCACGCCGCGCGGTTCGCCGGTGGTCCCGGACGACAGGCTGATCTTGAACGGCAGGTCGTCGGAATCCGTATAACCGTCGCTGAAAACCGGGTCGTCGCCGTCGCGAATGATTTCGCTCGCCCTGTAGCAAGCGGCACTGTCGATCGATTGGTCGCCGGGCTCGACGACGACGACAGCCAAGCCGAGGCTGCTGATCAGCCGGGCCGTTTCGGCCGGCCGCGAACGCCAGTCAAGCGACACCGACGCCGCGCCGAGTTGGCCGAGGGCCAGGATGGCGACAAAATGATCTCCGTGGTCACGCAAACGCAGGCCGACCACGTCCTTAGGTCGAATGCCAAGTTTCGCAAACCGCGCCGCCGCGGCACCGACGCGTCCGATCAGCTCTTTGTAGGTTAGCTGCTTGTCGCCATCTTCTATGGCCGGATGATCCGGATTTTGGCCCGCGCGGTCAGCGATGATTTCCAAGAAATTCAATGTATCGGGCCTAGAGTAGTATTCGATCATACGGAAACGTTTGATGGGGGCAAATCGGCTTTTCGGGTGCGTTGCGATGCTTGGTCACTTGAACAAGGGGTATCCCTTGTTCAAGCCCACATCGCACTGCGCAACGCGCCTGCCCGAAAAGCCGATTTGCACCCATCAAACAATTCCGTATGGTCGAATACTGCTCTAGTTGTGAGCTCTCAATAGGTTGTTCACTCGATCCCGCTCTGAGAAGCTGAAGTTTGCAAAGACAAAAGCTTCTGGAGCAGGACCGAATGAACATGCATAAGAATGCCCGCCTAACCCCGAA
>Ga0315336_1001217_pt1 | contig 53632 bp, 53 predicted proteins | sample ASW5metaG_FD_204512 | JGI IMG/M metagenome (GOLD analysis project Ga0315336, IMG submission 204512) | Ammonia-oxidizing marine archaeal communities from Monterey Bay, California, United States - ASW #5 | ecosystem: Environmental > Aquatic > Marine > Intertidal zone | place: USA: California...
GGAAAAAGTTGGCCTTCGAAAATTATCCGATTTGTATGATTTACCCCGGGCGCCTCTGGAACTTAGGTTCGGCCGGCAATTGTTACAGCGCCTTGATCAGATATCAGGAAGAGAAGCGGAGCCGATTTCTCCGCTCCGGCCGACGGCGCCGTTTCGGACCCGGATGACCTGGCCAGATCCAATTGGATTGCTGCCCGATATTGAAGCGGCGGCGGCGCAATTGACCGCCGAGCTATGCCGCCAACTTGAGGGGCATGGCAAAGGAACGCGCGAAGTTGAATTGGCTTTGTACCGGGCGGACGGTCAGGTGATCCGGATTTCGGTCGGAACCAGTGTTGTTACCCGCGATGCAAAACATATGATGCGATTACTACTCGAAAAACTTCCCGATATTGATGTCGGCTTTGGCGTTGACGTGATGATTTGCTCCGCCTTGCGGGTTGAATTGTATCGAGGGCAGCAAACAAGCTTTAACAAAATGATGACTGCATCCGATAACGCGGGGGAGATGACGCAAGGGATGACCCAATCGCTCGGGCAGCTGGTCGATCGTCTGGAAACGCGCTTGGGTGCGCCACATGTTCTTCGATTGATCCCATTTGAGAGCCATGATCCAGCACGGGCATATGCCGTTGTGCCGCCTATGTCGCCGTCTAGCAGTCTGTCATGGCCACAAAAACAGCCGCGGCCTTTACGTCTGTTACCTGTACCCGAGCGGATGAAAATGATTTTTGAGGGGGCCCGCGCACATCACTATCAATGGCGCCATGAAACAGGACAGGTGGCAGCGCTGGAAGGCCCGGAACGTATTTCCCCGGAATGGTGGCGATTGGCACTTGAGACACGGGATTATTTTCGCTTGCAGGCAACCACGGGGCAGCGGTTCTGGGTTTATACATCCTATGCCCGCCGAGAAGAAATTCAGGCCCGGTCATCAGATTGGTATATGCATGGTTTTTTTTCGTAATAAAAAGCAGCAGGACGCCTATGCAGAGTTGCAAGTAACGACAAATTTTACTTTCCTGCAGGGCGCTAGCCATCCTGAGGAAATTGTGCTGGCCGCGGCCGCCCGCGGGCTGTCGGCGGTGGCCATTACGGACCGGAATAGCTTTGCGGGAATTGTGCGTGCTCATACGGCGGCCAAGCAGGCAGATATTAAACTGATCATCGGCGTTCGGCTGGATTTTATGAACGGCCGTAGTCTGCTGGTGTATCCAAAAGATCGGGCCGCGTATGGGCGGCTTTGTCGCTTGCTTACCATCGGCCGCCGTCGCGCGGAGAAAGGGAGCTGCCATTTAACTCTGGATGATTTTTCTGCTTTAGCAGAGGGGCAGGTGGTTGTTCTTCTGGCGCCAGAAAAAATTGACCCGGCCTTTCAAGACTGGATTGCTGACGTCCAGCAGGTGGCAGAAGGAACCATATATCTAGCTGCCCATCATTTATATGGCGGCGATGACCATAAGCGGATTACCATATTGTCTCGGTTGGCAAAAAAGAACAGCCTTGAACTGCTGGCGACAAACGACGTCCATGCACATATGGCTGCCCGGCGACCTCTGCAGGACGTATTGAGTTGCATTCGAGATGGTTGCACTATCGAGACAGCGGGTATCCGTTTATTTGTCAATGCGGAAAGGCATATTAAATCACCGGAAGAGATGAAAACTCTATTCTCTCTGTGGCCGAAAGCCATTTCCGCCAGCCTTGAGATTACTGAAAAATGCCAGTTTAGTCTTGATGAGCTGCGCTATGAGTATCCGATCAATGCCTATGACGGGCGGGATCCGCAAACAGAATTAGTGCGATTGACATGGCTTGGCGCCGCATCGAGATTTCCAGGCGGGATGCCAGAAGAGGTTGTCAAAACCCTGACCCATGAAATCAATCTGGTTGCTGAGCTTAATTTTGCGCCCTATTTTCTTACTGTTTATGACATTGTTCGCTTTGCTCGAAGTCGGGGAATTCTGTGTCAGGGACGGGGTTCTGCGGCCAATTCGGCCATTTGTTTCTGCCTTGGCATTACATCCATCGACCCTGTTAAATCAGAGCTTCTGTTCGAGCGGTTTATTTCAGCAGAGCGCGGAGAGCCGCCTGATATTGATGTGGATTTTGAGCACGAGCGCCGAGAGGAGGTTATTCAATATATCTATGCTAAATATGGCCGGGATCGCGCCGGGTTAGCCGCGACGGTCATCAGCTTTCGCACAAAAATGGCAATCCGTGAGGTAGGAAAAGCGCTGGGCTTGTCCCTTGATACCATTACGGTGCTTGCGAAAAGTCTCTGGCGGAGCAAGGATGAAGAAATTCAGGAGGCACAGGTCCGTGAAGCAGGCTTGGATCCGACGGCGCCGAATATACGTCTTGCGTTGAAGCTGACGCGCGAACTGATGGGATTTCCCCGCCATCTTTCACAACATGTCGGTGGCTTCGTCATTACCCATGGACCTTTGGAGGAGATGGTCCCGGTAGAAAATGCGGCCATGGAAGATCGCACTGTTGTGCAATGGGATAAGGATGATTTGGATGCGCTTGGTATCCTAAAAATCGATGTGTTGGGTCTGGGGATGCTGAGCTGCCTTCGGAAGGGGTTTGACCTTTTACGCCAGCATTATGGTCTCGATTACACGCTGGCGACCATCCCGCAGGATAACCCCCATGTGTATGACATGCTGTGCCGTGCCGACAGCATTGGCGTCTTTCAGGTGGAAAGCCGGGCGCAGATGTCCATGCTTCCAAGGCTGAAGCCAAGAAATTTCTATGATTTGGTCGTGGAGGTTGCCATCGTCCGTCCGGGTCCAATCCAGGGAGACATGGTGCATCCTTACCTTCGGCGCCGGGATGGCCTAGAGGTGGTGGAGTATCCGAAAGAAGAGCTGCGGCAGGTGCTGGGAAAGACCATGGGGGTTCCGCTCTTTCAGGAGCAGGCTATGAAAATTGCCATTGTCGCAGCAGGCTTTACGCCTTCAGAGGCCGATCAGCTTCGCCGGGCCATGGCGACATTTCGGAAAATGGGGACTATTGGTAACTTTCAGACCAAAATGGTAGAGGGAATGGTGGCACGGGGTTATGAACGTGATTTCGCTGAACGCTGTTTCAAACAAATTGAAGGATTTGGAGATTATGGTTTTCCAGAAAGCCATGCGGCGAGTTTTGCGCTGCTTGTCTACGCTTCGGCCTGGCTAAAATATGCCTATCCCGCTGTGTTCGCGGCAGCTCTGCTCAATAGCCAGCCCATGGGTTTTTACGCACCTGCGCAGATTATCCGGGATGCCCGGGATCATCATGTGCAGGTTTTTGCCGTCGATGTGAATTACAGTTTTTGGGATAATGCGTTGGAAGAGGCCCATACGGTCACCGGGGTACCGCAAAAAGCCCTGCGCATTGGATTTCGGCAAATCAAGGGGTTTAAGGAACTAGATGCCTTGGCGCTGGTCGAGGAGCGTAACAATGGCTATTTGAGTGTGCGGGATCTTTGGCGGCGTAGTGGATTCAACGCAGCAGCGCTTGAACGCCTGGCGGAGGCGGATGCTTTTCGGTCTCTCGGGTTGAGCCGCCGTGCTGCGCTTTGGGAAGCGCGGGCGCTCAGCAATTATGAACTGCCGCTTTTTGCCCACGCTCAGGACAAGTTCCGCCCAGGGGCCAATAGCCCGAATTTCACGCCCGTTAAGGAGCCGCAGGTACTTTTACCACAACCGATGTTAGGAGAGGATGTGATGCTGGATTATGAGCGCTTGCGCCTGTCGCTCAAAGCCCATCCCATGGAATTATTTCGTACGGATCTGGCCAGAGCCAAGATGATTGCCGCCAAACGCCTTGAATATACGGCTCATGGTACAAAGGTTCGCGTTGCCGGTTTGGTCCTCAACCGGCAACGTCCGGGCACAGCAAAGGGTGTCCTCTTTGCGACTCTGGAAGACGAAACGGGCTGGATCAATTTAGTAATTTGGGCAAAAACATTCGAGAAATACCGGCGGGTTATCCTGGGCAGTCGATTGCTCGCCGTGGAAGGGGAGGTTCAAAAAGAGGGGATTGTTATCCATGTGGTGGTGAAGAAAGCGTTTGATATGGACGGCGATCTTTCCAACCTTCTTGAAAAGGCGGAGGCCCCACTTGTATTGCCGCAGGGGCGGGATTTTAAGTGACTTGCCCAGTGCGCCGGGTTTCGGGCAACAGGCTGCCTCTTTATTCTTGAATTGGATCGTCCGGAAAGGAGAGTTCGTGACGCGCACGCCATTCTTCAGTGACATAGTTGATGATCAACCCTTTTCGAACCCCGTTTATTGTGCGTGCATTAAAGCCGTGCCAGGTATTATCAGACGGAACAAATACAAAAGCCCGATTGCTTTCATACGGCGTATTATGATGGAACGTATCTTTATCGCGGTAAATAGAAGACCCCCAGGTAGGCGCTTCCTCATCATTGGAAAGGCCCAACAGCATCGTGAATTTTTTAACACCGAGATCTGTGTGCGGTTCCAGCCAAAAACCATCACTATCCTGAGAAAACTCGATCCTCAAATATGTTCCGGCCAGGTCAATTCCAAATTTTTCTTCAATTGCATGTACTGTATCGGCATCTTGGAAAAGATTTGAAATGGTGTCGCAAGCGGGGACATGTTTTCGCCGATCCACATCGAAATAGCCCCGTTTATCATTATTTTCCTCACGTCGGCCTAACGAATATTCCATCGTCGTGAGCTTGGTTTTTATATCCAGAAGCTCATTTACGGCTTCTGTAGGGAACACATTATCAATCTGCCAAAGAGGATATGGATCTTCAGTCTTGCGGCTATGATTCAAGCTTTCTATAAACGCTTTTTTGCAGTCTATAAGAGAGTATATCATTATTTCACACTATTTTTTCTGTCGAAAACAAGACTGCTTTCGGATGAATCTTCAACATTGAAAGGTAAATATAGCTACTAAAAGAAAAAGTACCATTGAATGTTTGAATTTGTATCACAACAATTTATGGAAATAGTTACAAAAAGCCGGGTCTTTGGTAAAAAACCGGATATAATCATATGAGAGCGGAAAAGGTCGAAAATAAACCTGATGCATTGGTCACTAGAATATATTCTGGTTGGACGACCAGATAAACAGACAATCTCAAAGTATGCCAAGGGCCGGGATCGGTATATTGGCGTGGGATTACTTGTGTCGGCTGCATTGTTGGGTATTGCTCTGTCTCAATCCATCATCACTGTACAGAATTTTCATGATCTGAACGGTCCTTATTCTTTGGTTGATGGTATGATAGAGCTATTTAAAAAAGGGAAGGCCGCCATCGCTATGGTCGTTCTTGTGACGACGATAATCGTACCGATCATCACTCTCTCAAGTGCCTTCGAACTTTGGTATAAACATGAGCTGCATAGCGACAGATTTTCCTATAAAGCCCAGCGCCTCCGTCGGTATGGGCGGCTTTGGTATCTTGTTTTCGGATCTGTTTTAATTGGTATTTATCTCATTCAAAACAGCGAAATAGAGGCAGTTATTCATGCGCCGGTTTACTACCTGACTGTGTCTTTAGCGTTACAGAAGCTTGCAATAGCCAGGATGGAACCCCTAATAAACACCGTCCAGTTTGTCGAAGATGATATGACGTAAAAACGAATTAAGAAATTCGTTATGGTTGTGAGATATAGTCTGACGACTGCAAATCTCTATTGCTTCGTGCAATTGGATCGTAGTTGACAGCAATTAGTGGAGTAATCAGTTGGTCCGTTATTTCTTTACCCGAACAGCCCGGATTCCCGGTTTTGAAGTTGAGCATAACCAGTTTTTGCGGACTGTACGAACGGTTTTCGTTAATTTCAAGTATCGTGGGTTCGTTAAAACAACACTTGGTATCATGGCCAGGGTTTCTTCCAGACTCCAATTACCGGTTATGCAAAAGTTTATGTTTCAGGAACATGGTAACGAACATACATGGCTGGACACAGGTGGGATTGTTGAAGTCCAAAATCTTGATTTGCCAGAAGGAAAACAAAAATCGGCGACGCGGTACGAAGCCGCCTCTGAATATGAATTCAGAGATGTTGTTGAAAGGTTGAAAGTCTCATACGAAAAGTATCATTTTCTCGATTATGGGTCTGGCAAAGGTGCAATTCTGGCCGCCGCAGTGGCTTATCCTTTTAAGTCTGTTGTCGGAGTTGAACACAGCCTGATGCTTCACGAGGTCGCGGCAAAAAACATAACAGAAATCAAGCGGAGGAACAGTGTGATAGCTGAAGCACTAGACTCTGTACATGGCGATGCTACGACTTATCAACTGCCGTCCGAACCGCACATTATATACCTTTATAACTCTTTTGGTGCGGACATTTTGAGGGCTGTTGCCGACAGAATAACCCATGATCTGGCAGACGTCCAAGAGCCGATTTATTTTCTTTACAATAACCCCATGCACCATACCATCCTGGACGAAAATGAAAAATTCCAGAAAATATCATCGCCTTTTGGTGGTAAATGGATGGTTTATTCTATTAATCCATGAAGGGCGGCGAGGTTAACGATTTAACTCTTTCATAGCCCCTTCAAGGCCGCCAATGGTGAGAGGAAACATTCGATCCGTCATCAATTGCTTCATCATTTGAACTGACGGCGTATAGTCCCAATATTTTTCAGGGACTGGATTAAGCCAAACAGCTTTGTGATAAATATTCAACATCCGTTCCATCCAGGCCTGACCTGGTTCTTCATTCCAGTGTTCGACACTGCCCCCTGCGTAGGCGATCTCATAGGGGCTCATGGTCGCATCCCCCACAATGATCAGTTTATAATCTGCAGGATATGTATGAAGAACGTCCCATGTGGGCATAAAAGCAGAATGCCTTCGGCTATTTTCCTTCCACAGTTTTTCATAAACGCAGTTATGGAAATAATAGAATTCCAGATGCTTAAATTCACTGCGCGCGGCTGAGAAGAGTTCTTCACACGCCTTGATATGATCGTCCATGGAACCGCCGATATCAAACAGAATGAGCACCTTGACCGTATTGTGGCGTTCGGGGCGCATTTTTAAATCCAGAAATCCGGCATTACGGGCCGTTGACCGAATAGTGTCGTCCAAGTCCAGCTCATCTGCGGCGCCTTCGCGGGCAAATTGCCGGAGCCGCTTCATGGCAACCTTGATATTGCGGGTGCCAAGTTCAATGCTGTCATCTAGGTTTTTATATTCGCGTTTGTCCCAGACTTTTACAGCTTTGCGGTTGCGACTTTCCTTTTGGCCAATGCGAACACCTTCAGGGTTATAACCATAAGCCCCGAACGGTGATTTACCAGCCGTACCAATCCATTTATTGCCACCTTGATGCCGTTTTTCTTGTTCCTTCAATCGCTCCTGGAGGGTTTCCATGAGCTTTTCCCAGCCACCCATGGCCTCCACTTCAGCTTTTTCTTCATCGGTGAGTGATAGCTCTGCCAGTTTCTTAAGCCATTCATCGGGGATTTCGACTGTCTGGTCGTCTGCAATAAACTCGATACCGTTGAAGCAATGGCCAAATACCTGATCAAACTTATCAAGATTCTTCTCGTCTTTCACCAAAGTGGTGCGCGATAGATAGTAAAAATCATTGACCGAATATTCAGCACAGCCCGCTTTCAATGCTTCAATCAAAGTTAGGTATTCACGCAGCGTAACCGGTATTTGGGCATCTTTGAGCGTAAAGAAAAATTTGGTGAACATACGTGTTCTCCGTTGCTATCGTTGTTCGCGCCTGGACAGAAAAGCCAATCGCTCGAACAAGTGGACATCCTGCTCGTTCTTTAACAAAGCACCATGTAAGGGCGGAATAAGTTTCGAGGGATCCTTCGAACGAAGAACATCTTCTGGAAGGTCTTCGGACATGAGCAGTTTTAGCCAATCAAGAAGTTCGCTTGTTGAGGGTTTCTTTTTCAGACCCGGCGTTTCACGAACATCAAAAAACACTTTCAAAGCATCCCGAACCAGCTCCTGTTTTGCATCCGGATGATGCACATCAATAATCTTTTCCATCGTTTCTGTATCGGGGAAGCTGATATAATGGAAAAAGCACCGACGCAGGAAAGCATCGGGAAGTTCTTTTTCGTTATTGGATGTAATAATCACTAAAGGTCGATGTGTTGCCTTGATCGTCTCCTGAGTCTCGTAGACATAAAACTCCATGCGATCGAGTTCCTGCAACAAGTCATTCGGAAACTCAATATCCGCTTTATCGATTTCATCAATCAATAAAATAGGACTTTCGGCGGCTGTAAAAGCCTCCCACATTTTCCCAGGGCGAATATAATTGGAAATATCATGTACTTTCCCATCGCCGAGCTGCGAATCGCGTAGGCGGGAGACAGCGTCGTATTCATACAGTCCCTGTTGCGCTTTCGTGGTCGATTTGATGTTCCATTCGATAAATTGTTTGCCGAGCGCATTTGCCACTTCCTGTGCCAAAACAGTTTTACCTGTGCCCGGTTCCCCTTTTATCAAAAGAGGGCGCTCCAACGTAATCGCTGCGTTTACGGCGATCATCAGATCTTCCGTTGCAACATATGTATCCGTACCTTTAAATTTCATGCCGTACTCTCAATTTCTTTTTTCTTATTTAGTGACCTGCGGCGCCCGCTATTTATTGGAAAATAGGACGGGTAGAAGCAATGATCAAGTAAATTGACAAAAAGTCAATTGCAAGACCTTGCCCGCTTGTCACTCACTCATCAGGATAGTGACTCAGGATAATCGGGGCCACGTGTTTCGATCCGCCCTTTTTCAAAGTGAACGAGATCGCGCAGCAAGCCATCTCGAATGGAATAAATGATGCCGTGAACGGAAAAGGCCTGTCCCGCGTCCCAGGCATCCTGAACGACCGTTGTTGCGCAGACATTCTGTACTTGCTCAATAACATTAAGCTCGCAGAGTAAATCCGACCGTTGCTGATCTGTTGTCGCATTTTCCATTGCCGATTTATTGTGTCTGATAATCGAACGAATTGGGCGCAACCAATTATCAATCATCCCGAATTTCTGGCCTGAAAGGGCCGCTTCGACGCCACCGCAACCATAATGGCCACAAACAATTACATGCTTCACTTTTAGAACTTCAATCGCATACTGCAAAACGGACAGACAGTTTAAGTCCGAAGGAACAACGATATTTGCGACATTGCGATGAACAAATACGTCACCAGGTGGCAAGTCGACGATCTGATTTGCCGGAACGCGACTGTCAGAACATCCAATCCATAAATATTCAGGATTTTGCTGGTCGACCAATCTTTCAAAAAAGTCAGGTCTATTTTTTTTCGTGCGGGCAGCCCAATCCTTATTCCGTTGAAATATTTCGTAAAAACTATCCATGTTTGGGTTTCCTTCAACACGTGATTTTTAACGGTTAGGGTGTCGTTATCAATTGCTGCGAGATTAATATTCGGAAAATTGCTTTTGGGAAACAGCTAATTTGAATTTTCGTTCATCTTCCGTTGAACTGGAAATGACTACTTTATGCAATTTGTTTGACAAATAATTTATTTAGGCAGACCGTAGGGTTAAAAGAAATCGTCAGTAAGCGAGCTAAATGCCTTCAAAAAACCGGCCAGCGGCCGTAAAAAGACACGCCTTCTACATTTTCCTGATTTGCGCCGTGATGTTTGGCCTTGGGCAGTTTCATCGCATGTCCGGTGCCGTGGTCATGCCGCCCATTGCCAAGGAAATTGGCATTGCCGTTGAGGATTTGGGGATTGCCGCAGCGGCGCTATTCTTCGCTTCCGCACTTGTTCAGGTGCCTATTGGAATGCTGCTTGATCGATTTGGTCCACGTATAATAATCCCGAGCATAGGTGTGTTGGCGGTCATCGGATCTATGATGATTGCCACGGCAACTAACTTCAACGAATTATTGATATCTCGAATTCTCATCGGGCTTGGCTTTTCTGCCACCATGATGTCCGCATATGTGCTTTTCGCAAAATGGTTTCCCCCGACAAAATTTGCGACGATGGCATCCTGGCTTATGGCGGCTGGAAGTATTGGCGGTATAATGGCGTCAGCACCGCTTGCCGGCATGATTGAGCTGTTCGGATGGCGATCACCGTTTATTTTTGTGGCAGGTGCGACTGTGGTCATGCTGTTGATTGGTATCGTAGTTATTCGGGATGCGCCGCCCGGCTACAGCCATAGCCTCAATACGCCGTCAACCATGGGGCAGAGTATTCGCGGATACATAAACGTATTGCGCCATCCACGGTTTTTCAATTTGCTGGCCATGGGGTTCGTCGCTTATGGACCTGCCGTGGCAATTATCGGAATGTGGGGCGGACCCTTCCTCGAAGATACCTATGGTCTGGACGGCTGGGAAAGAGGCCAGGTACTGTTTCTTATGATGATTTTTGTGCCTATTGGTGCGTTGTTTTTTGGACCGCTTGACCGGTTTTTCAAAAGCCGCAAGATAATTGTCTTCACAGCGGTAACCTCCGAGTTGGCTGCCTTCGCCGTGCTTGGGCTTGTCGAGAATTTATCTATTTTTGCTGTCACATGTCTTTTCGTCTATATTGCGTTCGTTCAACAATATTACGTTGTCCTCGCTGCCCAGTGCAGAGCGGCTTTTCCCGACCACCTGGTTGGCCGTGCAAACTCTACTTTGAATTTGATCAGTATTACTGGCGTCGGGTTTATGCAATCCATGTTTGGCTGGATTCTGGCGATAAATCCAGAGGCAGGGTATCAACATTCTTTTATATTTGTCAGTGGCATGCTCGTTCTAGCACTGTTGATCTACTCAAGATCCAGTGAAAAGCCAATGAAAGAAACCATCGCTCCCGCCTAATTTAAATCACACTGATCTGACCTAATACACTTGCGAATACCCGGGCAAAAGGAGAGGGAGGCTGTTAACTCCGATCACGTTTGTATCAGGAAACCTGTTAAATCATGGACAATTCAGCGAAAACTCTTATATTTTATAGTATTAATGTAATTGAGCTGTTCCTGATATCAACTGTCTTGAGAAGGTTTGGTGAGAGGAAACTCACATGACTAAACATGATACGACACTTGCCGTAAAACGAAACAGAGCTTTTGTTTCGCAAGCGATGTCGATCCCGCTTTTGACACGAGAACGTGAATTCGAACTCGCATTTCTCTGGCGTGACCATGATGATGAGAAGGCTCTTCACGAGCTCGTTTCGGCTTATATGAGGCTCGTCGTCTCCATGGCGACCAAATTTCGGAATTATGGCCTGCCGATGGGCGATCTGGTGCAAGAAGGCAATATTGGCCTGATGCAAGCCGCTTTTAAGTTTGAGCCGGAACGGGAAATTCGATTTTCAACTTATGCCAGCTGGTGGATAAAATCAGCAATGCAGGATTACATCCTGCGCAATTGGTCGATTGTCAGATCCGGGACGAGCGCCTCTCAAAAATCACTCTTTTTCAATTTGAGATGGCTGCGGGCTAAAATTCAAAGTTCTGATGATGGCGGTTTCTCGTCGGATACCTTGGATATTATTTCCAAAAAGTTGAGGATAAAGATTGGCGAAGTTGAGAAAATGGCCAATCGGTTGTCTGGCCGCGATCAATCCTTGAATGCCCCCATTGGCGAGAACGGGGATGATAGTCTGGAAGATTTTTTGCCCGACACAGGGCCGACACCAGAAGAAGCAGTAATGAAGTCCCTGGATGGTGAGGTCAGATCCAATTGGCTGGATCTGGCGTTGCACGAATTGACTGACCGCGAACAGCTGATTATTCGTGAAAGAAGGCTACAGGATGATAAAACTACGTTGGAAGTGTTGGGTGGCCGGTTAGGTATTACCAAGGAAAGAGTACGCCAGATAGAACATAAGGCGTTCGAAAAATTAAGAGTGTCAGTTGTCCGAATTAGCCGCGCTCCTGTCAAGGGAAGCTCTTCGGTCGCCTAATCTGGATTCAAAACAGTTCTTGTTGGCTGTTCGAAGGGACGCTTTCGATTGGAACTGTTAAGTCGATATCATCGTTGCGGACATTCCCAACACGACGCGACACTTTGTGATACGACATTTTTGAGCTGTCGAATGGCTGAAGTAAGCCTAGCTCAGACCCACCCTCCAACCATTGCCTGTGATTGACCTTGTCTATAATTACCGGCATGCGATGATGAATAAAAGCAATGCTTTCAGCAGCTAGCGTCGTTAAAATGGTACAGCTTTCTATTGATGTTCCTTGCGGATCTTTCCAACGTTCCCAAAGCCCTGCAAAAGCAAACAATGGTGCATCGCGAAGACCAATCAGCCAGGGCTGTTTTTCCGTTTTTCCCAGCTTTTGCCATTCGTAAAATCCAGTCGATGGGATGAGGCAACGGCGCGACTTGAAAGCGGCACGGAATGCTGGTTTTTCTGCTACGGTTTCTGACCGGGCATTGATCATTTTAGTGCTAAATTCAGGCGTTTTTGCCCAGGAAGGAATTAAGCCCCAATGAGCTGAGAAAAGCTCTGTTCCAGAAGCAGCCTTATCTGAAGGCAAACGGATCGCCGTAATTTGCGTTGTAGGTGCAATATTGTATCTGGCTTGAAGATTTGGGCTTTCTTGAAAACCGAAAAGCTGCCGGATTGCCTCTACCGGGCTGGTTAAACTGAATCTTCCGCACATCGTGATGACCTACCTACATCGTTCTTTGCAACCATCAGCATAAGAGAAATCTTGCCACTGTTGAAGAAAATATTGTGCTCAAGCGCGGCGGAAAAGGTATTCGAAATGTGACGAACGATACAAATTTCCCTTTTAGTATCGGCTATTGCCCCCCTAAAGCTCAGATTTTTCTTGAACTACGATGTCAGCGCAATATCTACACGGCTAATGCACCAAAAATACGGAAATTGCAGAGTCGAAACTATCTGGACAAAAATTTATTTGGCTTGAGGAATGAGAAAGATGCGGGACGAAATCAAAACAACTTGGATCATTGCGGGCCTTTTGGTTGCTGTGATGGGAATTAGTTCGTTATTGGCCGACAGCTCTGATGTCCTGGCTCAAAATGAACTGGACAACACATCAATGGCGACCGGGACGGTCGTTGCTAAGAAAATCACCGAAAAAGGGAATAACTGTGACTGGGTCGGTTCTCTTTTCTCAAAATCCTAAGGGGGATGAACGGGTCTCACCCGAGATTTGCTAATCCTGGAAATGCTTCGAGAAACCAGTAAGCGAGTATCTGGAACTGTCCGGAGAATATCAAGACACCGGTCGCAATAAGAATGAGGCCGGTTCCGATTTCAACCGTTTTAAAATATTTTCTAAACCGTCGCATGAACTTCAAAAATGTGTTCATTGCAAAGGCAGCAAGGATAAACGGAATCCCAAGCCCCAGAGAATAAACCCCAAGCAAACTTACACCATATCCAAGGGAGCTTTCGCTTGCTGCGAGGGCTAGAATAGTTCCCAAAATAGGCCCGATACAGGGTGTCCAGCCAAATCCAAAGGCGAGTCCGATTACGTAGGAGCCAAACCAGTTTTGAGGTTTATCCACATTATTGAAGCGAGCCTCTCGATACAGAAAAGGTATGCGGACGAGCCCGGTCATATGGATGCCAAAAATAATAATGACCGCGCCCGCAATTTTCGACAATAGCTCGAGGTGCTCAATAATCAGTCGATTGATGAAGGTGGCCGAAGCGCCGAGCAATATAAATACTGTAGAAAATCCCAGGACAAAAACAACAGCCATGGAAACCACTTGCCAATTGATTCCCCGGCGGACTGTTTCCTTCTCATCGAGATCAGCCAATTGATCAAGGCTCGTGCCGGCGACAAGGCATAGATAAGCGGGAACAAGCGGCAACACGCACGGGCTAAGAAAACTCACCAGTCCTCCACCAACCGCTGCTGCGTATGAAATATCCAGACCGCCCATTTCGTTAATCAATCCACCAAAAGCCGATTTTAAATACTATGTGCCACAGATAACCTTTTTCATGAGTATGTTCCAGTCACAAGATCGTAGAAAAAAGTGAGATATCAGTCCACAATGAAGGATCAACCTTGAAATCAAATTAATAAGAAAAAGAAATGACTGACACTGCCTCCAAAAAAGCGATCTGCTTGAGTTTGAACGGCCCGAAAGCCGTTGTTGTCAAAGAGATGCCAAACGAGCCGTTGAAAGCAGGCGAATATAGAATTCGCATGCGCGCTGCAGCCTTAAATTTCCCCGATTTGCTGATGACATATGGAAAATATCAATTTAGACCCGGGGTGCCGTTTATTTTGGGGATGGAAGGAGCCGGGATCATCGAGGAGTTTTTAGATCCAGTCTCTGATTATTCCCTTGGCGATCCAGTTTTGGTGAAAGGGAAAACTGGGGCCTTCGCTGAACATGTGACGGTCACGCGTACCCAGTTGGCGGTAATGCCGAGAAACTTGTCATTTGAAGAAGCTGCCGCCTTTTCCGTAACCTATTTAACTGCGCATGTTTCGTTGGATGACAAGGCGCGGGTTAAACCGGGAGAAACCGTTTTAATTCTTGGTGCCGGCGGTGGGGTAGGCCAAGCAAGTGTAAATGTTGCAAAAGCAATGGGAGCGATTGTAATTGCAGCCGCCAGTTCCGACGCAAAACTCGCACTCGCCAAACAGAGCGGCGCGGATTTTCTAATTAACTATCAAAAGGACGATTTTGCCGTTGAAGTTCAGAAGATCACAAATAATGAGGGGGCGGACGTTATTCTTGATCCAGTCGGTGGCGAGTATTTTGAAAAGTGCTTCGAGTGCATAGCCTGGGCCGGTCGTATCTTGATTGTTGGATTCGCCGGCGGAGAATTTGGCGTTCTAAAAACGAACTTACCCGCTAAAAAAGGGTGTTCAGTTATCGGCGTGCGGGCCGGCGAATTTGGCCGGCGCGATCCTGTTGCGGGACGCCGCAGTTTTGAAAAACTAATCAAACTTACAGAAGAAAACGATTTGAAGCCGCTCATTGGGAAGCGGTGGACACTCGATCAAGTCAAAGACGCGTTGATAGCAATGGAACGACGAGATGTTGTGGGTAAGCAGGTTGTGACAATTGCTTAGTCGAAAAAATGCGGATGAAGGGTTTGAACCCTTCATCCGCAAAAAGAATTAGATACTAAGCGACTTCCGCTAGTTTCGTGTCGTCAGCGACGAAAATAGAAAACAGTAGTTCTAAAACATCAACGACGTTTTCATCTTGCAATGAATAGTAAATCGTCTGCGCGTCTCTACGTGTCTTTACAACGTCTTCCTTGCGTAACCGGGCAAGATGTTGTGACAAGGCAGATTGACTAAGACCAACGATCTTTTCCAATTCACCAACGGAACGCTCTTTGTCGACCAAGTTACAAAGGATAAGCATCCTGTGCTTATTTGACATCGCTTTAAGGAAGCGACTTGCCTCCAGAGACTTTTCTTGAAGTAGGGAGATATCCATTAAAAAACCATCTAATTTGTTGTGTTGCTGAAAATGCTTAACCGCTGATATAACAATTTTGCGAATTGATGCAAGTAAAACAATAATGAAATACAAAAAAGTTATGTAGAAATGTGATGTATGCTACTTTTTGGCGAATGGAATAGAAATACAGCATCTTATAATATAGGCGAAGACAATGTAGCGTGCCGACTCTCTTGGTGGCTTTTTAATCTTTATGAAAAAGTAATATACGCTCGGAAAAATTTATGTTACTTCCTCTTCTGGATTCTATGGACGTGGCTTTTCTCAACTGATCAGGGGTTCACTTTACAGTGCCCTACCTCATTTGGGGGATAGGGTCAGCAGGATATAGTTAACAACATTTATTTCTTGTTTTTTCATTATAAGCTGTTGTTTTATAATGGATATCAGTATTACGAGCCAGATTAATCGGAATAACAACAGTATCGGCTGATTAACCATAATTTTGGATTGATGGTTAATAATAGGTAAAAAAAACAATGGTGATCCCCATGTTTAGGGGATGAGTCAAATTGTGGGGGACTGGTAAGTCTTATTTAACAGCGGGCCTTGGTACTTTGGGGCCTTTCTTGCAAATATGGACGGGACCGACGCAATGCGAAACCTGCGGGATGAAATAATTGATATGGCAAAAAAACGATCTCATGAAATAGGCGTAGCGTTAGGCTCTGCGACCATATTGGCAATCATGGTAATCAGTTTTGGGCTGCTATTCAGGATTGGTGCTGCAGCTGATTCTGCAGAGAAATTTGCTTTTGTAAAATCTCAAAAGACCACACAAGGCGTTGTGCTGGATAAAAAGGTAAATGATTTATGGACACAACCTGGTGCTTATGCCCAGTTGACCGATCTCGATATGCCGGACGTCCATAGCCTGAACAAAACTTTCAAGAGCGTTGATTTATTCGGCCGGACATTTACGTCGGAAGATATGTGTATCGCACAAGCCGTTTATTTCGAAGCGAGAAGCGAGCCGCTTGTTGGCCAAGTTGCCATTGCCGAAGTGATATTGAACAGGATTGTTGATGCGCGATATCCGGATACCGCCTGCGCTGTGGTCTTTCAAAACCAGCATCGTCGGCACAAATGTCAATTTTCCTTCGCTTGTGACGGCCAATCCGATCGACCCAGAAATACGCGATCATGGGAAAAAGCGTTAAAGGTTGTTGCTCTCGTCATGAATGGCGAACGGAGCGGCATTGCGAAGCGGGCCACTCATTATCATGCCTCCTATGTAAATCCGAGATGGAGCGCCTATCTCGATAAACTTGGGCAAGTCGGCAGTCATATTTTCTATCGAGAAGAAGCGATCTAGTTACTTCTTTTTCCAGAATCCAAGAAATGAATGCAGAACAAGCGTTGTGATCACCAGAGTACCGCCGATAAGCGTCTCCGAGTGCGGCACTTCGTTGAGGACAAGCCAAACCCAGAGCGGTCCCAGTATACTTTCTAACAACATCAACAGGCTTACTTCCGGTGCCGGAATATAGCGTGGACCGATTGTGATGAGACTGAATGCCAACGGCAGAATGAAGAGACCCAGCAAAACGAGATAGGCGAAGCCCTCCGATGTCACGGAACCAGGATCGGCGAGCGGAAAAGCTATGGCGGCGACCATCAGGCCTGACAAGCCGAGAGAGGGTACCATATCAATGTCTTTTGCATGGCGTACCGTTGTGATTTGCCCTGCCAAGCCAAAAGCACAGACAAGAGCGAAGATATCTCCGTGGCGGCTGCCACCTCCCAGACTTCCAATAAAAATAAGGCTGATGCCGCCAACACAGATTAGGATGGCGATCCACGTTAAAGGCGCAATTCGCTCTTTTAGAAAGATGCGGGACAGGACAGCGGCCCACAAAGGTGCTGTTGCGATAATGACGAGCGTATTTGCGACCGTGGTATGCGTTATTGCCAACACAAAAAATATTGTGCTTAGGGTAAACAGGACAGCGGCGAGGATCCCGCGTTTTCCCATAACCGTCAAAAAGCCGACGCTGCCGCGACCATGCCGGAGAATATAATATCCCCAAATGCCCGCTGCAAAAAATAACCCCCGCCAGAATAAAATCGTCCATCCATCCGAACCAATAAGACGGATAAGCAATCCGTCCGGGGACAAAATAATAACGCCCAAGGTTGTAACAAGCGTGCCATATAAATGAGGCGATAGTTTTGCCATTTTGATCCTGCTCGGGAACATGTGAAAAGAAGAGTAGGGGCCTGTCTAATTGCTCTATCGCTAAAGCTTCAATAATCCAAGAGAAAACTCATTGTCACACACGACAAGGAGCGCCGATTTGGTTTGTATAAATGCAAATAAATTGTCATTGTCCAGCCATATCGCAAGGAAGCGCACAGGAGGGGGGCTATGATGTCAGATTGCAGTATTAAATCGGCCGAAGCAGGTGCCGGCAACCTGGACCTGGTCTGGTCCGATGATCATCACAGTCGGTTTCATTTTATCTGGTTGCGGGACAATTGCCCTTGTCCCGCTTGTCTTCACCCTCAAACGAGAGAAAGAACTTTTGATGTGATGTCAATTGCGGCGGATCAGCCGGTTCCGAGTTCTGTTGATGTGCACGAAGACCAACTGGTGATTTGTTGGGAGGACGGTCACGTCAGCACTTTTCAATCAGATTGGCTTCGTCCGAACTGCTATTCGAAACTGGCGCGGGAGGCGCGGCGAGAAAAGCCGGTTTTATGGACGTCAAAGGTAAAATGCGCTTTACCGGAAATCGACTATGAAACCGTGATGAAAAATGACACGGGTTTGCTGGCATGGCTGGACTTGTTGATAGAGTATGGCTTTGCCCTTATCCGGAATACGCCGACAGTTCAGGGGGAAGTTACTCGGGTGGCGAACCGAATTGCGTATTTGCGGGAAACTAATTTTGGTCGGGATTTTGATGTTATTTCCAAACCGAATCCCAACAATGTGGCTTACACGGCCCTAAAACTGGAATCACATAGCGATCTGCCAAATTGGGAACTGCCCCCCGGAACACAGTTCCTGCATTGTCTGGAATTTGATGCAGAAGGCGGTGAGAGCACGCTGGTTGATGGATTTGGCGCGGCGCGTCAGCTTGAGAATGAGGATCCTGCCGCCTTTGAGACGCTGGCAAAACTGCATATTCCCTTTCGTTTTCATGATCAGGATTGGGATGTTCAGTGGTCCGCCCCGACCATTGCCCAAGATCCGTTGGGGGACATACAGGAAATAAGGTTTCACGCTGCCCTGACCGCGCCCCTTGATCTGGATTTTGAGGATGTTCTGCCCTTCTATCGGGCGTACCGGATTTTTACCGACATCGTCAGAAGGCCCGAGAACATCCTCGCTCTCAAGCTGCGGCCGGGCGATTTACTGGTATTCAATAACCGCCGCGCCCTGCACGGCCGGGCCGCTTTCAACCCGGAAACCGGACCGCGCCATCTTCAGGGATGTTACGTCGATAATGACAGCATCCTCAGCAAGCGCCGGATATTGCGGGGGAAATCCTAGACGATTTTATGGGCGATCAGGCTGTCCACCGTTTCAGTCAATGACGTGTCGAGATCAATCGGTTGCCAGTTGAGGTCCTGGCGGATGCGCGCTGTATCGAATTTGTGAACCTGGCCTAACCGCGGGACGATTATTTTCAGGGTCGGGTTGAAATTCGCCATAAAGCGGACGAGCCAGCTGGGAATACGGCGGGTTGGCACCTTGAAATCGGAGCCGGCGAGATGATCATGGACCTGTTTTGCCAGCTTGTAATAATCCATAAACCCGGTCACGCAGATATAGCGGTTGCCCGGCGCCTCGGGGGCGGTCAAGGCGGCCACATGCGCCGCCGCCACGTCCCGCACATCGACAAGACTGAAGCCAATATCCGGAATGCCGGGAACCTGGCCCGAGAGCAGTCTGCGGACCACCTCATGCGAGGCACTCGTGTCCGGATCGATCAGCGGTCCAAGGACAAAGCCCGGATTAATCATCGCAAGTTCCGGACGGTCCGCCTCGGGCAGGGAGTTGATATAGTCCCAGGCCGCCCGCTCGGCGATGGTTTTACTCTTGGGGTAGGCGCCGATATCCTGCGTTATATCGCTCCAATGGCTCTCATTGAAGGGCTCCTTCGAATTATGCCCGCCGGAAACCGAGGCGATGGAGGAGGTCATGACAATGCGCGAAACTTGCGCGGCAACGGCAGCCTTCAAGGCACGCAGGGCCCCGTCACGGGCCGGGATAATCAGCTCATTCTCGTCGTCAGGCTGCTCCGCCGGTAACGGCGAGGCCATATGCAAAAGATATTTTGCCCCCGCCAGAGCTGCGTCCCAGCCCTCATCCTCGGATAAATCGACTTTGGCAAAACTCAGGTCGGTCACATCGCACTCAGCCGCGAGGGAGGCCGTCAACCGTTCGACACGACCAGGATCGCGCACGGTACCGCGCACCGCATAGCCTTTATCCAGTAAAATCTTGATGGTGTGCTGAGCGATAAAACCCGAGGCCCCTGTAACCACGACCAGATCTTTGTTTTGCATCCCTGTCTCTCCCTATAATAGGCAGGCAGTCTATACTAAATTATTCCGGGCGCACTCAGAAATTCCATGTCGATTTTCGGGGAAAGCAAGATGCAAATCGATGCTATCAAGGGCCTGGATGAAGGAACGAGAGGAGAGGACACCAGCAATGGCCATCAATTGGACGCAAATAACAGAGGCCCTGAACAGCGCCGGGTTCGCTCGCCTTGAAAATCTCCTGACGGAAGCCGACTGCCAGGAGTTGATCGCCCTGTACGCGGAGGAAGAGCGTTTTCGAAATCGCGTTGTCATGCAACGGCATGGATATGGCCAAGGAGAGTATCGGTATTTTTCCTATCCACTTCCGGAAAAGGTTTCGACTTTGCGTCAGCAATTCTACCGGCCGCTTTCTGTCATCGCCAATAACTGGTCAGAGAAACTGAAATTCAAAATGCGATATCCCGATACCCTGGAGGAATATACGAAAATTTGCCACGGGGCCGGCCAGCAACGGCCGACACCTCTTTTGCTGAAATATAAAACCGGTGACTTTAACCGATTACATCAGGACCTCTATGGAGAGCATGTTTTCCCGCTGCAAATGGCCATCCTGCTCAACAAACCCGGTATAGATTTTACCGGTGGCGAGTTTGTCTTGACGGAGCAACGCCCCCGCATGCAATCGCGCGCGACGGTTATTGGCTTAAAACAGGGGGATGCCGTTATATTTGCCGTCAATGATCGACCCAGAATGGGCTTGAAAAGAATGTCCCGGTTAAAAATGCGCCATGGTGTCAGTGAGATCAGGTCCGGAAACAGGCATACCCTGGGAATCATCTTTCATGACGCAACCTAATCGTCTCTAATCGATTTCTTCGTTCTGAATACGACAGTAGAAAACAGACACGGGAAAGGGCCCGCCGACTATTCGCAGCCCTTACTATCCCTTTCATAGACGCCAGGACTCAATTTAGTTGCAGTTTAGTAATTTTCCGTGGATATTCTGTCGGCGGCATAGCCCGACCGACCAGAGAAGCCAGGGCAAACAGGGTATAGTGGGGGCGGATCATTTTGCATACTCCCAAAAAGTTCGGGTTTGTTATGACACCCAGAGGCAGTATGAATTGTCTTGTCTGCGGCATTGATACGTTGCGGATTGCCAATCGTATGAGCGGGCAGCATCTGTACGACTGGTATATCCTGACCATAGACGGAGAAAGCGAACTCAGTAGCAGCGGCATTGAAATTTTACCCGATATGGCGTTTGAGCAAGCCACGGATCTGGATATTCTTTTCGTTCTGGGTGGATTAGAGACCGATAAAATTGACGACGAGCATTTGCTGGCTGAGTTGCGTCGTATTGCCCAACACGGCACCGGTATCGGTGCCTTGAGCACAGGCGCCTTTATCCTGGCGGCGGCGGGGCTTCTTAATAACTATCGATGTACTATTCACTGGGAAGGCGCGATCAGCCTTCAGGAACGGTATCCGCGGGTGATTTTTACGGGCAGTCTTTTTGAGATCGACAGGAACCGCTATACCTGCGCCGGTGGAACCTCGGTGATCGATATGATGCTACATATGATTACAGAGCAACATGGGCTCAAACTCGCGCAGGATATTTCTCTGCAATTCATGCATGACCGCATTCGTACCCATCATGACAAACAACAAGTTGTTCGAAAACTGCAGTTAGCGGCGAAATCCCAGAAGCTTCTGTCGATTGTCGAGATTATGGAACAGAATATCGAAGATCCCATTGCGCCGGATGCGCTGGCGGCGACCGTAGGAATTTCCATCCGTCAGGTTGAGCGGCTTTTTCGTCAGCATACGGACAAATCGCCGGCGCGCTATTATATGGAGCTACGGCTTGAACATGCCCGGTTGCTGTTGCTACAAACCAGTATGTCCATAACGGAGATATTTATCGCCTCCGGATTCTCAACGCATTCACATTTTGCCAAAAGCTATCGCGAGCAATATGGCATTAGTCCCAGCAGGGAACGAAAGCCTCACTAGGGCTCGGCCTTTTATTGCGTTGGCACTTCTAACGCTGCGGGCGTTTGGGTTGCATTAACCGGCGCAGGCGATGCCGTAATTTATGCCGCTTGAATGGATTGGCGGAAGACGGCGTTCCGGTCCAGGCCATGTCATATAGATACTCCCGGGTCCAGTCGTCTCCGTCGTCAAAGGCGCGTGTCCGGTTGTCGCTGATCAAAAGGCCCGCCTGCTGTCCGCTCCGGAAGGTGGCGCTCTGTGGCCAGTCAGTCTCGGCCCATATGGTTCCGTGTCGATCGACCAGATAGGGTTTCTGGCCCTGCTCTTTAATTTGCTGGGTGAAGCTGGCGGGGCCGGATTCCATGGCGCGAGCGTCTTCCTTGCCGCGGATATCGAAAAAAGACATGTGCTGAAGGCTCTCGGCAGAAATCATAAAGCCGTTGGAACGTACATGAATATTGGGAAAGGGGGGATCGAGGGCACCCGAACTTTCCCAGCTGCCGGTCGCGCCGACAATGCCGGCTTGCGGTGCCGTCGTCAGGGCATTGAACAGGAAAGTCAGCCAATTGTCGCCTTCGATTTGGCTGAAGGAATTCAGGAAGCAGTAATAGTCATAGTCCAGATCATCGGCAACGGCCAAATAGGGACCAATATCGAGCCCGTCGTCGCCGGCGAAATCATAGCGGACGAACCTGCTATCACCGAGGATTGACAGGAAGGGCACATCTTCGCCCGCCTCGAAATCCTTGAAAACCAGAACCAGGTCATGGTCCTTCGGATCTTCATGTTGTTGGTAGGAGTCAAGAAATTCAGCAAACGGTGTTAATCCGTTTGCCTTTCGGATCAAATGCACGACGGCGATGGACGGCCCCGGCATCTTGCCCGTTCCCGACTAGGACAACAACTTGGAAATTTTCTTTCGAATGCCCGTTTTCGGGCCGTTCACAGCCAGATACTTCCAGACTGAAATACCAAAGCGCGTGTCAAAATTCGCCAGCATTTCAAAATCAGGATCTTTTTCAAGTTCCTTGAAGACCCGGACACAGTCTGGGACTGCACCCGTATCGTGGAAGACGAAAACGCAATCCTTCTTGACGATTTCCTTGGCCAGTTCGATATCCTGCATCAGGCCCTTGTAACTATGGTCGCCATCGATAAAGGTGAAATCGATTTGTCCCTGATAGGGCAGCAGCGCCTTGCGGGCTTCCTTCGAATGGGAATCCATGATCAGTTCCAGAACCAGATTGGTGTTCACTGTCGGCTTGATACGCTCCCAGTGAACGAAGGCTTCATGCATGCCAATATCCAGAACGATGGTTTTTTCAACCTTGTAATAGTCGCGCAGGAATTTAGTCTGGCCACCGGAGGCAATGCCGATATCCAGGCTGAATTTTGACGGTGGTAATTGGGTCGCCATGTAATGGACGAAATCCGCATACTCATCCGGGTCCTGCTGAAGATATAATCCGTTTTCATTTTCAGGAAAATGAAAGAACCCCTCATCAGAAGAGCCCGCTTCTATTACAGCTTGTTTGATTTGATCGCGCGAGATTTCCACGTCACTAATCCATTCGATTCTGGTCTCTAGACTTCCCAATATTGAGAGCCCATCTATAAACAATCAATTTACTCTTTGCAATGATCGCCGCGTATTATTCGCCGTGACCCTAGGGCCGTCGTAACTTCAGGAGAATACGCAGGGTTCGGGTGAATTTTTCCGTACAGCTGCTGGTATGTTTTAGCAGAAAAACCCGCATGGCCAGTTTCTGCCCGCCAGAGGCCTCCGACTGGTCATAGCTGCGTCGGCAAAAACGATAAAAACTGCGGGCCAGTTCGATTTGTGCCGCGGCTGATTTAGGCCGGTAGCGGTCGCTGGATATACCGGTTTCGCGCTGAAAAAACCGTGTCGCGTAATCACCGGCAACCCGATTGCGCGAAGCGAAGGGAAACAAGATCAGATGATCCCAGCCCCAGACATGCGGGAAATCACGGACAACATCGTCAATGGCCGTAACGATCGGCGCCCGGCGAAACAAACCGTACATCCAACCGGGATGGGAGGCCTTGATCATGTCAATGCTGTCGCCGAAGGTGGCTGTCGGCTTATGCGCCGTCAGTTCCTGACCGCCCTCGATTTGGCTTTCATCATTGGCCCGTATGACCTTGCCGACGGCCAGATCGACGGCCGGATTGTCGTCCAGAACCGCGGCCAGCGTTTCGATATAATTGTCATCGGACCAGTCATCATAGGACCGCCACATAAAATAATCACCGCGCGCCTGATCCACGACAAACTGAAAATTCGGGATCGGCCCGAGATTTTCCGATTGCCGGAACAGTTTCAGGCGGCTATCTGCGGCGGCATAGCGCTCGACGATGGCGACGGTGTTATCCGTCGAGCAATTGTCCGAGATGATGATTTCAAGGTCCGTGTGGGTCTGTCGCAACAGGCAGTCGAGGGCCTGCTCAATGAATTTTTCCGCGTTATAAAGCGGCATTCCAACAGAAATCAGGGGCAAGGCAGCACTCACAAAATTGAAGTTTCAGCGGATAGTAGGACAAGTCCTTGCCACTTGGCTATGATAAATCACCGCCGCTCAAGTCGCCGTATCTATGGCGAACAGCTCTTCTGCATATCCCTGTTCCATCCAGTAGGGATGCCGGTGCAGTCGGGTGAAACCGCCTTCTTTACGGATCAGGTCGGGCACGCAATATTGCTCGATTTTACCCTTATGGGTTTTCTCGGCTTCCTGATTGACGGAAAAGAAGAATTTCGACCGGGCCTTGACCAGGCGGATATAGTCCGATGATTCCTCGTAATTGATTTCCGGCAGGCTATCCATGTTCAATGCCAGTTCAAGTTTTTCCGGCAGTGCCTGCTTGCGGGTCGAGGGCAGGATTTTAACGGCAGTATTGGGCGTTTCACCATAAAGCGCGATATTCTCTTCGCCGATGGCCCCGGCAAGGAACGCGGCCTGTATGGCATTGACATAGGGAATATCGACGATTGAATAGTCGCGAAATCCTTGCAAGAACGCATAGCGGGCGACGTTGCCGAAACCGCCACCAATTTCCATGATACAGGCATTGGCCTGGAACCCGAGCTGGCGTAAACGATAGGGTACGTAAGCATGACGGATAGAATCCGGGCTGACCAGATACGGTCCGACTTCGGCAACCGGTGGCTGGCCAACGGGCGGCGCGGTGATTGTATGGCCGAGTTCCGCCTCGATTTTTTCGATATAGGGGGCGAGGTCGCCATTGGTGCTGGCGACATAGTCGTCAAATGAGGTCTGCTGGTTGGAGGGGAGGGTTTTTACAGCCAGTGCCTCCGCCAGGGACAAGATGGTGTCGCGGCAGCGAAAGGAAAAATAGTTGGGATCATAGGGGCTTTTCGCGGTCAGGAACAGGTCCGTATGGCCCATGCCAAAGAGTAGCGGGCCGGAGAAAAGCTGGCTGAAATAAGTGCGAAGGGTGGCGAAATCCCGGGACGTGAGTGCCTTGATAAAGCCGGCATTTTCCGCCGTAAGCTCCGTCCAGATATCATCCTCGCCGGCGGCGTCTTCGGCCGCTATATACGCTGTGCAGATACGCTCCAGCAGCGCGTCCTGAAAAACCATTGCGTTGTCATGACGCCGCGTCGGCAGGATCGGTGCATCAAATAGCGGCCGGGTCAGGGTTGGAAAGCGCAGGCTTTTCACGTTGCGTTTCAGCGCAGCACTTCGCTGCATCTTTGCGAGGATTTTTTTCAGGCGTCGATTCACGGCAGGTCTCAACTATTACAATGTAACGATGGTCATCCTGTTCATATACCCTGTATACTAAGCTTTGTAATACAAATTTTCAGGAAAAGACTGAGGGGCCGCTCATTGGGGATTGGTCGGCCGGACTCGATATTTCGAAATTTGTTTCAACAAGAGTTGGTCAAGAAACTTGTCGTACAGAATACAGTCGGTACAGAATTAGAATACATTCGGTACAGACAAAGTCGCGTTAAAAGCGGCGGTCAGGGGAGGAGACCTGATCGCTTGTTTTTAACATTAGAAAAACACGCTAACTACATATAATAAAAGAATTTATATGGGATGATCCTGTCAGGATTCAGTCCTGAAATAGCTGCGCAGACCGTCGTCTATACCGAGGAAGCGAGAGGGCGGTGTCTGCCCTGTTTGCGTCAGAACCTGGTCAAGGTGCTGGCGGTCGCCGACGATTGTCAACTCGTCGTCCAAATCGGCGAGTTGACCGTCCAGTGTTGCGGCCAGATCCGGTTTGTTGAGAAGCCGGGCGGCGGCGGCGGCGATTTCTGGTGGTCGCAGGGCAATCCCTGAACAGATATTGACGGGTCCGGTAACGGACGCGGCGAGAAGCCGTTCGAAACAATGGGCGACGTCGGACAGATGAATGAAATCAACGGCGCGTCCGGGCGTCTTGAAGTCGGGCAGCCGATCCGCGCCGATTTCCCGCAGGATGTGGGAGATCAGCTTGCTGCTGTCCTCTTCGGGGCCGTAGGGGAAAAATACCCGGGCCCAGACAAGATCGATGTCGCGGGCAATGACCCGCGCCAGATCGTGAAAGGCGGTTTTGGATGCGGAATAATAGCTGCGCGGATTAAGCGGCGACTCTGTTTCGTGCAAGGGGCCCTGGAGGCTGTAGGGGCTTTGAGAGTTTTGAGAGCTATGAGGACTTTTAGGGCTATGAGAGCTTTGGGGATCTTGCGGGCCCTGGCCCCAGTCATATTCGGCGCAGCTGCCGGTGAGGATGGCCCGCTCACCACCCTGGGCAACAAATCGGTCCAGCAGATGGGCGCTGGCGGCGATCCAGCGGAAATTTTCCGGTGACTGCCAGAACGTCCCGGGCGTCGCCTCCCAGGCGAGATGGATCATCCGGTGCGGTTTGTATTGTTCCATAAAAGCGGAGACGGCGGCGGGGTCCTGTAAATCAAGCGGTCGGTAGGTGACATTTTCCCGATCCTCAAACGCCTGCGGGGCGCGACCCACGGCGAGGACGGAATGGCCCGTTTCGCTTAAGTGGTCAACCACCCGCCGGCCGATCAGGCCAGTGGCGCCGGTGACGAGGCAGGTGGGATCATTTTTGTCTGTCATTTAACTTCAGAAAAAGGTTGCAAGAATTTGATCCTTATCAGAAATAACATCTGGAAGTGCCGGCCAATTAATCGCGATACCCGGATCATCCCAGTGAAATCCGCGATCATGACCCGGCTCAAAAGCCGGCGACATCTGGTAGAGAACATCGCTGTTATCTTCCAGCGTCAGAAAGCCATGGGCGCAGCCCGCCGGGATATAGAGGCCGCGGCCATTTTCCGGGCTTAATTCCACCCCAATCCAGCTTTTAAAAGTCGGCGACTGCGGACGGATATCCACGGCCACATCAAAAATACGCCCGGCACTGCAGCGGACCAGTTTGGTTTCTTCAAATGGCGGCGCGTGATAATGCATGCCTCGTAAGGTAAAGGCTTGTTTGTTATGGGATATATTGCTCTGGACGGGCTTGAAGGACAGGCCCTGCTCTTCAAATTCCTGTTCACAAAAGGTGCGGGCGAAAAAGCCGCGCTCATCTTCATGGCGATCCATGTCGAGAATAAAAATATCGGGAATTTTCGTTGCCGTGAATTTCATTACAAGAAGGTCAATTGGGGAATAGGCACGGCAAACCTGCCGCCCCAGTCCTTGATTGCCGCCATATCAGCAGAGATCTCGTCGGCCAGATTCCACGGCAGAATAAGCAGGAAGTCAGGTTTTTCTTGCCAGACTTTTTCAGGCGAGAACACCGGAATATGGCTGCCCGGTAAAAAAGTATCCTGTTTTTCCGGATTTCGGTCGACGACAAAATCGATTAATCCAGCCTCGATCTTGCAGTAATTCAACAACGTATTGCCTTTGGCCGCGGCCCCATAAGCGGCGATTTTACGGCCGCTGGCTTTTTCCGAATTCAGGAAGTCGAGAAGGGCACTACGGACCGCTTCTACTTTTGGTGTGAATCCGCGATAGCCTGCCAGATCATCCAGACCGGCGCTTTTTTCCTTTTCGCGGACGGCGGTCAAACCGCCCTGCAGCTCAAACCGGGCGCAGTCCGCATGACAGGCAAACACCCGGAGGGATCCGCCATGTGTCGGTAATTCTTCCACGTCAAATACCTTCAAGCCATGGGCAGCGAGAATTTTTTCGACGGTCAGAAGCGACAGATAGGAATAATGTTCGTGATAGATGGTATCGAACTGGGTTTTGTTGATCAAGTTCAGCAGATGCGGAAATTCGATGGTGAAAACGCCATTGTCTTTGAGGATAATCCGGAAGCCTTCAATAAAGTCATTGATGTCCGGGACATGGGCCATGACATTATTGGCCGCCACCAGATCCGCCTTCAATCCCTGACTGACCAACCGGTTTGCGGTGTCCGCGCCAAAAAAAGCCACGTCGGTTCTGACCCCGGCCGCTTCCGCAACCTTGGCGACATTCGCCGCCGGTTCGATCCCGAGGACAGGAATGTCGCGGGCAACAAAATGCTGCAGGAGATAGCCGTCATTGCTCGCCACTTCCATAACCAGCGAGGTTTCGGATAAATCGAGCCGATCCGTCAGTTTTTCACAATATTTTTTGGCATGGGCGACCCAGCTATCAGAATAGGATGAAAAATAGGCATAGTCGGAAAATATCTCTTCGGCGGGAACGGCGTCTTCGACCTGCACCAAAAAGCAGGTTCCGCACACCCGCGCATGCAAGGGATAGGATTTTTCAGAGGCCATATCACTTTCGCGCTTGAGATAGCTGTTGGCCAGCGGCATGGATCCCAGATCAACCAATGTTTCCGTCAGCTCATCCTGACAAAACCGACATTTCAACGCGGTACTCATGCAGTTTCTTTCTCATAATCTTCAATTTGCGCCAGTGTCATGTCAAAGGCGTTTTTGCCGTCACTAAAGCCTTTATACCAGTCGACCGTCATATCCAGTGTTTTTTCGGCCTGCCATTTTCCTTCCCAGCCGAGAACCCGGTTAGCCAGTCCGGCATCGAGGGCAAGGGCGGTTTTCTCCGCCGGCTGGTCACTGTTGTTCAAAAGCCAGTCGCCTTTTATATCAAACGCTTCCTGAACCTGATTGGCAATTTGTCCAACGGTAACTGTTTCCGCCGCCGCAGGGCCAAAATTCAACGCCCGGGGAAGGGTGTTATCCGCCTCTTCGCACAGCGCCTGAAGGTATGTGAGATATCCTGACACCGATTCCAGAACATGCTGCCAGGGCCGTGTCGCGTTGGGATATCGGAGCGTAACCGGGTTCCCGTCCCGGGCAGCGCGCCAGATATCGGGTATGAGCCGGTCTTCAGAAAAGTCACCGCCGCCGATAACATTTCCGGCCCGTGCCGTCGCCACGGGAATGTCCGCCTCACCGAACAGGCTTTTTGCCAGAGAGGCTGTCGCAATTTCGCACGCCGCCTTGGAGGAAGAATAGGGATCATCGCCGCCCAGCGCATCACCTTCAACAAAGGGCTTGCCGCTATTGTTGTTGGCGTAAACCTTGTCACTTGTCACGATTAAGGCGGCCTTGAGCGAAGAGGCCCGACTGAGACTGTCCAGCAGATTTACCGTCCCCATCACATTGGTCTCATAGGTCATTACCGGCTCCCGGTAGGACCGGCGGACCAGTGCCTGCGCCGCCATATGCAAGACGATTTCCGGATTTTCTTCTGCGATGATGGTATCAAGTTCCGCCTGATGTCGGATATCGACGAAATGTGAGCGAAAAGTCGCTTGATTTTCAACGGCGCTGAAAAGTGAAAATTCCCCTTCTGGTGGCAGCGACAGGCCGATCACTTCCGCGCCCATTTTCTGCAGCCAAAGGGCCGCCCAAGTGCCTTTAAAGCCGGTATGACCCGTTAGCAAAATGCGTCGGTTCTTCCAGAAATCCGGTTTTACAGAACAAATTGTCATTGGATTTTCACTAGGGTCATGACCCTAAGCCCATATGCGCCAGGGCGCATTTCCATCCGCCCAAAGCTGCTCCAGATAGTTTTTCTCGCGGAGGGTATCCATCGGCTGCCAAAAGCCTGAATGCCGATAGGCGGACAGTTGGCCATCGGCCGCCAGTCCGGTTAACGGCTCGTTTTCCCACGAGATCTCATCACCGGCAATTCTCTCCAGCACCGAAGGCTCAAGCACGAAGAAGCCGCCATTAATCAGCCCGTTGTCGCCTTCCGGTTTTTCAATAAACTCTTTTACCGCGCCATTTTCAATGACAGTTGCGCCGAACCGGCCGGGAGGTGCGACAGCAGTGAGGGTCGCTTCACGACCTTCGGATCGATGGAAGTCGATTAACTCGGTAATATTAACATCAGCGACGCCATCACCATAAGTCAGGCAAAAGGTTTCCCCGGGATCCAGATAGTCTGCAATCCGTTTTAACCGGCCACCGGTCATGGTGAGTTCACCGGTTTCAATCAGCGAGACGCGCCAGGGCTCCGCCTTCGCCGTATGATAGGTGACTTCGTTATTCTGCAGATCAAAGGTGACGTCAGATCGATGCAGGAAATAATTGGCAAAATATTCCTTTACCACATAGCTCCGGTGACCGAGGCAGATGATAAAGTCGGTGATCCCGTGATGCGCATAAATCTTCATGATATGCCACAGGATCGGGCGGTCGCCGATCTCGATCATGGGCTTTGGCCGTAAATGGGATTCTTCGGAAATCCGGGTGCCCAGTCCACCGGCCAAGATTACTGCTTTCAACGGAGTTCCCCTTATTTTCCTGCAAAGTCCCGAATATCAGGAAACAGGCTATCTGTTGACATGACTTATTTCAACAACCCATCTTTGTGTCAAGGTGCTGGCTGGGACAAAAACCAGATGAAATTGTTGAAACATGACGTATGCTGGCACGAATTATAATAAAAAATCAGAGCAATTCGTATGGATGACCTTACCGACCGGCTGCGCCAACTGGAAACAGATATACTTCGCGACTTCGAATATCTTAATTATCCGGCGGAAAATTGGGTAAAGGCTGCAACCGGTCCGGCCGGTGAGCCCGTGCTTGATGTGGCGATCATCGGCGGTGGCATGTGCGGAATGGCCGCGGCGTTCGGACTGCGCCGTGAAGGCGTACAAAATTTCAGAATTTTCGAACGGCAAGACAAGGGATTTGAAGGGCCATGGGTGACCACGGCAAGAATGGAAACCCTGCGCTCGCCAAAACATCTGACCGGGCCGAATATGGGACTGCCCAACCTGACCTTCCAGGCCTGGTACCGGGCGAAATGGGGCGCGGAGAGTTGGGATGCCCTTGGTAATATTCCGCGTGAAATGTGGATGGACTATCTTCGCTGGTATCGCAAGGTGCTGGATATTCCGACGGAAAACAACATCGAATTACAGCGAATTGAACCTGTGGGAGACTTGTTAAACCTGCATTTCAGGCGAGGGCATGTGGAATTCCAGCAACTGACCCGGCGGGTCGTCCTGGCCACAGGCCGGGCGGCGTTTGGCGGGACGCGGCTGCCGGACGCCCTTGCGAGCCTGCCGGACACAGTCCGGGCTCATACGGAAGATGATATTGATTTTACCGCGCTTGCCGGTAAGACGGTTCTGGTAATTGGCGGCGCCGCCTCGGCCGTGGATAGCGCGGCAACCGCGTTGGAGGCCGGGGCGCAGGAGGTGCATCTGCTGCTGCGGGCGACGGAAATGCCGCGATTGAATAAATTCAAAAGCACAGTTTATTCCGGGTTTTTTCAAGGATTTTTGTCCGCGGATGACGAGACGCGCTGGCGGTTTCTGCAGCATGGCTTCGGCTGCAAAATTGCCGCGCCGCGCGGATCCATGTTGCGGTTGAAGGCCTTGAAGAGGGCCCGTCTTCATTTTGGCAGCCCGGTCGAGGCGGCAACGGTTGAGGATAACAAGGTTCACCTGTCGACGCCAAACGGCACGCTTACCGGGGATTTCGTTATTCTGGGGACGGGGTATGCAATTAATATTCAGGATCAAACTGAATTCTCCGGTTTTGCGGACAAGGTCAAGCTGTGGCAAGATCAGTATGCACCGCCGCCAGAAATCGCCGATCCCGAGTTGGGGCGATTCCCCTATCTGGGCCGTGAATTCGAGCTGCAGGAGAAAACGCCGGGGGAGGCGCCGTTTTTATCGCGCATCCATTTGTTCAATGCGGCGACAACCATGACCCATGCCGCCCTGAGCAGTGACATACCGGGCGTTAATGTTGGGGCAAACAGATTGGTCAATGCGCTGGTTAAAAACTATTTTGTCGAAGACAGTCAGCAGCATCTCAAGGATTTCTATGACTATAACGATCCCGAGCTGTTGGGAGACGAATGGGGCGAAGACGATTAGATTTCGGCGCCGGCTTCTGCTTCGATCAATTTAGAGACGATGAAATCGGCGCCTTGTTCAATATGCTCGCGCATGGCGAATTCTGCTCTGCCCGCCAGACCCCGGCACAGGAGGTCATGAATTTGGCGATGATGCTCGTGGAAATTGGCGACAACTTCGAACGTGCTCCAGACGACGATGGAGTTGGAAACCATGGGAATGCGGGTAACGAGGTCAATCGCCGCGGCCAGGCTTTCGTTGCCCGAGGCCTCGATAATCTGGCCGTGAAACTGGGCATTCCAGTGACGCCATTGTAAAACATCATCTTTATGCAAGCTGCCTTTTTCCAGCATCACATCGATTTCAGTAATGCATTTCTTCAAGGATTTTTTTAACGCGTCCGGGATGCCTCGTTCGACGGCTTGACGGCAGGCCAGTCCCTCCAGCACGGCGCGGGTTTGATAGGCGGCGCGAATTTGATCGGGAGAATATTTCCGAACAACATAGCCTCTATTGGGGAAATAATTCACCAACCGTTCAGCGTCCATCAGGCGGAGGGCGGCACGGATCGGTGTGCGCGAGACACCGGTTTCTTCTGCCAATGTTTCCTCATGCAACCGGCTGCCCGGCAGGTAGGTCCCTGACAGAATATTCTTGCGCAGATGTTCGGCTATTTCCTGGGCACGTGTGTTCGCCATATCAGTCGAATCCATTTTCTAAATGTATACAATTAGGAGTATATAGGATGAAATTCGGTAAATCAATAAATCAGATTTATATCGGATATATTAATTAACGTATTGTAAATAAACGATATAATTGTAGACAAATGAGAATTATGGAAATCAAAATAATAAACTCCTTTACAAACATGTATACAAAAATTAGGTTTTCAAGACGTGAGACGAAGAACTAAATGCAGATACGGTCATCAAGTAATAAAAATAATCTCTGCACATCACGCTGAAAACCGACTGAAAACAGAGGGAAGTCATGAAGAAAATTCTATACGCATTGCTGATATCAAACTTAATGTTTCTGGGGGCATTGGCCAGTGAGGCCGAGGCGGCGAAAAAGCTGCGCATTACCATTCAGGTTCCGTTGAAAAATCATCTGACGCAAAACCTGCTGGAGTTCAAAAAGGAAGTCGAAGCGGACTCCAAGGGCGCGCTCGAAGTCGAGATTTATCATTCCGCCCAGCTTTATAAAGACAAGGAAGTGCCGCGCGCCGTTGGATCCGGAGCGATCGAAATGGGCGTCGCTTCTCTGACGCGTTTTTCCGGCGCTATTCCCGCCGTCGAGTTGTTCTACTTACCGTTTGTCCTGAACTCTGAAGAACTGGTGAAAAAGGCGACGGCGCCCGGCAGCAAGGTCCGGTCCCTGATTGAAGCGGAAATCCAGAAGACGGGCTCGCGCGTTCTATGGTGGCAGGCTTATGGGATGGCGCAAGTCCTCTCCAATGGCGATGTCATCGCTGTGCCTCAGGATATGGACGGCAAGAAAGTCCGGGTATTCGGGAAAACCCTGGGAAAATTCGTTGAATCTGCCGGCGGCGTGCCAACGCTTATTTCAGGCTCCGAGCAGTTTCTGGCCTATCAACGGGGCATCGTCGATGCCGGCATGACCGGCTTGTCCGGCGTTAAAAGCCGCAAGCTGTATCAGGTAATGGACTGGCTGACCCTGACAAATCACAGCGACATCGAGTTTGTCGTCCTGATCAACGAGAAATTCTGGGAAGGATTGACCGGCGACGAGCAGAAGATCATCACCACCGCCGCCCAGAAAGTTGAAGTGGCGCTCCGCGACAGGATCAGCGAAGTTGAAGCTGACGCGTTGGCAACTGCCAGAAAAGAAGGCATGAAAGTGCGTGAATTGTCACCGGAAGAAGTGGTTATGTGGCAGGCAACGGTCGCGCCGGTTATCGACTCCTACAAGACCGATGCCGGCGAGATCGGCGTGCAGCTTCTGCTGGCTGTCGACGAGCTGAAGAAATAAGCCTGGGGGACCTGAACCGGGTGGCCCGACGCGGTCACCCGGTCACTTTTGGAGGAGTTTAACCGTGCAACTGTTGGCTATTTTTGACAAGATGACGCGCGCCCTCGGGATTTTCTCGGCCTGGCTGTTCTTTGTCATCGGCCTGATCGTCACCTATGAAGTGGTGATGCGATATGTCTTTAATGCGCCCACCATCTGGGTCGAAGAGATTTCCCGCATGCTGCTTCTGTGGGGCATCTTCACGGCCTCCGCTTTCGTCCTCTACAATAACGACCTGATCCGCATCAATATGTTGCTTGCGGTTTTACCCGACAGGCTGCGGCGCGGCATGGATATTGTCGCCTACGTCTTTATTCTCGGTTTCGCCGCCTTTATTGCCTGGTGGGGCGGTGTGATTGCGGTGGATGTCTGGAAGACCAGCGAGACCACCGGCTCCATGCTCGATATCCCCTTATGGTGGTCGGAAATTGTGATCCCCCTCGGTTTTGGGTTGCTTGCCGTTCAATGTGTTGTCGAGATTATTCGCAGCATTGTCGATCCGCGCCCCTTTGAGACGAAACTGGAACTTCACTGATATGCTTGAAGCCGTCATTATTTTACTCGTTCTTTTCGGCTTGCTGTTCGCCGGCATTCCCATCGCATTCGCCCTTGGTGGTCTGGGCGCCCTGCTTCTTTATTTCGGGGATTTTTCATCCCTTATGGCGCCGCAGACCCTGTATAGCGCCATGGATAGTTTTGTCCTGATCGCCGTCCCCTTATTCCTCTTGATGTCCAATATTCTGTTAAAAGCCGGCGTCGGCAAAGACCTGTTTGGCGCCGCCCAGGCCTGGGTCGGTCATTTGCCGGGCGGGCTTGCGGTGGCGACGGTTTTATCCTGCGGTATTTTCGCGGCGGTCTCGGGAAGTTCCGTGGCGACAGCGGCGACCATCGGCGTGGTCTCCATTCCGGAAATGATCGAGCGCGGATATTCGCGGAAATTTGCGCTGGGATTGCTCGCCGCTGGCGGAACCTTGGGTATCTTGATCCCGCCGTCAATTCCGATGATTGTCTATGGTGTGGTAACGGAAGAATCCATTCTCGACATGTTTCTGGCTGGAATTGGCCCGGGTATCCTGCTGATTGTCCTGTTCTGCGGCTTTTCAATGCTTTATGCGAAATTTGACAAGCGCTTCCAGATGCAGCCAAAAGCCGACTGGGCAGAGCGAAAATTGCGCACGAAACAAACGCTTCCCACCTTGGTGCTGGTCATCATCATGCTGGGCGGTTTGTATGCCGGGATCTTTACGCCGTCGGAAGCCGGCGGTGTCGGGTTCGTCTGCGCCTTGCTTTTGACAACTGTTATCCAACGGCGGTTGACTTGGACGGATTTCAAAGAAGCCCTGATCGACAGCATGAAAACCACGGTCACAATTTTGCTGATTGTGGCAGGGGCAAAAATATTTGGTAAGGCAATTACCCTGTACCAGCTCCCGCAGGAATTCTCGACCCTGATCGCTGACACCTTCCAGAGCCAGGGAACGATGATCCTGGCCATTTGCCTGTCTCTGCTGGTATTCGGATTATTTCTGGAAGCCTTGTCGATGATGCTGATCATGGTGCCTTTATTGTTGCCGACCTTGATTGTATTCGGCGTCGATCCGATCTGGTTCGGCATTGTTTTTGTAATCATGATTGAATGTGCCCTGATCACCCCGCCGGTTGGACTGAATATTTATGTCATTCAGGCGGTGGGGAAGGCGACCATGGCGGAAGTCTCCGCTGGCGTATGGCCGTTCGTTCTCCTCATGTTGCTATGTGTCATTGCCGTTTATTTCTTTCCGGCAATTGCCTTGTATATCCCGTTTTCCACGTAACCTAATTGTCACCTTTTCTAAAAACTGAGGAATAAAATGTCCGCTGCACAAAAAGTCCGTGATCAACTCAATGCCCCGGGAATACTGACGGTTCCGTCTTGCTTCGATGCCATATCCGCCCGATTGATCGAACGGCATGGTTTCCCCATGGCCTTCATGAGCGGATTCGCGACGGCCGGCGCAAATTTCGGCGTGCCGGATCTCGGTTTGCTGTCCTATGGGGAGATCCTGGATCAGGGACGCCTTATGACCCAAGCGGTGTCCATTCCCATCATTGGCGATGGCGATACGGGATACGGCAACGCGCTGAACGTCAAGCGCACTGTCAACGGATTTGCCGACGCGGGGTTTGGCTGTGTCCTGATTGAGGATCAGGCCTGGCCCAAACGCTGCGGTCATACTGCCGGCAAGCAGACGGTCGATTTTGACGAAGCGGTAACCCGGGTGAAAGCCGCCGTGGACGCCCGTGAGGAAGGGGCGGATATTCTGATCCTCGCGCGGACAGATACGCGGGCGACCCATGGATTGGAAGAAGCCATTCGACGCGCCAATGCCTTTCGCGATGCCGGTGCCGATATTCTCTTTGTCGAGGCGCCAAAAAGTGAAGCGGAAATGCGACAGATATGCGCCGAAGCACCGGGCGTGCACCTGGCAAATCTCGTCGAGGACGGCGATACCCCCATGCTGTCGCCGGAGCAGTTGCAGGAAATTGGCTATAAACTTGCCATTTATCCGCTGACGTTGTTTTCAGCTTCCCTGCAGGCCATGTCAAATGTGCTGTCGGAATTGCAGGCGACACAGCAGCATTCGCAGGACCTCATGCGGTTTTCCACCGTGCAGGATCTGGTGGGCTTCAAGGACTATTATGACGCCGCGAAGCGGTATGAATAGCCTCGCCAGATAAGGAAGGATCATCGCCCATGCTGGCAAAGCCGAAAGTCATTCGGTCTATCGAGACCAGGGAACTGGACCTTTGCGTCGATATTTTCTTGAGGGCAGACGGCAGTTACGGCTTTGAGCAGTACCGCCGCGATGTGGAAGATAGAAGCGGCTGGTTCCCGGTCAGCCATTACCGGGACCAGGTTTTTACTACGGATACCCTGGCCCTGGCAAAGGCGCGCTCCGTTATCGCCTGGCTCGATAAGAAACTGGATAAATGAATTGCTTGGCGCATTTGACAATTTCAAACCGTAAGTCTGGCAAACCGTCGAAGAGTTTCCCCGTGCCATGAGGGCGCATCTTCCCAGATCCGGATCAGAACGATACAATAGGGCTAGCGACCAATAAAAAGAAGGGAATCCCTCATGCGTCCTGAAGAGATTTTACGCTATCCGGCCCGGATATTGTCCCAGCAACAGCGGGAACATTATTTCGCCCATGGCTATGTCAGTGTCGAGGATTTTGTCCCGGCAGAAATCTTACGCGAGTTGCAGACGACGACCAAGGCGTTCTTCGAGCAGAGCCGGGACGTTGCGCAGTCCAATAATGTTTTCGATTTGGGTCCCGGCCATTCCGCCGATGCGCCGTTGGTGCGCCGGTTGAAAAGTCCCGATGAACGCAGCGATACGTACTGGAAATTTTCCAAGGGGCTGATGGCCGATGTGGCGGCAGACCTCGTCGGGCCCAATGTGGTTTTTCACCATTCGAAACTCAATTTCAAATGGTTTGACGAAAGCGATACGGTAAAGTGGCATCAGGATATCCAGTTTTTCCCCCATACCAATTACAACGTCTTGACCATCGGCTGTTATCTGGCCGATACGGATATGAATAATGGCCCCTTGGCGGTGCTCAAGGACTCTCATGAGGATGATCTGTTTGACCAGTATGATGCCGACGGCAACTGGACCGGGATGTTATCGGAAGAAGATGCCGCGGGGCTTGACAGCGCGCGGGTTGACTACCTGACCGGGGCGGCCGGCTCGATCACCATTCATAACGCCCGGACCCTGCATTATTCGCCGTCCTCCAAGTCGCCCTTGCCCCGGCCGTTGCTGTTGAACTGTTTTACCTCGGCAGATGCCAAGCCCTATACGCCGCATCCGCTCCCGACATCCCATTCCTATAAACTGTTGCGCGGGGAGGCCGTGAAATGGGCCCACCATGATCCACGTCCGTGCCAGATGCCACCAGACTGGTCTGCGGGCTATACCTCGATTTATGCGGCGCAAGCGGGTGAGGACGAAGTGTTACCCGATGCGACAATGTAGGATTTGATGTTCAGGATCACTGACGAAAACCGGAAATGGTGGATTTTAACGGCCTTGGGCGCTGGCGGTGGTCTGATCATGCTCGACGAGACGGTAATCGGTGTCGCCCTGCCGACCATTCGCCACGATCTCGGCATGACGGAAATTGCCGCGCATTGGACGATCAGTATTTATATGCTGATCTTTGCCAGCCTCGCGGCTGCTGCGGGGAAAATCGGCGATCTGGTTGGATTTCGGGTGTTGTTTACCACCGGGATTGCAATTTTTGGCGCCGCCTCCTTTCTTTGTGGATGGGCTCAAAGCGGCGACGTGCTTTTGGTCGCCCGGGCAATACAAGGGCTTGGGGCGGCCATCATTTTTCCGGCGTCCATCGCCATGTTGGCGCTGGTTTTCCCCAAGGACCAACGGGGCATGGCCATCGGAATACTAGCGGCCACGGGGACGGTGTTTCTGGCAGCCGGGCCGCTAATTGGCGGGGCGTTGACAGAAATCCTGTCCTGGCGCTGGGTGTTCTGGATCAATGCGCCGATTACGCTCCTTATTATCGCGATTGTCTCCCTTTCCTGGTCTCTGCCCAAAAAAGCCGCCGAAGGTTCAATTTTTGATATTAAGGGATTTATCCTGATGACCCTCGGTCTCAGCTTGTTTGTCTTTGCCATCATGCAGGGCGCCAGTTGGGGATGGACGCAGATTTATATTTTGAGCGCACTGATTGGTGGCCCTATTTCACTGGTGGCTTTTTATGTTCTCGAAAGGCAATCGGAACAGCCGCTGATAGACGTCCGGCTCTTTCACAGCGCTTCATTTTCATCCGCAAACCTGATCCTCTTCGCCGGCCAGTTCAGCAAGTTATCCCTGGTGGTTTTCGGCGCGTTGTTTTTGCAGGATAAGCTGGGCCTGTCGCCGTTTCAATCGGGCCTTGCCTTATTGGTTTGCGTTGCCGCCTTTCCCGTGCTGTCGATCCCGGTGGGCCGTCTCGCCGATCTTTTCGGCGCCCGGAATTTGGTGCTGGGCGGGCTCGCCTTTGCGACGCTGGGGATGTTCTGGGTTGCCATCGCCACTACCGCGAACAGCTATGTAAGTTTACTACCCGGCTTGATTATCTGGGGGGTGGGGATGCCTTTTTGTTACGCGCCAACGTTGCGGGCCATGGCAAATTCGGTGCCGGCTGAAAAACAAGGTGAGGTGAGCGGGATCGGTGTAACGTCGCGGTTACTGGGCGGCACCTTGGGGGTTGCGCTTTCCAGCACGGTTCTGGTGGCAAGTGGTGGATTTCAGGACGTTTTTTATCTCGCGGCCTGGGTTATGCTGGGTGCCCTGATTTTCGGCTGGCTGGTTTTTGACAAAAGGGCTGCGGGTTCTGACGCGTAAATAATCCAAGCCGATCCCACCGGAATTCAATTGACAGCACAACCGCAACATCACACTATCCGCTTGTATTTAAGCGTGTTATCTGCAACGGCCGGAGACGTTGGAATATGGAAATTCTAAAAAGCTTATTCAATGACGCTCCGTTGCTTGCGTTGTTTGCCACGTTGGCGCTGGGCTATTTTGTTGGCAAATTCAGGATCAAACGCTTCGTCTTGGGCGGTATCGCCGGGACCTTGCTGGTCGGCGTTCTGATCGGTCAGATCGGGATCGATATTGATTCCGACTTGAAAACCATCTTCTTCGCGATGTTTATCTATGCCGTCGGATATCAAGGCGGACCGCAGTTTTTCCAATCCCTGAACAAGGAATCCATCCGGCAGCTGGCGAGCGCCACCATCATGTGCATCGTCGGTTTGGTTTGCGTGCTTGTCGCCGCCTGGGGGTTTGATCTCGACCGGGGAACTGCCGCCGGGCTTGCGGCGGGCGGATTGACCCAATCCGCTATTATCGGCACAGCCGGAGATGCCATCTCCAAGCTGAATATTTCCGCTGATGCCATCAAGATCATGCAAACCAATATCGCTGTTGGCTATGCCGTATGTTACATTTTTGGCTCTCTCGGGCCGATCTTGATGATCAGTGCCTTTTTCCCGGGGGTTATGGGCTGGGATATCCGTGAGGAAGCCAAGAAGCTGGCGCAGAAGCTGGGTGGCGGCAAAGCTGAACTGGAGCCGGGTCAGTTTCATGCATTGCGCGATCTGGATACCCGTGTTTATCAAATATCGTCCGAGGCCAGGGCTATTGGTGAAACCGTCATTGATATATTTGTGGACGATGAAGAGGCGACTGTCGAAGCCCTGATGAGGGGCGGCCAGATACTCGACATCGCACCAACACTCAAGATCGAGGCCGGTGATATTGTCGCGGTGACGGCGCGTATCGGCGCCTATGTCGACCATCACGACTATTTTGGCCCCGAAGTTCAACGTCCGGAAGGGATGGAACTGATTGAGGAAACCCGTGACGTCATCCTGACAAATAAACAGGTTGCCGGTAAAAGTTTCGGGGAGTTGCAGACGCAAAACTCGGCACAGACGCGCTACGGCGTATTTGCCACAGCTGCCTTTCGCATGGGGAAGGAGCTGCCGCTTCTGAAGGACGTCATCCTGAAAAAAGGCGACGAGATCCGGTTTGTCGGACGTTCGGCGGATCTGGACCGGGTCACTTCTAAACTGGGATATGTTATCTCCGCCGCGGCCCTTACCGATTTTATCTTTTTCGGTATCGGGATTGCCGCAGGCATTCTACTGGGCATGGTGGAGTTCAAACTGGCCGGAATACCGGTTGTTATCGGTACCGGTGGAGGCTGTCTGCTGTCAGGCTTGTTTTTCGGCTGGTTGCGAGCGACCCATCCGCGGTTCGCGGCCTTGCCCACCGGCGCCTCCAATTTCCTGCGGGATTTTGGATTGGCCGTTTTTGTCGGGGTCGTCGGTATTACCGCCGGTCCGCAGGCGTTCGTGACCATCCAGAAATATGGATTGACCTTGTTGTTGTTGGGGGTCGCGGTGACCATCGTGCCGCAAATCATTACCTTTTATTTTTCATACTATATATTGAGGATTAAGAACCCGATCGAGCTGTTGGGCTGCATTGCCGGAGGGCGGAGTGCTAATCCCGGATTTGCGGCCTTGCTTGAAAAATGCGGTAATGCGACGCCGGTTGTGCCCTTTACAGTGACGTATACTCTGGCCAATATCTGGCTGACGCTCTGGGGGCCGATTATCGTTGGTATCATAAGTGTCAACGCTGGTTGATATTCATTATTTGAGGAGGTTATCCGGGTGGCACCAAAAAAAGGCGATGAGTTAAGTCCGTTTGAGCTGAAGGACCAGCTAATTGAAATCGCATCGTCGCATGCGGATCAAATGATGTTGAATGCCGGGCGAGGCAATCCGAATTTTCTCGCGACCCATCCCCGACACGCTTTCCTGCGGCTGGGCGATTTTGCCGTCAAGGAAGCGGAAAGATCCTATTCCTATTTAAACAGTGGATTTGGCGGGTTGCCGGAGAAGCAGGGAATCGTCAGTCGATTTGATACCTATTGCATGCTCAATGAAGGGCAGGACGGATTGGATTTTCTGCGGGCGTCGCTTGCCTTCGCCGAGGATCATATTGGCCTCTCCAAGCAGGAATTCCTGTTTGAAATGACCTCGGCTTTTCTTGGCGGGAATTATCCAGTGCCACCGCGCATGCTGGAAAGCTTTGAAAAAGTCGTTAATCACTATCTTGCCCAGGAGATGTATGGATCCCTGGATAACGATCATGATTTTGACCTGTTCGCGACGGAAGGTGGCACTGCCGCCATGACCTATATTTTTCAGACATTGAAAGCCAATGGCCTGACGAAACCCAAGGATAAAATCGCCCTGGTTACACCGATTTTCTCACCCTATCTGGAGATACCGGTGCTGCCGGAATATGATCTGGAAATCGTTGATATTCGGGCGGACGAAGGAAATGGCTGGCAATTGCCAGCGTCGGAAATCAAAAAACTTGAAGATCCTGATATTAAAATACTTTGTGTCGTCAATCCGAGCAATCCGCCTTCGGTGAAAATGAGCGCGGACGTCCTGAAGAGGCTGTCTGATCTGGTCAGCAAGAAGCGTCCGGATCTGATGATTGTCACCGATGACGTGTATGCAACTTTCTCCGATAATTTTGAATCGCTGTTTGCCGTCTGTCCCTACAATACGTTATGCGTTTATTCCTTTTCGAAATATTTCGGGGCCACGGGTTGGCGGCTGGGCGTGATTGGTGTCCATGCGGATAACATCTTCGATGACAGCTTGGCAAAACTATCGGGCAAGGCGTTGGCGAACACGGATCGTCGCTATGCCTCCTTAACCGATCAGCCTCGGGCTTTGCGCTTTATTGATCGGCTGGTAGCAGATAGCCGGGCCGTGGCGCTCAATCACACCGCCGGATTGTCGCTGCCCCAGCAGTTGCAGATGACCTTGTTTGCTCTTGCTGGATTGCTGGACGAGGATGAATCGTATAAGGGCGCCGCCAAGCGATTGATCCGGCGTCGCCATGGTTTGTTGTATCAGGCTCTTGGCGTGAGCCCGCAAATTACCGAGAGCGATGTGGATTATTACACCTTGCTTGATCTGGAGGTCATAGGCCGGCAGTTATATGGGGCGAAATTCGCGGCATGGCTCCTGAAGCGGGAAATCAGCATCGAGTTTCTATTCCGCCTTGCGCGCGAAACCAGTGTTGTTTTGTTGCCGGGCAAAGGGTTCGAAGATACGCATCCGTCGGCCCGCGTCTCGCTCGCGAATTTGCGGGAGAATGATTATATTGCCATCGGCAAATGTACGCGGAAAGTTCTGGATGAATATTATCAGGAATGGAAATCGCAAAAAAAATAAAAACAAGAAATGGAAGAGGTGAACTGACGTCGCGCTATTGATTTTCAAGTCGGTTTAAGGCCAAATTGACAGAGTATTTACACCGTCTTTTATCACTCTGTTCCTTCTCCTTTCGAAAGCTCGCAGACGATCGCCAGATGATATCGCGTTTTCTCCAGTCGGGCCCTTCAAACCCGTTGCGCTCTGCCGGTATGATGTTGGCGGCCTGCGCGCTGATTGCCTTGACCACAATTATCGCCAAGGCCCTGGGAACCGGATATGGAGGGCCGCCGTTGCACCCCCTTCAAATCAGTGCCGGCCGGTTTATTTTTGCCCTGGTCGGCCTGGCGGGGGCGCTGGCCGTGCTGCGACCGAGGTTTCACCGGCCGCATATCAGGTTGCATGTGGGCCGGTCGTTTTTCGGCTGGGCCGGGGTGACGTTGATGTTCGCGGCGGTTGCGCGAATTCCGGTTTCAGATGCGACGGCCATCAGTTTCCTAAATCCGATTTTCGGCATGCTGCTGGCCATCCCCTTGCTGGGAGAGCGGGTTGGACCCATCCGCTGGAGTGCGGCGGCCATCGCCTTGCTGGGCGCGCTTGTTTTGTTGCGCCCGGGCAGTTCCGCTTTCGATCCGGCAGCCCTGATTGCGTTGATGGCGGCGTTATTCATGGGGATTGAAGTGATCCTGATCAAGAAGCTGTCGGGACGCGAGGCGCCGTTGCAGATCCTGACCATCAATAACAGCATCGGGGCGGTAATAGCCTGCACCGCTGCCAGCTTTGTCTGGATTGCGCCTAGCCCGTCGCAATGGATGGCGCTGGCGGCCATAGGTTTGGTGATGGTCACCGCGCAATCGCTGTTTATCCAGTCCATGCGCAGCGGCGATGCCAGCTTTGCCTTGCCGTTTTCTTATTCGACCCTGGTGTTTGCCACCTTGTATGATTTCTGGATTTTCGGTGTGCTGCCCGATTGGGTCAGCGCCGTGGGGGGGATCATCATCCTGTCCGGCGCGTTTCTTCTTGCCTGGCGCGAAGTGGTGCGCAACCGACAATGAACACGGGAGAAATGTCAAAATAAGCCAGTCGTTTTTCTGTAGGCTTGTATTTGGCCCGTTCGGTCATACGGTGCCACAAATCTTCAATTGACGCATCACCTCCGCTTGGCTGAAATATGCAGACCGACCAGCCGCGCGACGACAATCGCCAAATAGAACTGTCCGGTGATAGCCTCCAGGGTCGTCCAGGAGCGGGCAATCCGGGTGAGAGGCGTAATATCGCCATATCCGAGGGTGGAGATAGTCACGAAGCTGAAATAGGAGAAATGAACCAGCAGGAATGAGTGATCTGAATCCGGGCTGATGCGGATGTTTGAAAAAGAGCCGGGATGGGTTTTCTCGATCCAGAAATAAATGAACATCCACATCAAGCCCATCAACAGATACAGGCAAACAGAGGCATAGATCATGTTTGCCGACACCTCTGCGGTTTCGAAAAGATATCGTGCCAGCATAAAAATGATATAGCAGAAGAAAACAATATACATGCCAACGGCCGTATGCGAGCCCAAGGTATCTGTGCGTATATAATCGGACCAGCTGAACACCAGGGTCGCCGCCGCGATCAGACAGCCGATAAGAAACTCTATCCTTTGATGGGCAACCAGATACAAGGAGGATAGCAGAATAGCCGAGAAAATCAGATTGAGCCAAATGCCGGAAAGCGCATTGGTATCGGTGATATAGGACGGGATAACCACGAAGGAGAGGAGCAAGACCAGCAAAATCAAAAAGCCGAATTTGGGCTTGTCCAGGGTATTCTCCTCTGACAATTTCTCAGGATGTTTATTAAGCAACTTCAATTCTTTGCCTTTATTTCTTTATCTTATACATCACTATCTGCCTTGTAAATTCGAGTTTTCCTTTCCACGATAAACCAATGCCCAGATGACTGCTGTTCCGATGAAGGACCACCCGTCATCAATGCGGGTGAAACTGAAAGGTTTGAGATCAAGGTTGCGGTATTCACTACAGGCTATCAGCTCCGAAATCCCGCGCCCCATGGCGGAAGATTGTTAAAACCCGTGTCGATATTGACTTTCGATCGGCATTGAAAAAAGGCCAAAAAAAAAGACATTGGCTAAGAAAATCTGCTCGATTTATCCAAAAATGCAGCTTTTATTACAGTATATTACCTGATCTCCCGGGTTTTAATCCGGTACAACTTTTGTGATTTTGTTGCCCTGAATACCAAGCCCAGCCATAAGACCTTTTTGGTCGGAGATAAAGGCATAAACATCTTCTTGTAACGTGGTTGTCGTCATGTTTTTTGCATAGGCGTTTTCATCATCCAAGATAACGATAGAAGGGCCAGCACCGACTTCAAAACCCTCTGCATCGTTAAGGGCATCCATCGCACCCTTGTTCATGAGGAAAAGAGCATATCCAAATTTTTGAGCGCCAGCCTGCAATCCATATGAGGCACCAGCCGTAGTATAGTAGCCGAGCGTTTTTCCGTCCTTCAGAAGAGCACCTTCGCCATATTGGCCCCCAATAAGCAGGCCTGCTTTATAGACTGACGGGAAAACCAGAATTGCATAAGCTTTTTCAGAGACAACTTTTGCTGCCGGTACATTTTCGTAAAGTTTGGCAAGAGCAGCTCTTGATTCCTGATCAATTTCAGCCGCATTCATCTCGGTCGCGTTCGGGGCAGTTGGGGTCAGCAGCATGAAAGTGAATAGAAGAACAAAGACAAGGCTGAAAAAGCGTGTCGACGACGGCGCGATATTAAAATGCATGATTAAGTCCTAAAAAAGAAAGTGCAAACATAGAATACTCTGGATACCAACAAATATAATACTACTTAATACGTGAGTCAAAAACCTCAAATAATCGCTTTTTCGACAAACGGTCGCCCGTCTTCAATTCGGGCGAAGCTGAAAGCTGTGAGATCGAGACTCCGATATTCCCCATAGGCAATAAGCTCAGAGATCCCGCGACCCATGGCTGGGGATTGCTGAAAGCCATGTCCTGAAAAGCCATTGACGAACAGGAAATTTTCGACCTCTGTGTGGGGCCCGATGATGGCGTTCTGGTCAAAATGATTGAAGGCATAATGCCCCACCCAGGAATTGACGAGCTTGATCGCCTCAAACTGTGGAATCCGCGTTGCGATGGCCGGCCAGGCCTTGTTCTCCCAGATGCTGTGATCCTGAACGAAGTCGTCATAATCCACGGCTGGATCTGCGTCCGGCGGGCAGCCGGCAAGATAATAGGCCCCATCGCTGCGCATATGGACGCCGGAGGGATCGACGGTCAGCGGCATGTCCCGGTCCAATGGCGTCTCTGCGTCGAAAATAAAAGTAAAGCGTTTGCGGGGCTCTACGGGGATTTCGATGCCGGCCATACGTGATGTAAGTACAGCCCGGGGTCCCGATGCATTAACGACCGTACCACAGTCAATTGTCTCGCCGGATTTAAGGGTGACACTGTCAACTTTTCGGCCGCTGTCATTTCGGGCCATGCTAACGATTTCGTTGGTGATATAGTCAACGCCCTTTTCACGCGCCGAGCGTTTCCACCAGTCAAACAAGGTGTTGCCGTCGAAATATCCTTCGTCGATCAGATTGAGGCTGCCGGCAACAATGTCGTCCAGGTTATAAAACGGGTAATCCTGTTTTATGTCTTCTGGTGACATTATTTTGGTGCCGGTGCCGCACGCCGCCTGAAGTTTTTGATTTTCTTGTAAGATGTTGGCAAAAGCTTCGTTGTCGGCCAGATACATATAGCCAAAACTTTGCAAGGGGATATCCGGAACGCGATTGTCTCCCCCCATATAGTCGCGGAAATTCTTGACGAAATCTGCAGCAAACTGGGAAATGCGCACATTGATTTCCGCCGAAAACTGTTGGCGCATGCAACTGTTGGTATGGCTGGTTGAGGCAAATTCGTAGGTTGGATCCTTTTCCACAACCAGAATTGAGCCGTTAAAATCCTTGTTGCTGGAGAGAAACCAGGCGACCGAGGAGCCCAGCATGGCGCCACCGACGATAACCACATCATAACTCGTTTTCTTTGGAATATGCCGATTTACGCCGTCATTCAATGATACCGTTCCTTATCCAGCCAGATATTATTTACACCTTGAACCTATCTGCCCGTCGCATCGATAAAGGTGCACTGACTACAGGGCTATCATATTCGTGCCCGGGTGAAAATTATAAATTGCCAGAGAAGGCAAGGGAGTAATTTTGATATGCGGATACTGGGTTTCAGCATATTTCCGTTCGTTTGCTTTTAAAAATTCGGCAGCAAGCCAGTCAAAGCATTTAATCAAAGCTGGTTTAGTAAAATATCCCTTATTTTCCGGGCTTTCTCAAAGTGATCGAGCTGGTGTGTTTCAATCCACCAGGTCGCCGCCTCCATGAGAAGCTCCGGATCCTCATTTTTGTTGGCAAAAAAGGCATAGAAAGAGAGCCCGACTGTTTCTCCCTTCCTGGCAATTTTAGCGTCGCAAACGGCAATGGCTTTCTGTCGCAGGGATGGCCGCATCTTTCTAATTACGGCTTAGGAGAAGTTTTATACCGGCAAAGGCGAAGAATGCGCCAAGAGTTGCCTGAATATACCGCCGTGCATTTCCATAAACCCGTACCATCGCTGGTGTGGAAAAGGCGACGGCGTACAGCGTGTGAAGGATAATGGAGAGAAGGAAGGTTCCGCCAACAATAGAGACCCCGACCCAGAGCGGCGCGTCTTGTTTCATGCCCAGCGAAATTATGGCAATCCAGGATAAAGCGGCTTTCGGGTTGGTCATTTGAATAATGTATCCGCGAATCATGTAGCCGGTCGGTGACCGCTTTCCCCCCGCCAATTGTGTCGCGTGAATGTCCTGAGTGGAGGCGGCTGATCTGAAAGCCTTGTAGGCGAGCCATAAAAGGTAAAATCCACCGAATATCTTGATGGCGATCAATGCTGACGAATAAGCCTCGAGCAAGGCAGAAAGCCCGATAACTGTCAGGACCGCCCAGGTGAAGGAGCCGCCCGCCACGCCGAGGGCAAGGGCAATACCTGATTTTCGACCGAGGCTCATGGACGTGCCAATAACTGCAAGAATGTTCGGGCCGGGACTTGCGATCCCCAGTAGAAAGGCGGAGTAAGCCAGTATAATACCGGGTAAATAAAGCGAGAAATCTTCCATTGAGCAGGTCCTGATGAATCTAATGTTCACGTTTTGTCCCATAAAATTGCATGACTTGCAAGCGATTCATAGGCAGGGGCGGAAAATTGGTTTTGCGAGGAAATATGTATTGTGAACGCGCTTACAACGAACACGAAAAAGACAACGGTTTGTAACTTGTAATTCCGAACTATCTTGGGGCAGAATTGAGTATGTTTATTCGAAATGAAGAGACCACCGATCTTGAGGCGATTTTCAGACTAACAGCGTCAGCTTTCGCGTCGGTCCCCCATAGTGACGGGTCAGAGCCGACCATTATCGATAAGCTGAGAGAACGCGGCGACCTGACCCTGTCTCGCGTTGCGGTGCAAAACGAGGAGATTGTTGGACATATCGCTTTTTCTCCTGTCAGAATTGACAGCGCGACCAATAGTTGGTTTGGATTGGGACCCATATCTGTCGCACCGGCGCTGCAACAAACGGGAATCGGCAGCGCTTTGGTTCGCGATGGCCTCGACATATTAAAAATTCAGGGTGCCGAAGGATGTGTTCTGGTCGGAGACCCTGGGTATTACAGCCGTTTTGGATTTAAAAGTGAGGGCAGGCTGACCTATGAAGAGGTGCCCACGGAATATGTCCAATGGCTATCGTTTAATAAAACAACGCCTACCGGCAAGGTCATTTATAGTCCGGCTTTCAGCGGCTGAGGTCGGCGAAATGTTACGCAGTCGTATCCTCATATCGTGGGGCCGGTACCTGTTGGCGATCAAGAAACCTGCTTTTCTTGCACGGCGAACGGACTCAATCCCAACCATAATTGCATTTTATCCGCGACGTCCCTGTCTCCAATCAATAACAAACGATCATCGGCAATTGCTTTTGATACGGTATCCAACCCCATCCAGATCGCCGTCATCGTTCGTAAATCGCTGCGAGAGAAAAGGTCAACGTCAAAACCGGGATCTACCAAACACAAGTCGACACCATGTGCTGGATCAATCAACAACCACCAATTTTGCGCTGCATTGGATAACTCGGGATAGACAAACTGAATGGTGATTTTGCGCGGAGGTAAGGGCGATATTTTCAGACCGCGCCGCATATCCCACATCAACAATCCCGGGTCGAGATTTTCCAGACCGGGCTCGGTTTCGACCCAGCGATGACCCCATATTCCAACAGCCTCAACAACTGTCTCAAGCTCCACGCCTGCTTTTGTCAGGCGATACTCAAAAACTTCCGGATGTTTCTGGATAAGCTTTCGATCCAGAATACCGTGCTTTTCCAATTCTTTCAGCCGCGTAGACAATAGCGCAGGGGACATACGTGGTACGCCGCGCCTCAAGTCATTGAAACGTGTCGATCCGGCGCAAAGTTCACGTAAAAGAACGATCGTCCATCTATTACACAGTATCTCTGCTGCCATGGCGACAGGGCAGAACTGTTTGTAACTTGCGGTTGCCATGAGTCACTCCCATTGAAGTAAAATAACAGTAGGCGTAGGCTTTCTTCGCGTCTAGTTCAGAAACTATACCGGCTTGGTACAGTTTGAGAACTGGAATTTCGATATGGTTTTGGCGTGAATGGGCAAGCCGTACCATCGCGTTGGTACGGCATTTCAACAAATGAAAAGGAACATTAGATATGAAAAAGTTTGTTATCGAACGCAATATTCCTGACGTTGGTAAAATGAGCCAGACAGAACTTGGTGGTGCTGCTTCGGCGTCCAACAAAGCGTTGGCAGAACTGGCTCCAAAAATTCAATGGCAACATTCCTATGTTACCGCCGGAAAAACGTTCTGCATCTATCTTGCAGAAGACGAAGATGCCATTCATAAACACGCCGAGCTTAGTGGATTTCCGGCAACGGTGATCACTGAGGTAACAGGCATTATCGACCCTACCACTGCCAGATAAAGTTGAGTATGCGCCTTGCAGCCAGCTAACCAGGCTGCTTCAAGGCGCCCTTCATATTGACGAGGGCGGCGGGCGAGTGTTGCCCGTTACTCGGCCGCATCCTTAGACCAGGGGGCCGGTACCGGCGCGCCATCCACCCGGACTTCGCCTTTTTCATTATCCAGAACCACATGGTTGTCGAACAGCGTCAAGGTAGGGCGAACACCGAAGCGCCCTTCCATCCAGTCGGCCCATCCGTCATGAAACCATGTTTCGGCCGCTTCGCGTGTGGCAAATTCATAGACACCACCGCCAGCCTGGTCGCCGTTGAGATAGTATTTCCGTCTTAAGCCTTTGACATCCCGGTATATCTTGGTCGATTCAAGCGACTGTTCGACAACAAGGTCGCGGGCCCGCTTTGGACCGTCGAAGGGAATCTGGACCAATGCTATTATCATGAGATTTCTCCTTTCTTGAAAACCATTTTGCTTGTCGCAATTATTTTTCGTTCAAAGCCAATCGAACGCCGAGAAAGATGAAGGCCCCGGCAAAAGATCGCTTTAACCATTTCATAATGGCCGGGCGGGTGATGACATAATCCCGAGCCAGCGCCGCACAACCGCCGTACCCCACAAAGACGATGAAAGTCAGCGCCATAAAGATTCCGGCCAGCAGGAACATGGTCGGGGTTGCGTTGGCCTGGCTGACGTCAACAAACTGCGGTAAAAATGCCAGGAAGAACAACGACAGCTTCGGGTTTAATACATTGATGAGCATTCCGTTGAGGGCGGTTCGAAAGAGCGACTGGTTTTTTTTATCTTCGTTGACGTCAAGGGCACCACCCTGGCGCAAGATGCTCCAGGCCATATAAAGCAAATACACCACACCCAGATATTTAACGGACTGAAAGGCGATAGCGCTTGTATGGAAAATGGCGGCCAGGCCGACGATACTGGCGACCGCGGCCGGTACAATGCCGAGGGTGCAGCCGAATGCCGCAGCGATACTGGCTGTTACACCGCGTCCCAAGCCGATGGCAAGCGTATAAAGAACACCTGTTCCGGGCAACAGGATAACAACCATTGATGTCATAAAAAACTCGACGCTCATTCTTTCCTCCACTGGACGGGTAAGCTTATTCGCAATTGGCAATCCTGTGCAACTTTTTGTCGCTCAACGATTGTCAGGGGAGGGGTGTTGCTGTCGCCACCAGGTCGGCAATCTTGATCCGCTGGATTTTTCCAGACGGCCCCTTTGGTAGACCGGTCAGAAAATGTACCCGATCCGGTGCCTTGAAGGCGCCGACGCTGGCTTTGCACATTTCGATCAAGTCCTGTTCAGTTACGGTCGACCCCTCACACAGCAGGACGGCCGCTTCCACTGTCTCACCATAGCGCGCGCATTTAACGGAAAAGGCTGCCGCCTCAATGATGTCGGGATGGGCATAGAGAGCATCATCGACCTCGCGCGGGGCAATATTTTCGCCGCCTTTGATGATCAGCTCTTTCAGGCGTCCCGTGATGAAGACATATTCTTCTGCGTCCATCCGGCCCAGGTCGCCGGTCCGCAGCCAACCTTCTTCGGTGAGCGCCTCGGAAGTTGCTGTTTCATTTTTAAGATAGCGCGGCATGACGTTCGGGCCGCGCACCAGCACTTCACCTTCCACACCCCGTGGCATTTCATGTTGGCGAGCATCAGCAATGCGGATCTCGTTGCCAACGGCGATCCCGGCTGAACCTATCTTGCGAATACCGGGTGGCAGCGGGTTGGAGAGAATTTGTGCCGCAGTTTCCGTCAGACCCATGGTCTCGATAATGGGGAGGCCAAAGCGTGTCTCGAAAGCCGTCTGTATCTCTGGTGACAGGGGTGCCGACGCCGAGCGGCAAAACCGGACTGTCGACAAGGCGGCAGGTGACGGGGTAGTTCCGGTATCATGTAGCAAATAGGATATCTGCGTGGGGACGACGGAAAACCAGCTACAGGAGTGCTTTTCAACTAGCGCCCAGAAGGTCGAGACGGAAAATTTTGGCGGAACGACGAGACAGCCGCCGGACACCAGCGTTCCCAGAACGCTCACGCATAATCCATTGATGTGATACAGCGGCAAGATACAGAGCCCGCAATCGGTTGCCGCAAGGCAGTGGGCTTGCGCCGTATTGTGTCCGCCTGATATCAGGTTGCAATGGGTCAGGACCACGCCTTTGGGTTGCCCTGTTGTGCCAGAAGTATACATCAATAGCCCGAGGGTCTTGTCTTGTCCGGGGAGGCTAACTTCGCCACCCGCGGCCTCGAAATAAAAGTCATCTGGGACAATGATTGGTGGCACGTCTTCACGATGATTGAGGGCGTTTTGGACGACCGATTTTCCAGCTCCGTCGGCAATAATCAGTTTGGCCTCAGAATGCTCAACCACATAGGCAATAATCTCGTTTCCAGCTACCAGATTAAGGGCGGTCGCCAGATAGCCGCCATAAAAAATACCGAGGATGAGGACGACCGTTTTCGGGCTGTTAGTCAGCGCATAAGCAACGCTGTCGCCAGGCTGGATGCCGTGCAATCGGATATTTTCCGCAACCGAGCTTGCTTGTTGCCTGAGGTCCGCAAAGGTTATGGTGTCACCGGTTTCCGGATCAATTAGAAAAATCGCCGACGGTGTTTCTGCGGCGCGGCGGTTAATCAGTCCGAAAATCGTCTCATGTTGATCAATTGACAGCGGAACCGAGGGATCGGTCATTTGCCGGCGTCCTGCCAGTAAGACCCAAATATTTCGTCAAGCGAGGGCTCGTTGACAGGAATTGTGCGTACGACTTTGGTGATATTCATAAGATGTTTATGATTGAAATTGTCGTCAATGGAATTTCCGCCCCATGTCCCGCACCCCATGGAGAGGGAAAAGGGCACACCGTTGTCGAAGGAGCCGCCGGTGGCAAAACAATGGGCCTGATTAACGATCACGCGACAGGTTGGTAATTCTTCGCCGAGCGCCACGGCATGTCTGTCGTTGGATGTGTGGATCCCGATTGAATGACCGGCGCCTTGATAGTTCAATACCTTGGCAGCGAGGGATTTGGCGTCTTCAAAGTCTTTCGCAAAATAGACAGTCGTGACAAGCGAAAGTTTCTCGCCGGATTCAGGGAAGTCTGATCCGATACCCGCCCCTTCGATGAGCAAGAATTTGGCATTTTGCGCGTCGTCAACTTCGATACCGGCAACGTCGATAACCGTATCCATATCACGGGCAATCATATGACGGTTGAGATGTCCATCTTGAAAAAGGGCTGATTTCAGGGTCGCTGTATTTTCTGCATCCAGAAAGCGACCTCCCGTTTTGTGAAGTTCAGACATAAAATTATCCCGGATGGCATTGACGACGATCAGGACATTCTCCGACGAGCAGGAGGTGGCATTATCGAAGCATTTTGACGCCTTGATTTTTTGTGCTGATGCCGCAAGATCCGCGGTGTCATCGACTATGACTGTGACATTTCCAGTGCCGAC
>Ga0315336_1001218_pt1 | contig 53600 bp, 49 predicted proteins | sample ASW5metaG_FD_204512 | JGI IMG/M metagenome (GOLD analysis project Ga0315336, IMG submission 204512) | Ammonia-oxidizing marine archaeal communities from Monterey Bay, California, United States - ASW #5 | ecosystem: Environmental > Aquatic > Marine > Intertidal zone | place: USA: California...
CTGGGTAGCTATGTACGGACAGGATAACCGCTGAAAGCATCTAAGCGGGAAACCCACCTGAATACTAGATTTCCCAATCAGAGTCGTGGAAGACCACCACGTTGATAGGTTGGATGTGGAAGTGCAGTAATGTATGAAGCTAACCAATACTAATAACTCGATCGGCTTGATTACAACAAACGTACAGAGAAAAGTTTTATACTTATTAGTTTCCTGGTGACCGTAGCAACAGATAAACACCCGATCCCATCCCGAACTCGATCGTGAAAGCTGTTAGCGCCGATGGTACTTTGTCTTAAGGCATGGAAGAGTAGGTCGTTGCCAGGATTTATTTACAAAATATATTTTAACATCCAATAAATTTAAAGATATTACTACATTTGGTATAACTTATATCAATAGACACAGTATATAGATTGTTCGAATCAATGATTTTATTTATTGTTCATCAATTGTACAGTATAGATGTACATAAATTGAACAGTTTATATGAAAGACAATAAAGACAGTATTGACGATCTAAATATTTTGAGAAAAATTCAAAATAATCCCGAAGTATCTCAAAGAGAATTAGCAAAACAATTGGGTTTTAGTTTGGGGAAAATTAATTATTGCTTACTTGCTTTAAAGAACAAGGGTTTAATTAAAATAAATAATTTCGCTAAAAGCAAAAACAAATTGAATTATTTTTATATCATAACTCCTAAAGGCTTTGTCCAAAAAACAAACCTAACTATTAAATTTATGAAACAAAAAATGCAAGAGTATGATGAATTACTAATAGAATATGAAAATGAAAAAAACAAATAATAGTTGGTTCTGCATCTACACTAATGCTAGAGAAGAGCATATAGCGTTCAGTGAATTATTACGAAAAAATATAGAATTATATTTTCCACGTTATCGTAGAACAATACGACATGCTAGACAAACTCAATCAAAAATTTATCCTTTTTTTCCAAGATATTTTTTTGCTTTAAATAATTCAAATGTTTCTTTTTCTGATTTAAAAAGAACTAGAGGTTTATCGAACTATATACATAATAAAGACGGTTCTCCCGTTAAAGTACGCCAAGATGTTATAAGTTATCTTAAAGATCAAGAAGACTCAGATGGATATATACGTATAAATAATCATCGTTTTATGTCGGGAGAAAGAGTTTTAATTACCGAAGGACCACTAGCAAGTTTATCTTCCGTATTCCTTACTCAAAAGGATGACGAAAGAGCAAAAATTATGCTTAATTTCATGGGGTGTGAACAAGTTTTGTCTGTACCCCTTGATCATCTTGATCGACCCAGTCATTAGGCTGAAAGATCAAATAAAAAAATTAAAGGGTTTCACCCTAAGTGCGGAGCTTTTTCTAATTTAAATTATAAAATTGATGTTAACATTTTTTATCACTGGAGGATGTGGATTTATTGGTTCGCATTTTATTGAGCTAGCACTACGCAAGAAATATAGAGTTATAAATCTAGATAAACTCACGTATGCAGCTACTCGAACAGATATTTCTCACCCCAATTATAAACTTATAAAAGGCGATATTAGGGACCAAGAGATCGTTTCTTCTATTTTTAAAAAACACTCCCCTAATTTTATAATTAATTTTGCTGCAGAAAGTCATGTTGATAGATCTATTGTTAATCCTACAGAATCATTGTCCACAAATATTATAGGTCCTATTAATTTACTGGAAGAATATATAAAAAATAATTCGAAAGCTAGATTCCTCAATGTATCAACGGATGAAGTTTATGGCTCATTACAGCCTGAGGATCCGCCTTTTTGTGAGGATAGTCCGTACAAACCAAGATCGCCTTATGCAGCTTCAAAAGCTGCTACTGATCATATTTTACAAAGTTATATTCATACCTATAATTTAGATTTGATTATCACAAACTGCTCAAATAATTATGGCCCTTTTCAGCATCCAGAAAAACTTATACCTCTTGTTATACAGAGAGCTATTGAGAAAAAATCAATTCCAGTTTATGGAAATGGTACTAATGTACGTGATTGGATATATGTTAAGGATCACGTCAATTTACTTTTAAAAATAATTCTTCAAAAAAAACTACCAAAAAATCAATTTCTTATTGGTGGACAAAATGAAATTTCAAATATTAAACTTATTAATTATATTCTCTCAGTACTTGAAACTCATTTAAATTATCAAAATTTGAAAGAACTAATCACCTATGTTGAAGATAGACCAGGTCATGATTTCAGATATGCAATAGATAATTCATTTATTTCTAAAGTTTTTAAATTTAAACCCTCTTCTTTTAATGAAACACTTATTGAGACAATTTTGCATTATGTAAAGATAAGTAAAAACCAGGAAGTATCTCATTATGACTATAGCAATTTTAGGATCTAAAGGTCAAATCGGCAGCGCGTTATTAAGACGTTTAGCAACTTTATTTAGTTGTGAGGAGATTACAAGAATTAAATTAGATTGTTCTAATATTCGAAAAGTAGAAAATTTTTTTTCTAAAAATAAATTTTCAACAATTATCAACGCTGTTGCCTTTACGAATGTTGATTTAGCAGAAACACATCAAAAAGAAGCTGTTAAACTAAATATTAAGTTGCCACAAACTCTTGCTAATATTGCGAGAAGTAATGATATTCCCTTAATTCATTTCTCAACTGATTATGTTTTTGATGGATTATCTAATAAACCTTACAAAGAAACGGACAAACCTAACCCACTTAATATTTATGGTAGCACAAAATTAAAAGGTGATGAAAATATTATCAAAACAAATTGCCAGGGTATAATTTTTCGAGTAGGCTGGGTTTTTAGCGCTAATCAAAATAATTTTTTAAATACTATTATAAAACTTTCGCAAATAAAGAATGAAATAGAAGTGGTAAATGATCAAATGGGATCACCAACAAGTGCAGAACTTATTGCATCTATTAGTGCACAATTAATTTTAAAAAAACTTCACAATCACCCAATAAAAGTTATAAATATTTCTCCAGCAGGTATAATATCTTGGTATGAACTAGCTAATTATTTATTTAAACACTATAAACAAAAAACTCCTATAAAACTAAAACCTATTACAACAAGTAAATTAAAAAAATTGGCAAAAAGACCTAAGTTTTCTAAACTTGACTCATCATTATTAGAAAAAACCTTAGGTATCACTATGCCTACTTGGCAAGAAGGAGTTAATGCTTTTATTAAAAGTAAGCAGTGTGAAAAAATATAAATTTTAATGAAATTAATCTCTAAAAAAAACTTAGATATTCTAATTATTGAACCTGAAGTTTATTACGATAATCGCGGGTATTTTTTTGAAAGTTTCAACCAGAAAAGTTTTAATGAAGTCACCGGACTGGATATTACTTTCGTGCAAGATAATCAATCTATGTCTTATAAGGGCGTAGTTCGCGGTCTACATTATCAACTTCCACCAATGACGCAAGGAAAGCTTGTTCGAGTATTATACGGAGAGGTCTTTGATGTTGCTGTTGATATACGTAAGTCATCTCCAAATTTTGGAAAGTCTGTAACGACAATTTTAAGTGCAAAAAATAATAGACAAATATGGATTCCAGAAGGTTATGCTCATGGATTTGTTGGATTGTCTAACGAATCAATTTTATTATATAAGACAACAAATTATTATTCTCCAATTCATGAACGAATTATTCTTTACAATGATCCATCACTTGAAATTTTATGGCCAAAAGAAATAACTTTGGATTCTTCAAGTAAAGATAAAAACGGTTTTTATTTAAAAGACGCTGAAATTTATTTAAAATGATTAAACCTATTGTTGCTGTTGTTGGACTTGGTTATGTTGGCCTACCCTTAGCAATAGAATTTAGCAAAAAATATACGACTATAGGCTTCGATCTTTCTAAAGAAAAGATTACAAAATATAAAAAAAAATTTAACTTAAAGGAGAAAGAAAAAAATCGATTGAGCGTTTCAACAAATCCAAAAAAAATTAGTCTGGCTAACATTATTATAATTACTGTACCTACTCCAGTTACTAAATCTCTTAAACCTGATTTATCATCTCTTGTTAGCTCTTCTTCAACAGTAGGGAAATACATGAAAAAAGGTGCAATTGTTGTATATGAGTCAACTGTTTATCCTGGTGTTACCGAAGAAGTCTGTGTACCATTGCTGGAAAAGCACTCAGACACGAAGTGGAAGAAAGATTTTCACATAGGTTATTCTCCAGAAAGGATTAATCCTGGTGATAATAAACACACAATAAAAAATGTTGTTAAAATTATTGCAGCTGATGATGTAACTACGTTAAAAACCTTAGTAAATTTATATCAATCAATTATTGATGTGAAGGTTCATACAGTTAGTTCAATCAAGGTAGCTGAAGCAGCAAAGGTAATTGAAAATACACAGCGAGATTTGAATATTGCTCTTATGAATGAGATAGCGATTATTTTTAATCGTTTGGGAATTGATACCCATGAGGTGCTTCAAGCGGCTAAAACTAAGTGGAATTTTTTACCATTTCAACCAGGTCTTGTAGGGGGGCATTGTATTGGGGTGGATCCATATTACTTAACTCATAAAGCTGAAATGTTAGGCTATAAACCTAAGGTTATTTTAGCTGGGAGAAAAATAAATGATGGGATGGCTACGTATTTGGCAAAGCAAACTATTAAACTAATGACTAAAGCAAAGAAATTTACCAAAGGTTGTAAAGTAATCGTTTTGGGCTTAACATTTAAAGAAAATCATCCTGATTTGAGAAACTCTAAAGTAGCAAATGTAGTTTATAAATTACAACATTACGGTTGTAATGTTTTTGTACATGATCCTATTGCTAATTCTGATGAAGCTGAAAAAGAGTACGGAATAAAGCTTGTGTCATGGGAGAAACTTCCTAAATCTGAAGTAATATTTTCTGCCGTTCCTCATAAAGAATACATTAATATGGAATTTACCAAACTTACGAATAACCTAAAAAAAAATGGTGTCTTTATTGATGTTAAATCAACTTATGATCATGATCTATTCCTAGCAAAAGGTTTTAGATTCTGGAGATTATAAACAATATGCTTTTTGAACTATATAGACGATTATGGCATCACATTTCATTGCAGCGTCGAATACAATTTAGTTTTTTACTTTTATTAATGATACTTTCTTCTCTTTCAGAGATTGCAAGCATTGGTATGGTACTGCCTTTTTTGAGCATATTAACTGCTCCAGAATTAATTTTTGGACATGAACTAATGCAGCCTTTTATAAAGTTTTTAGAAATCAAAGATCCAAAAAATATGTTGTTACCTATTACAGTTATCTTTGTGCTTGTAGCTTTGGTTTCTGGTATTCTTAGAGTTTCGTTAATTTGTATTCAAATTAGTTTGAGTCAATTTACAGGCGCGGATTTAAGTATCCAAATATATAGTAGAACTCTTTATCAACCATACCCCATCCACGTTAGTCGGAATAGCAGCGAAGTAATTTCTGGTATTTCTCAAAAAACAAATCTCGTTGTTACTCAAATAATACATCCAATATTTGAAATTATAAATTCAGTTTTCTTAACTTTAGCTATTCTTTTAACTTTAATTGCAATTGATCCAACTATAGCTATCTTAGGATTTAGTACTTTTGGTATAATTTATATTATTATTATTATTTTAACCAAAGTATCTCTTTACAGGAATAGTGAGCGTATCAGTCGTGAATCAAATCAAGTTATTAAAACAATACAGGAAGGATTGGGTGGCATTCGCGATGTACTCATCGATGGTACACAAGCAGTATATCAGAGGATTTATCGCAAAGCAGATCTGTCTTTGCGTCGTGCCATGGTGTACAATAGTATAATAAGTTTGAGTCCACGTTATATTATTGAATCTTTGGGCATAGTATTAATTGCTGTATTAGCTTACTTTATGGTTAACAATAAAGGAGGATTTATTAATTCAATTCCAGTATTGGGAGCGATTGCAATGGGAGCTCAGAGACTTTTACCCACCATACAATCAGCTTATAATAGTTTTTCAAAGATTCGAGGAGGAAAGGAATCTTTTAAAGACGCTTTAAATCTCTTAGAGCAGCCGTACCCTGAATATTATGAAAAAAACATTGATGACTCTATACCTTTTAATAATAATATCGTATTACAAAATGTCTCATTTCGTTATTCTGATTCTTCCCCTTGGACATTAAAAGAAATTGATTTAAAAATTCCAAAAGGTATTCGTATAGGCTTTAAAGGGACTACAGGTTCGGGCAAAAGTACATTACTTGATGTTGTGATGGCTCTATTAGAACCGACCAAAGGTCAGCTTTTAATTGATGGCATTCAGATAACACAAAAAAATTGTCGTTTATGGCAAAATCATATTGCCCATGTCCCGCAAGCTATATTTCTGAGAGATTCATCTATTGCTGAAAATATCGCATTTGGATTAAATAAAAATAAAATTGACTATAATCTAATGCGTGAAGCTGCTCAAAAAGCACAAATTGCAGACACAATTGAATCTTGGGATCAACAATATGACACTCTGGTAGGCGAGCATGGTTTACGACTTTCAGGAGGACAACGTCAGCGTATAGCGATTGCAAGATCGTTTTATAAACAAAAAGATGTCTTTATCTTTGATGAAGCCACCAGCGCTTTAGATGATAAGACTGAAAATGCAGTTATTAAAACTCTTGCAGGATTAAAAGATGAAGTTACAATAATAATTGTTGCTCATCGAATGTCATCACTGAAAAACTGTGATAAAATAATTGAAATTTTGGATAACTCTACTGTGCTTGAACACGATAACAAAGAACTAATTAATTAATTTTTTTTTAGTTTTTTTCCATTCAAATTATTATATTAAAACTTTAGGAAAAAAATGTTTGATGAACTAATAAATACTAAGTCTTCTTTTTTTATTGCTGAAGTTGGCCAAAATCATCAAGGCGACTTAGATCATGCAAAAGAATACATTAAAAGATTTGCTTTTGAAGGCGCTAATGCAATAAAATTCCAAACTCGGAATAACAAGCATTTATTTTCAGATGAAGCATATAATGCTCTATATTCAAGTGAAAATGCTTTTGCTAGCACTTATGGAGAACATAGAGATCATCTTGAACTAAACCTTGAAAGTTTGAGAATTCTTAAGTCAGAATGTGATCGACACAATGTAAAATTTATGTCAACGCCATTTGATGAACCTAGCTTAGAAATGCTTGAGGAAATTGGTGCAGATATTCTTAAGATAGCATCTTTTGATGTAGGCAATCTTCCATTTATCAATCGGATTGCAAAATCAAAAAAGCCAGTGGTTATGAGTATTGGCGGAGGGAAAGAAGATCAAATTCGATCTAGTGTTGAGATTTTGTTAAAATATCATAACAAAATTGCAATTCTTCATTGTGTTTCTGAGTATCCTTGTGAATATAATCGTCTTGGATTAAATAATATTGAAACCTTAATTAGGGACTATCCTCAGTGTGTAATTGGATCTTCTGATCATTTTAATGGGATATTATCTGGTCCAATTGCTTACTTGAAAGGTGCTAGAGTATTTGAAAAGCACGTAACTTTGAACCGTGCTTGGCAAGGGACTGATCATAGCTTTGCTCTTGAGCCAGATGGTTTTCGGAAATTTGTTCGTGATATTACAAGAGTTCCATCCATGTTACCTACTAAGCCCGATATAGAAATAGGTGACGAACCTGTATTTAAAAGACTTGGGAAATCCATCATTGCCTTAGTCGATATTTTACAAGATGAAATTATTACTATGGAAAAATTATCAGGATGTATTTTTAATACACAATATATTCCTGTAAGACAATCCAACCTAGTTATTGGCTCAATTGCAAAAAGAAAAATTTCTAAAGGTGAGCCTATTACCTTTACAGATATAGAGACGAAACAAAATTAGAAAATGTTTTTATCTTAAAGAGACAATAAAAAGAGGTTAAATAATTATTTATAATGATGATTGATAAACTATTTGATGTAAGCAAAAAAGTTGTACTTATTACCGGGGCTTCAGGTCTGCTTGGAGCAGAATATTCTAAAATTTTCTTAGAACGCGGTGCTTTTGTTGTAGGACTGGATATTAAATCCTCACTTGCAAGCGAAGATTTATCCACTCAATATCCTACAAACTATTTTTTCATTGTTGCAGATGTTACAAGTAAATCCTCATTAAAGGCAGCACTTAAAAATATTAATAATAAATTTGGCAGAATATCTGTTTTAATTAATAATGCGGCTATTGACTCACCCCCCTCATCCAAAGATGAAGACAATGGACCTTTTGAAGAATATCCTGAAACTACATGGGATAAAGTAATGGATGTGAATTTAAAAGGAGTTTTTTTGTGCTGTCAAATTTTTGGCGGATATATGGCAAAATATGGTGATGGTTCAATAATCAATGTATCATCAATCTATGGATTGGTTTCTCCAGATCAAAAATTATATTCCTATCTCCATAAGCAAAATAAAGTTTTTTATAAGCCTGCGGCTTATTCAGCATCAAAATCTGGAATTCTAAATCTTACGCGATACCTTGCTGTTTATTGGGCTAAAAAAAATGTACGAGTGAATACTCTGACTTTAGCAGGAGTCTTTAATAATCAAGAACAAGGTTTTATTAAAGCTTATTGCGAGCGCATTCCAATTGGACGAATGGCTAATTTAGATGAGTATAATGGGTCCATGCTTTTTTTAGCAAGTGAAGCTTCACGATATATGACAGGAGCAAACCTTATCATTGATGGTGGGTGGACAGCAATTTGACTGTAATAAAATGACTAAACGTGTTTTAAACTGGGTTAATGGAAAAGATACACTTCCATTAAATGATTTATGGATTAAGAAATTTAATCCACATACAGGACAACTACAATCTTATTTAGCTGATTCTTCTGAGAAAGATACTCAGCAAGCTATATCAGTAGCAGATAAAAATTTTTCTATATGGTCTGAATACACTCCTGTAAAGCGTGGTCAAATATTAAGTGATATTACAGCTTTAATGAAAGATCGAGCTAATGAATTAGCAGAATGTGTAGCAATTGAAACAGGCAAATCACTACAGAATGCCAAGGATGAATTAAACGCTGCTATTCTTCAAGGAGAATACTTTGCTGGTGAAGGAATGCGACTTTACGGTCGTTCATTGACATCTGCTATGCCTGACAAAAATAGTTACACAGTAAGATATCCAAGAGGTGTTGCAGGTCTTATTGTTCCTGCGAATACTCCGATTGCAAATATTGCTTGGAAAACTTTTCCAGCTCTAATATGTGGCAACACAGTTGTGTTGAAAGCTTCTGAAGATTCTCCATTGATTGCGAATCTATTTGCAAAATTAACCAAGGAAGCTGGTTTGCCTGATGGAGTATTTAACGTTGTTCAAGGAAAAGGAAAACCTGCAGGCTCAACTATTGTTAATAATTCTCGTATTTCAGTTATTAGTTTTACTGGTTCGACAAGAGTAGGTCGCTGGATTGCTGAAGTTGGTGGACGACGTCTTGCTCGTGTTTCTCTGGAACTTGGAGGAAAAAATCCTTTTGTTGTGTGTGATGATGCAGATCTTGATAAGGCAGTATATTGGGCACTACTTTCAGCCTTTAGCAATGCTGGTCAGCGTTGTGCAGCCGGTAGCAAGATATTGTTGTTTAATAACATTTATGAAGAATTTAAAAAAAGTTTTGTTTCTAAAGCAAAAAAATTAAAATTAGGAATAAGTAACGATTGTGACTTAGGTCCTGTCATTAACAAGATTCAACAACAAAATATTATTTCCTCAATTGATATAGCTAAATCAGAAGGTGGCAAATTACTTTGTGGGGGAGGGATTCCTAAAGATTTAGAATTATTAAATGGATATTATATTGAACCTACTATAATTGAAGGATTGGGACATACTTCAGAACTTGGCTGTCAGGAGGTATTTGGCCCAGTTGCAACTCTACATCCAGTTAAAAATCTTGAAGAAGCTGTTGAAATTAATAATCTTAATGAATATGGTCTCACTGCAGCTATTCACACGAGGAATGTAGATCGCGCTATGTGGTTTGCCAAGAAAGTAAAAGCAGGAGTAGCAAATATAAACTTTGGCACTTTTGGAAGTGAACCTCATATGCCATTCGGAGGTTATGGAGCTTCAGGAAATGGCACTAGGGAGCCCGGAGTTGAGTCACTTGATGTATATTCAGAGTTAAAAAATATTTCTGTTCTAACGAGATCAATTTTAATCTAAATTTTTGAATGAATATTAAATTTCTAGCTACTATACCAGCACGTTCAGGATCTAAACGGGTTAAAGACAAAAATATTAAAATTTTAAACGACCATCCCTTACTGGCTTATTCAATTTGTGCAGCAATAGATAGTGGAATTTTTGACTCTGTTATTTGTGTAACAGATAGTGAATTATATGGAAATATAGCAAGACATTATGGCGCTGAAGTTCCTTTCATAAGACCTCCCGAACTTTCAGGTGATAAATCTCCAGATATTGAATGGGCTCATTGGATACTTAGCTCATTGAAAACAATTGGACGATTATATGATGTTTTTAGTATTTTGAGGCCAACAAATCCATTTCGCTTACCAGAAACAATTCAAAGAGCATCTATTGCCTTTAAAAGTGATTCAAGTATTGATTCACTTCGGGCAGTTGAAAAATGTAAGCAGCACCCAGGAAAAATGTGGGTGATACGAGAAAAACGTTTGCATCCTATATTGCCTTTTACAAACGCAAATACACCTTGGCACAGTAGTCAGTATGCTGCTTTACCAGAAATCTATGCTCAAAATGCCAGTCTTGAGATGGCCTGGACACGAGTAGTTTTAGAAAATAATAGCATTACTGGTGAATCAATTATGCCGTTCATAAGTGAGGGAATCGAAGGTTTTGACATAAATGAACCCGAAGATTGGTTACTTGCAGAATATTATACTTCTAAAGGTAAAGCTGAGTTGCCTACAATCAACCAAGAACCTTATCAGTTTAATGATTAATATTAAATTTTATGGGTGAACAAGTCGGAATAACAGTAACTGGCTCATTATATTATGTGCCCCGTAAGGAGTTCAAGCGAATTCTTTCTTTAGACTTATCTGCTATTGAGAAAACATCTTTATTTGCTTCCCTATGTCGTATCAACACTCTTTATATGATTGCACGAGCAGGGTCTGGTCACTTGGGTACTAGTTTCAGCAGTATGGATATAATTTCTTGGTTGTTACTAAACGAACTTTACCTAAACGATGAACATGATAACAACAGTACCAGAAATATTTTCTTTTCTTCTAAAGGACATGATGCACCTGCTTTATACAATAATTTTATAGGGCTCGGTAAACTAGATTTTAATTTAATTCATAAGTTACGAAGTTTGGGGGGCTTGCCAGGACACCCTGATATTAATACACCAAATATTATCACAAACACAGGCTCTCTTGGTATGGGAATATCAAAAGCTAAAGGTATGATTATTGCTAACAGATTAAAAAAATGCGCAGTTAATGTTTATGTCTTGACTGGAGATGGCGAACTTCAAGAAGGTCAGTTTTGGGAATCTTTGATTTCAGCATCCAATGACAATTTGCATGAATTAGTAGTTATTATAGATCACAATAAATTGCAGTCAGATACTTTAGTCACAAAAGTAAGTAATCTTGGTGATCTTGAGGTTAAACTTAGGTCTTTCGGTTGGTATGTAATTCGTTGTGAAGGTAATGAATTAGCAGCATTCTCAAAAGCACTTGTAGCATCAAAAACTGTAAAAGATAAACCTAAGGTTATTATAGCAGATACTATTAAAGGCAAAGGAGTTACATTTATGGAGCATACATCTATTGATTCGAATATAGATTTATATAAGTATCATAGTGGTGCACCAAATGAGGAAGAGTACTTTAAAGCAGTTCAAGAGTTAATAGATACTACTAACTCTCTATTAAATAATGCAGGTCAACATGATATTGAGCTTGAAACAGTTATTATACCAAGTAAAGTTTTTCATAAAAATCTCCAACACTTGATCAAAGCTTATTCAGAAGAATTAATTAAACAAGCTAGAAATAACTCAAAGATAGTGGCTCTTGATGCAGATCTCATACTAGATACAGGACTAATTCCTTTCCAATCAGAATTTCCTGATCGCTTGATAGAGTGCGGTATTGCTGAACAAGATATGGTATCACAAGCTGGAGGAATGGCTCTAGAAGGGATGATCCCTATAGTTCACTCTTTCTCCTGTTTTCTTTCAGCAAGATCAAACGAACAGATATATAATAATGCATCAGAAAAAACAAAAATTATTTATGTAGGTTCTCTTGCAGGTGTAATTCCTGGCGGTCCTGGTCACTCTCACCAGGCAGTTCGAGATATTTCTTCTCTTGCAGCAATTCCTGGACTCTGTTTGATGGAACCTTGTTGTGAAGAAGAAGTTGGAATGCTTCTTAATTGGGCAATAAATAATAACAATTCAAGTAGTTATTTGCGTTTGGTTAGTGTACCAATCAATATACCCTATAAATTACCAGAAAATTATAAACCTGAGTTTGGCAAAGGAGTAGCACTTTCTGAAGGAAATGATGCAATAATTATTGCTTATGGACCTGTTATGCTTTCAATATCATTTGAGGTAGCATCTCTTTTTCAGCAAAGAAGTAGTAAACTGATAAAAGTAATAAATTTACCTTGGCTGAAAGATATAAATGAGAAATGGTTAGTTAACGAAGTGGCAAAATATAATTTAGTTGTTTGTTTGGATAATCATTATATTGAAGGAGGCCAAGGTGGGCGAATTACAGAAATACTCTCTAATAAATCAGATGGAAATAAAAAAATTATACGTATAGGTTTAAAAGATTTTCCTGTCTGTGGCACAAATGAAGAAGTTTTACACGAACATAGCATGAATTCTGAATATATTTATTCTACCATGAATAAAGTAATTAATATTTTAAAATAAAAAAATCAATTTTTAATTGATCCATGATTAATAGATTAATAATTGTCATTAGCGGGGAGTTATTTGTAAGAAATTATCTTACAACTGGAGCTTTTGATGCTTTGGAAAAAAATTATGAATGTATTTATTTGATTTCAGATTCTATAAAAAACATAGAGGCTTTAAAGAAAAAAGATCATGTTGTTAAGTATCGCAATGATCGTTTTCAAAATGTCCAACATCACAAAATTTTTGAAATAATGATGTGGCGTTATCGAAAAAAATCAAAAACATTTGAATTTAGAATAAAAAGAACCCAGAAATTGAGCTTTAAATTTGATTTTAATATCAATTTTGTATCAAAGATAATTGAGTCTATTTTGCGTGTAATTAGATGGATATCTAGAAAGTTAACCAATGTTATGCTTGGAAATGTTTTTACATTTCCTTATTATATGTCCTACTTAAAGAGGACGATAAAGGTTAATCCTGATATAAAATCAACTATCCTTAAATACAAACCTTCACTTGTCATTTTTCCTTCTTCTGCATTTGATCCTGAAGGTGATGATGTAACTATCATTTGCAATGAATATAAATTACCAACTTTATTTCTAATAGATAATTGGGACAATTTATCTAGCAAAACACTTTTTTGGGTAAAACCAACAAATTTGGCTGTATGGGGTAAGCAAAGCTCAGAGCATGCATCCATAATACAGGGTTTTGAAAAAAGTAAGGTTACTTGTTTAGGTACACCAAGATACGATGAATATTTTCGTTTAAGGAGTTCTACAATTAAAAGTCCATTCAGTCACAGATATATATTGTTTGTTGGAACAACATTGGCATTTGATGAAGCTAGTGCCTTGATAAAACTTAACGATATTTTAGAAAAAAATCAAAAAAACTTTGAAGGAGTAAAAATTGTTTATCGTCCTCATCCATGGAGACAAGGAACAGATTCTATTTGTCAAATTGACCTTCCGCACATTGTGATTGATCCTCAGTTACGTTCGGCATATTGCATGAAAAAGAATTCTCAAGATATACAACCTTCTATATCTTATTATTCTGGTCTTTTGCAAAATGCTGAATTTATATTAGGAGGCTTAACCTCAATGCTTATTGAATCGTTGATTTTTCATAAACGTTATTTAGCATTAGTTTATGATGAAGATAAAAACTTTACTAGTCAGCATAATGTTTACAAAAATTATATTCACTTTGAAGGCATAGATAAGTTGGATGCAATTAGTTTTTGCAAGGATATAAAAGATTTTGAAAAAAATTTATTATCTGTGTGGAGACAAAGACATGATATTGATCATACAAAATTTGATGATCAAAGACGCTATTATTATTATGATGACAATAAAAGTTATTCAGATCGACTTAAAAATTTATGCGAAAAAATTCTATATACTTAATAAATTGATTATAATTATTATGCAGGCAATTATTAGATGAAAATTTTTATTACAGGTGCAGACGGATTCATTGGCTCACATTTAACTGAGTCCTTAGTGTTGGCTGGGCATGAAGTAAAAGCTTTCGTTTTTTATAATTCATTTAACTCATGGGGCTGGCTAGATTACTGTTCCCATGATGTAAAAGGTAATTTTGAAGTAGTAGCAGGCGATATTCGTGATCCTTATGGTGTAAAAAGAGCAATGATTGGTTGCGATGTGGTGATTCATCTTGCAGCATTAATAGCAATTCCTTATTCTTATTATTCACCTAATACCTACGTAGATACTAATGTCACTGGTACCCTTAATGTTCTCCAAGCAGCAAAAGAACTTAATATTGATCGTTTAATTCATACATCCACGAGTGAAGTGTATGGTACTGGTAAATTTTTTCCAATAAATGAAAAACATCCAATTCAGGGCCAATCACCATACTCAGCAACAAAGATTGCCGCAGATCAGTTGGCATATTCTTTTTATACATCTTTTAATCTTCCTGTTGTTATTCTTCGTCCATTCAATACTTATGGTCCTCGTCAATCTGCGCGTGCTGTGATCCCAACGATAATGATGCAAATTGCAAGTGGAAAGCATGAGATTAATTTAGGAGATACAAGACCTACACGTGACTTTAATTATATTAAAGATATCGTTAAAGGTTTTATTTCAGCATTAAACTCAAATGAAGGAAATGGTGAAGTGGTGAATATTGGAAGTAATTATGAAATTACTATTGCAGATACCGTTCATCTTATTGCTGAAGTTATGAATACTAAAGTTAATATAATTGTTGACGAGAATCGAATACGTCCTAATAAATCTGAAGTAGAACGCCTATGGGCTGACAATAGTAAAGCTCTTAAATTATTTAACTGGTCCCCCACTTATATTGGTCGAGAGGGACTTAAACGTGGCTTGAAAGAAACAGCCGAATGGATGTCTAATTCTAAAAATCTTTATGGATATAAAACCGATATATACAATATTTGATGTATTCAAAATCTGTTCAAAATATAAATAATTTATCAGATCAAATTCTAAAAGTTTTACATAAGGTTTGTGGTAAGGATAAATTAGTTCTTCATGAGCCTCAATTTTGTGGCAATGAATGGATTTACACAAAGGACTGCTTAGATTCTAATTTTGTTTCTACAGTCGGATCATATGTTGATCGATTTGAAGAAGAACTTAAATCTTACACTGGCGCAAAACATGTTATTGCTATGATAAATGGCACATCTGCTTTGCATATGGCTTTACTTCTTATAGGTATAAAACCTGGGGATGAAATACTGTTACCATCTCTTACGTTTGTAGCTACGGCAAATGCAGTTAATTATTGTGGAGCAATTCCTCATTTTATTGATAGTAATGAGGATACTCTTGGAATAGATTCAAGTGCACTGAGTAGTTGGCTCAATCAAATTGCAGAGATACGTGGGAACAAATGTTTTAACAAGCAAACAGGTCGCCCAATTCATGCTTTAATTCCCATGCATACTTTTGGACATCCTTGTGACTTGGATAATTTAAAGAAAATTGCTCATGATTATAAATTAATTATGGTTGAGGATGCAGCTGAATCTATCGGTAGTTGGTATAAAGGATGTCATACTGGAACCATTGGTCAAATAGGAATTCTAAGTTTTAATGGAAATAAAACTATTACTACAGGTGGTGGAGGAGCCATTCTTACTAATGATGATAAACTAGCTAAAAGAGCTAAACATCTTTCAACGACAGCTAAGAAACCACATCGCTGGATATATGAACATGATGAAATAGGTTTTAACTACAGATTACCAAATATTAATGCTGCTTTGGGTTGTGCACAGTTAGAGCAACTTCCTGATTTTCTAACATCTAAACGAAGACTGTTTACACGTTATGCAGAAGCCTTTGACTCATTAAAACAAGTAAGATTAATATCTGAACCAGCGGGCAGTAAAAGCAATTATTGGCTTCAAACTATTGTTTTGGATGAGTCAGTTGCTAATCAGCAAAATGCTGTGCTAAAAATTACTAATGATTATAATATAATGACCCGACCAGTTTGGACTTTATTGCATAAACTTAAGCCTTACCATAATTTTCCAAAAGCACCATTACCAATAGCTGAGTCTTTGGAACGAAGAATTATTAATATTCCAAGTAGTGTGGGGTTAGCATGAAGAGCATAATACTTGTTGGTGGCGGTGGTCATTGCCATTCTTGTATCGATGTGATTGAAAGAGGAGGTTTTTACAAAATCGCAGGAATAGTTGAACGTAAGGGCTATGAAATATCGACCGATTTTGATTATCCTTTGTTAGGTTACGACGAAGATCTTCCTGTGTTATTAAAAAAATATCAATCCGCTCTTATTACAGTTGGTCAAATTAAAAATTCAAATATCCGTTCCGGATTGTATAGTAAGCTTAAAGGTTTAGGAGCAAAATTACCTAGCGTAATTTCACCTCTTTCTTATGTATCAAGTAATGCAAAAATATATTCCGGATCTATTGTGATGCATGGAGCTATAGTTAATTCAAGATCACGTATTAATGAGAACTGTATTGTTAATAGCCAGGCACTAATTGAACATAATGTTGTTATTGGCAAACATTGCCACATATCTACAGGATCTAAAATAAATGGTGATGTTATTATTGAAAGTGGTGTATTTATTGGGAGTGGAGCTATTGTACGCGAAGGTGTCCGAATTGGTTCTGATTCTGTGATTGGAGCAGGCACCCTAGTTTTGAAGGATCTGCCCTCTCGTACAATTCTTAGAGGCAATAAGTGAAAAAAAAAAGAACAACGATTATTGCTGAGGCTGGAGTAAACCATAATGGTAATATCGAGATAGCAAAACGCCTGATTGATGAAGCTGCTGAGGCAGGAGCCAATATAATTAAGTTTCAGACATTTTCAGCAGATAAGATAACGACTCGCAAAACTAAAAAATTTAATTATCAAATTTTGAACTCTGATCCACAAGAAACTCAGTACGATATGTTAAAGAGATTAGAATTGACGCAAAAAATGCATCAAGAACTGATTGATTATTCTTTAAAGCGTAAAATTGAATTTTTAAGTACCGGCTTTGATACTGATAGTATTAATTTTTTAGTTGAACAAGGCATTAAAATTATAAAAATTCCGTCTGGTGAAATTGATAATTTACCTTTTCTTCGTCACATTGGAAAATTTGGTTTACCGGTTATTTTATCAACTGGAATGTCCTATTTAGACGAAATTAAAAATGCGATTACTGTTTTGGAAAGTGTAGGAACTGCTAGAAAAAACATAACAGTTCTTCACTGTAATACTGCGTATCCTACACCAATGAGCGATGTTAATATTCTAGCTATGACCAATATTAGAAAAGCTTTTGGAGTAGCAGTTGGTTATTCCGATCATACGCTAGGAATTGAAGTTCCAATTGCGGCAGTTGCATTGGGTGCCTCTATTATTGAAAAGCACTTTACATTAGATAGAAAATTTTCTGGTCCAGATCATAAAACTAGTTTGGAACCACATGAACTTAAATTAATGGTTTTAGGAATTCGCAATGTTGAGCAAGCCATGGGTGACGGAATTAAACGTCCAAGTAACAGTGAAAAAATGAACAAAGTACTTGCACGTAAGTCAATTGTTGCTTCTAAAATTATAAAAATCGGTGACATGTTTTCAGAAGACAATTTGACTACTAAACGACCTGGAAATGGAATATCCCCTATGCAATGGGAAGAATTAATAGGAACAATAGCTAAAAAAAATTATCAAATTGATGAATTAATAACTTTGTAACATCTTGCTAAAGGCTACAAACTTACTAATGGTAAACACTGTTTTTTTTCTGAAAGTTATATGTTACTGAAAGAAATATATTTGTTGCTAACTAATTATTGTTCGAAACAAAACAGAATACCTAAAATTATTAAATTAATAAATTCTTGAAATAAATAAATGATAAATAATAATAAAGAAATTTGGCGCAAAACAATAATATCAACAAAAGCAACCCTACAAGAAGCTATCACTAACCTTAACAATTCTTCATTGAAGATTATTATGGTAGTTAATGAGAAGTCAGAGTTTAAGGGCACTATATCAGATGGAGATATTCGGCGTGGTATATTAAAAGGTCTTAATCTCAATAGTTCTATTTCTGAAATTATTCAATATGATGCGATCGTTGTGCCACCTGAGATTAAACGTCATACAGTAATGCAATTAATGAAGATGAACAAAATCTATCATGTTCCAGTAGTTAATGAGAATTTAAAAATTATCGGATTATATCTATGGGAAGAAATTATTCCTCCAATAAGTAGGCCTAATTTAATGGTAGTTATGGCTGGAGGAAAAGGTACGCGTTTGTTACCTCACACACAAAATTGTCCTAAACCAATGGTACCTGTGTCTGGAAAACCTATGTTGGAGCATATCATTGAGCGTGCTAAATTAAATGGTTTTAGTCACTTTATTTTTGCTATTCATCATCTGAGTCAAATGATTAAAGATCATTTTGGTAATGGAGATAGTATGGATGTAAGGATTGATTATATTAGTGAGAAATCCCCTTTGGGTACAGCAGGTGGATTAAGTTTACTAAATCCAAAACCTAAACTTCCTTTTATTGTAACTAATGGAGATGTTTTAACAGATATACGGTATGGAGAAATTTTGGATTTTCATAACCATCATTCTTCTTCAGCAACAATGGCAGTTCGTATTCATGAGTGGCAACATCCTTATGGAGTAGTGCGAATGAAAGGAGTAGACATTGTAGGTTTTGATGAAAAACCTATAGCAAGGAGTCATATCAATGCTGGTATTTATGTTTTATCTCCTGAGGTACTTAATGAGATGGAAATGGAAACACATTGTAATATGCCTGCTTTGTTTGAACGTTTACAATTAAACGGCAAACGAACAATAGGCTATCCAATTCATGAACATTGGATTGATTTGGGTCATCCAGAAGATTTAGTTAAGGCAAATAGAGAGAAAATAATATGAAAAAAATATTACTACCTCCTACTGTGGATTATTCTAAATATGGTAAAGAAACCGTAGATCCAGAAGTTTACTACGGACTTCCAAAAAATATATTTTTTTGTAAGAATTGTGTGATGTCAAATCAGAAACCAAATTCTGCAGTTGAATATAAGCATTCCATCGAATCAACAAAACATACAAACAACTTTGATGATAATGGTGTTTGTGATGGTTGTAATTACACAATACAAAAAAGAAAAATAATAAATTGGAAAGATCGAGAGAAACAACTAATTGAATTGTGTGACAAACATCGAAAGAATGATGGTTCTTACGATTGTATAGTCCCTGGTTCAGGAGGAAAAGATAGTTTTTACACTGCACATATTTTAAAAAATAAATATAATATGCATCCTCTTACTGTAACTTGGGCACCCAATATATATACAAAATGGGGATGGGATAATTTTCAATCGTGGATTCACTCTGGTAATGACAATTATTTAATAACCCCGAATGGTCGTTTGCACAGATTATTAACCAGACTCTCTACTGAATTGTTATTTCATCCTTTTCAATCATTTATAGTTGGACAAAAGGCATTAGCGCCTAAAATGGCTATTCTCTTTAATATTCCCTTGGTTTTTTATGGTGAAAATGAGGCGGAATATGGAAATCCAATAAGTGATAACGACACTGCTTTGCGTGATAATTCTTATTTCTCTTTAGATGAAGACTCCACAACTCATTTAGGTGGTGTTTCAGTTAAAGATTTGAAAAATCATTTTGGAGTTAATTCTAATAATTTACAACCTTATTTACCTGCGGATATCAATAAACTTAAAGATAACAAAATCGAAGTTCATTATCTTGGTTATTATCTTAAATGGCATCCTCAATCTTGTTATTATTATGCTGTTGAACATGGGAATTTTCAAGCATCTCCCGAAAGAACACCGGGCACTTATTCAAAATATAATAGTATTGATGATAAAATAGATGATTTTCATTATTTCACTACAGGAATTAAATTCGGCATAGGAAGAGCTACTTATGATGCTGCACAGGAGATTAAATCAGGAGATATTAATCGTGATGAAGGCGTTGCACTAGTGAAACGTTTTGACCTTGAATTTCCTGAACGATTTTCAAATTCATTATTTAAATATTTGAGTTTATCTAAAAAAGAATTTCCTGAAGCTAGTCAAATGTTTGAACAACCAACAATGAATCGTGAATATTTTGATCTTTTAACGAATCATTTTCGGTCACCACATATATGGTTTTATGAAGATAACGTATGGAAGTTGCATCATGCTGTTTGGCATGAAAACAATAATGATTGAACGCAATGAAAAATATTCGTCTCATTAGTCGTATAGATATTAAGGGCCCTAATTTAATTAAAGGAGTTCAATTGGAAGGTTTGCGAGTCATCGGAGATCCTCATATATATGCTAAAAAATATTATGATCAAGGTGCAGATGAGTTACTTTATATTGATATTGTCGCTAGTTTATACGGGAGAAATAAATTAACAGAAATAGTTAGTAGGACAGCTCAAAATATATTTGTTCCAATGACTGTAGGAGGAGGCATCAGAAATGTTGAGGATGTAAAAGACTTGCTTCGAGCTGGCGCTGATAAGGTAGCTATTAATACTGCAGCAAGTCGTCGACCAGAGTTGATTTATGAAGTTTCTAAAAGATTTGGTTCTCAGTGTATGGTTTTGTCAATTGAAGCAAAACAAAAGGATTCAGGTTCTTGGGAGGTTTACACTGATTGTGGTCGTGAACGCACGGGAATTGATGTTGTTGAATGGGCTCGTAAAGGTGAGGAACTCGGTGCCGGTGAAATTTTAGTAACTTCTATTGACCGAGAAGGAACACGCAAAGGTTTTGATATAGATTTAATTCGTTCAATAGCTGATGTTGTAAGTATACCAATTATTGCTAGCGGTGGAATGGGCAAATCAGAAGATGTTGTTAATGTGGTTAAAGAGGGAAATGCTGATGCAATCGCCATGGCAGATATTCTTCATTATGAGCGTGCTACAATTTATGAAATTCGAAAAGCAGCTATGAAAGAAAATATTAAAGTCAGAATTTATGAGACAAACTAAAGTTGTTGTAATTGATTATGGTATAGGTAATTTATTAAGCGTGAGCAGAGGCCTTGAGTACTGTGGAGCTCAAGTTGATATAACCAATAATCTAGATAAAATATTTGAAGCATCACATGTTGTTTTGCCCGGTGTTGGTGCGTTTAAAGTTGGTATGCAAGAATTAAAAAAACGAGGAATAGATGAAGTTATAAAGAAAATTGCTGAAAGAAAAACAAAGCTACTTTGTATTTGCCTTGGTATGCAGATGTTATTAGATGAAAGTGAAGAATTTGGAATTACGAAAGGTTTGGGAATTATTCCAGGTCGAGTTATTTCTGTACCCAAAATTGATGCTAACAACAATTCACAAAAAATACCTCATATTGGTTGGAATGAATTAAAACCCTCCGGTTCATTGGATAAATGGAGTAAAAGTTTATTAAGCAGTAATCAAATTGGTGATGCAGCATATTTTGTCCATTCATTCATGGCTGTGCCTGAAAGTAACTTTCATCGTATTGCAGATTGTGAATACGGTGGCTATCAAATAGCAGCAGTTATTGGTCGTGATAATATTACTGGCTGCCAATTTCATCCAGAAAAAAGTGGTACAGTAGGCTTAAAAGTTCTTGAAAAATTTTGCTATGATAATTGAACGTATCCTTATTGTTGGTTTAGGAAGTATGGGTAAAGTTCATCTTCGTTTGGCAAGAGAATTACTACCTAATGCGAATATATGTGTATTGCGGCATCATGAATGTAAAGAAAGTCTAGAATATGCCAATGCTTGTTTTTCAAGTCTTGAAGAAGCTTTGGTTTTCGCACCTCAGGTAGCCGTTATTGCTAATCCCTCTACTTTTCATATGCAAGTAGCTATTCCATTAGCTCAAGTAGGAGCACATCTTTTAGTTGAAAAACCTTTATCAGTATCTTCAACCAATGTTGAGAAATTGATTTCAACAATTAATTCGAAGGGTACTGTTTTAGCGATTGGTTACAATCTTCGTTTTTTGCCGTCATTAAAACTTTTTAGAGATCACTTGAAAAATAGAGAACTAATTGGCAAGATTTATTCAGTTCGATGTGAAACTGGTCAATATCTCCCATCTTGGAGGAATAACACTGATTACCGTAATGGAGTTTCAGCTCGTCATAAACTTGGTGGCGGGGTTCTTTTGGAATTAAGTCATGAAATTGATTATATTCGTTGGATATTTGGTGAAATTGATTGGATTAGTGCAGTACTTGTTAAGCAGAGTGATTTGGAAATAGATGTAGAAGATTCAGCACATCTTATCCTGGGCATTAAAGAAAATTCAGAAAATTCTAAATTTATAGCAAATATTAATTTAGATTTTATTCGCCACGACACAACACGTCTTTGCACAGTGATAGGAGAAAAAGGAAGTCTACGATGGAATGGAATTACGAGAGTTGTGGAACACTATAAAGTGAATTCAAAAAAATGGGAGATATTGTTTAAGGATGAAAGTCAGCAATATGATAGTTATCGCTTGGAATGGCAACATTTTTTATCGTGTATCAATAATAAGGCAAAACCATTAATCACGGGTGAAGACGGTTTTAAAGTAATTCAAATTATTGAAGCAGCTCGATTGGCAGCGGAAACAGGAATTAAGACAAATGTTTGAAATAATTACTTCGAGAGAAGAAAAATAATATGAGAGTTGTAGCAATTATTTTTGCTCGAGGTGGGTCTAAAGAATTACCTGGAAAAAATATTAGACCATTAGTAGGAAAGCCTCTTATTGCTTGGTCTATTGAACAAGCCTATGCAGTAAATCGAATTGAGCGAGTCATCGTATCGACTGACTCTGAAGAAATTGCTAAAGTAGGGCGACAATATGGTGCAGAAGTCCCTTTTATGAGACCTTCTGAATTGGCACTTGATAATAGTCCAGAATGGCTCGCCTGGCGTCATGCTTTGGAATATTTAAAAAATTGCGAGGGATGGTTACCGGACTTAATGCTTTCAATTCCAACAACGGCTCCGTTGCGATTGCCAATTGACATTGAAAATTGCATAGATGAATTTGAAAAAGGAGATGCCGATGTTGTTGTAACGATCACTGATGCAAAACGAAATCCATTTTATAACATGGTTAAGGATAATCCAGATGGCACAGTTAGTCTCGTACAATCTCACTACAAAACCTTTAATTATAGACAAGAAGCACCAAGGCTTTATGATATGACTACAGTAGCCTATGGAGTTAAGCCCCAATTTGTGTTTACTGGCAAAACAATTTTTGATGGCAAGGTTAAAGGGGTTCATGTTCCTCTTGAACGGTCAATTGACATCGATACTTTAAGAGATTTTAAAATTGCTGAATTTTTCTTATCGCAACAACAGAAAGATTTATGAAAACTATAAGTGAATTAATGAATTTAAAAGGACGAAAAGCACTTATTACTGGAGCAACTGGATTATTGGGCTCAGTTATTGCTAAAACACTGGCAGAACTTGGTTCAGACCTAATTTTAGTAGATCATCCAAACTCAAATTTTTTACCTTTAACGGAATCATTGAGTAATCACTGGAATATTAAGGTGTCAAATTATTCAATTGATTTGGAGAGTCATGATGAGCGATTAAAATTATTAGATCAAGTAAAATCAGAACATCATCAGTTAAATATTTTAATAAATAATGCTGCTTTTGTAGGTAAAACAAATTTAAAAGGCTGGACAACTAATTTTGAAAATCAAAGTGTTGATACCTTCAGACGAGCAATTGAGGTAAACCTTGCAGCACCTTTCCATCTTAGTCAAGGTTTCTCACCTTTCTTAAGGCAATCCAAAGGAGCAAGTATAATAAATATAGGTTCTATCTACGGCAAATATGCTCCTGATTGGAATTTGTACAAAGGTACTAATATGGGAAATCCAGCTGCCTATGGATCTTCAAAGGCTGGATTAATTCAACTTACTCGGTGGCTATCAACAACTCTTGGACCAAATATTAGAGTAAATGCGATATCTCCAGGCGGAGTCTATGTAAATCAACCTGAGGAATTTGTTAAACGTTATGAAAGCCGAACTCCCTTAGGAAGAATGGCTAAAGACCAGGATATTTGTGGAGGTATAGCGTATTTAGCTGGAGATTTGTCAAGTTATGTAACAGGACAAGAGATAATGATTGATGGCGGATGGGGTATTTGGTGACATCACTTATTTCAAGAAAAAAATATTTAGCTGAATCAATTGTAATAGTTGATGGTTTGCCAGGATGTGGCAAAACTTTGGTGTCACAACTAATATCAAGTTTGAAAAGAGTTGAACTGTTGTCTTATGATTTTAATATAGAGGATGTTTGTGCATTATATGCACTAGAAAAAATTACCAAAGATGCAGCAGTGAATATAATTCGTATGAATGTTGATTTGAAATTATATAATCTAATGCAGGGTCGAGATACGAATTTTAGGTATTCTGATCTTTCAAGTGTGTTCAACAATCATGAAACAAAAAAATATTTTCAGAGAATTTTTAATGAAGGTGATGAAAAAATCCCAGAAATAATTGCTAAAACTAAACCAATTTTGAATTTAGCAACACACAATAAGTTGAGTTATAGTGAGCCAATAATTGAAGCTTTAAAAGAAAGATGTACTATTGTTGAAGTTGTACGACATCCAATCTACATGATTAATCAACAAACTCTTAATTTTGAAAGACTTTTAAATAATGCCCGCAATTTTGATGTTCAAATGAATTATTTAGAAAATGAAATTCCATATTTCACAAAAGGGTGGGAAGATCAATTTTTACAATCTAATTCGATTGAAAAATCAATTTTTTTTATTCAAAAACTTACAAATAGAAATGAGAAATTTAAAAAAAGCATAAAAAATAATTTTAATTCAAAGATAATTACAATTCCTTTTGAAAAAATAGTTTTAGATCCGGATCCATTTTTAAAAAAAATAGCCACGTCTTTGAATACTGATTTATCTAATGATTCTGTTAAGATAATGAAATCACAAAATATTCCAAGAAAAAAAGTCAATGATGGTATTGATTTAGCGATATATCGCAGATGTGGGTGGAAACCACTTAGTGGAGCTACAGAGCAAGAAAACATAAATATACTTTTTCAAGAATTTGCTGAAGAAATATCCTCCGAAGCTTCAGATGTACTCTCACAACTTATCGAGGAATATGAAGAAAATTATTGGAATTCAACTAATTAGAATTAATCATTTCAATGAAAGCAATACAAATTTAATTAGTTATTATTAAAAAATTTTAAATAAGTGAATGAGTTTAATATATATGATTTGTGTTCATGCCTTATAAAGTAGGAATTGCCGGTTATGGAAAAATGGGTAAAATGAGAGCCCAAACTATTCTAAATCATTCTGATTTAGAATTAAAATATATATTTGATCCTAATTATAATAAAATTGATTATGGAGATTTAATCTTTTGCAATAATTATGAAGATTTATTAAATAGTGATTCAGATATAATATTTTTAGCTGGCTACGTAAAAGATTTTGCTGATTATACAATAAAAGCACTAAATAAAGGAAAACATGTCTTTTGTGAAAAACCACCTGCTAGGAATTGTTCTGAATTAGATAAAGTAAAAAAACATTTTATAAAATCAAACTTAATTCTTAAATATGGATTTAATCATAGATATCATTATTCAGTTATTTCAGCAAAAAAAATTATTGATGAAAATAAAATTGGAAAAATTTTATTGATGAGAGGTGTTTACGGAAAAGCTGGTAGCATTGATTTCGATAAAAATTGGAGAAATTATAAAAAAATTTCTGGTGGAGGTATTCTAATTGATCAAGGCATTCATATGCTTGATCTTATAATGTATTTATCAGGTGAAGAATTTAAATGTTCAAGTTCGTTAGTACGAACTTCACACTGGAATATTGAATGTGAAGACAATACAATGGCTTTGCTTGAATCTAAGTCAGGTATAATAGGAAATATTCACTCTTCTGCTACTCAATGGCGTCATAAATTCAATTTAGAAATTTTTGGTAGTAGCGGATATGTAATTTTAGATGGTATATTATCAAGTACAATGAGCTATGCACCCGAGAAACTTATTTTAGGGAGGAGAGAAGATGAAAATAACGAAATTTCAATGGGCCGACCTCTTGAAAGAATCTTTGTTTATGACAAAGATGATTCCTACTTGATGGAGATAGAAGAATTTGTCAATGCAATTAAATTTAAATCTAAAATTAAAAATGGAACTTTAGAAAATTCAATTAAAGTTATGACCTTACTGGAAGATATTTATTCAAAAAATATTAATAGTTGGTAAATTCTAATTTTGATTTAGTTAATCATATTTACTGTTTTTTTATAATGCAAAAGTTTTTTAATATATTTCCTGACTACGAAAAGTCTCATAAATCATATGTTCATGATACTTTAACTGGATCTGAATTTTTTGATACTGTGTCAATGTTTTCATCGCTTCCCCTTGGATATAACCATAAGATTTTTGATGATAGTTTTAAAAAGAAGGTTGTATCAATATGTGCTCATAAAGTTTCCAATACAATATTTAAATCAAATATTGAGGAAGAATTTATTAATAAATTATTGGAAACGACTACACTTAAAAATATCCATATTTGTGCAACAGGTTCCCTTGCAGTAGAAGCTGCTATCAAATCTGCTTTAGTTGCCCATGATGGAAAACGAAAAGAAATATTGAGTTTAAAAAATGGATTTCACGGCATATATTCATGGGGAACTCTTACTGATTATAAAGCAAGTTTTGCTAAAAAAAGATTGGAATTTATGCCAAGATTAACATGGCCAAGATTAGATATTGAACAAGTAGAAACTTATCTTTTAGATAATCCAAATTTGGCAGGGATAATTTTGGAGCTAGTACAATGTACTGCAGGAGATATTTATCTCCCTATTAAAATTTTGAAAACTATTCGCAAAATATGCAAAGAAAATAATATTTGTTTTATTGTTGACGAAATACAAACAGGTATGGGGACTACAGGAAATTATTGGTACTCTGTTCAAAAAGAACTAAATCCAGACATCATTATATTTGGTAAAAAATGTCAAGTTTCAGGGATTTTATCTAGTGACGTATATAGTTTTGCTATTAATAGCAAGAATCGATATTTAAATGTAACTTTTGATGGTGATTTGATTGATTTACTTCGCGCAAACTACATTATGTCAGCAATAAAACAATATAATCTGTTGGATAACATAACCTTAGCTTCTTCCAAAATAAAATCTGCTTTATTCCCTTTATTTGAAAATTATCGTTCCCAAGGAAGTCTCATTTGTTTTGATTTTAAGTCTAAAAAAATTCGAGACATTTTTGTATCTATGGCATACAAGCATTTCTTACTAGTTAATCCGACCGGTGAGAAATCTTTAAGGATGCGTCTTCATTTGGCGATTGATGAATTAGAAATAGAAGACTTAATTAGTAAAATAAAATCCTCAATTAAAGAAATCTGATAAAAAATATATGAAAATAGTAGCAATGATTCCAGTTCGTCTTAGCAGTCAGAGAATTCCAAAAAAAAACTTGCGACTTCTTGGTGACAAGGTTTTAGCACAATGGGTTGGTCAAGCATGCAATAAATCAAAAATGTTTAGCGAAATTTATATAAACTCAGAATCAACAATTTTTGAAAAAATAGCAAAAGAAATGGGAATCAATTTTTATAAGAGATCAGAATATTTATCAACAAACGAAGCTAGTAATGATGAATTTGCATTAGATTTTATTAATAATGTCGAATGTGATGTTCTTGTCCAAGTGAATTCTACCTCACCTTTTACGACTCCTGAAGATATTGTAGGTGTAGTAAATTTACTTATAAATGGGAAATACCAAACAGTTCACACAGTCAAAAATGAACAGATTGAGGGTATTTATGATGATTCCCCATTAAATTTCGATCCTCTAAAAAAAATGCCTCCATCTCAAGAACTTGTACCAATTCAATTATTTACCTCTTCAATTATGGCATGGGATACTTCGAGTTTTAGAAAAAATATGGATAAATATGGGTGTGCAGTTTATGGGGGTGAAGATAGAATTGGATATTATACTATTTCAGGATCTGGTATGATTGATATTGATAATGAAAAGGATTTTTTTCTTGCTGAAACAGTTCTAAAAATCACTGAAAAAGAACAACCTAAACAATATTATGAAATCTGATAAAGACGTTCCAGATATTCTTAAAAATGATGGCATTGAGTTTTCAGTTTTTGATCAATCTAATTAAGAATCTATAAATATACCAGATTTAATTTCAAAATATGGGAGAAATTCTTCATGGTCTCATTCACTAATTGATACTGAGTCAAATTCAGCTACGTTAATATGTCAATTACCAGGTGAAGGAAATAGGAAACACTATCATCCAGATTGGAATGAATGGTGGTATATAGTTGAATGAAAATGGGAGTGGCAAATAGAAAATTATAAAGTCTTAGTTAAAGCAGGAGATATAATTTTTATTAAAAAAAATAGAAAACATAAAATCACAGCTTTGGGGGACAAGTGTGCAATTAGAATTGCTGTTAGCAGATATGATGTTGCTCATGTTTATGATGAAGTTGATTAATAACCTTCTATATAAATCTCACAATCTTCTTATAACTAGTTAATAATTAATTTTTTAAAATTAAAATTTTATTTAATTAATGAAATTTCAATGAAAAAATATAAAAAATTATTATCTGTGATACCAAAAGAGTGCCATTGGGTCTTATGTGATCAAAACATTCTAAGATCCATGCATTTGGGAGTACCTGTGCAGAGAAAATTAAAAGGAAATATTTTTAAGAAATTATTATATACCTTTCGATTTGAATTTTTTCGTTATTTTATAATTGCATTATTTGGATTTTTAGAAATTTCACGTCTTTGGTTTCGGCAGTCGAATAAAAACAAAATTCTTAATAAAAATAATTTTCCAATCAAGGAACCAATTAAGATATTTTTAACTTGCAATATTTTTGTCTTGTCTGAAATATATAATAATTATTGCAAACTTTCTTCTGAAAAAGTAATTAAAGTCGTTCAAGATGACATTTCTTCTATGTCTTCAATATACCATGTGAATTTTTTTTCTCTTTTAAAATATTTTCGAAAATCTTTTTCAACAATTAAAATTTTGCAACAAAATATATTATTTGAATTTAACAATTATCGCTTAGAATTACTAACATCAGCTGCAAGACGTATAGCTCTATATTCATTTACACGTACATTTTGGGAGGGAATGAAAGAAACATTTAACGTTCTTGAAGTGAATCTACTTAATGCAGATATCTCTGCATATGCTGCAATTGATGCTGGATTAAATACAAAATTTCAATTGCATGGCTTACTATCTTATAGTGTATTAGTTGGTAATTTTAACAACATTTCTTTACTTTCTCGTTCAGAAGCTAGATACATTGAGACGTTGCCAGTGAATTGTTCTATAGAACATAGAAAACCAATACTACCCCAGGATTTCATATCTAGGGAATTAACAAAGACTATCGTGCTTGTTTCAGATTTAGTAACGGAAGAAGATTTGTCAATGTATTTAGAAGCAATTTATTATTTTAATACTCTAAATTATAAAATAGTTATAAAAACAAAAGCCAAAACTGGTCTTTTAAATAGTCAAGAATATTGGAAAAAAATAATTAATAAACATAAATTTAAAACTGTTTCTATTGATGTTGATTGTTCCTTTGAAATATTAATAAAAGATTTACGTCCTAAATTTGTTTTAGCACAATCATCAACAGTTCTTGTAGACTCACTATATTTAGGAATAATACCAATTACTTTTTGTAAAGAAGATGATATAGAAATCAAAGATACAGTTTATCCATTATTGTACAGTTGTTTAAGATGGGATATTGATCAAAATAGAATTAAAGAAATGTCTTTGGGCAAATTAGATTATAATAGTGTTCTAAAAGTACTATTAAATAATGAGCTAATTTATGAATATCATTAAAACTAACAGTTAGAAACTTAAGATAATGGTTTATATAAAATAATTGACTATGAAAAAAGCAATCATAACAGGCATAACTGGACAAGATGGTGCATATTTAGCAGAACTGTTGTTGGAGAAAGGATATGAAGTACATGGTATTATTAGACGTTCGTCGTTTATTAATACGAAGCGAATTGAACATCTTTTTCAAGATCCTCATAAACCAGATACACGTATGTTTCTTCATTACGGCGATATGACTGATAGCTCCAGCTTACTTAACATTATCAAATTTGTTCTCCCGGATGAAATTTACAATTTAGCTGCCCAAAGTCATGTCACTGTGAGTTTTGAGAATCCAGAGTATACAGCTAACACCGACGCTTTGGGAACATTGCGTATTCTTGAATCTCTACGAATTTTAGGTTTAGAAAAGAAAACTCGATTTTATCAAGCTAGCACTTCTGAGTTATATGGCTTAGTTCAGAAAACACCCCAAGATGAGACTACACCTTTCTATCCACGTAATCCCTATGCGGTTGCAAAACTTTATGCGTATTGGATTACCGTTAATTACAGGGAATCTTATGGAATTTATGCCTGTAATGGAATTTTGTTTAATCATGAATCTCCTTTACGTGGAGAGACTTTTGTCACACGCAAAATTACTAAAGCTTTAACTAGGATAAAACTTGGACTCCAAGATTGTCTTTATTTAGGCAATATTGATGCGAAACGTGATTGGGGTCATGCTAAAGATTATGTGGAAATGCAGTGGTTAATGCTTCAACAAATTAAACCTGAAGATTTTGTTATTGCTACTGGTTTGCAATATAGCGTTCGTGAATTTATTAACATTGCATTGAAAGAGTTAGGTATGAAAGTTAGCTGGCGAGGAAAAGGTGTAAATGAAAAAGGGTACTGGGTAAATTCATATTCAATAAAAAATAATAAAAAAATTCAAAACAAAAAACCTATAATCATAATTGATTCTATTTATTATCGACCATCAGAAACAAATTCGTTAGTAGGAGATTCTTCTAAAGCTAGACAAAAGCTAAATTGGGCACCAACAATATCATTTAAAGAGTTAGTTGCCGAGATGGTTAAGGAAGATTTAAAATCTTCAAAAATTGAAAAAAAAAATAAAAATTAAAAATAACTATGTAATCATGGAGATTAATAAGTATATGAGTTGTGTTTAAGAAAAATAATAACTTTTTATATATTTATAAAATTTCATTTCAGTATTTAAATATTTTATGAAAAGTGCTTTGATTTGTGGAATAAGTGGACAAGATGGCGGATATCTTGCTAAACTTCTTATTGAAAAAGGGTATGAAGTGTGGGGAACTTCACGTGATGCCAAGAATACAAGTTTTTCAAATCTTGAAAATCTAGAAATAAAGGAGAGTATTAAGTTGGTGACTATGAAACCAGAAAATTATCAGAATGTTTTTGAAGTAATTGTTAGAAGCAAAGCTCAAGAAATATACTTTTTGTCTGGACAATCCTCAGTAGGATTATCATTTATTTATCCTGTTGAGTCAATTACTTGTGCAACATTAGGAGCATTGAATATTCTTGAAGCTGCAAGAAAAATAAATCTGAATAAGAAATTTTTTTTTGCTGTTTCAAGTGAAATGTTTGGAGATAATGGAGGAATACCAATATCCGAAAATAGTTCTTTAAATCCAAGCAATCCCTATGCTGTAGGTAAAGCTTCACAATTTTGGATTGTTAAAAATTATAGGCAAATATTTTCTCAATATGCATGCTCTGGAATATTATTTAATCATGAATCTCCAGTGCGATCTGAGAATTTTGTAACTCAAAAAATAATTAATGCAGCCTATCGAATCTCAAAAGGTTCAAATGAATTTTTAAAATTAGGAAACCTTAAGGTGGCTCGTGACTGGGGTTGGGCTCCCGAATATGTAAAAGCCATGTGGCTCATGCTTCAACAAAACTCTCCAGAAGATTATATAATTGCAACTGGAAAAACTTACACATTACAGGAATTTGTTTGCGAAGCATTTTTATTTTATAATCTTAATTGGAAAGATTTTGTTGAATATTCGAAAGAGTTAGATCGTCCAACAGAAATTGTAATAAGTAAAGCAGATGTATCGAAAACAAAAAAAAATCTTAGCTGGTTAGCTAAGTACGATATGAAAGATGTAGTAAAATTAATTTCATTGTCTAAAAAGTGAAAATTGCTAACATTTCTTACAGTGGTTTTGGTGGTCTTGAGAGTGTTATTTTTTCTCTGATTAGCGCTGACTTAAAGAAAAATAATGATTGGTATATTGCATTTATAGGAGAACAACCTCTAGATGAAAGGTATGTTGCTAGATGCAAGGCTTACAACGTTACATATAGTATGCATCGATCTACACCAGGATTCCCCTTTCTTGCTTGGCTTAATATGGCTAGTTGGCTAAAAAAAATGAAACCAGACATTGTTATTTGTCATACTATCAATCCTATACTTATATGCAAATGGTATGCTAAGTTAAATAAAGCTACGCTAATTGCAGTAGAGCACGCCTCACCTCAAACAAAAAGTCGTAGTGAATGGGTTTTCAGCTATTTGTCAATGTTTTTAGCAGATAAAATTATTTTATTGACTAAAGAATATAAAGCTGAATTTAAAAAATCTCTTGGAAAATTTTTTTTTTCTCACAAAGTAAAATTAATTGCAAACGGTATTGATTTAAAAGTTTTTTATCCATCCAAATTAAACCGTTCATTAAATGGTTTAATTAAAATTGGAATGGCAGCAAGATTTTCATTTAGCAAACGACAAGATATTCTCATTCTAGTGCTGGAACAATTAAGTATTTTGAGACCAGACCTGTTTTTTGAACTTAAATTAGCTGGTAATGGCAACGAATTAGAATGTGTAAAAAAATTAGCTACATCACACTCAAATTTGAATTTAGTAAGCTTTGATGGTCTATTAAGTGAAGAGGAGGTTTCATCATGGTTGAGAGAACTTGATATTTATGTTCATGCAACAGATGCTGAAACTTTAAGCACTTCATTATTACAAGCTATGGCCTCCAGTTTGCCTATAGTTTCATCGGATATTTCTGGAGTAAGAAATTTATTAGGAGATTCTGGGGAGTATGGGTTATGTGTGCCTAATGATCCTAAAATTTTTGCTAAAACCATTATTTATCTTTTAGAAAATCCTACACTAAGTAAAGATTTAGGTAGGCGTGCTCGTAAATTTACTGAAGAGAAATACGGCAATGAAGACATGTTGCAAAACTATTTAAAAGTAATAGAAGAATGCAGAACAAAATCTTAAAAAAATTATTAATTTTTTTTGACCAACGATTAGTTCAATATCTCAAATGAGAATAGGCATAAATGTTACTTCAATTAATTCTCGTCCTTCAGGTGTGAGAGAACAATTTTATGGACTTTTTAATGAATTAATTAAAAAAATGAACGATACAGAGTTTGTTCTTTATGAGCCTTCTGATTTTCCCGTAGGTAAACAATTCGAAAAGATTGAAAATGTCAGTAGTATTGCAACCACAATACCAAGTGATAAAAGACTATTAAAACAACTTAAATCATTACTTTACTGGAATATTACAAAAGCTCATGAAAAACTTGATATATTCGAGGGGCTCTCACTTCCATTTTATAAGCCTCATGAACCAAAAGGTTTACTTACAATATACGATATTAGAGGCATACATCATAGTGATAGGTTGTATAGAAGTATTTACACAAGAGTGTTGCGTAATGCTTTAATCTCGGCTGATCAAATTATAACGATTTCTCAATCAATGAAATCAGAAATTCTCAATTTTGAACCAAGATCAAATGTTGAAATAGTTTACTGTGGTATAAACAAGTCACTTTTTTCATCAAAAGATGAAATTTCTTTAAAAACTATAAGATTAAAATTAAATTTACCTAAAGAGTTTATTTTGGCAGTTGGTCATTTAGAGGCGAGAAAGGATTATCCAACATTAATAGAAGCGGTCGCAATACTCAAACGAATGGGTCTTAAGTTGCCTTTAGTGATAGTTGGTAATGACAATGGGGAACTTCAAAAAATTAATTCACTTATTCATTCAAAAGATTTGTCTAAAGAAGTAATTCTTTTATCAGGCATTATTACTGAAGACCTTTGTGGATTATATCAACTTTGCAATTTGTTTGTATTTCCTTCTCGTTATGAGGGTTTTGGGATACCTGTGCTTGAAGCTATGGCTAGTGGAACTCCTATAATTTTAAGTGATATATCAGTATTTAAAGAAATAACTGAGAATAAGTTGATTTATTTTCCAGTTGGAAATTCAGAGTCACTTGCAAATGAAATTATTAAACTAATCAACAAGTCATCGGATTTAATTACAATGAGAGATTACGGCATTCGAAGAGTTTTGGATTTTAATTTCAACCAATTAGCTGAGAAACAAGAATCTATTTATGATAAGCTAAAAGGGTTATGATATGAGCCTTAAAAGATTATATAATACCTGGAGCTGTAAGATTTTTTTTTAAGTTACTTTATTTACAATATTTTTTTAAGTATTATTGACAATGAAACTATATGATAACTCAAACTAAAATTTGGTTGAGAAATAGAGTACCAAAAAGATATCAAGTTCCATTAAAATATTTAGCAAATGCAGTTTATGGTCGTCTAGAGGATGAAATGCGTCTTCTTAATTTTTTAGTTCAACCACATCAATTAGTGATAGATGTTGGAGGTAACCGGGGCACTTATGCTTATCGTTTATGGCAATTACGAACTAAGGTTGTAGTTTTTGAACCCAATCCAGAATGTGCATCAATTTTAAAAGCTTGGGCTAGCAACAAACCTAATTTGTTTGTTCACGCAATAGCTCTTTCAAATAAAGAAGGTAAAGCAAATTTACATATCCCTATAGATGATAAAGGAATTATCCATGATGCTTCTGCTTCACTGGAACACACAAATTTCAGTAAAGTAAGCGATCAAGTAGTTTGTATTCGTACACTAGATAGCTTTCGCTTTCAACAGGTTGGATTTATAAAGATAGATGTGGAAGGACATGAATTTGATGTTGTTTTGGGGGCGGAAGAAACACTTCGTACATCTAAACCTTCTTTGTTGATTGAAATCGAACAAAGACATTCAACTCGAAGAATTCAAGACATATTTAGAAAATTTGATGATATGGGATATAGTTGTTATTATCTTGGAGCTAAAGGTTTGTTAACAATTGATAATTTTGAAGTTGTAAAAGATCAAAATATAGATATTTTTTATAGAAAACCTAAAAATTATATTAACAACTTTTTATTTTTACATAAATCAAAACTTAAACTTGGAGAATATAAATCTCTTTTTAAGAGATATAGAACTTAGATGTTATAAAATAATATGTGTGGTTTTGTAGGAATAGTATTAGGAAAATCACATTCTGGAGTAGATTTAATGAAGGCTACACCAAGAATGGCAAATACCCTAGTCCACCGAGGGCCAGATGATAGTGGTCTCTGGTATAATAAAGATAAAGATGTCTCCTTAGGTCATCAACGACTTTCAATCGTTGATCGTTCTGCAGCAGGTCACCAACCGATGGTTTCATTGAGTGGGCGTTATGTTCTCGTTTTTAATGGTGAGATTTATAATCATTTAGAACTACGGAAAGAGCTAGGCAATCAATTTGTTTCATCATCGGTTGGAAGTTTAGAAGTTATGAAAGGCTTCAAAACGAAATTTTCGTTAGAATGGAAAGGTTATTCTGATACTGAAACGTTACTTTCTTGTATTGAGGTCTGGGGATTAGAACAAACTCTACGTAGTTGTGTAGGCATGTTTGCTTTTGCTTTGTGGGATCGTACATCTAGTACACTTTCATTGGTACGTGATAGACTTGGTGAAAAACCTCTTTACTATGGTTTAGTTGGGCAAGGTAAGGAACTAGCATTTGTATTCGGCTCAGAACTAAAAGCACTTCGAGCTTATCCTAATTTTAATAATCCATTATCTCGGAAAGCGTTAGCAGAGTATATGCATTTTAGCTATGTACCGACACCGTACAGTATTTATGAAGGCATTTTTAAGTTACCTGCAGGATGTGTTTTACAACTCACTAAGAAAGATATTTTTTCTCAAAATCTTTCTCCTGACGGAAAAGGTCCAGTAAAACCCTATTGGTCTCTTGATAAAGCAGTTGAAACTGGAGTTGCTAATCCAATTATTAATGAAGGAGATGCATTAACAGCTTTAGAAGATCAACTTCGTATGTCAATAAATCTGCAGATGATATCTGAAGTTCCTTTGGGTGTATTTCTGAGTGGAGGAGTGGACTCATCAATCATTGCAGCTTTGATGCAGGTTCAGTCAACAAGAGCAATCAAAACTTTTACGGTGGGTTTCGAAGAGGCTGCTTTTGATGAATCACCACACGCTAGAGCGGTTGCTAAGCATCTTGGAACAGATCACAGTGAACTGTATGTGACCTCTTCCCAAGCTCAATCAGTGATATCGCACTTGCCAAAAATGTACGATGAACCATTCGCAGATTCATCACAGATACCTACACATCTAGTTTGTAATGCAGCACGCCAAAAGGTTACAGTAGCGTTATCAGGTGATGCAGGAGATGAGCTTTTTGGAGGTTACAACCGCTATTTATGGGGCCCACGTATATGGAATCAATTAGCCTGGTTGCCTTTCATTTTACGTCAAGGAGTTGGATTTGGAATACGAGCTTTACCAATAAATGGATGGGACTTATTTGGTGGGTTGATTAACTGGTTTCGACCCGGCTCCAAAGGTATTTCACAATTAGGCGATAAAGTTCATAAACTTGGGTCAACACTAACTCGGGTAAATAGTATAGAAGAAATTTACCTAGATCTTATATCCAAGTGGAATAATCCAGGTGTATTAGTGCGAAATATTAATGGTTTCTCTTTAGATTTAAGAACTGCTGGTTTTAAGAAAAGTATAGATCAGTTAAAAAATCTTAATCCAGTAGAACAAATGATGTATTATGATAGCTTAACATATTTGCCTGATGATATTCTTTGCAAAGTTGATCGTGCGGCAATGGCTGTTAGTTTGGAGACACGAATACCTTTTCTTGATCATCGTGTGGTAGAATTATCCTGGAAGTTGCCATTATCAATGAAAATTCGTAACTATGATGGCAAGTGGGCACTTCGGCAAATATTACATCGTTATGTTCCTCGTGAGTTAATAGAGCGTCCAAAAGCTGGATTTAGCATCCCTATTGGTCAATGGTTGCGAGGACCTTTAAGAGATTGGGCTGAAGAGCTACTTAATCCATCCCAACTTGAGCAACAAGGTTATTTCAACTCAGCACCAATTCAAAAAGTCTGGACTCAGCACAAGAGTGGTAGATATGATTGGACTTCTAAGTTATGGAGTGTTTTAATGTTTCAAGCATGGTTGGAGTCTATTAGATGACAGTTTATTGGTCACTTTTTTTACTACCTGTGATGTTTACTCTGATCTCTATAAAAGTAGACAGAAATATTAAAAACCTGCTGTGGTATTGTTACGGCGTATTAATATTTTTTTTGGTCTGTTACCGTTACGAAGTTGGTGGGGATTGGAGTAATTATTTAACAAACTATAAGCATTATTTCAGTAAACCAATATCAGTTGTTTTTAAAGGAGGTAGTAGAGACTATGGTTCTGAAGCAATACAATGGCTATCATTAAATTATTTAGGTAGCAGTCTTCTTTCTAATTTAATATGCGGCACAATATTTATTTTGGGTTTGTTACGTTTATGCAAATCAACTACTATGCCAATTCTTGCTAATGTTATTTCAATTCCCTATCTAGTAATCGTTGTAGGTATGGGATATACAAAACAATCCGCAGCAATTGGGTTATTTATGTGGGCTCTTTATAGTTTACGTCAGGGAAAAGAAATGCGGTATTATTTTTATATAATCATTGGCGCACTATTTCATAAGACACTCATCGTTATGCTTTTATTTGGGTACTTGTATTCTTATAAATTTTCATTAAAATATCTGATAAAGAATTTGATAATATTAAGTTTTCTTGTATTTATTTTTTATTGGTTTTTAGAAGGACGTTTTGCTCATTACATTAAACACTTTATAACTGACCAACACGCCGAATCATCAGGAGCATTTATACGTTTATCATTGAATATCTTTTGTACTTCCTTATTTATCATTTTTTATCGTAGATGGAAATTAAGATATCAAGACACAAAATTGATAATGCTATTTATTATTGGAAGTGTTTTATTATTTATAATTTCGTTAAATTATTCCACATTGGCTGATAGAATGGCACTCTATATTTTACCTATGCAGATAATCATTTTAGCAAATATTCCTATTCTAATTTACTCAACCCCTCATAGAACTATCTATGTACTCTTTATTATAACTTTATATATGACTATACTTTTTGTATGGTTAAACTTTGCTGTTCATTCAAGTTTCTGGATGCCTTATAAAAACTATTTATTTTCAATTAGTACAACTGCCTCAGGTTTACCTCTATAACCTTTTAATATTTTGCTAATTTTTAGATTATTATTTGATTTCAGATTTATGGAAATTTTGCTTTGAGTTTATTTTTAAAACGACAGGAAAACCAAGCCAATCTTATAAAAATTATTTATTTAATTAATTACGAAATAATTTATATGAAATAGAATATTTACAAAGTGTCTGTGAAAAAAATTATTATTTATTTTAACAATTCTGAAGAATATCAAAAAAAGTTACATAATTATTTGATGCAAAAAATTGTTAAAAAAATATAAACCAAATTTGTAAATGCCTCTAAATCAATTAAAAAAATGTTGTGAAATTTTAATCTCAATAGACAATGATTAATTAATGGCTAGAATAATGATCGCTCTTAATATGTCCTGGAATTTGTATAATTTCAGAGCAGGACTAATTCGCTCCCTTTCATCTGATGGACATGAAGTAGTTGCAGTAGCTCCTTTAGATAGTTATTCAAAACAATTGACCCAATTGGGCTGCCGCTACGTTGAATTACCAATGGAAAATATGAGCATGAATCCTGCTAAAGATTTTTTATTATTTTGGCGTTTTTTTCTTTTGTTATTTAAGGAGCGTCCAAATGTCTTACTCTGCTATACAATAAAGCCCAATATCTATGGTTCTCTAGCTGCTCATATTCTTAATATACCTGTAATTAACAACATTACCGGACTTGGTGCAGTTTTTATAAAAAAAGGTTGGCTATTAAGATTTGTTAAAGTTTTATATCGATTAACCCTTTCTAGATCTAAAAAGGTTTTTTTTCATAATGCCTATGATTGCCAATTATTCATTGATAGTGGATTAGTGCAACATGAACTGACAGAGGTTTCACCTGGTTCAGGAGTTGACTTGGAGCGATTTTCATTAACGCCTTATCCTTCACATAATAATAATGATAAAATCAACTTTATACTAATTGCTAGAATGCTTTGGGATAAAGGAGTAGGTGAATATGTAGAAGCTGCACGCGAATTGAAGAAACGTTATTCAAATATAGATTTTAATTTAATTGGTTTTTTGGAATCAAAAAATCCAGAAGCAATTTCACGTATACAAATGGATGAATGGGAAGAAGAAGGCATTGTGAATTATTTGGGAGTGACGGACGAAGTATATTCTTTCATAGCCAAAACAGATTGTGTGGTTTTACCTTCTTATAGAGAAGGCACTCCACGTAGCTTATTGGAAGCTGCCGCAATGGGACGTCCAATTATTACCACTGATGCTATAGGATGTCGCGATCTGGTTGAAGACGGAGTCAATGGGTATATTTGTAAAATACGTGATAAACAAGATTTGGCAGAAAAAATGGAAAAAATGATTAAACTTTCTCCAATGGATCGCTCAGAAATGGGAAGGCGTGGTCATGATAAGGTAGTTCGTGAATTCGATGAGAAAATTGTTACTAAAAAATATCTTACAGTAATACGAGAAATTCTTAAGATTTAGATATCCTATATAATTGGCGACATAAAACAATTATACAAGAAACAATCAGACCTACTGCAAAAAACAAAATAATAACAAATTTATTAACCAATTTAACTGAATATGAAATTTGTGATAAATCATAACTCACGGGATGGAATTGATTGGATTTTAAAGGAATTAATTCAATAGCTTTATTGATTTCTTCTACCGTTCTATTATTAACTAACTTAGCAAGTCTTATTTTTAATTCTGGCATAATAGGTATAAAAAGATCTTCATCTTCTACTTTTCTTTTTTTTAATTGATATAATTCTTTTTCTATTGCATCGTACCCTCTCAAATAATAAGGCGCAGGTAAAGATCCAAATTTAACGTCAGCTGATTTTCTTTGCACGTCTTGGTTCATTATTATTACATTTTCGTTGGACAGAACTTCATCAAATGCACCAGGTCTACTCTCCATGATATCTAGATCACGGGCTATTAATGCATTTTCATTTAAATAGGCGATTCTTTTAAGAATTTCTAATTGATATTGAGATCTCGCAAATTTTATGTCATCCTCCGCCCTTAAGATGTAATTTTTAATTTTAAAATCTATTGCGTCTCTTTTGTTATAAATTTCATTTAATAATTTTTCTTTGACAGTTTCTTCAAGAGAATGAAATGCTTTCTGAAGTTGTGCATATTTTGCTTCCATATTAGTAGTTCGAAATTCGTAACGATAATAAACCTCGTGTTTATTTCTTTCATTTTTCTTAAATCTGTAAATTTCTGGTCGTTGGTCTTCTCCAGCGTATAGAAATTCTTTCATTAATTTTTCAGCAGTTATAACTAGAAAATATTCATCAGTAGTTACAGTAGACGAAACCTCAATTAAATTTAATGGTGCAAATTTACTAATAAACTCTTCATCTACTTCTCTAATTTCAAAAAAACCATCATATACTGTGGGAGTTATCTTAATATATACTAAACTTGCACAAACAAAAAGAATGGTAATTACAGCTATAAGCCATTTGTCTTTAAGCAAATAATTAATTATCTCAAAAATATTTATTTCATTATCCGTACTAGCTTTAGGGATTTGTGTTTCCATGATACTCAATTATGAAAGTATAATATATTTTTATTTATATTTTCACTATTTTCTTCTTATCATGTTTTTAAATTTATGCAATTTAAGTTTAACATGCATTTTTGATTAAATAGATTTATAAATAATAATATATTAATATCTTTTTAATGAATAATACTAGCTTAGTAATTCCAATATATAATGAAGAATTAAATATTGATAATTTGTTTAATGAAATTTTAGATACCAAGGTTTATGATAAAGTTGATAATATTATCTATGTTGATGATTGCAGCGAAGATAAAAGCCTAGAATGTTTGAAAAAAATTCAGCAAAGCTATAGTAAAATACATATTTTAACAAATAAAACTAATCTTGGTCAAAGTGAGTGCTTAAGACTTGCAGTAAAATATAGTTCTGATCAAATTATAATAACTATTGATGGAGATGGACAAAACAACCCTGGAGATATTTACAAATTATTAGATACGTACTTTTCTAATAATGAATTATATTTAGTTGGAGGGATCAGAAACAAAAGAAGGGATAATTTTGTTAAAATTTTAACATCAAAAATAGCTAATAAATTTAGAATATTGATCCTCAAAGATGATTGTATAGATACTGGTTGTTCATTAAAAGTTTTTGATAAAAAAATTTTTTTATCTTTTCCTTTTTTTGATGGAATACACAGATTCTTACCAGCCTTATTTAAGGGCTATGGTAAGAAAACATTATTTGTAAAAGTTGATCATAGACCAAGGATTTATGGAAAATCGAAATATGGAACTTTTGGAAGAATGGTTAAAGGCATAAGAGATTTAATAAAAGTTGTAAAAATAATTAAAAAATTTAAAAGAGATCGTGCTTGAATATATAAACAGCCTTAAAAGTATTGAAATAATTTTCCTTATAATAGGATTTGTCGGGCAGGGACTTTTTGCTTCCAGATTTATTTTTCAATGGATTTATTCTGAAAAAATAGGAAAAAGTTCTATTCCAATAAGTTTTTGGTATTTAAGTATATTTGGAGGCATTGGTCTGCTAACCTATGCAATTTTTAGAAAAGATCCTGTTATCATTGTTGGTCAAACTTTTGGTATATTTATTTATTTAAGAAATTTAATTTTGATTTATAGGAATAAAAAATGAAAAAAATTAGTAATTATATTCACGGAAAACATGAGTTTTATTCATCTCAAGAGCAAAGTGTGTTTGATCCTTCCACTGGAGAAGTTTGTGCTAAAGTTGTGTTATCTGATATTCAAGACTTTGAGAAAGTTATTGAAAGTGCAAAGAAAGGTCAAACTGAGTGGTCTAATTCTACTCCTCTTAAAAGATCAAGGATAATTTCAAATTACAAAAATCTTATTGAAAAAAACTTGCAAGTACTTGCAGAGATTATTTCAAAAGAACATGGAAAAACTTTAGAAGATGCAAAAGGATCGATAACAAGAGGATTAGAAGTTGTTGAATTTGCTTGTGGTATACCTCACCTACTTAAAGGTGAATTTTCTCAAAATGTTGGTAGTAATATAGATTCTTGGTCTATTAGACAGCCCTTAGGTATTTGTGCTGGGATTACTCCTTTTAATTTTCCTGCAATGGTACCTATGTGGATGTATCCCCTTTCTATAGCGTGTGGAAATTCGTTTATTTTAAAACCATCAGAAAAAGATCCATCCTGTAGTATTAAATTAGCAGAGCTTTTTTCTGAAGCAGGACTTCCAGATGGTGTTTTTAATGTAATTAATGGTGATAAAAATGTTGTAAATTTAATTTTAGAAAGTAAAGAAATTTCTGCAGTTAGTTTTGTAGGTTCAACTCCAGTTGCAAAATATATTTATGAAACATCAGCAAAAAATCATAAAAGAGTCCAAGCTCTTGGAGGTGCGAAGAACCATTTAGTTGTAATGCCAGATGCAAATATTGAACAAGCTGTAAATGGCATTATAGGAGCTGCATATGGATCAGCTGGAGAAAGATGTATGGCTGTATCTGTTGCCGTTGCAGTCGGCGACATCGCAAATGACTTAGTTGATAAAATTAATAATAACATACAAAAATTAAGAGTATCTCCATGGACTGATAAGGATTCAGATATGGGCCCATTAATATCAAAAGAGCATTTAGAAAAGGTTAAAAACTACATTGATAAAGGAGTAAACGAGGGAGCATCTTTAATAGTAGATGGCAGAGAATATAAAATTCAAGGCTATGAAGATGGTTATTTTATTGGACCCACCCTTTTTGATAATGTAACCAAAAATATGTCCATCTATAAGGATGAAATTTTCGGCCCTGTACTGTCTGTCGTTAGAGCAAAAAATTATGATGAGGCATTGAATTTAGTTAATGATCATAGTTTTGGTAATGGGGCCAGTGTTTATACATCTGATGGAGAGGCGGCACGACATTTTACAACTCATTGTAAAATTGGAATGGTAGGTGTAAATGTCCCTATTCCTGTACCCATGGCTTTTCATAGTTTTGGAGGATGGAAACAATCACTTTTTGGAGATCATTCAATGCATGGAGTAGAAGGAATTCATTTCTATACAAAATTAAAAACAGTTACCAGCAGATGGCCAAAAAGTATTCAAGAAGGCCCTGAGTTTGTTATGCCTACAAATTAATGAATATATTAATAACTGGCTGTGCTGGCTTTATTGGTTATCACCTATCTTTAAAATTACTTTTAAAAAAATTTAAAGTTTTTGGAATTGATAATCTCAATAAATACTATGACCCTGATTTAAAAAAAAATAGGATAAGGGAACTAAAAACAAATAAAAAGTTTTATTTTTATAAAATTGACTTATCAAACAAAAATAAAATCAATCAGATTGTAAAAAATAATAAAATTAAATACATAGTTCATTTGGCGGCTCAAGCTGGAGTCAGGTATTCGATTGAAAATCCCGAAGCTTATTTTAATAGTAATGTATCTGGTTTTTTTAATATTTTAGAAATTTCAAAACAAAATAAGATAAAACATTTAATTTTTGCATCTACAAGTTCTGTATATGGAAATAATAATAAATTTCCTCTTAATGAAAATTTTAATACAGATAAGCCACTTTCTTTTTATGCTGCAACAAAAAAATCAAACGAAGTAATGGCTTTTTCTTTTGCTAACATTTACAAATTACCAGTTACAGGACTTAGGTTTTTTACAGTTTATGGACCTTATGGTAGGCCGGATATGTCTTTGTTTAAATTTACTAAAAATATTCTTAAAAATAAACCAATTTCATTATTTAATTCTGGAAACCATACTAGAGATTTTACTTATGTAGATGACATTGTTGCAGGAATTTTTTCTTTAATTATGAAACCTTCTATAAATAAAATACCTTATAATTGTTTTAATATTGGGAGCGGCCAACCTAAAAAATTAAAAAAATTTGTTGCTTTAATAGAAAAATATTTAGGAAAAAAAACTAAGATAAAACATTTGCCATTGCAAAAAGGGGATGTAGTAAAAACACATGCAGACATAAAAGCTTTAGATGTTTATTGTTCATACAAACCCAAAACAGATATCAAAATTGGCATAAAATTATTTATAGATTGGTATAAAAAATACTATATTATAAAATAATTCATGAAAAAAAATAATATATTAGAGTTGTGGAATCTTAATAAGCCTTGTATTAACGGCTGGCTATCTATACCTAATTCTTTTACTGCAGAGGCAATGAGTAAAATGAGTTGGGACTCAATTACTATTGATATTCAGCATGGTCAAAACGATTATTCGACATCAATTTCTATGCTTCAGGCAATTTCTAACAGTCATGTTGTACCTTTTGCACGTGTTCCTTGGAACGAGCCAGGTATTATCATGAAAATGCTTGATTTAGGTGTCCTTGGTATTATTGCTCCAATGATTAATACGAGAAAAGAATGCGAAAAATTTGTTTCATATTGTAACTATCCACCGCAAGGACAAAGAAGTTTTGGCCCTATGCGTGCTCAACTTATCTATGGATCTGATTATCATAGTAGTGCAAACGACGAGATTATAACATTTGCCATGATAGAAACAAAACAAGCAGTTGAAAATATTGAAGAAATTTTATCAGTTCCAGATTTAACAGGAGTATATATTGGTCCAGCTGATATGAGTTCGTCTTATGGTTTAAAACCTAAATTTGATGTTAAAGAAGATCCCATATATTCGAATATAAAAATAGTAGCTAAAATGGCTAAAAAGTATGGAAAAATTGCCGGTATACATAACGGCACCACAGGATATGCAAAGGAAATGATAGAATTAGGATATAAGTTTGTTACTGTTTCATCAGATTTTAGATCCATGTCAACTCATGCACAGCAAATCGCTGATGAAATGAAGGATATACAAAAAAATCTTACTCCTACAGCAACTTATTAAATTAATTAATCTTATCTAAAGATTGAATTAGTTTATTCACATCTTTTGTATCATTGTAATGAACCATACTAGTTCTAACAACTCCATCTTCAACATCTATTCCAAGAGCTTTAAGACAACGCCATGCATAAAAATTATCATTTCTTGTTGCAATTCCATTTTTAACTAATTTTTCACTTACATCTTTTGAAGACATATCATTAAATGTGAAAGCTATAGTAGGTGCTCTATTTTTATTTTGAATTTTGTTTTTTCCAATTAGCCTAATATCTTTACGAGAATTTAAATATTCTAAAAGAGGATTGGCCAAAACCTCTTCATGATTGGCTATGAGTTTGTTTATATCAGAGATTTTTTTTCTTATAGAAGTTTCATTATTTTCAAAATGATGATTATAAAGGTTATTAAAATATTCATAAATTCCAATCAAACAGGATAATTCTTCATGATTTGGTCCTCCTGGGTTAAGAGTATAAGGTACTGAATCTTTTAAAAATTCGTGATTTTGATTTGGTAATTTATTTAAAATTTCTTTTTTACCGTAAAGCAAACCTAAATGAGGACCATAGGTTTTATATAAACTAAATGTATAAAAGTCCACATCGAGATCCTTTACATCTGGAAAACCATGTGGAGCGTAAGAGACACCATCTCCTACTAGATATGCATCATATTCATGAACTAAATTAGAAATAAATTTCATATCATTATTTGATCCAATAATATTTGAGCAATGAGTGACGGCAACAATTTTTGTTTTGGATGAAAGTAGCAATTTTAATTCTTCAATCTCTAATTCACCATTTTTAGGATTTATTTTCCATTCTTTGATAACAGCACCAACCTCTTTTAGTCTTCGCCATGCGCCTATGTTTGCCTCGTGATCCTGATTAGTAACAATGATTTCATCACCAGGTTTTAAAAAATATTTAATTGCATTAGATAAAACGTACAAGTTCATTGTAGTTGAAGCGCCAATAATAATTTCATCTACATTTGCATTGATTATTTTTGCAAATAATTCTGTTGCCTGATCCATTTTTTTTCCTGCAATATTAGAGATGTCATAAGAGGCATAAGGTTGTACTTTTGTTGATGTCATGAAATTATTTAGATGAGTGATAACATTTTGAGGTACGTAACTTCCCCCAGCATTTTCAAAAAAAGACCATTTTTTACTTAAAGGATCACTAAAAGCGGGAAATTGTGATCTTACATAATTGACATCAAGTGCAATATTTTTAATAGACAAAAAAATCCTCTTATTATAGTTTTGTAGTAATAAAGAGATTATAAATAAAAAATTTAAATGTAAAGATTAATGACAAAAAATAGAGAACAATACAGTGAAGAGGAGTGGTCAAATAGAGTAAATTTAGCAGCTTGCTATCATTTGGCTGATTATTTTCAGATGAGTGATATTATCTGGAATCATATAACAGCTAAAACTGCTTCACATAAAGAAACTTACTTAATCAATTCTTTTGGACTTAGGTATGATGAAATTACTGCGTCTAATTTAGTTGAAATTACAGCAACAGGTAAAGTAATTAACAGTGATAGTTCTATTAATGATACAGGTTATATAATTCATGGAGCAATACATCAGGCAAGAAAAGATATTTCATGTGTCATGCATACTCATTCAAGAGCTGGTTTAGCGATATCAAGTTTAAAAGAAGGTTTGAATCCAACAATACAAGATGCAGCTATATTTCACAAAAGAGTGAGTTATCATGATTGGGAAGGCATGTCGACTGATAGGGAAGAATGTGAGCGTTTATCGAAAAGTTTGGGAAACAATAAGGTTATGATTTTAAGGAATCATGGTTTGCTTACATGCGGAACCTCTATTGGTGAAGCCTTCATGTTAATGTATTATTTAGATAGGGCCTGCAAAAATCAAATTGATACCTTAGGATTAAAAATTAATATTCCGTCAGATAATCTTATGGAATTTGCTGCTGGTCAATACGATGATCCACGATTTAAGTTAGGTGAGCATGAATGGCCAGCACTTTTAAGACTTTTAGATAAGCAAAAATCAATCTATAATCAATAAGGAAAATATGAATTTAACAATAGAATCAATATTAAAAATAAAAGAAAATGTGATTTTGCATTCTAAATTATTTTAAATGTTAGATAAAACAAATTTTTATATCAATGGTAAATGGACTGCTCCATTAAAACCGAATGATTTTGAGGTAATTAACCCATCAAATGAAGAGACCTGCGCAATTATTTCATTAGGAAGTGCCGAAGATATAAACTCTGCTGTAAAAGTAGCTAAAGAGGCCTTTACAAGTTGGAGTCAGACTTCAAAAGATGAGAAAATTTCTCTTATTCAAAAATTATATGAAATTTATAAATCCAGATGGGACGAAATGGCAGAATCAATTTCTTTAGAAATGGGAGCGCCTATTGATTGGGCAACCACAGCCCAAACATCATCTGGCGCTAGTCATATAAAAGATTTTATAAAAAGACTAAAGGATTTCGAATTTGAATCACCGTTTAATAATGAATCAGATAATTATATCGCATATGAGCCAATCGGTGTTTGTGGTTTAATTACTCCATGGAATTGGCCAATTAATCAAATTACATTGAAAGTTTTACCAGCTTTAGCTGCTGGATGTACAATGATTTTGAAACCCTCTGAGATTGCGCCACTATCAGCCATGTTGTTTACAGAAATGATTCATGAAGCTGAATTTCCACCCGGAGTTTTCAATTTAGTAAATGGAGATGGGGCAGGAGTAGGAACGCAAATTTCAGGGCATCCGAATATTGATATGGTTTCTTTTACTGGCTCAACTAGAGCAGGGAGACTTATTACAAAAAATTCTGCTGATACAGTTAAAAGAGTGTGTTTGGAACTAGGCGGCAAAGGAGGAAATATTATTTTTGCAGATTCTCATCCTGATGCAGTAAGAGATGGAATTAGAAATGTTATGAGCAATTCCGGGCAGTCTTGTGATGCTCCTACACGCATGCTTGTTGAAAAATCAATTTATGAAAGAGCCGTTAAAGAGGCTTCAGAGGAAGCCAATAATATTAAAGTTGATGTGGCACAAAAAAAAGGAGATCATATCGGACCTGTAGTATCAAAAATACAATTCGATAAAATACAGAGCTTAATTCAAAGCGGTATTGATGAAGGGGCAACTTTAGTTAGTGGAGGCCCTCATCGTCCAGAAGGATTGGATAAAGGCTACTTTGTTCGGCCAACAATTTTTACTGATGTTTCAAATAATATGAGAATTGCGAAAGAGGAAATATTTGGACCAGTATTATCAATAATACCTTTTGAAACTGAAGAAGAAGCGATAGTTATTACTAATGACACTTCATATGGATTAGGTAATTACGTACAAACTCAGGACAAAGAAAAAGCCAGACGTGTTGCAAGACGATTTAGATCAGGTGGAGTGTATATTAATGGTAAAGTTTCTGATCCAGGTACTCCTTTTGGAGGGTATAGACAATCAGGTAATGGTCGCGAAGGTGGAACCTGGGGATTAGAAGAATACTTAGAAGTAAAAACAATTTGTGGCTGGAAGTAATACTCTACTATTTTGTAATTAAGAGCATTGTAAGAACAATTGGATTAGAGCTCTATTTTTTTTAGATAGTTTAACCTACTTCTTATTTCGTCTCTGTCCATATAATAACCTTGTAAATGACGATGACCAGATTTAGGATCAAACTCTGTTCTTCCATGGGCTACACGTCTATTATCAAATGAAAATATATCACCTTTTATTAATTTAAAATTTACACAAAATTGTTCACTATGGAGAAGTTCCGCAAATCTTCTATAAGCTTTATAAAAATTTTCCATTAAATCCACAGGACAGTTTATTGTACCCGTTTGACCAATATTAAAGCGTATTTCTTTATAATCACCTTCTTTGGTTAATGAAATTATAGGCGAATTGATAATTCTTATTGTTTTTTGAGTATAATCATTATTAATAAACTTTACTTCAACTTTCTTTAGAATTTCAAAAATTTCTGATTCATTGTTTTTTAAATATTCTATAACTTTAAAACCATCAATAATTGAAGACATGCCACCATCTGCATTATTAATTAAGCAGTGTAAGAATTGATATCCTGGTGGAGTTTCAAAATAAGGTAAATCAGTGTGACTATCTAATTTTTTAGCTGTATAAGCAGTGTTATTTGGTTCTGGTATATTTATTACTTCAAATGGTGTTCCAAAAAATGTTTCTCTTATGTGACTAATTTTATTTAGTACTTTTAATCCTGAATTTTTTTCAGTAGGCGCATTTTTAACTACAGATATTCCATATTGAAGTAAGAGTTCAAGCCATTTAATTAAGCTTTCATCACTCTTCATAATCTCTTCACATTCTATTGAAACATCACTCAAATTTTCTAAAAGAGACTTATCCCATAATTTGTAAGGAGAAATATATTTTTTACTGTTTTTTATTGTATAGCAATGACTTCTAAGCCAACTAGGTTCAAAATAGCTTATATGATTTCCTTCATTCCATTTTATTTCAAGTTTTCCTTCATTATTTATTTTATATGATTCCGGGCGAATGTTTTCCGATATACTCACTAAATTGAATAGACGCTCTCTTGCGGTAGGATGTATATCTGAAGGGCAGTTGTCTCGAAGCCATAAGAAGTGAAAATTACTTTTCTTTCCATCACTCCAATCTACTTCAATAGTTTTTTCTTTTTTAGCAATATTTTTTATTGAAATAGATTGTATCATAAATAATTTTTGTTAAATTTATATTTTAATTAATTAATCTTCCCTTATTAGAAATTATATTACTTATTTGTGGAATAAAAATTTGGATTTGTAAATATAAATGAATAAAGAAAATAATATTATATTAGGAATTCTGTTCATGACACTTGCAATGTTTTGTTTAAGTGTGAATGACGTTCTAGTTAAGGGTTTAAGCTCAGCTTATCCGATTTGGGAGGTTATTTTTTTTAGGGCATTTAGTGGAGTTATTGTTTCAATAATTTTAATATGTTTTTTTGGGTGGAAAACTCTTAAAACAACCAAACCTATTGGGCACTTAACCAGAGCATTTTCTTCAGTAGCATGTGTTGTGTTTTATTTTTATGGTCTTAAATATTTAATGCTTTCTGAAAATGTAGCTATAGTCCATTCAGCACCTATTATTGCAACTCTTTTAGCAGCTCCTATTCTAGGAGAAAAATTAGGATTACACCGCATAACAGCTGTTATAATTGGCTTTATTGGAGTTCTTGTTATTGTAAAACCAGGATCAGATTTATTTAAGATTGAATCTTTATTTCCTCTTGGGGCAGCTTTTTTTATGGCTACAACTTATCTTGCAACTCGTTTTTTAATGTCAACAGAATCAAGTGTAGCTATTATTTTTTATTATTCATTTGCTTTATTAATTACTTCTTTAATTTTTTTTCCAAATGATTTTGTCATTCCTTCTTTATTTAATCTTATACCTTTAATGAGTCTTGGGATTATGGGCTCTCTTGGTCATTATTTTTTGTCTCAAGCAGCCAAAAGTGCTGAAGTAGTAGTTGTTACACCTTTTGAATATACTGCTTTTATTTTTTTAGGAGTTATGGGATATATTTTTTATAACGAAGTACCTGATGCATCAGTCTATATCGGTGCACTATTAATTGTTTTAAGTGGTATTTATATTGTTTACCGAGAACAACAAAAAAAGAAAAATATTGTTAGTCAAACTATTTTGAAAAATACACGTTAAATTTTTTCCAGATAGAAATATCAACAAAACATGCAGATAATACAAACAAGGCTCCCAAGTATTCACGTGGACCAATAATTTCATTTGTTAGTAAGCCTGCAGAAATGAAACCGACAGCAACTTCAAAGGCTAACAATATATTAATCCGACCTGGGTCTAAAATTTCTACACTAAAGTAGGTTAATAAAATAGACGGGAGCAACCAAACAACAGCAAACAATATCATCCACAAATATAATATATTCATCGAAAAAAGTTGATTTGGAATTTCTAAAGTTCTTCCGCCAGGAACAAAACACAAAACAAGATAAACAAAAGGAATAATAAATGCTGTTAACGCTGTTTTTTCAAAACCATTTGTTGATTTTGCCATGTGAAATAAAGTCATACCTAAGGCCCAGGATAGCCCCGCACTTAAAGCTATCCATTCAACAATTGAGGTCGGAAAGATAATCCCTTTTTCAATTCCAACCATTATTTCTAATCCAATAATACCAAGAATTATGGATAATAATCTTTTTATTGTTAGTTTGTTCCCTAGAAGTATTTTCGCAAAGATTGTTCCCCATATCGGGCATAAATAAAATAAAACTACAACCTTTGCTATTTCTCCTCTTAACAAAGATTCTGAGTAAAAAGTAATTCCAGTTGCTGCAAAAAAAGAACCATAGAAAAAAAAGTAATTATGTTCGTAAAATATAGCTCGCATAGCTTTTATTAGCGGCTTTAATAGTAGTAAGGATAATAACAGAAAACTAAAAAAAATAGGCCATAATGAGCTGTTGCTATCAGAATCAATATATCGAAGGGGGATCCAGTAACTGCCCCAAAAAAAACAGGAAACAATTACTGTTAAATTGGGAAATTTATTGAAGATTAGCATTTAAACAAATTTTTATTGAAATCTAGCCGATTTTTAGCATTTTTTATATATTAACTCCATTTTTACTGTTGTTTTTTTTCTCGTAAATTGTTTAAGTGCTTTTATATTAATTAATTAATTTTCTAGGAGGAAATTTATGAAATTCATAAAAAATACAATCCTATCCTTAGTCTTTCTTGCTTTTGTTTCACTAGGTGCATCTAGTGCAAAAGCGGCATGTAGTACTCACTTAGGTGATTTCGACTGGGATAGCGCAAACATTCACACTGCTATTGCTTCGTTCATTATTGAAAATGGGTATGGTTGTGATGTTGAAGTAACTAAAGGAAGCACAACCCCTATAATGGCAGCTTTCTTTGATGGACAAATTGATGTCATTACTGAATTATGGGAAGATAACTTAGTTGAATTACTAAGACCTCATTTTGAGGATGGTAGCATAATTCATATGGGTACTAATACACCAGCTTCTGAGCAAGCTTTCTGGGTAGATAGAGCTACAGCTGAAGCAAATGGTTTAAAGAGTGTTGAAGACATGAAAAAACCAGGTGTTTGGGAATTATTCAAAGACCCTGAAGATCCAACTAAAGGCAGAATGACAAGCTGTATTTCAGGATGGACTTGCTACACTATTAATTATGTTAAATTAAAAGAGTACGGTCTTGATGAATTGTATACAAACTTTGATCCAGGATCAGGTGGCGCACTCGATGCTGCTATTGCTGGAGCTTTTGCAAAAGGTAAACCAATATTTTCATATTATTGGACTCCAACCAGTTTAATGGGTAAAGCTGAAATTGATATGGTTCGTCTTGAAGAGCCTGCTTATGATGCTGATTGTTGGGCTGCTATGTCTGTAGTTGTTGAAGACATTAAAGCTAATGGACAAGAAGCTTATGTTCCTTCTTGTGCAAATGAATATAAAGATATGGCTTTAACAAAAACTGTAAGAGCAGATTGGGCTGCAGAAAATCCAGAACAAGCTGCATTTATAAAAGCTTATTCGT